>ERZ791852.69-NODE-69-length-80211-cov-8.457683_pt1 | contig 80211 bp, 109 predicted proteins | sample MGYA00510287_ERZ791852 | MGnify/ENA primary metagenome ERZ791852 (study PRJEB30046, sample SAMN00715257) | human gut metagenome | study: EMG produced TPA metagenomics assembly of the A metagenome-wide association study of gut microbiota in type 2... | reverse complement strand
TAACTCGTTATCGTTTTGATAAAGTAAAAGAACGTGCCAAGCTAAAGTCTTCCGTCTCAAGACTTGTCTGTATCTTATTCCCTGAATTAGAAAAGCTTGTGCCAACACTTCATATGGCATCTGTTTATTCAATGCTTTCTGAATTTCCCGGTGCTAAGCACGTAGCCAGCGCACATCTTACCAGACTTACAAATCTTCTTTCGGAAGCTTCAAAAGGTCGATATAGTAAAGATACTGCCATTACTTTCAGAGAAGCTGCAAGGGCTTCTATTGGCTCAAATATGCCAGCTAAATCACTTGAACTAAAACACACCATCAAGTTGATTCAGGAACTTGATTCCGAGATTGATGAAATCGAAAATGAAATCAAAGTCATCATGGATGAAATCAACTCACCGATTCTTAGTATTCCTGGAATTAATTATCGCATGGGTGCTATGATCATTGCCGAGATTGGTGACTTCAGTCGTTTTGATTCTCCTGATAAAATCTTAGCTTATGCTGGATTCTCACCATCAACATATCAATCCGGACAACTGGATGGTGCTTACGCACATATGGAAAAACGTGGTTCCAGATACCTGCGATACGCTTTGTACAATGCCGCCAAGTATGTCTGCCACTGGGATCCAACATTTGCAGGGTATCTTGCCAAGAAACGAGCTGAAGGCAAGCACTATAACGTTGCCATATCACATGCTGTAAAAAAGCTGGTTCGAGTGATTTATCATCTTGAAAAAACAAAGCAACAATACATCAAAGTAGCTTAATCAATTTTAATTCGATACTCCTTTTTGAGCACCTGTCACGATGCTCTTTTTGTCATGCAGTTTTCAAGGTTCATGGAACTCTAACTGAGTTCAAAATATATCTAAAATACATTTCTGTATTTTATTCAAAAAATATCATTTTAAGGCTTGACTTTTAATAGTTAGTCTTCTTATTTTATGTCACTATTTTCTCCACTTTTCCATTTCATCAACCGACTTCTTATTTAAATTATTATACATATCTTGTCTCTTACGAGATTCTTCCTTTTGATTCGCTTTCCAAGGAAGATAAATACATAAGTATCCTGCAATCAAACATCCAATTAACTGTGCCATAATAATTGCCTCCGTTATAATTGTTTACGTTCCTATTACTGTTATTTTAATTTTATCATATAATCTTAAATTTTGCACTATATATCCAAGTATTAAAATGATCCATATTTAGTAACTTTAACACATTCTCAAAGCCTTTAATGATATCCGTTGCAAACAAAAATCCTTTACTGTATCCCTCGTAATTATTATTAGGAATAATTGTAAGATACTTTCCATTCTTATGTACTTCATGTCCTCTCTTAGACATTTCCTTCTTAAATTCTTTGTAATTAAACATAGTAATTATCATTCCTCTCCATAAAAATAAGAGATTGAATATTCCAACCTCTTACATATTCTCCAAGTAAATTTCCGTTTCATGTTAATCAAGTATGAATCGGGTTTCTTTTACGTTACTTACTCTATAAATTCCATTTATCTCTTGCAAAGAATAATAAGTAGTATTATTTCTTATATACTTATTGGTAATTTTACAAGTAACTAATCTGCTCCATTTTTCTGTTACATAAACAGATATTTTTACTGTATCACCTATTTTATAATTCATTCCAATCACTCCTATCTAAATCACAATTCCAATACTTACTTATAGTCTCTACAGATATCCATTACTGTATCTATCACATTTAGTTTAGAATCAATTCCATAACCACTCAGTAAGTCAAAAGAACTGTTATCTTTGGTATAAACTAAATCGCAATAATGATGCCATCCATCTTCTTCATCATAAGCAAAAGTAATTTCAAGATTTATACCATCAACTATTTTGCATTGCCAAGGTCGTTCATCAAAGCTTTCGGGTTTATCACCTTCTCCGTTCCATAAAGTAGGATTCATATCATTAAAAAATCCATTTGCAATTCTCGTGGCTTTTTCTCTTGTCATATTCTAAGTCTCCATTCTGTCATTCTGTCAAGAAATCATCGTTTCATTCGACTTAGATACTATTCCATATCCAAGTCAAACATTCTTCAAATGTACCTATATATAATTCTTTTGCTTCTTCTGCATCATCTCCACAATTATATACTTCATATCCGTTTAGTCCTTGTGTGATAAAATACTCATCATTAACAATCCAATTTTCCATTTCTAATACGATATTCATGTAGTCACCTTACTTTCTAATAAATATTTTTCTATTTATTTCACTCATCAAGAACACCTATTACAGATGGTATCTGACACACTTTTAACTCACCATCAAATAATTCTCTATGTTCTCTTGATTCAAAATATCTTTTTGCTTTGTTACAAGCATCTCTTTTTGAATCTGCCTTTACTTCAATCATTCTATCGTGGAATATCGCTATATAATTTCCATCTTTGATTCTTACCATAATATATTCCTCCTTATAACGAATCCTGAGCATTGTAAATCCTCATTTCATTGTCTCAATTTTTATCAATGGTTTTATTCTTTTTCTGCCAATATTTTTCCCTTGTCGTTTAAGTAATGATAGGGTTTTATTATATGTTTCAACATCTATAATTGGTTCAAAATTTCCCTTGTAAGTTTCTCCACAAAAAATATTGTATCCACAATATTGTGTTCGTGTAAGAATTTTTTGAATACTATAAGCTGTTGGAATTTTACCTCTCTTACCTTTAAAGCCTCTTACTTTTGCTTCTTTCGCAACTTCTGATAAATTTTTTCTTAATAAATACTCAGAAAAACAAAAACGCACATATTCTGCTTCTTTTTTGTTGATTTTAAATGAATCCTTTCCATCTAAATCATATCCTAATATTTCAGAACAAGTACGTTTTCCTTGTGCAGCTCTCTCTGCCATAGCTGCACTAACTCTTTCACTTGTTAATTCTCTTTCTAACTGTGCGAATACACCAACAATTCCAATCATTGCTCTACCCATTGGGGTAGATGTATCAAAAGCTTCAGTATATGAAACCATAGATATATTCCATTGTTGGAAATTTTCCATTGTTGAATATAAATCTGATACACTTCTTGTAAACCTACTAAGTGCCCAAAATAAAACCAAATCAAATTTCTTATTTTTTGCATCATATAATAATCTATTTATATCTGGTCTATGTTCAATATCCTTCCCTGAAATTCCTTTGTCTGCATACAAATCATAAACATTATATTTCCGTTCCTCACACCATTTCCTAAGCGTTTTTTCTTGTGCATCTAAAGAATATCCTTCACGGGCTTGATCGAGTGTGCTTACACGTATGTATATTGCTACTTGTTTTTTATTCTCCACATACAACACCTCTATTCCTTTTTTATTCCAAATTCAAAACAAGCAGCACATCCCATTTTATCAGGATATATGCCATCATTGTCAGCCACAATTTCCCATCCATATTCAAAAGATACTATGTTATCATATACTGCTTGTGGATTATCTTCATTACCATCCCAATCCGTAACTGGATTATCTCCATTTTTTAATACTTCTAAATCACATATTAACCTTCCATGTTTTCCATATTCATATCCGCTATGTAAATAATCGACTTTACCATTTTTATTAAAAACAACTAAAGTTAACCCACCGCCATTATCCTCAATAACTTCATATTTCCTCATAATACTTTTTCCTCCATTCTTCCAAAGAAACTCTTGTTTACTTGGCTAATTTCTTTCATATTTATAGTAACTTCCAAACCAGACCAACTCTGGATTCATAATCGTACCAACATTTTCTTTAACTTGACCACTATCTTTAAATCCTTTTTCAGTCATTTGTTTTGCATGTTCACTTCGTTCCTCTCTTGAGTCATAATGGTATTGTTCTATTTTTTCTGTATAAGAGGTATGCTCTCCATTTTCATATGAATGTTTTTTGATAATACTTTCTTTAATTATTTTCATATAACATCACTCCCCCTTCTATATCAATTCATCGACTTCAACTACATCAGGATTATCACTAAACCATGAATCATTCTCTGCAATTTCCTTTAAGTCAATAAAATCTCTTTCAGTGTCAAAGCAATCATTATGTTTTAAATATGCCATCTTGACCTTTTCTCTTGCATCTTCATATGAATCTGCCTTTACAATTCCAACAGCCAATTCTTCAATTCTGTATGCATATAAGTTTGTAATATCTAGCATAATCATCACCTCTTTATAATTTTATCTTTCCATAATCGGGAATCATCTGAATAAATTCATCTGCATTTGTAAACTGTTTATTGATTTCAACCCAATACTGTTCGTTATTTGTATCTGTACAACAAGCTTCTAATTTGAAATCATGCTGTGCGTAAATCGTTAAGCATAGTTCTACTTTTTGAACAGATACACCTTTTGGAACTTCTTCAACAGTTGCGTATTCTTCCAAAAAGCTATCAATTTCGCTTTCTTTTAAATCATAGTTGTAAAATGCCTGTAATGGCTTGTCTGTATTATCTAACTCATTAAATGTGATTTTCGTATAATCTAACATATCAAGCACTCCTTTCCGCACTACAGAAGAAATCATCTTTTGTAAAACTATATCCATCATAGTGTTCATAAATAAATTCATCACTTACATATTCATCAATAAATGAAATTGCTATTTCTTACTAACAACATTCCATATTTTCATACCAAAACCATCGCACACTATCATAGCTTGCATATATATCATTATCTTTACTCTTAAAATATATTGGATAATCATTGTTTTTCATTTTCATCACTCCAATCTATACCAAATTCCATGTTTTAATAGGTGTACTCACTGAAATATCAAAGTGTTCATCATTCCGTAAATCTTCAACCTCTTTTCTAAGTACAATACACTCAAATTTATTCTCTTTAATTGCTTTCCGAATTACCCTCATTGCACCTGCTTTTGATTTGTAATTTCTGTTAAAAGTAGCCATCTTATTTTTATCCGCAAAGCCAACCACCTTATAATAAATTTTATCAGTTGCTTTCCAGAAATTTTCTACAATCGGAATGAGAACATAATGTTCACACATCCATTTGAAATCCTTTTCCGTTTTGCTGATATAAGGATTACTACCATCAATAAATTCTATATGCTGATACATTTTAATCTACCTCCTTAACTATTTTTAAATTTCCATAACATTTTCCGCACATTGAGTAATTCCTCTCACATAACATGCAAGAATCCCAATATCTATTATCTGTATCAATTTTTTTAGGATAGATAACTTCTCCAATTTCATTCAATTTTGGTATTTCTTTATCACATTCATGACCATCATAATGACAAAAATAAGCCAATCTCATAAAATCACTCTCCTTTCAAATTAGGACATAAACTAAGACCACCATCAATTTCAGGCACTCTTCTATATGCTCCTCTGTGTGGACACTCTTCTTTTTTACATTCAGTACAATCACATTTCTGATATTCTTCATAACTCATTTTCCAGTTTGTCTCTGCAAATCTTTCTCTTGTCATCATACTAATCACTCTCCTTTTAATGCTTTTTGTACTTTCTTATTGAAATCTCCGTACTTCGCTTTCCATTCAGCAATCATTTCTTCTGTAGGTTCACCAATAAGATTGTATCTTTCTTGCCTATATTCTTCTGGATCTTCACAACATTCTGTTACAAACACAGCAGTTCCAAATTTATCTGCATCACATCCAAAACCACCAGTTGCAAGTACAATTTGATATTTTGCATCTCTAAATTCTGGTTTGAAAAAATCTGGTTTAATTACTACTAACTTGCCTTCAATATTGTCACTTAATGGTTTACATTCGCTTCTATCAATTATTGTTTTCATCTTGCATATCCTCCTTAACCCAATCCGGTTCAATTCCTCTTGCTCTCCATTCTATTACAGAAACTTTGTAACCTTCGCTTTCTGGAAATTTCTCTTTTAATAATTTATAAACTCGTTTTGCTTCCCAGTCGTATGTAAGCTCCCCTTGTTCTGTTGCAAATAAATATTTGCCATCTTTTGACACATTTATTCTTGTATAATCAACCATTTTACTTACCTCTCTTTCTGATAAACAGTTTTTCCTTTGGTTTTACCAATCACAATCACTAGGACTAATTCTTTCAATTTTCTTTTCGATTACATTTATGTCTTCATGTAACTGTGAGATTCTATTACAGATTGAATTGTGACCACATTCTCTGTATGCATCTTTCAACTCTTCGACTCTTTGTAAAAGTTCATTCCCGAGTTCCTTTAATACATCAATTACAACTTTATCTTCCATATTAAATTGCCTCCCGTAATTTCATTGCTAGTATTTCTGTATTTGATACTTTATAATACTTGCTTCTTGCACCTTTTCTAAAAAATCCATAAGTTTTATAGTTATTAACTTCATCCACAACTTTGATTTTTCCTTCAATTCCACAATATGTTATAAATTTTCCTATAAATTTTTCGCAGATTTCTTTCGCTTCCTTTTCTATTTTTTCTTTGTCTAAGACAGCATCATATTGTATAAGACAACCTATGTTTTCATATTCCATAGACTCAACAAGTGGAATAATTTCATTTAACAAAGCCATATTCTTTTCTACACTTCTTCTTGTATTAAAATCCAGTTTGAAACAATCCATATAATCTTTTCCATTCCATCCTTTATTGCTCCAAAAATATAAATCCCAATCACTTTTATAATGTTCCATTGTATCTGTTTCTTCTGAAACCTGGTGGATGTCATATCTGTCTATAAACTGCTTCAGAATATCATTTAATGGTTTTGAAAAACCTTTTGCAACCTCTTCGCAGTGTCTACTCCATTGCTCGCTTGTCATAGATTCTGCAATCTGTCTATTCTTTTCCTTCTGTTCTTCTGAATAATGCCTATCAAAATGAATAGAATGTATCGAAATCTTTCCATAACCTTTTTCTATTAACAAATTTTCATTTGTATTTATATAATGATAATCATGTTCTATATACATATTACTCAACCTCCTATGCCACATTCTCAAACTCTTTTACTTTTCTTGCACCAACGTATCCTTTTAATGATTCATAAAATTCTCTTTCTTTATCAATAATTCTATAAATCCATTCACATTTGCACCATACTACATGGAATAGCATTTCTTCCATTAACTCCTGTTTCTCTTCTTCTGGCTGTGAGAATTTACTAATAAATCCATCAGTATCTGAAATATAATAATTAGATCCTGAACATTTTGTTTTTCTGTCACACATATACTGAAACACTTTTCTCAATCGTGATTCTGTCATGTAAGAATAATGGTATTTATTATCCATACGATGCTTATTCATTCTCTCTATTGCATAGCTCACAAATTTTTCTATTGAACAATTTGATAATTTTAATTCCATATCAACCAACCTCACTTTCATAGGTGCTAATGTCAATTCTACCTAGCTTAAAATTTAAGTTTTCACTCCAATTCAAACTGCCTGACTTCACAGGAAACTCATCATAATAACCATAGATATTTGCCTTATATACATTCCATCTTGCACCATCTACATGTAACACTGAATAAATCAGCTTGTCGTTTTTATAGAAGTCATAGCAGCTACAATCAATATCAATGTAATATTTATATCCGTTTTCATCCTCTGTATTGATTGCAAAATCTTCTCTGTTCATCCGTGATATTCTTGATTTACCTATTAGTTCTGATTTGATCTCGTCTGGAATATCTTCAATCTTGTCTAATAAGCTTGAATCAATGAACACAGGCTTCTTTTCTTTCCGTTCATACAAGTTCGGAAACTTCTTTCTAAACCGTGCTGCTGTTCCACAAATATATTCATATCCGTTCATTCTGTTCTCCTTTCTGTGTAATATCTTACTTTTCCATATTTTTCATCTTCCATCCATTCACCATTTGCAAATATATCTCTTAAACATTTATTGGCTTCGTATTCTGTATCAAAAGAAAAACAATCTTCTTCCTCTGATAAATCTGTGCTCAAATAATCAGGAAGACCATAATACTTCCGTACAATGACATAATATTCTTTACTCATTTCGCTCACATCCTCCCAATAAATAAGACAGACACATTTGTTTGCGTCTGCCTTAATTTATTCTCTATATTATTACTCTTCCTTTGGTGTAATAAGCTTTGTAATCTTCTCTCTGAAAAATTCACAATATCCATTGATACTTCCGTCATTGTAAACCCAGAACCAATCCTCATCATAATTCCAGAAAATCATTACTTCGTGACCTGCTGTAACACTATCAAATACGTGCTTGTTTCTCGTTCCATCTTTTGATGTAAAGCAATCATTTACCGTATCATCACTTGCTCCGTTTTTCTTTAAAACAAGGTATAAATATCTTTTAAGGTTTTCCAAATCCCTTTCTGTTTGAATATCAAAAATTTCTACTTTCTCATCACAACTACAATCATCATTTATGTCGCAATGTGATATATAATTTTCGTTACCCATTCTCTTTAATTGTCTACTTAGTGCAAACAGCGCTGATTCCTCATACTTTTTGCACTCTTCTTTGCTTTCAAATACAGTTCCATCCTCTGCAATGTATTCAATTTTTACTAATTTCTCAATTGTTTCTGTTTTTCTTACTTCATTTACTCTCATAATATTTACCTTAACCTTTCTTAAAATTCTTTGTTAGTTACACTAAAAAGCAGACGAATTTTATTTATCCTCTTGCCTTGTTATTCTCTGTATTATTTACCCTCAATCCATTTGCATATCATTAAGTAAACAATAAAAACAATAATTGTTGCTACAATCACTTTCCAATCAAATAAATCTACTCCCATTTTATTTGCAATTCTATTAATTGCTAATCCTAAGAAAAATGGTAATACTTTTAACAATGCTTCTATAAAATTTTTCATTTTGTTCATCCTTTCTTCTAAGTAAATTACAATTTACTTTGCTTTTTCGTTCTGAAATACAACGTCTGATATTTGTTTTATTAATCTTTCAGCAGCATTGACTCGTCTTGCCAAAACATCATCTGTACAAAAATCCCATTGTTCATCTTCGTTTACCTTTTTAATTATCTGTAACGATTGAGATAATAATGTGTTAATGCTTCCCAACGCTTTTAATGTATTGTCTTTATCAATAATATGTTTCGCCATATAATCACGCTCCTATCTGTTAATTTTCATACCACTGAAATGCACAATCATACATCATTTTGCCTGTTATCTGATCTTTGAATGTAGGACAATGCCAAGCCATTCTATAATTATGTATTTTGCACCATTCCTCAATTACTTTTGTTGTGAGTGGTATTACATATACATATAAATCAGATCCATACGAAGGATGATACATTTCTTCTTTCGGATAACCTGCTTCAATCAGCATTTCCATTAATGTTTTCTGCATAATTCTCACTTCCTTCTAATCCAAGTACATAACTGTCTCTCTTACCATTCCAGAAATATGATTTCAAATCTGCAAGAGTTTTTGTACCATTTTTTAACTCCTCATAATCTGCTTTCAACATATCTGATGTATAATTTTTATAGTAACAAATACATGAATGAAATTCTTTTCCTTTCTGTGCATACCATCCTTTGTTTGGTGGAAATGTTTTCTTTGCAATTGTACGGAAGACAATTTCCATTCCGTTATAATCTGGTAGTTTGTGTTCACCACTTAGATCTCTAAGCTCAATTTCTATTCCGTCTGGTGTAACAACTTTATCTATGACCTGCATATCAGTCACCTCATTTCTTATATCAAACAATTATCATAGTCATAAATATCTGGATAAATCTGTCTGATTGTGTACTTATTACCTCTATTGCTTGCAAATACAATTCCTTCTGTTTCCTTGTTAATGAACTTACAAAGATGGTCAACATCTTTTCTGTGATAATTTCTGTTAATAAGTACATCTGCCATATCGGAATATGACTTTTCATAACAGCAATCACAATTATAAAATTCATTTCCAGTTCTCTTCTTTACATAAAGTAACTTGTCCCATTTCTCTTTCATAGGGAACTTTTTAATAAGTGCTGCAACTACCCTTTCTCTTGCTGTTCTTTGATCATACATTGTTCCATAAGTCTTATCATTGAACCAATTTCCAAGATACATATAAGACTGAATCCATGCCCTATCTTTTACCCAAGGTGTATCCTGCATTACATAAGGAGAATCGGTACATACAAATTCGTACCACTCAACACCACAGTATTCATGTTTATGTTTTACCTTTGTGAACTGATATTTATGACCTAAATACTCAAATTCTGTATCTGGAATAGGTTCATATCCAATTTCTTTTTCTGCCCAACAATTTGTCCAGTTTTCATCATAATCTTTTGCCTTTTCAGGATATAAGTCTGGATCTTTATAAGATAACAACCACTGATTTATTTTCATTGTAGTGTCTCCGTTCCAGCACTCAGCCCAAAAGTTTTTAGTCAAATCTTCTGTGTTATGCTGAAGCTTTTCTTTTACCTTATTCCATTCTCTTTTGATTACTGTTTCAAATTTCGGAAGTTTATTTCCATCAGCATTTGAATATCTGATTACTTCATTTCCATTTTCATCACAGCAAATAAACATTACATCATCTGCCATCGGTGCATTTAATTCACAATAACCAAGTGGATCACATACTGAATACCAAGTTCCCTCATTTCCAAATGTGTATCTTCCATAATATCTGTGCTTTCCTTCGATTTCTTCAACTGTTTTCCAAAGCTCAACATAATTATCATCTTCGCCTCTATATAACTGAACTTTAATTTCTCTCATACTAATCAACCTGCCTTTCTAATTTCCTTTAACATATTCGTTTTACACATCATTAAGTTCTCTTTCATATCCTCAATTCGCATATCCATAAACTCTTTGAGTGCCTTGTCAAACTGTTCTTCTGTAATGTCGTGACCATAATTTGCAATTACAACATCCATAATTTCTCTATATGAGAAACCACTGAATAATGTATCGTTCTCATGTATTGGTGAGTTATATGTAAACTCTTTTCCATTCCGTGAATCCGTTTCAGGATCATATAACCATCTGCTCATATTAAACCTCCTCTACAATTCCGTTTTCCGCATTGCTCCAATGGTACTTCTTTCCATTTTCTACATTCTCAAAAATTACTGAATATGAAAATGTTTCAAATGGTGTGAACACTTCGCCATCACAAGTCGTTGGTGATTTCTCTGTATTCCAGTCAATACCAAGCTTTCCGTTTACTTCTTTCACAGTAAACACAGCTCCATAATTCCGTGTTTTAATTTCTCTGTTGTATGTGTCGTACATATGCACTTTTACTTTATCGTTTACTTTTAGCATAATCGTTCCTCACTTTCTTGTAATAAAATAGGCAGCTAGTAGATTATTCTCCTAACTGCCTTTGCGTTTGCTATTTACTTTTCATAAATCTCTAACCTATGCAGCAAATCAAACATTGCTACGTATCTACCCTGATTCCGTTCCTTGAGTTTTTCGTTATCATTCTGCATCGCATTATCGTAATCTTTGTTTACTTTATCAAACTCATCTGCAATAATCTCAAGGATTTCATCCTTTGTCTTTTCACATATATACTTAGACATTTCTCTTCACTCCTTCCAAGTAAATCTTAGTTTCCTTCTGATACTTCATACATCACTGGTAATGCCGTGAGAGGATATTTCACAATATCATCCACATACGGAAAATAATTTCCAATACAGTTTTGCCTACTGTATTTATTCTTTGTCACTTTGACTGTCATATAAAAGTCATCAATATCAGTTACTAATACTGTTCGTTCAGTATTAGTAATTATCATAAATTCTTTATTCATATACTTATCTCTAAAATAATTGATATTCATATCTGTTGTCCTCCATTTCCCTAGTAAATGCGAATTTAATGGTCTGTTCCATATCCATGAATAACTACATTGTTTTTATCGTCTACATATTCAATTAAGCATCCTGGCTGCCATCCTCTGTAATGCAACGGTTTGATTTTTCCAAGATCTGTTATATCAAACACATGCATTTCTTCAATTCCATTAAAATCGCTTTCATTTGTTGCTTCAATAATCCAACAAGAATTTACAATCTTGTTTATAATTTTTTCACTTCCTTCAATAGTATACTGTACTAAAAATTCCATACTTATCACTCCTTCTTATTAAATCCAATGAAACACGCATTTGTTATGCTTCTTTAAACTCCTCTTTTGGATCAACAAACTCTATCTTCTGAACCCAAATCGTACACTGATATTCTTCTTTCAGATGTTTGTACGCAAGTTTTGCACTCTCTTTATTATCTACAGCACGAAGACACTCTAAACTTCCATCTGTGTTATAACAACCTAATCTGTACTTCATGATTCTATCCTCCTTCTTGTGAAATATCCATTTTCTATTCTTCAACCTTAACATTCTCAATATGTTCAATCTCTGGATAACTATCCATATCAATCGCATAATCAATATGATGCTCCCACTTTTTAATTTCTTTTACATCTGCATTATCATTTAAAACAACGGTCATTGTTACTTTTACTTTTTTCATGCTATTACCCTTTACCTTTCATTATGAAATATCTGTTTACTCTGCTATTACATTCATCGAGATAATAAAATCCACATCTTCCTGCTCATTATCTTTTAGGAACAATTAAATTTCCTGTCAATGTAACTTCGATTCCATTTTCACACTTTCTAAGACTTCCTTTTTCAACCTCAAAATCATTATATTTAAGAGAAATACTATCTCTCCCATTATATTCAGCTACAATTTTTCCATCCAACCATACATAAACGTTTTCATTTTCGCTTATATATGATAATAAATCACTTAATCGCATGAACTATACCTCTTCGCATTCTTTTACCTTTTTAAACTTTCTTCATCTACAATGCAATAACAACCAATCGCATTTCCAACTCTGTCATTATCAATTCCAAGCGATGTAATAATTTCATTGAATGTGCCTTCGCTATAATCTTCTCTGTAGATTTCAAGGTATTTCTGACCTTTGGTTACATAGTTCTCTTCTGTTCTACTTCTAAAACAATCTAAAGCATTTTGCAAGCAATCAGCTTTTCGCTTTGCGTCATTCCAATAAGTAAAATATGTTCCACTTGACCACTGCTGATCTTCAGGCTGCGTTGGATCATAGCCACTTGCAACCGCATACTGTGTATCACTTTCGCTTTGCAGTAAAGCATAATTATCTTTCCGTAATAACTCTGTCCATTTCATGTTCTTACACCTCCTATTCAATCACTTCTACTTCTTCGCTTGATCCAATAAGCATTAAATCTTTCATTGGACAATTTTTATTCAAACAATCTGCTTCAAATATGAATCCATCGTTCGATGTACAGATCCATTCTTCTTTCATATGCTTGAATTTTGTTCCTACTTTAATTTCTCTTGTCTGCACAGTTTTATACCTCCTGTAACTTATTCTCTTTTATTAATCGTTCACGAACCATTCTGTTCAAGTCTTTATTGACTGCTATGATTTTATGAGAAGTTCGATTCATATAAATGAAATGACTTCCCTTGCACCGTGTAAATCTGTATCCATTCTGTAACAGAATCGGTTCAAATTCTCTTAGTTGTTTTGTCTTTCTATATGCCATAATTCATCTGTCCTTTCCTTATTATAATGTGTTTGCCCGTATAGCCTGATAGCATAGCTTCATTTCGCTTTTATCGATGTTTCATTTTCATCACTCGCTTTCTAATATATTATTCGCTTCTTAAAATAATTTTTTTCATTAAAATAGCGACCACAATTATTTTGCAGTCGCTTTAATTTCATTTGCCTTTACCATTGCATTGTTCATGTCAACGCAGATCCCATGACAAGTTCTACGTTCTCCGCATCTTTTACACAATGCATTGAATAATTCGCCTTTTATTTCTCTTTCCATTTAGACCTCTTCTCTTTCTAAAAGTGTTTCGTAATATTCGCTTTCGCTTTCAAAAAGCTGGTATTTTCCATTGATCCAACCCATATAACCATCCGGTACTTCATATCCTTTCATCTATTCTTTCGCCTCTCTTTCTGTTCTCCTTGCTAAATTATTTTCGCTATCTGGGCAAATTCCCATAGCTAATAATGCGTCTTTCGCTGTGCATCCTGTAATAATCGCATAGAATAATGCGTCCCATGATGCTTGATTATCCCGTAATGTTCTTGCCATGATTTTCACTCTCCATTCTATAATAATCCACATGCAGCTAATAATTTCTTTGCAAATGGATGCTTATTTGCTTCGAGTTTGCGTTTTAAGTCTCTGTTGTAACGCTCCTCAAAGTAATCACGCTCTGACTGTGCAATTTCTGCTTCTGGACGATTATCAATAACATCATAACCATCCTTAATGATAATTATCATTTGGTTTTCATCCTCCTTCTGTACTAAAAAAGCGATGCTAACGTCTGTGCTAACATCGCTTTACTCATATTATGGGTTTTGATTCCATGGTTTCGTTTTACTTCTGTCCGGACTGAATAGATCCGTGACGGTTTGCTTGCCTTTGCTACTTCATAATTACAATAGGTTGCATGAATTTGTTTTGCTTTCTCTGACATTGTTTTTACTTCCTTTCTTATTATTTACCACTCTGCACCGCTGTATCTGACCTGTAAAATAATATCATCAGTTACCTTTTCTGTTCCGTTACTATCTATGAGCATAGATACTACGTCTCCATTTTCATAGTCTTCACAGCCACGAAATTTCCATTTGTTTCCGCTATAATCCTGTACAGTGACAACGTTTTTCTTTTTGTTTACCTTTGTTACTTTCGCTGTCAAAGGATATGTTTTGCTTTCATCTAAATCTTTAAGATGCGGAAGTTTCTCACAGATTTTTGAATATGAATATCCATCTGCCTTATTGAACTGCTTTGTTGTATCGCCAAGCTCAAAGCAGAGATATCCATATTTGTCATAGAAATAACCAGCAATGTCACAGATTGAAATTGCATTTGTGACACTGATCTGCTTTGGAGTTGAGGCATTGACTGTTTGCATTGGTTGCATTGTGCCTACTGTGTAGGATGTAAGGATTGTTGCTGTTGTAAGAATGAGTGATAATAATTTCTTTTTCATATTTATTCTCCTTTTCTGATTGTTTTTGGGTATAAAAATAGCACCCGGAAATTGGGTGCTTGATTGGTGCTGTGTTTTGCAAATTATTCTTCATCAAAATTATAATTTGCGTCTATATCTGCAAACTGCTCGTCATAATACTTACGAGCTTCTGAACAACGGAGTTCATAATTACTTCCGTTTGCTGGATAACCTTCAGCTTCACACTGATCGGCTATCTCTTTGCATTCCTCTCTGTACTGCTTTTCGAGTTCGCAGATTTTATCTATATCTGCTTTTGAATACACTCCTGCTTGTGCCATTGATTGACGCATTTCTTCTATTGTTGGCATAGTGGTTCCTCCCTTTTTACATGGTTTTTAGCTTTTCTTGGAGTTCAGCTATTTGAGCTTCTATGGCTTGTTTTTCTTCGTTTGCCTTGTTATATTCTGCATCTGGTATCCATTCCATGATTTCGCTTGGTTGGACATGGAGATATTCGCAGACTTTATTTAGAGTATCAGTATTCATTGTTTTATTTTGTGAAAATCTTTGAGGCATATTAACAGATATACCCGCTTCGCATAAATCTTTCCATTGCATTTTTTTATCTTGCAATAATTTATCTAATTTCTTATATACAATCATTTGTTATTCTCCTTTCCGTTGTTACACCTCCATTCTACCACAAAGAATTGTGATTAGCAATAAACTCTTCTAAAATCATGCATAGGATTTTTTGTACACTCATAGTCTGTGATTTGACCACAGAATTTACCTAAACGTACTCCACCAGATCCGCATTTCCGTTTACGATCATGTGACATCATTTGTTTATAATTCAAGCGTTTTGAATCGTCTTTGAATTGCTGCGTATAGTCATACATTGCCTTTGTATATTCATTACGCATTTCAGTTTTGAGAAATTTCTTTCTACCTGGAATATGAATAAGTACAGTAATTTTGCCTTTTCTCATTCTAAAATCAGCGCAGAAAATCTCTACTCCGTTTTCACTACGCAAAACAATTGTATTGATCGGAAATTGTTTTCCGTGGTAAAGTTCATTTCCAAGTGTTCGTCTAATTTTCATTTTCATTTGCGTTCACTCTCCTTTTATTAAAATGCACACTATTAAAAGGCAGAACCAAAATTCTGCCTTTCGTACTATACATTTTTGTTTTGTATTATGCGAAATAATGCTTAATTACAATGTTGCTGATAGTGCTTGCAAGTCCGCTATAATCATAGGTGATTTCACCTGTCTTACGGTTCTTTTTTGCCTTTACAAGCGTGTTAATCTGACGCTTTTTAAATGATACAGTTCCCTTTTCATCGTCTACATCAAATTTGTTAGAAAATCCCTTGATGTAGCAATCATTTAAAAGTTTCTTATCTTCTGCTGTCAGCTTCACTCTTGTCTTGTCCGTGTACGGGGTTTCAAAAGGCAGAGAGAAAGTTTTCTTGATGATTGTTTCAAGTTCTGTACTTGCCTTCTTATAGGCTTCTTTTACCTCTTTGCTCATTACAAGATTTCCGTCATCTCCTGCTTTGGAGTTAATATGAATTGCCTGTAATGCCTCATAAAGTTCAGGTGATTCAAAAGCAGGAATAATCGCATACTTTACAAGCTTAGAGTTATCCCATGAACCAAGTACACGAAGTACAGTTCTTACAACATCAGTAGAGTTGCCAAAGTGGTCAGCATTTTTCTGTGACATAACAGAAATAACTTTATTGTATACTTTTAATGTGTCTGTCTGTGTCTCCACAAACTTAGTCCGTGATTCATTTGCAGAGTCTAACTGTACCTGGAAAGCTTGTACTTCTTCATCGGAATAGTTGCTATTCTCATTAGCAATCTTCTTCTCAAGTTTAGCGATTGTATCATCGAGTAACTGAATATTCATGTTGCAAGACTCGTGCTGTACTGCTGTCATAAGTTCAGACTTAGACTCTTCTGTGATATTCTTTGCATAGAAATTGATTGATAATGTTTTCATAAAGTACCTCTTTCTCCTATTTAACGCATAGGTGCTATAATATGATTTATTGTATTTGTTGTAATAGTGTTATGCACACTATAAAAGAGCAGACTGGTAGTGCTGATCTGCTCCTCTAACTATGTATAACTTGAATTATACAGAACACAGAGATACAACGGTCATGTGAGTTGGAGTTACCCAACACCAAGAATAGCAGGTGTTACCCTGCTACCTGCCACTTTGTACTTGTGTCTGTCTCTTATGTATTTATTGACTTAGTAAGTATGATTATGAACCTAAGTCAATCACGCTTTTTGTTGTAGCGCGGTTTTTTAAGTTCGTGCCGTTTCTAATCAGCTTTAACGTCACTCCTAGAAAATAACTAGGCTTTTTGACCGTATACACTTGTGAGTGTTCTCTCACGTATTTATAGCTAAAAATAAATGCTATAATTTGTTGTCCAAGGTAATAAACCGGGACAGCTACACTATTTTTTCGGGACTTTGTGTCTATTGTCCACAATATATTCCCACTTTTGGTGGTGCTTTGTATAAGGGAAACGTTTTGATTAAAACCCTTAGCAACCCTATACGCTTTTAGTCTTTTGCTTGTCACTCTAGGAATGATAAACAGTCAAATCTTATGAACCTATACACGCATAAGACTGTTTTGTTCTTGTGGAATTAAAGCAGATGTGCTAGAATTGTTTTGGGAACTTTCCTAGCTTGCAACCTGCTAGTTAGAATTGCCGTTCTGCTAGTGGGTGCTTGCTTTAATTCATGTTAAATTGTTAAATCAGTATCAGTGAATCAACCTTCTTTCTTGTTGGTGCTTGTTTATTTGTTGTAATTACTATATCACATATTATTGTGATTGTCAATAACTTGTTTTTAAGGATTGCTAACAAAGTAGTTTAAAGTGTGTCTGCTTCCTTATTAACTTGGTTATATGTTATCACAACATGTTGTGATTGTCAACAAAAACTTTTGTAATGTATGTTCGTGTTGTCGTTGTTTTGTTGTGACTATAATATATCATGTTGTTTATGTTTTGTCAACGCTTTTTTGTTATCAAGTTATAAATTGTTTTGTATAAATAAAAGCTATGTTAAACGATATGTCATAGTTTTAAACTATACAAAATAATAATATCAATACTATCTCATATAGTTTTAAAAACTACATCAAACTTGATCAAAGGATCAGAAAAAGAATGGTCAATATATATCTATTATCCACTGTTTTTGCCTAACCCGGGGTAGTTAAAACTAATTAGATGGGCTGGAAATACAGTAAACCTTATAGCTGATTCATCCACACACCAACTCAAAAATCTAACCCTTCCCAATATTCAAAATCCCAACAAAATCAAGCAAAATCTAAAATTTCACCCTTCAAACCACTTATCGTACCCCATATCGTCAAATCCCACTAAAATCAAGCATTTCAGCCACTTCAACCCTCAAAAATTAAACTCCTATCTCATCAAAAATTCACCCATAATTTCAAAATTATCCTTATTTATAAGCACTTTTGCCGATAACGATTTTTCCATCAAAAGTCACACTCAAGAATCTCAACATATGGGGGTATTAAAACCTTCACACAAATCACCTTTTAAATAGAGATATCCATATATAAAACAGCAATAAAAAAGGACTATAGCCAAAGCCATAGTCCAATAAACAAATATTCAACAATATACAACTAATATAAATAAATCTCAATTCTCTGGATATCATATTTTTCTTTCATATCCAATAAATAACGATCAGATATTTTTATTTTTTCACCTACAGGTATTTTATTTGTTTTTATACTATAAGAAGTGTTTATACAAATTGGTTTATTTTCACTATTGTAATACAATATAGAGCACACTGCTGATTGATTACGATTTGAATTATTATTAAATATAATATCTCTATATTCAAAGTTTCCATTAGTATATGGATTAGATATGCTATATTCTATATCTATAGGATCGGCTCTATAAACATTGCTTAAGTTTATTCTTGTATATTCATCATATGATATTGGAATAATAATATACCTGTTAGAATTTACAACACCTCTAATTTCACCACTTCCAATATAAAATCCGTCTTTATCGTAACGTTTACATTTAATTCTAGCTTCAACAGTAATATCATTGTTATTTATTATCTTAATAGCATTAGTATTATTTCTATTAAAATCTTTGTTTTCAGGAATATCAATCAACTCATAACTTACATGATCTTTTAAAGCATCCTTAACAGTAACCTTGCAAACATAATTTTTATTATTATATTTGGCGATTATTTTAACAGAACCATGTTTTAATGCTTCTATATGTCCATAATTAGTAACTTTCACAACATTTTTATTAGAAGAAGACCATCTAGCAGAATATATTTCCGTTTTCCCTTCATATATTTTCAAATTTTTTACTTCTCCAGCATACAAAGTAATTTTTGTATAATTCAATTTAACCTTCTTGGTAGCATAGGTATTTTGTGGTGTTAATTGAATAATGGTAATAGTCATTACAACACATAACACAAAACTAAATACCCTCTTTAATCTCTTTGATTTCTTCATAAATAAAAACCTCCTATATAAAATATTTGATTTAATTGTACTCTTATATAAAAAGAATTACAATAAGTATGTTTCAATATAAATGTTTTCATAAAATAAAATCTCACTAATATAATTCCTCAAAAATATTATATATCATTCTAACGTATTTAAAAGCCGAAATAAGGCTTTTTAATTTTTACCCCAACAAGTTATCATAAAAGCAATAAAAAACATTTCTAGGGCTATTCTACGCTGTCAAAAATGCATCTACTTAAGTTACTCATTGTAGATTTTTACCAAAATTATTTTCAGTACAAAACATTATTTTATACATAATTGCCAAATTATACATCAGATAATGTGCGTAGCACAAGATGTAGTCCCTTGATAGGGACGGTCTTTTCGTAGCGTTAGCAAGAAAAGAACATCTCTAGGGTAGACATATATAAAATAAACCAATAAATAGCAATCCCAACAGAGAATAATATATTATCAATCAAGAAAGGAATTATATCATGAACAATACAAACAATATAATCAATTCAGAGACACCAAAGTACCTCAAACATAAAGAAAGTAATATATCCAAAGCAAAGAAGAAATCTAAGCATAAACATCAATATGAAGAATGTTTAATTCAATACAGATGGAATTTTAAAAGTAATGTATTTACACAAGAAGAAAAAGATAAAATTCACACATCATTGAGCAGTTACTGTGCCGTATGCGGAAAAATCAAAGGATATTTGCAAAACGGAAAATATCATACTGAGATTGAAGAATTACAAAAAGAAAGACAAAAATGGAAACCGTATTGGGTTGGAATACCAGACGAAGAAATATATGAAAGATATCATGATAAATTACCAGTATTCTTTGTAGAGGATTATTGGAAAGACAGCTATGTGAATTTGGATGAGAATAAAAAATAGAAAAGAGAATAATCATATATGTACACTTCATTGCCTACGGCGTTGTTGGTCAATCGCTTCTTACGAAGCTCATGCCCTTGTGTCCTGCTTACGCAGTCCACAAATATAAGAATTTTAATTTTAGAACTTTTATTATATCTTTTATAAGGGATAGCCCTAAAAACCCTTGATTTATAAGGCTTTTTTTTCAATTTTAGAACTTTTGCAAATTTGGCATATTTTTGCAAAAACTTCAAAAACCCTTAATTTATAAGGGAAAAATCCAAGAACTTATTTTTTGAAAATGGTGTTAAAATTTTATGCCAAGCCAAACGGCAGTTGGAGGGATTTTTGTCGTTAAGTGGAGAATATAGTTATATACAAGTATTTAGAAAGGAGATTTTATATTGGAATTTAATTGTAAAGTTAATATTGTAGATGCCATTATGGGTGCTGGTAAAACTCAGTCAATAATGAATTATATTAATCAATCAGATGAAGATGAGAAATTTTTGGTAATAACACCTTTCCTTGATGAAATAACCAGATATAGGACGTATTGTAATGGTAAGAATTTTAAAGCACCTACATTTTTAAAAGATGAAAAGGATGATAGGGGCAGTAAACTTAGAGATCTTAAGAGATTGATCGGCAATGGTAATAACATAGTGTCAACCCATGCTCTATTTCAAAAATTCGACAATGAACTGATTGATTTATGTAGAGCGCAAAATTATACGCTTATAATGGATGAAGTTGCAAATGTTATAGAAGAATATGATATTACCAAACAGGATTTTGAGATATTAAAAAATACATATGTTGAAATCAATCCTGATACAAAGCAGCTTACATGGAAAGATGAATATTCTGATTATCATGGTAAATTTGATAATGAAAAGCGTTTATGTGAGTTAGGAAGTCTTGTATGTTATGGAGATAACTTAATGGTATGGTTATTTCCTATAGAGACATTTAATTCATTTAGGAATATCTATATTCTTACATATTATTTTGATATGCAAATGCAGAAATATTACTATGACTATTATGGAGTTCAATATACATACTGGTCTGTTCAAGGCGATTCTATGGAAAATTATCATCTTATTCCATATAGCTCAAATATCAGATATACATCTTATGATTATAGTAAGCTAATTCATATTTGTGAGAATGAAAAATTAAATATGATTGGCGATAGAGATTCTGACTTGTCTTTTTCCTGGTATTCTCGAAATAAAAACAACGCATCAATGAAGATATTAAAAAAGAATATATATAATTTCTTCCATAATGTGCGAAATACAAATTCAAATGACTACATATGGACTACATTTAAAGAATACCAACAAATATTAAAAGGGAAAGGATATACAAAAGGATATCTATCATGTAATTGCAGAGCCACCAATGAATATCGAGACAGAACTTCTGTAGCATATCTTATAAATCGTTACCTCAATCCATTTATTAAAAATTTTTTCACAACAAATCATATTAGTGTAGACGAGAATGGTTATGCACTTTCTGAAATGCTTCAGTTTATATGGCGATCAGCTATTCGTGATGGCAAGGAAATTTGGGTATATATCCCAAGTATACGAATGCGAAATCTTCTAAAAAAATGGATCAAAGACAATTCACCACAAAATTCCTAATAAATAGAGAATAAACATATGTAACCAATTAACACAGCACTTAAAAGGAGCTGATTACAATGAATAAAATTTTAAAAATCAAAGGAGAACAATTAAATGAACAAAACAGTAACAATCGAATCAAAGAATCATAAGTACGCAAATACATACGGTGGGCTTATCTGTCAGTCCGATTTTTGTACTGACTATGAAGGAAGTAAAAATATTGCAGATAAAATCGCTTCTGCTTGGAGATTTGATAGATCATGTAACATGCAAATGAAAAATAGTATTAGAAGTTATAAAGAAAAGGTTCCAAATAATAAAAATAACTGAGATACCATTTCTAGCTGAGAATTTATTATTCTGACAGTGCACAGAAAATTCTACACCATTCGGTGAACAAATACTCGCCTAAAAATTATAACTGAAAAATTTACACAACTGTATTAAAGGAGAATGGAATAACTATATGTGTAGTCTATGTAACAGATATGATGGTACGCACGATCCACGATGTCCTTACTATTCTCCTACTCGCCCAAGAATAACTTGCTGCTATTGCAACGAAGGAATTTATCAAGGCGAAAGGTATCTTGATAATGAACAAGGAGAATATATACATGAGGATTGCGTTGGATCTGCTGGAATTAATTGGATGATTAATTGGTTAGGATTTAGATATGAAACGGAGGAGAACGATGAATAAGATTATTAGAAAAATCAAGAAGATGTTCTGTAAATCTGGACAAGTATATAAGGTAAATATCAAAGACATTATTATATCAGAAGAATTCAGGGCTACTCACCCTAGATTCAAGAAAATGGTACAAAAACGTGAATTTTACCGTAAGAATAATATGTATGAGTCGCAGGTTATACTCAACAGAGATTTTATGCTGATAGATGGATATGCTACATATTTGCTCTGTTTAGAGAATGGTGAAAAATATGTTGATGTTTATTTTATGGATTAGGAATAAATAGAAATTTCATTTGGAGAATATATAAGTGGAGGTAAATTTATATGAATAATAATTTTGACAATGTTGAAGAAATGAAAGAATTGATTGTAGATGAACTTTCGGAATGTGAATTTGACAACAATTTTAGATGTGAAGAATGCTCTGAATTGGAGCAATGTTATTACAAAGCTTCTACAAAATCATCTCACGAGTTTGCAGAGAGCTTAGATTATGGTGGGTATGATTCTGAAGATGAATTTTGGGAAAATTTATAAAAGGTGGTGAATTATTATAAAAAAGGTACAATATACATTAGTTAAAATACCAATAAGAGAACTTATAGATGGGAATTTTAATATTCAAATTAATAGAGAAACCGAAATAAAAAAGGAATATCTTATCAAACAAGGTGACTCTCCTTTATTTGATCAGATTCAGAGGCTTCGTGGCAAACCGTCCTCTCATATAAGTGAACTCATGTTGGTTGTTGCAAAAAAAAATCCAAAACAAGAAGAATCTCTTAGAACAATTCTAAATAATGGATTTACATATAATGGAGTTCATTACTCTCGTTTTGGTAAATCAGCTTCTCAAGGTAAGGATGGAATTACTGCATTTGTATGCGATGAAATTTTTGATGAATTATATTTAATTACTCAGATGGATATTAAAATTGATGAGTGTGTTATTTCTAAGTATGAAGCTCAAAGATGTTTGCCTTTTAGTTCATGTACTCTTATTAAAGATTATATGCCTAATATTGTAATTATTGGCGAGTATGAAAAAACATTGAAAAATCAGCTTATCAAATATGTAGTTGAAAGAGAAAAAGAATTTGTTGATGAAAACACTGGTAAGAAAAAGAAATATAAAACCAGAGAAATCGAAGAAGGATTAAAGGATATTGGACTATCACCTTTTGATGGTTGTGGTTGTCATGAAGAAAACTTTATGAATACTGTGAGTGAGCAACTTGGATTAGACTACAAAGTTATTGGAACACAGGTGCGTTTACCATTTATTAAAGGATATTCTGTGTATGTACCATTTAAACAAATTCTTAAAGAATGGGGCTATACTACTATCACTGACATCTATGGTCATGTTCATAATGTTGATGATGTAGATTGCATTTGGAACATTTCGATGTTTAAAGGGCACAAGATTTTTAAGTCAACTTATGGCGAAAACGCATGGATTGAATATATGAATACTGTCAGAAAGTATGAATTCAAACTTGGAATCAGTAAATACAGTCATCATATTAAGCATTTAAATAAATATACACGAATGAATTTTCAGTATTTACAATGTCTGGATCTTTGGAATGATAAATATGTTAAATGTTATACAGATAAAACAAAAAAGGACTATGACATATTAGATTCTAAGAATGATGGAAAAATCATTAAGCTTGCAAAATATACCACTAATATGTATGAAAAAATCATTAGAGGTGATAAATTTTATACATATAAATTCATGGGAATTACAGATACAGAAGATTATGAGCCAGAAAGTAAATATCTTGAAGCTGCATTGGTAAATGATGTTATGTTAAAAGATCCTGCCGTTAAGCAATTCATTTATAGAAAACTCAAAAAGTCTATTGATGAAGCAAAGGTTGGTAAAATTTATTGTTCAGGTTTTTATCATACAGGTGTTGGTGATATGATTGGTTATCTTCAGTATGCCGTTGGTGAAGAACCAATTGGTTGTCTTGGAGAAAGAGAATTATATACAGCAAATTTTGAACCAGGATATTGTTGTTCATTCCGTTCTCCGCTTGTTGATCCATCAGAGGTAAATAAGATTAAGATTGTACGAAATGACATTCTTACAAAATGGTTTGATTATTTTAAAGACCAAGATGTAGTAATGTTTAATATGTATGATGTATCAGCTCCACAGCAAGGCGGCGCAGATTTTGATGGTGATATTTTCTATTTAAGCAACGATCCTATCATTATTGATTCAAAGATAGATAAGCATATCATACTTGATATTGAAGATAAAGTAACTGCTCAGTCTAAGCCTTATACAAAAGAGAATTTAATTGAGTACGAGGTTATGACAAGAGATAATCGTATTGGTGAAATCACAAATGTTGCTACAAGTATAGAGAATAAATATACGACTAATCCAGTTATACAAAAATTGTATTCTGACTACTCTTCTCTTCTAAGAATTTTTCAGGGCAAAGAAATCGACTTCCTCAAAACGGGATTCAGATGGCATATGAATTCAGGTCTTAGAAAACATCTTAAACAACTTCCGTATTTTCTACTTCACAATTACCCAAAGAAAATGAAATCCTATATGAATATAATCAAAAAGAACAAAGATGTATCTGATGATGAGAAAGAATATCTCAATGCATACCACTCTCCCTCTCCTATGAACGAGTTGTGTGATTATATTGAAACTTGGGAAAAGAAAAATATCTTATGGGACAATAAGATAGATTTAGTTGATACTAGATGTTTAATTATTGATAATGATTTGAATTTGTCTGATAAAAAAGTCTTAAAGAAATGCAGGAAGTTCATAAATATGTATGCGGTTGATATTAAGCAACATCTGAATCTGCATAGAGATAAGTCGGACGATGAAGACCATAAGTTTAATATGGATGAAGTCGTAAATGAATATAAGGCAGAACTCCTAAACGAGATTGGGTTGCCTGAAAATATTATAGCAAATTATATTATCAAAGCTTCGTACTCTTCTGTTTCTATTAGCAAATCTCTTGCATGGTCAGCTTATGGTGATTATATCATTAAAAATCTCAAGAATAACACAAATCCAAAGAGAAATATATCAATAAGAGAAGTTCCTTATAAAACGGACAACTCATATGAATATCTTGGAAAATACTATGAATTTGAGGTAGGTGATACATATTTACGACTGTAATGAAACATTTCTATATGAAATTATAGAAGATTACAAAGAAGCAGAGAATAATGAGGTAAAGGACGAGATATTCAACTCGTTCTGCTCCTCAATATGGGCTTCTGATAATAAAAGACGCACATATATGAAAACAATTCATTTTAAGGTCAGAAAGGACTTACTTAATACAGAACTTGGACAAGTATTTGATACATGGTCTGGAATTGAATACAGATATTATAAGTCAATGACTAAAGAGGAAAATTGGTGTGCTATTATTAGGCAGAAAATCAATAATATTTATACAAGATATTTTGATAAAGAAGTAATTCTCAATAAGGAGTATATGGACTTATTAAAAAAACCAAAATTAATGTACTTCGATTGGTTATCTGGAATTGAAATGGATGCAGATACAGCTACAGATATAATTGACGATGCAATTGATGAAGCCGAAAAACTCAAACAACGCTTTCAAATGGAGAAAATGACTTTATCTTGGAATGAATATAAAAAAGTTGTTGAAGGATTTTTGAGAAAATGTTTTGATAATTGCAAACTGATTGGAGAATATGAAGATAAGACTCAGATTGTAAATAATTATGATTTTATCACTGAAGACAATTTCTATGTGAAATATATAAATAGGTCGTTAAATACATATTTTCAAAACTACCAAAAAGACTATTATTCTGTTAGGCGTGGACATAATAATAAGTATTCTCGTTGCAAACGTTGTGGTGGGATTATTGAAAAAACAGGGAATAAACGATTGTATTGTTATGATTGTGCGACTTTAAATGAGCGTGAAAGAAAGCGAAAAATTGCTCATAAATATAGAGTAGCGAAATAGAAAATCCGAGTTTTCCTTGTAAAATAAGGCTTTATAGCTGTTTTTGTGGTGTTATATATCAGTAATGGAAAACAATGAAATCAGCTTTTCTTGGCTGATAAAACAGAGAATATAATAGTATAAAGTTCGTCTAACATATGGCTATAAGTTAGTTGATGTGATGCCATATGAAAAACTTGTGCATGTGTGATAAAACCAGTTAAGTACATCAAGCGAGACTGTACCATGCATTTCTGTGGAAGATATATAGGAATCAAACCTATGGGGAACGATTCGAAGGCGTTTTCAAACAGAACAATTCTAAAAATCATTTCTAAGATTGGTACATATTCATATTGTACTCCTCTTCTTATATGTGTCGGTGACTGTGCTACAATTCTTGTAGTATGGTTGCCGATTATTCTTTTAATCTCTTATAGCTCAGTTGGTAGAGCATCGCACTGTTAATGCGAAAGTCGTAAGTTCGAGTCTTACTGGGAGAGCTTTTCTACTTTTGTAGGACTGGTTGGTTTCGGATCAGGAGATGTTAAATCTCAAAAATAAGCATGGCGACATGTATAAAGTGGTTCTTATCGTATTATAAGGCTGCGACTGTGAAATACAGTTTAACGGAAAACACATAAAATCTACGCCCAACCTTCTATTCAAGGACAACTGTTGGCGAATATGGTTGATTGGTGGGTGTCTTGAAATAGGCACTGTAGTAACGCAGAAATGTGGGTATGATTTGTGTACTATTGGTGGGAATATCGCAAGTATAACCGCTGATAGGATTTTGGTAATATCTCTTAAGTTGAAAAACAGGGATGGAATCAAAAAGCAAGGAGATCGCAATCCGAGTAGGATGGTGATGATTGGGCTGTACTCAAAAGGTACGGATGATCAAATGTACACCTCATCGTCCATAATAAGTACATACTTTTGAAAGAAATCAAATTATTTTAGGTAAAAATATTTAAAAGAAAATTACAAAACAGCAAAAGTGTGTGCGACCGCAAAGAGAAAAACAACTTATTCACCTGTAATATGGTGACATATAGCACTCGCAAGGTGTTATATGAGAAAGTACAAGTACGTACAACTCTAATAGGCTGCAACCTATGAATCTCGCAAGGAAGAATGTGCAGAAAGAAAATCTATAATACTTTGTGGTAAGAGTTTGCCGATTATGTCAAAATCGGTGTTGTTGCTAACTACAAGTTAATCGCTTGTGTGATAAACTGTGTCCAACCATAGTAGATGTTAGTGTATTGAGTCAAATATCTCAGCTCATATTAAGCAAGGATCTCATACTTCGGTATGGGATTTTTTATTTTGGGAATTAGTTCAGTTTGGTTAGAACGCCTGATTTGGGTTCAGGAGGTCGTGGGTTCAAATCCTACATTTCCAACTACTATCCTACTTTGTAGGAAATAAATCAAGAAAGAAGTGAAAATTATTAAGTACATTTCAAAAAATGAAATTGAAAAATTATTATCCGAAGGTGTAATTAGAAACACAAGACGAGGATATGTAGATCGCAGAGGCGAACATATTGGATATTACAAGACTTGTGGTGGAAAGCGTTACATTGAAGATAAATACGTCAAGTAGGTTCTGCTTATGAAAAATCGAATTGAGTATAAAGGATTTTATATTGACAAGACTGAAAATGGCTACCGTATCTGTAGACAAGAAGATACAGAAAAACATACTCATCTCTCAAATCTTAATCCATCATATAAGCTTATAGATAATGTGTTATCTAATAAAATTCCTACTCGTTGTGGGTGTTATTATTTGGAGTCGCATATTCGTTTGAGCTATGATGAAAATTATATTAGGAAGATTCGTGAGTATATCAAAGTGAAACAGAATAAAAGTAAACAAATGTATTACAATCCTGGCAGAAAACGTTCTGGTGGGATTTTTTAATTTTATGGAGGATTTAAAGGATTATGGTAGATAGTAAAATTAAGAAAGCAACTGTTAGTGCGGCTAAAAAGAATATTACAGCGAGTGGAGTAAGAATTGAAAATGGAACTTTCGTTGACGATGAAGGTTCTATTGTAGATCGTATTGCAGAGAAATTACCAGAAGGTACAACTATCTTTGATATTAAAATCAGTATTGAGATTTCAGATGAAGAGTCTGAATCTGCTGAATAGAGAGTAGGTGGATGTTATAATCGACTTACATAGATTGGAAAATGAAACAGATTTTGAATGGAAATTAAGATGTTGCCTTGCAAAGAAACGTAAAGAGACAGATATGGATTGGATTGAAATTCGAGATATGCTTGGATTGAACATTACACCAGATCAGCTTAGAAAACAGGCTGTTGGATATGAAGAGTATGATAATTATATTCACAACTGTGAGGGTGCATCTGAAAGAATTTTATGTGTGTCAGATGTTCATATTCCGTTTAATTTACCTATTGATATTTTTTCAGGTTATAAGGGAATTGTAGACACTTTAATAGTCAATGGTGATTTATTGGATTGTTTTTCATGTTCTGCATTTCCTAAAAAATTCAAAGTAAATCTTGATGAAGAACTTGTTTTAGGAAGACAGTATATTATTGATTTAATCAATCTGACTACACCTAAAAAGGTAATGTTTGTGATTGGAAATCATGAATACCGTATGCAAAGATACTGTTCTGATAGATTATCAAACGAATTACTTGGCATCATCCCAACAGATCCGCTAGGAATGATTGTAGACGATGGATTCAAAGTTAATGATGAAAGAAATAAAACCCAGACACAATACTCTTCTATTCGTGAAGTGTTTGAAGATTCAAATATTGAAATCGTTTATGATAAAGAATGGTGGATAAAAGAAGGTAATGTAATTTTCTGTCACCCATTAAATTATTCATCTGGTATGTTAAAAACAACAGAAAAGGCAGTCAATTATTTCTTGCGTGTAGATCGCACATTTACTGGAATCGTAATGGCTCATACCCATAAAGTAGGAAGTTTTACTCAAGGTGGAATAAAAATGTATGAGCAAGGTTGTGTGTGTGATTTGGATAAGCTGGATTATAACAACGGTAAACTTATAATTCCAAATCAGAACGGGTTTATGTATCTTGCATTGGATTCAAATGGTGACATTATTGATTCCAAGACAAGAATTATTACTAATTTCATGACAAAGTAGACCAAGTACGAGTGACTTGGTTTTTATATTATGCATAAGTAACTATGAAAATTGGGCTAATTTTCTATTTTTAATTAGTCCGATTGTATGGAAATTGTGATGTTACTGTCACAATTGTATGTATCAGAGGGAGTGTACTTAAATGAGACGCTACCCTCTTTTGCATTAAAAATAAATAATTGAGAAAAAGGAGAAAATTAAAATGACAAAGAACGAAGTATTAAAGGCAGTATCAAACAAGGTTGAAGGAGCTTCACAGAAGGACATAGCAGTTATTCTTGATGCATTTGCAGATGTAATTACAGAGACATTAACAGCAGACCACGCAGAATCAGTCGCAGTTGGTAAACTTGGAAAGTTTAAGGTTAAAGAAGTTCCAGAGCGTAGAGGAAAAATTATGATGGGCAATCGCAAAGGTGAGGAGTATGTAACTCCACAGCATGATGAGATTTGCTTTAAGATGTCAAAGTCTGCAAAACAGCTCTAATTCTAAGGTGGTGAAAATATATTGAAAACATTTGGTTTTACAGATACAAATGATTTTGCTGAATTTTTAGCAGATACTTTTGACAAGCTGGATGTTTGTACAAGAGATTATGACGATGATTGTTCAGAAATTGTAGTTGTGGCTAAGTATGATGTGATGAAAGATGTTCTTAATTCTGTTATTAAAAATACGAATTTTAAACTTGCTTCTTGTAACGATTTGAATGATCCTTATTGGGACGGTTATGATGACGCATTTATTCTTAATATTGATTCTGAAATGAATGTATGGGTTCAGGCTGCCAAGTATGAGGGAAGTGATACTTATATCAATATGGATGAGACAGACATTGTATTTATTCATGGAGATGTGAGTTCAGCTTTTGTTATGGACAATAAAGATTCTGGATGCATTATTCATGAATTCAACATTGGTGAGGACGCTGAAGATGTAGACGATGATTGTGATGGTAATTGTAAGAATTGCAGTTGCAGTGACGTAAGTGATAATTCTCATAAAAATATTACATTCGATAAAGATGAAAACGGAAAAATTCACGGATTTACTTCTGTTAAAAGTGATGTTAATGGATATGAAAAGCGTGAATTTTATTCTAGTAAGCCGATTGATTTAAGTGATTTTGACGAATATAATTCGGTTGGAAGATTATTTGATTTGCTTGATTTTATTTTTTAAATATTTAGAGTGTGTGGTGTATGCTACACACTCTTTTTGTATCCTCTCATAGACCACTAAAGATGTGGGGCAGACTGTAAATCTGTCGTCTTCGGATCGGCTTGGAGCATTACCAAGTGGGAGGACTTTTCAATGTTTTTATATACGGATTGGGAGATGTTAAATCGGCAACGAACTTTATATGGAAACAGAGAATAAATATATGTGCTCATGATTGGTGTCATAGCTGATTGTGGGATTTATGGAATGGGACTGTCAGAAGTCATGAGCTGACAGAGTAGAGTCACCTACCTCTCTCCCATTCTATTTTTATGTATTAGAGTAGGTGAGAAAGTAGGAAAAATTATGGGAACAAAAAATGTAAACAAACAATTGGAAGCTATAAGAAATAGTTTTCCAGTAAAATTTTCGGAAGATGTTGTGTACAATTTATTGAATGAGAGTATTGAAGTTGTATACAATGAAAAATTAAAATCGAGAAAATATTACTTAGATATTATTGACAATTATGGATATAAACACAGAACAGAGTACCATCAAATAAAGAATGGCAAGGGAAGATATACATGTTTAAACAGATTCTTTTTAGGTAATCCATATACATATGATAATATAAATTTATATTGTAAATTAAATAATATAGATTTGCATATTGATGGAACTAATCTTCCTGTTAATGGTGCATCACGAGAAAAGATGGATTACATTGATTCAAAAGGAAATATACATAATATAACATGGAATCAAGTACAGCATTACACTTTTCAATACCAAGAGGGATATGAAGAGATTAAAGCTAAAAGAAAGTCTGAAAGAGAACTTTCAAAACAAGATGTAATAAATATTGTAATGAAAATGCAAGAACGCAAATGTTCACCATTGGATGTATATGATTTTTATCCAAAACAAAAAGATGGTGTTGGTATTAGAACTGTACGAAAATTTTGGGGCGAATTATGGCTAATGCAAAAAGAACTTGGAATGAAAATAACTGGCAAACATGGAAGTATTTTATCAGATGAAGATACTATCAAAGAAATTAATGATGTGTGTAATCTGATAAAAACTCAAGAAAATAGAAGTGTTATTACATATAATGACTTTAGAAAATATGGTACTTATGCAGACAATCGTAAATATGCAGAAGTTTGTAAGAAATTAAAGAATTGTTCTTTCCGAGAATATATAAATTCATTAGGATATGAATTACAAAAAGCAGGAAATGGAATGAATTATAAATTCGATGATGGAGAAGTTACGACATCTTTATATGAATATGAATTTAGCAGATTTTTGAGAAGTAATAATATTTTATTTAATGAAAGTTATTTCAGAAATATTCCATACAAATCTATAGATAATTCTTATAATGGCAATATGAATTGCGATTATCTTATTATTTTCAATAATAAAAAAGTCTATATAGAACTTGCTGGCATACTTGGGAACAAAGGTCATCAAGAAGCTTATCGAAATAATACTCCAATAAAATCAAAGTCAAAAGAATTGTATCGACAGAAATTATACCAAAAACGTGATATTTTTGAACGCAATGGACTTGATTATTATATTTTATTACCAGATGAAATGAATGAAGAAACATATAGAAATATATTGAATAAATATTTGAAAGAAGTGGCTTAGTATTTACTACTATCTCACTTCTTTTTTATTTGGAAGGAAGTGAGATTTAATGGGTAGAAAAATACAACACAATAATATTGTTACTGATGAGTTATTGACTCAGTGTAATAAAGAGAATATAAAATTAGGAAATGACTTTTTGGATTATCTTCGTTCAGTTGATAGATCCCCAAATACAATCAATGCATATAGACGTGACCTTTTTATTTTTTGGGTTTATCTACTTCAGCATTGCGACAACAAATTCTTTATTGATTTATCTAAGAGGGATATTGCTCGTTATCAGAGTTTTTGTCTTACTGAATATAAATGGTCGCCAGCTAGAATGCGTAGAGTAAAATCTACTCTCTCTTCTCTTTCAAATTATGTCGAAGCTATATTAGATGATGAGTATGAGGACTTTAAACCGATTATACGTAAGATTGAAAATCCTGCAAATGAGAAAGTATTTACTAAAACTGTATTATCCGATGAACAAGTACAGGGTATGCTTGATTATTGGGTTGAAAAAGGTAAATATGACAAGGCTTGTATTTTAGCATTAGCTGCATTTAGTGGCAGACGTAAGAGTGAGTTACCACGATTTAAAGTATCTTATTTCGATGATGAAAATATCATATACGGTTCTTTATATAAAACACCTGAAAAGATCCAAACAAAAGGAAGAGGATCTCGCGGAAAAATGTTAGTGGTATATACACTTGCAAAACCGTTTAAGCCATATTTTGATTTGTGGATGAATTATAGAAAAGAACACGGAATTGAATCAGAATGGTTATTTCCAAAGAAAGTAAATGGAGAATATATAGATGAACCTATGGATTCAAGCACTCTTGATAGCTGGGCTGATACATTCAGTAAGCATTTAGGAGAAGACTTTTATTTTCACAGTCTTCGTCACTTCTTTACAACTTCTTGTTCTCGAAGCGGTCTTCCTGATGATGTAATTCAAATGCTAGTCGGATGGAGTTCGCTAGATATGGTATCAGTGTACAAGGATATTGATGCAGATGAGCAATTTGCAAAATATTTTGCTGATGGAGAAATAAAACAAGTAGAACAAAAATCACTTTCTGATTTGTAGGCAATCCCGATGAAACTTTCGTCTAACACCAACAATTTAATTTAAACAAGAAAGCATAGTAACGTGATATTTGAGCCGAGAGGTGACGACAATGTAGAGAATAAATAGATATAATACAAGCTGCTCACATCCAAAAGAAGTGAGGGCGGTCTGTCAATCCGTTGATAGATTTTTACAAGTGAGCTGTCACTGACCGATATGTGACATAAATATAAAGGTCGGTTTGCGAAATTATTGACCTTGGAACGGTCTAAAACTTCCCACTGCTTACTGCTCATTGGCGGTGTTATGGAGAGATCTTGCCTTAGTAGACAACTAAAAAATATGGTAATCCACCACCGTTAAGTGTGGAACACCGCTAATCGTTGTAGGTAAAGCGATTCTGTTAGTCAATAAGAATCACAAAATAGTGAACCGTTATTGGGTTGATACAGCATCACGGTTTCATTTGAAATATGAAAAAATCAACTTGGCATTTGCTATTCATGTAGTATTGTAAGACCTATATCTCTCCTACCAACATCTCGGATCATCGGTTTCTCTCAGCCTTCAGAAATGAGAAAATGTTCGTGCTTCTCTGCGTTAATGAGAACCTTAATTAACTGGTAAGAGATATGAAACCTTATCAATTGGTCTTTACTCCGAAGACTGAAAATATATGGAGAATATATAAGTAACATATCAGAGAATTTTCAATGTTCTCTTTGTCGGTTGACTGGTAATCAATCGGCAGTAGATCTTACCAATCTACATATAATATGGAGAGGTCGCTCCTCTCCTATTATCATATCGGAATGACGAGTAATGGAAGCTCACTTGGCTCATAACCAAGAATATGCAGGTTCGAGTCCTGTTTCCGCAACTAAACGATTAAAAGGAAAACGAAAAATAAAAGAAAGGAGTATGTATATGGCAAATAGACTTGTAATTGAACAAACCCCGTTAAAGGTCGGACAAGTACGAAAAGTTACTTCTAGTAATGGTGAGAAAATAGATTCAATTACATTACAGTTAAATAACAATGTAGAAATTTTATTTGTACCTAGGGATAATGGAACATTAGATTTTACAGTATATAATCCAAAATTTGAAACATCAAATCTTGATTGTTCGATTGATAAAGATGTATTACGAGATTTCTTTATTTCAATTAAAGATGCTTACAGACAAGTTATTTACAACGAAAGTGAGGGCACAAATTCATGAAATTAAATATTAGCAAAACTATTGATGAAAATATTATTGGTGTAGATATTTCTGTCGCAGAATTAGGTACATCTGATACTGATGCTGCCACTGAAAAAGATATGTTACATAATTTTGTCAGAACAATCGAATATTCTAAAATATCCTTTAAATCTAATATGAAAACTGACTCTAATGGAGATCCAGTTACAACTGATAGTGAAGTTGATGATTCAACTATTATCTCTGTTGAATTAAAAGATATTATCAACCAGTCATTTGTTGTAGATGAAAACCTTCACATTACATTCTCTATAGATGTTACAAAGATTCCAGAATCAGAAGTCAAAGCACCTTTTGATAGTGTTGAGAAACTTGGTAAGGCAAAAGTTGAACTTTTCGCTACTAAGATTCAGGAAGAAATCGGCAAGAAGCTTGCTGAGATTCGTGCTTTAAATACTAAGTTTGAAGGTAAAACAGAAGTTATTCTGTAAAAAATAATGGGTGGTACTTTTCCACCCTAAATATGGGGCATTAGTCAAAAGGTAAGACAATGGATTTTCATTCCATGAGTATCGGTTCGAGTCCGTTATGCCCTATTTCGTGCGGTAAACATGATGTAAAAACCTATTTTTTGGATGTATACGAAACTTAGGCGTGTAAGCTCAACACTTACTACCGCCCTATGCCCTTTGCGGTCTTCGGACTGGTACTGTTGTAACAATAGGATACGTCCTATGCAGTTTAGATGAAAGCTCGCCATTCGAGGATGGAATGAGAAAGGCGTTATCATTTTGGAATTTTTTCAAATATTAATTCTCTTAGTTTGAGTTGATATTTATCATAATGTGAATTCCAATTAAAATCTTTTGTATTATCTATAATATCTTGTTTGAGATTTTCGAGTTGTTGTTTATCTATTTTGTGTTTCATGATAATCGGTAATTCGTTAATCTCGTTCTCATAAAATAAAATGGTTGCAATAATACAATTCTTATTGGCAAACAACGCAACTAATTCTTGTTTTGTACCCAATACAATTTCAGCCATACCTACTACTCTATTCGTAGTCATAGCTTTACGAAGAAGTTCATATTCGATTTCTGACTCCATTTCAGGAATTAAATAATATGATTTATCTATGAGTAGGTCTGATATTTCCTTTGATTTACAGAAATATTTTATTGAAAGTGTTCTATCTTTGTTTGATGTAATTGATTCTATATCATATTGTTCCAAAATAACATACTTATCTTCTGCATATTTATATCCTTTTACAATATCTGAATTTGTTATTTCCTTGTTACAAGACGGACAGAATTTGATGTAACGTACTCTTTCTTTAGAGTCTTTGCAGAGTTGATTAAGCTCTATGGAATTGTTGTGTGATATTTTTAACATTTTTACTGGGATATATAAATCTTGAAATTGGATTGCTGTTTTGTATGATGTGTTCATGGGTGTTCTCCTTAGATGTTTTGATTAGTATGTGGAGAAAATTGAAAAATATTATCTGGATATAATTCAGTTTAGTAGAATGCATGATTTGGGATCATGATGCTACATGTTCAAGTCCTGTTATTCAGATTGAAGAAAGAGCCGTTTCATGTGTTGAGATGGCTCTTTTTGTTATATACACCTTTAGCTTAATTGGTAGAGCAACGATCTCCAAAATCGTCAGGTCTATGTTCAAATCGTAGAAGGTGTGCTAAGTGAAGTGAATTGCACTTTCATTGGAAATTTAATATTGGAAATTTTGAGAAGTCATTTCGTATGAAGTGGCTTCTTTTTATATTGTGATGGAATTTAAAAAGAGAATAAATATATAGCCAACTATGAGAGGATTGTTACTGTTTCGATGGCAGGTAGTTGGATTATGGATGGAAGACACGTTGAGTAGCTACTTCGTGTTATGTGGTAAATCACTCACACCACTCTTCCATCTTATTAATAAAAGTGGGTGAGAAAGTGAGTGAAATAATTATGGCAAAAAAGAAAACACAGGAACAATTTGAAAAAGAGATACACGAAAAATATCCACAGATACAGATTCGTGGAAAATATAATGGATCTAATGAACGAGTTAATGTTCATTGCAATATTGATGAATATGATTGGAATGCATATCCAAATAATTTATTAACATATGGATGTCCATGTTGTAATGGTAGAGTTATAACAACTCAAAGTTTTAAAAATGAAATTGCAAAGTTGCATCCAGAAGTTGAAATAATTGGTGAGTGGAATGGTATTGATACACCAATTAGTTGTCGTTGTAAAGAATGTAATTTTGAATGGAATTATAAACCACACTCTATTAGAACTACAGGTTGTCCTAGATGTAATGGAAGTGCTACTAGAAAATGGACACATGAAGAATATGTAGAAAAAATTAACGAATTATTTGATGGTAATATTGTTGTTCTTGGATATTATAAAAATATGAACACTAAGATATTACATAAATGCAATAAACATAATTACGAATATATGATGAATCCAATTCATGCTTTAAGAAGACAAGGCTGTAAACTATGCGGTTATGAAATAACATCAGAAAAAAGAACAAAACCATTAGATGTGTTTTTACAACAATTACATGAAAAACGTGGGAACGAGTACAGCTATATAAGTGGTTATGTTAATTCTTCTACTAATGCTACTTTTCGACATAATATGGCAGATGGTACTTATCATGATTTTGTAATGACACCAAATTCGATGATTTCATCAAAATATAACTGCCCTTGTTGTTCTGGCTATCAGGTGTATAAAGGTTACAACGATTTTAATACAAAAAGACCTGAATTGGCACAATACCTTGTTAATTATCAAGATGGTTATAAATATACAGAATGGAGTAGCGAAGAATTAGAATGGAAATGCCCTTCTTGTGGAAATATTATGAAAAAGAAAATATCATATGTTAGTAAATATGGTGTTACTTGTCCTAGATGTGATGATGGTTATAGTTATCCGAATAAATTTATTTATAATTCTTTGCTCCAAATTGAAAATCAATTAGATTTCTTAGATAGGGAATATAGACCAGATTGGTGTAAATATAAGTATAAAGATAAAAATTGCTACGGAATATATGATATATATTTTGAAAAGAATAATAAGAAATTTGTCATAGAGATGGATGGTGGACTAGGTCATGGTAATAGAAGTTATACAAATTCAAAAACGAATAGAGATGAGTTAATTTTTAGAGATAAAGAAAAAGATCGACTTGCTTCTGAACATAATATAAAAGTAATTCGTATAGATTGTAACTATGAAACTAATGATAGATATCAGTTCATTTTAAATAATATTCTCAAATCTGAATTATCAAATATTTTAGATTTATCAAAAGTTAATTTTAATCAGTCAAATACACAATCCCAACAATCATTATTTATAAAAGCAGTTGAATTATGGAATTTAGGAGAAAATATATCTCAGATAAAATCTGAATTGCATATTCATGAAAGTACCGTAACAAGCTATATAAAATCCGCATTAAAATATAATATGTGTGATTATTCTGTAAAGGAAAGCAGAAGACGTTCTTATTCAAATGCTGTTGTATGTATTACAACTGGCAAGGAGTTTAAAGCCATTGTTGATGGTGCAAAATACTATAATATTGATCCAGGAGATATTAGTAAATGTTGTAGACGTACTTCTACTTTTGGTGGTTGGTATAATGGTCAGAAAATGATTTGGATGTATAAAAAAGATTATGATGAATATCCAAAAGATAAATTATCTGAATATATTCCTAAAGAAAATGATAATTATACAAAAATTGTATGTCTTAATACAGGTGAAGTTTTTGATGGATTAATTTATGCAGCAGAAAAATACCATATGAAAAAAGGAAGTGGTATAAGTGCTTGTTGTAAAGGTAGATATCATTTTGCAGGCAAGGATGACAATGGCATTCCTCTTGTATGGAGATATTTATCCGATTATAAAAATATGAATCAAGATGAAATTGATTCACTTATAAATTATAAGCTCGAAGGTAAGAAACAAGTAATATGTTTAAATACAAAAGATGTATTTGATAATGCACTTGTTGCTTGTAAATGGTGTGGTCTTGAAAGTAAATTACCTATTCAAAGAGTATGTAGAGGAGAAACAAAGACCGCTGGTATGCATCCATTAACGAAAGAAAAATTGAGTTGGATGTACTATAAAGATTATAAAGAAATTTTTGGAGAGGCAAGTTGATACTTCCTCTCCTATTTTATTGGAATAAAAGGAAGGAAGTGATTACTATAGCTAATTTGAAACAAGCAAAAACAGATGATGAAATTAAGAAGCTAACTGTAAATTCGGTAAAATCAGCATACCATGAATTAGCTTTAGACTACAATCATCTTCTTAATCTGGATTATGTATACTGTCCTCATTGTGGGAAATGGAAAACTGTAAAGGCATTTTATTCATCTACAGAGACAGCGAGTGGAATTGAACATTTTGCATGTAAAGAATGTTTAATAGATATGTGTACGGATAAAGATAAAGATGGACGCAGAATTGATAATAAACAAAAAACTATTGATGTATTTAGAAGATTGGACTGGGTATTTATTGACTCTGATTATGAAGCTCAATTAGATGTATTATCAGAAGGTCTTGGCGAAAAGAATCGTTCTACTGCCGCACAGCAATATATTGTTATGGTTAAATCTCTGCCACAATACAAAAATAAACATTGGAAAGATTCTGAATTAAGTATTGAAGATGAAACAGAAAACAACTCAGAAGATGTGAAAATTGTTCAAAAAACATTACGTGCAGCCAAAAAAAGATTTGGTGGCTCATATAGCAATGAAGATCTTATGTTCCTTGAAAATGAGTATCAGGATTGGATAACTAGATATGAATGTAATACAAAAGCCCAAGAAACAATCTTCGAGCGATTAGCATTTAAGAAATGGGAAATTAACAAAGCTACAAAAGCTGGACAGAATACAAAAGATTTGGATAAAACATATACAGATTTATTGGCTTCTATTAATATTTTACCACGACAAAATGCTGATAATGGATTAGATAGTTCATTAACATTTGGACAATTGATCGAGCAATGGGAAAATAATAAACCAATCCCAGATCCTGATCCAGAATTTGCAGATGTTAATCATATGGCAAAATACATCAAGACTTGGTTCAAGGGAAGTTTAGCTCGTTCCCTTGGTATTGATAATGGCTATTCTAAAGAATATGATGATGAACTTCAAAAATACAGTGTAAAAAAACAAGATTACTCAGCAGATGATGAATCTGATGATATTTATAAAACTGTCTTTGGGGATAACACACAATGACAGAAAGAAAATTAACAGAAAAGGAAGTTCGTCAAAATAAGCATGATAGAATAATGAACACTGTTGCTTGGAGGGCAGCTTATTACAGGGCTAATCCTAGTCGATTTTGTGTTGACTATCTTGGATTTAAGCCTACATATCTACGTCCATTTCAAAAGATTTTACTTTGGTGTATGATGCACTATAATAAATTTTATTATATAGCATCAAGATCGCAAGGTAAAACAACTTTGGTTGCTTTATTTGCCGTTATACGATGTATACTTTTCCCAGGAGAAATTGTCGTCACAACGAGCCACACTTTCAAACAGGGAAAAGATATTGTACTTAAAATAACAGATGGTTTTATGCATGATTCACCATTATTATGTTCTGAAATCGAAAAGACAAGTACAGGTATAAACGATTGTGGTATATGGTTTAAGAATGGTTCTCAAATAATCGTAAAAGTTGCAAACGAAAATACGAGGGGAACACGCTGCTCGATCCTAATTTGCGATGAATCGAGGATGGTTGCTCAGAAAATAGTGGATACTGTTTTAAGACCTATGAATGTTCCAAGACATCCTAAGTATTTAGATCTCCCAGAATACAAACATTTAAAAGTTATGCCAAAAGAGCTATATATGTCATCTGCTTGGTATAAGGCTAGTGAAATGTTTGAAAAAGTAAAATCATATTTTGCAAATTCATTAAACGATAGCCTTAGTTATTTTATATGTTCTCTTCCATATCAATTAAGTATATATGAAGAATTACTTATGCCACAGATTATAGAAGATGAAATGAATGAAGCAACGTTTTCTGAAGTTTCGTTTAAAATGGAGCGTGAAGCAATATTTTATGGTGCTTCCGAAGATGCACTATTTAACTTTGATGTTTTAAACAATAGGCGTATCTTGCAAGAGAGTTTACATCCATTAGAGTATTATTTAGAAACTGGTACTCAAATACCTAAAAAACAGATAAATGAAAAACGAATCTTATCTCTTGACGTTGCATTGTTGGCTTCACGAAAACATGATAATGATGCAGCGGTCTTTACACTTTCCCAATCTATTTTTTCAGATACAAATAATCCAATATGTAATGTTAGTTTTATAGATTCAAAAGAAGGTTTATTAACAGAAGAGTTGGGACTTTTAGCAATGAGGTACTTCTATCAATATGATTGTGATTATTTTGCGATAGATGCATCAGGTGTTGGACAGGGTACATTAGATTATGTTATGGGTGGAGATAGATTTGATCCTCAATATTCTACGACTTATAAAGTTATGACAGTTATCAACAACGATGATTTAGCAATAAGATGTAAATACAAAGACGCTACAAAATGTATCTATGCTATTAAAGGAAATGCTCAATTAAATAATGATATGTGTCTGTCACTAAGAGCAGGATTCCAAAATGGATATATAAATCTGTTAATAAACGAAACTGATATGGAAGAACGATGGAAAAAACAAATTAAAAATTACAATAAGCTTTCAGATAACACGAAAGCAATTTTAAGACTTCCATATTATCAAACATCATTTCTTATTGACGAACTTATAAATCTTGAACATGAAATTGTCAATGGAAAAATAAAAGTTAAAGAGAAGACAGGAATGCGGAAAGATAGGTATTCATCTCTTGAATATAACTATTATGTTGTAGATCAACTTCGATTAAATCAGAAACGCAAATCAACTGAAGATGCCACAAGTTTCATCAATAAGCTTACAATCCGTAAAGCAAAATACAATTAAGGAGGTGCATTATCAAATATGCCTAGACCTAAGAAAGTAGATGCAAATTCTAATGCACCTGCTAAAATAAATAATTCACAGAAGAAAACCACTTCTTCTACGCAAAAACAGCCAACCGCAAATGAAATGCGTGAATGGTATGAGAAAAATAAAAGTAAACTTGAACGTTATGAAGACGCAACAAGTGCAATTACAAGTCTTCGAGATATTCAGAAATCATCTAGATATACGTCAATCAGTAATTACTCAAAGGAAGATGTAAAATCATACATAAAGAATATTTCTTCTAATGAAAAGAATCTACGAAGCTTATCTCGTTATCTTTATTATCGTTCAGAAATCTATTATCGTCTTTGTAAATATTATGCAAATCAGATTGATCTTACAATTCGTAATATAGTTCCCCCATTTATAATCTCAGGCGAAAATGATGTACAATCCACATTGCAAAAGTATCAAGAAACAGTTGATATAATTGACACTCTAGGATTGAATTATGAATTTCGTAAAGCTGCGTCTATCACTTTAAGAGAAGATGTATTTTATGGATGTGCTTATTATACAGAAGGACAAGGAATGTTTGTTCTTCCATTAGATCCAGATTATATGAAAATTGCAGGTATGTTTCCTGATGGTTCATTTGCAGGAGCTATGGACATGAGTTATTTCCGTAGCCATCAGGAGCTTCTTGAATATTGGGGTGAACCATTCAATAGTATGTGGAGTACATATCAGAGTACAAATGAAAAATATCAGTTAATCCCAGAAGAATATAATGTATGTATTAAATTTAGGTCTGAAGACTGGGAAACCATCGTTCCCGTGCTTACACCTATATTCTTATCATTGATTGACCTTATGGATGCTTCTGATTATCAAGCAGTTCAACAGGCAGCTAATATATATAAATTAGTATGGCTTGAAATGAAAACAATGGGTAATGATGTAGATGATTGGGCTGTAAATCCAGATATAATGATTCAGTATTTCAATCGTATGCTTGAAGAAGCATTACCACCCTATATCTCTGCTGCTATTGTTCCTGGTGAATTACACGAGATAAGTTTTCCAGATGATGCAACTGGCGATGTTACAAAAGTTGAAAAAGCAACAAAGGAAATTCTCAATACGGCTGGTGGTGCTCAGATATTAAATCTAAACTCCGCTTCGAACTCTACTGCTTTTAAGTATGGTGTTCTTGCAGATTCTACATTTTCTATTTCAACTCTTATTCCACAGATTCAAGCGATTGTAAATCGACTTTTATCTAGTTGGATATCTGAACCTTGTAAAGTCAAATTCTTTGATGTCTCTATTTATCAGAAAGATGATTTTAGAAAATCAATCTTGGAATCATGCACTAATGGATTGCCAAACAAAATTCTTTATAACACATTGAATGGTGTGTCTGAAAAAGATACGTTATCTATGAACTTTTTGGAAGAAGACTGTTTGCAACTTAGTTCAAAATTCAAGCCACTATCTAGCACTTATACTCAGACAGGTAATGATAAAGGCGGTGGTCAAGAGAAGGATGATTCGGAACTTACAGATGCTGGACTTCGCACGAGAGACGAGGATCTCAATAATAAATAAAGGAGGTGTCTTAATATGAAATACAATTTTATTAAAACATCCGACAAGGAGACAAAGGAAAAACTTCTTAAAGAAGGTTTTAAGCTGGTATCTCAAGATGGGAACGTGGCGACATTTTTGAATAACCACCCTCTCACTTTTGAAAATACAAACAATAAAATTCAGCATAGCAATATGCTTACATTCTAACCACTCCACTACTTTGAGTGGTATATCAACAAAGAAAGGAGGAATAGGTTAAATAATGCCAAAAAAGAAGAAACGACGAATTATGTCTATTGATGAGCTGTATGAGTTCTGTTTAAAGAATAATTTTGCTCATTTTGATAGTAATGAATTCGGTAAAGAACTTATGGTTCGTATGAATGGTAATTTTGAAAAAACTTCCAAAGATGAAGATAAACATAAAGAATCTCTTACTCCATTCGTTAGTCGTGCGTTTCACGATCATGTCAATCTCAATAAGTCGGAAATCTCCGAAGAATCTTTTAATGAAAATGTCCCATCAGCAAACTTTCGCCCAATTTTAGCACATATCACTACTAACTCAGATAATGAATTAGATTTCGGTAGCCATGATTATTATGTGACTACCGACAAAAATGGTAATGACAAAGTTGTATATGAAGAGCAGCCTATCGGTGTTATTGATGGTACTAAGACCACTATTGAATATGATGAAGACGCTGGCGTAAATCGTGCAGTTTTGCATGGTTATTTATACGATGAGTATTGTCAGGACGCTATTGAGATTCTTAATAGACGTGGAACTGTAGATTGTTCGGTGGAATTATGCATTAGGGAGTTATCATTTAATACTGCTAATAAAACATTGCAGTTAGATGATTTTTATGTATCAGGTCTTACTCTTCTGTCAAAGGATGTATCCCCTGGTATGGCAGGAAGTAATTTTAAAATTGAAGATTTCGCTGTAAATGCGGAAACAGTAACATTTAACACAGACAACAAATTGGTTGAAACTTTAGAGAAATTAACTAACATTCTTGAGAGTTTTGATATAAATCAAAAATCAAAGGAAGGAGGAACAAATAACAAAATGACAAAATTTGAAGAGTTACTTGCCAAATATGGTAAGACTACTGAAGATGTAACATTCGACTATACAGAAATGTCAGATGAGGAGCTTGAAACAAAATTCGCTGAGATGTTCGATGATGACAATTCAGAAGGAGACAATTCAGATAACGGAGAATCTGGTGAGCCTTCCAATGATGGAGACGGTGATGGCGAAGGAGCTTCAGATCCAGATGGGAATGAAGGTGAAAGTCAGACTTTTGAAAAGATTGTTCGTACATATGAAATTTCTCATGAAGATACAAGATATGCACTCTATAATCTGTTAGCACCATATGAAGAGTCAGATAATGATTATTACTATATCTCAAATGTATTTGATTCTTATTTTGTATATGAGGGTTGGTGTACTGATAAAATCTACCGCCAGAACTATACGAAAGATGGTGACAATGTTGCATTTGATGGTGAACGTATTGAATTATTCCGTGAGCTTTTAACAGCAAGTGAGAAGGCTGAACTTGAATCTATGCGTTCAAACTACGCTGCACTCAAAGAATTTAAGGAGACAGCAGAAAAGAATGAACTTCATGCACAGAAAGAAGCTATTATCAATGCTGATAACTATTCTGTTCTTACAGAGAAAGATTCAGAAGGAAATTATGTAAATACTGATTTCGCTGAATTAGTAAAGACTATGGATAATTATTCTGTAGAAGACTTTGAAACAAAAGTAAAGGTTATGCATTCAGATTATATGTCTGCACATGCGAACTTCTCTTCTGTTGACACAAAGAAAAACACAAATTCAGTTAAAATACTTACAAATATGAATAAGAAATCAAAGCCTAAGAAAAACTATGGCAGCTTGTTTGATTAAAAAAACCGAATATAACTTCATTTCATATAGAACGCTTTATGCGTTCTTTTTTATTGCAAAAAACAAAATTTAAGGAGGAAAACATAATGGCAATTAAGTACACAGTTGAAAAACATACTGTATGCAATCCTGGAAATCTTATTGCAGAGAATTATGGCGAGCACATGGTTTCTCTCAATATTACAAGTGCTACAGATAACGGAAGAATCGTCAAAGTAGGCGATATGGAGACATTAGACAAATACAAGGTAGAGGCAGCAACAACTATTGGTGCTTACATCTTTGACAAAAATGCAGATGGTACATGGCTTGTAGTTGTAACAAGTGTACCTGATGATCTTACTGCCCTTATTTATCAGAAGCCAATCATCAATGAGGAATCGCCTCGTGCTCTCACTTCTCTTTCTAATTTCTATAACGATCCTGAAGATGGTGCAGTTCGTGGATATATTCTTCATGCGTTAGATCGTTTTAGTCTTTCAGACGAGGGATTCGATGGAACTCCTGTAAAGGGTGCAAAAATCACACAGATTTCTGACGGAAAATTAAAAATCGGTGAGTAATTAGAAAGGAGGAAAAAATACAATGTTAAGATTTAGTACAGACAATTTAAGAAAAGTATTTGCTGATGAAGATAAATACAAGAACTTTAAGAAACTTACATATGACTTAAATCATGGAAATGATATTTATGAATATGACGAGGATGGAAATCAGAGAAAGATTTCTAAGAAAGAAGCTAACAATGCAGTTAGAAAAATTCTTATGGAGGTTTGTGACCTCACAGAAGAAGATTTAAAGTCTAACAAGCTTCGTAAACGTGCAGAAGCACAGCATCAGAATGAAGTATTTGAACTCATTGAGTCTGATATTGATTTTAAGGTAGAGACAGGATTTCAGGAGAATGAATGGTTTCAGAATTATGTTGATATGAGAAATATTGCATTAGGTGATGATGAGGAATACTGGACAAAAGATAAGATTATGCTTGTTGTTGCAGAGATTTCTGGTGGACATCATGACCTTACCATGCAGAACTTAAATGAGGGTACATCTCACAAACTTCACACTAGAAAATATGGTATGAAGATTGGTAAAGACATTGATCTCATTCTGCTTGGACGTGTTGACTTTACAGAGCTTACAGATAAAATTGCTGAAGCATTTGCGTATAAAGTAATGGAGCTTTGCTTCGCTGGTGTTTATGGCGCAACAGATAAGTTACCAAACAAGTCTCAGTTTGTTAAAACTGGTGCATTATCTGCTTCTACTAAGGAATCATTTGATACTCTTATCGAAGATGTTGGTGCAGCAAATGGTGCAGATGTTGTAATTATGGGTACAAAAACAGCCCTTAAGAAACTTAATGCTCTTGCAGATGTTGATTGGAGAAGTGATTCTCAGAAAGAATCTGTTGCAACTACAGGTCGTCTTGGAAATTATGAGGGAACTGAACTTATTGAGATTCCACAGAGATTTGCATTAAATGATGTTACAAAGAAACTTATTCCTAATGATAAGTTGCTTATCTTTGCAAAGAATCAGGAGAAGTTTGTATGGTTTACTGATAAGGGCGAGACAGAAATTACTGAGGCTGGTCAGCAGAAGGGAGATTTAGCAGACGACTTCCAGACATATGAAGTACAGCGTGAGTTTGGAGTTGCTGTTGAACTTCCGCAGTATATGGGTGTTTGGTCATTCTCTTAAAATGACCTTAGTAAATTAGAGTGGCTAGTTAATCTAGTCACTCTTTTTATATTGGAAAGAAAGGAAAAGAATTATGCCATATCAGAAGAAAACAACTACGAAAACTGATGAAACAAAGAATGTAGGAAATAGCGCAACAAATAAATCAGAAAAAAAGAAATTCTCACAGGACGAACTTATTCCGTGTTTATCAATTACACCAGGAGAAATGTTCTTTGTTGGAAATAAGTCGAAAGATTTATATACTTTTGCAGATATTGATGATGTAGTTGATATTGAGTTTAGAGATCTCGATTATGCTGCTAGATCAAAAGATTCTATGATGTTTAAACCGAGATTTATTGTGCAGGACAAGGACTTTATAAAATTACATCCTGCTCTTGACGAAATTTATTCAGCTCTTCACACAACGGCTGATTTAAAAGCAATTTTAAAAATGACTCCATCCCAGATGGAAAAAGTTATCCCCACTCTCCCAGTTGGAGCGCAGGACGCATTGAAAACTATCGCCGCAACTATGGTTGATGAAGGAGAACTTGATTCTGTTAAGAGAATTCAGACGCTTGATTCTATTTTTGGAACAGAGTTACTTTTAAAATTGAATATGTAGTAAAGGAGGCTCACAATGACGCTTCCATACGAAACAATTTTTTCACGAACAAGAGGACGTATTTCAGATATGAAAGAACTTTCTCTTGACGAAAACGATCTTAATGAAACATGGACTGAACGCTTACACATGGTTGCAGGTGATGAACGAGTTATTAGAAAATTCGCTTCATTTAATATGGATGATGAAATCCAACAGATTGAATTTGAGATGCAATATCCTGTTAGCGATTTTGCAGATAAGGAATATGTTATAGGATTGTTCACTCTTGGGATGACAATTGAATGGTTGAAACCACAGGTTGACTCTGCAAAATTTACTGCTAGAGCTTTAGGAACAAAAGAAGAAAAAAACATGCAGAATCCATATAAAGATATGCAAAGTAGATTGGATACATTACAGCATGAATTTAGTAGAAAACTTGCAAGTCATGGATATATTAATAATTCATATGTGCGAGGTGAATAACTATGGAATATATATATGGTTCGTTCACTAAAAGACAAATTAAAGAAGCTGCACATGCAATGCACAACGATGTCCATAAGTTATTACTTTATAAGGATAATCGAATAGAAGAAAAAATATTTGAGAATGATGAAGCTTTTCTTATATTTTTTCAGAATGTCATGTTTAAATTTAGTGGAACAAAAACTCTATTTAATAACAATGGAATTATGGTCACATTAATGGCTACTTTGCAAGCTGCTTATGACGAAGTTATATCCGATGAGTTTGATTACATGACATTTCGTAGGGCTATTTTAGATAGTCACAATTATATTAAGCAGATGTTTGAAGGAGGTGTTTGTGATGCCAAGCTTACAGACAGCACGGCGAATCGCTAACGCCAAAACAAATAATGCGAAAACTTTAGGTCAGATTTATAAAGAAGAATCTGATTTTTTGATGGAAGAAACTTGGGATAACAGTATTGCTTCCAAGACTTGCTACATCTATGACCATTTTCATGATGACTTCTTCGCAGATGAACATGGAATTACACGTTCACTTGCTGAAGGTATGACTTATGAAAATACCAATAAGACAAAGATTGACGCAAAGTTTATTGTCAAATCTTATCAGTCAATGGACAAAGATCAAGTAGAATACTATCTTATGTTTCGTCCAAGTCAGCCTGTAAGATTCAATGAAGGTGATGACCTTTATTATTATGAGACTGATTTTAGGAAACGTTATGGAGCGACATTTCCGATAGGACTTTTCGTGGACGTTCCAGATGATAGAGGAATTTATCATAAGTGGATTATTTGTCGTGATGAACCTGCAAATCAGTTTCCAAAGTATCTCATTTTACCAGTAAATTATGAACTTACATGGATTGAAAAGAATAATGATAAACGTATCAAGAGACGTATGTGGTGTTGTTTAAGACAGCAAAGTTCCTACACGATCGGCACTTACACCGACCGATATTTTACACATACTGATAATCAGGATAAGATATGGTTGCCAATGAACTCTATTACAGAGAAGTTTTGGTACACTTCTGAAGATTCTAAAAATATGCGAGTTGTAGTAAGTGCTTTAACAGAACATCCTACCGTATGGACAGTGACCAAGGTTGAAAATTCAATGCCATTTGGTATTCAAAAGCTTACTATATATACAGCATTTTGGAACGAGCATACCGATTATGTTAATCTTGAAACAGGCGAAATGTATGCGAACTATTTCGATTCAGAAATCGCCCCAACAGATCCATCTACTCCAACCACTCCCCCATCTTCCATCACAGCAAGAATTTCAGCATCCACTTCAACAATTAAAGTTGGTGGCTCTTATAAAAATCTTACAGTAAATCTATTTAATGATTCCAATGAAGATATTACAACTAAATATGCTGATTCAACCTTTATATGGACTTGCTCTATTGATGATGAAGATTGGACTGATAAAGTAACATGGCGAGCTGGTACAGAGTACAACCAAAAGAAAGTAAAGTTTCCTAATAACGCTTCTACTATCGGCAAAATATTGTCTATTAAGTGCGAAATCACTAAGGATAACTTGCCGATTGAATCTGAAATTTTGCCGTTGGAATTAACTGAATAGGAGGTGTTTTATGGCAGAAAAATTAGTTACAAAGAATGATTTGTTAAATAAGCTTCGTGCATATAAGACTACTCCCGATGATGAAAATATTCAGTATAAGAAAAAGATTGAAAAAGCACTTATGCTTAATCCATGTCTTTTATATGCACTTAATGAAAAATCATTAGAATCTGAACTTTTTGATGATGATGGTAATATCAACTGGGAATGGAACGAAGATACAAAAGAGTATGAACCTCTTGGGGAATGGGATAGATATTTTGGTGGAACGTCTAATATTCGTCCTTATTTATTTATTCCTGATACTCAGACCGAAGTAAAACATTATATCTGTTACCAAGTATCTTTTGATGAAATGCCTCGCTATCAGGATACATTAAAGTATACCAATGTTACATTTACTATTTTTGTTCATGGTAATGACAGAAATGATAAATTAACAGGTATTCCAAGGCATGATCTCATTGCTTCTATTATAAGAGAGCGATTTAATTGGTCTAATATATTTGGAATGCAAACACATCTTGTATCATCAAAGGAATCTACAACAGATAATAATTATCTTGTTCGCACCCTTGTATTCCAAGTTGTTGACACTAATGGAATCGTTAAGACTACTAATGGTATAACGAGTACAAGTAACTATCAGTTAAGGCGGTGATATTATGTCACAGCAAAATACTGATATGTTGGACGGACTTCAAGCTGCTGTTTTAGCTGATGCACAAAAGAAAAAAGAGAATACGCAAGAATATAAATTTGATCCACTCAAAATGTATTTTAGAGAAGATTACTTTGTTAAAGGAGTTCGTATTGTACAGCCAACTATAGGCAATATCCTCAATATGGGTGAATCAAAATTTTATTCTGGTCTTTCGCCTTTCTTAAATAATTCCACTTCTATTCGTGTGATGTTATGGGATTTACCACAACGAATAGATTGGTGCAAAGTAAAAGATATTGAAGTATTTGGTATGCTAAAAAGTATGACAGATACTGATAATTCTGCTATTCGATTATTGTTCCCAGACTATAGGATTGAACATATGCAACTAATGCAATTTCAAGAAAAAGATTCTGATAAACTTCAGTTATGTTTATATGATTCTGAAAGTGATTTTGTTTTAAAAGAATCTGAATATATGGAAATAGCTGAATATATTAGAACCTTACTTAATATCCATCCAAAAATAGAAAAAGCAAAAGGAAAGACAGCAAAACAATGGATGATAGATGAAGATAAAATGAATATGGCACAAAGAGATGAGAAAAATACTTCTACTCTTCTGCCACTTATATCAGCTTGTATAAATCATCCTGGTTTTAAATATAAGCTACAGGAACTTAGAGAAGTCGGAATCTATGAATTTATGGATTCTGTACAGAGATTACAGATATATGAATCTACAAGAGCATTACTCGGAGGAAGTTATTCGGGATTTGCTGATATGTCAAAAGTTCCAAAAGAACAATTTAATTTCATGCGTGAAATACTTGAATAAATTTTAGTAATTTGAGCGATTTATATCGCTCTTTTTTTAATACAAAAAATGAAAAAATAAGGAGGATTCAAATTATGGCATTTAAATTAGGTGACGTAATTATTGACCGTTTACAGTTCGGTTATGGTGCAAATAAAAAGACTGGTAATCCGCTTTATGCGCTTACACAGCTTAATGAGACAACTATTGATCTTACTTCTGATTCTACAGATATTAAGAATAAAGATGGCAGTATTGTTTATAGAAAATATAGTGGTAAAACAGGAGAAGTAAATGCTCAGAATGCTTTTATCAACTTAGCGGTTATTGAAACAATTTCTGCGGCTGATGCAGAAATGGCATCAGAGTCAAATAAGCTTAAAGTACCTATGATGCAGACTGTTGCCGCTGGTAAGACATTAGACATTACTGGTTTTGTAGAAGGCAGTGTTGTTGTTAGTGCTATGTATAATGGTGCTATTGATACAAATAAGAAATACAGCCTTGGTTCTGCTGCTTCTGAAACTGAATTTGCAATTACTTCTGTAACTGCAAATGAAGGTGCAGGAACACCTGCCAGTGCCACTCTTACACCACCTACAGATGCAGAGGAGATTGAATATTTTGTAAAGTACACTAAGGAGGTTATATCAGGTACAAAGATTACTATTGCTGCTGATAAATATCCAAAGGCTCATGAATTATTCTTTAAAGCTCTTGCTGTAGATAAGTGTGATGACGATAATTTTAAACCGGTTATTGTTCATATTCCAGAATTTATTCCTAGTCCTGATTTATCTCTTGCACTTCAAGGTGGCGATAATCAGACGATGGATTATAAAGGAACTATTCTTACAAATACTTGTTCTACAGATCAGACCTTGATTGAAATTTTCTATATTGACGAAGAGGAAGATGTTGCCTAGCTGTTAATTAGTTAATTTTTAGATAAGGGAATGGTTGAATATCATTCCCTTATATTTTAGGAGGATGAAATGGTTAGTAAAGAAAGAATATGTTCTGTCTGCAAACGCACTTATAAATATTGTCCATTATGTAAGGAAGACGCAAAAAAACCAACTTGGTTATTTGCATTTTGTAGTGAAAATTGCAAAGACATTTACAATATTACCTCTTCATTTGAAGATGGGTGCATGACAGATACAGAGGCAAAAGCAAAATTAGAAAAATTAGATTTAAGCAGAAAAGAATATTTTGGTGAAAGCTATAAGAATTCTATTGCTTCTATTATGAAGGCAAAAGCACAAGTTATTAAGAAAGAAAATAAAAAGACAGAGGCTAAATCTGTCAAAAAGGATATTGTTACAAAAGTCGAAAAAGAGGCTAAAAGTAATGTTGAATAGTGATTTTAAATAAGGGATTATAACATACCACTATTCAATGTTATAATCCCTATTTTTTACGCTATTCAACTGAGGAATAAAAAAGGAATGATAATTGAAAGTAATTTAAAACCAAGAAATTACACCGAAAAAGAAGTTGTCCGTATCTATAATAGAAATCAACAAACTTTTTACATCGACTCTAATGTTTATCCAGTGGATGTATATACGAGTTATAGTCCCAAATGTGAAAAGAAAATTATAATAATGACTTTTATTAGAAACGATACAAAAGACGTTTATAAGAAATGGTGTAATCATGAATTAATATAGGAAGGAGTAAAGTATTATGGCAGTAACTGAAAAAGATATTGCATTGTGTGGTCATGGATCAGGAACACCTTCTACTAAAAATATGTATACATACCTTGAAAGCAGATACAAAAGCATTGCTTCAAACGGAAAACATAAGGGAGCTATTGCAGTAAGACGATTAAAAAAAATTACTAATTCTGGACGAAAAAAGTTTCATGACACATATAAAACTATTCTAGGTCGGAACTCATATAATCAGTCGTTACGATCATATGCATATACTCCATATAAGGGGAAGTATTATTCAGACTGCTCTTCTAGTGGATGTGCTACGTTTAAGAAAATTGGATATAATGTACCGTTACTAAACACGGCAGGAATTTATACAAGTTCATTGTTTGAAACTGTTCCAGTAAAGATTAAAAATGGTCATATTACAAATCCTGAAATTTTAAAGGTCGGAGATGCAATATTGTTTGTTGGATCTGATCCGTCTCGTCCAAAACAAATCGGGCATGTTGAGTATATCTATTCTATCAACAAAGAAACAACCACAACAAAACCATCTTCTACTTCTACAAGCAATTCAGCTTATTATCCAAAATGTAATAAATCATATACAACTCTTACAAAAGCCTTAGCGTCTGTACATATTGATTCTTCTAAAGAAACAAGAACAAAGATTGCAAAGGCAAACGAAATTAAAGATTACAAATTTACGGCAGAACAGAATAATCAGATGCTAATTCTTCTGAAAGCTGGCAAGTTAAAAAAGTTTAAATAAAAGGAGAAAAAATTATGGATGTAACATTTTTAACAAATTTTGCAGTGCCAATTATTGTTGGTATTTGCTTATGTATTGGCTATGTATTAAAAAATCTTGTAACAACAGATACAATCAATAAATATATTCCGTTAATTATGGCAGTAATTGGAGTCGTGTTGAATGCATGGATGAATATGAGTTTTACACCTGAGATTTTGCTTGGTGGTTTAGTATCTGGACTAGCTTCTACGGGATTATACGAAGCATTTAAAAATTTTATTAAATCAGAAAAGTAGAAAGATCATAGGTAATAAAAATGACTGAAATTGAAAATTTACTCAGTTTTGATTTTGCGCCTTGGCTTATGGGATTGTTTATTATCATCTTAGGAATTGATAAAATTATTTTTTTATTCGGAAAGATAAAAAAGACTCTTAGGATAAAATTTGGATTTGAAGAAGACAAAGAAACAATTGAAGACAGAATAACCACTTTAGAAAAACATGATAATTGGCAATATAAAGAAATATCAAAAATATCTCAAGGTATTGACGATATTAAAGATACGTTAGTGCAAAAAGAGATTAAAGATAAAGCAAAGACCGTTGCAACTCTTAGAAATCAACTTTATGACTTACATGGGAAATTTACAGAGCGTGGTTATATAGATAAATCAGGAATAAAAACCTTCCTTGAATTAGGGAATATTTATGAAGATGCTGGTGGCGATGATATTTACCATGATAAATTAAAACCAGAAGTATTATGTTTGCCAATAAAAGAAGTTGAAAAAAAATAACTGTATTTTTATATTATACCACAAAAATTACCAATTCTGGTTAATATTTTCTTATGTATTATATGAATATACAAAATAATTCTAAGCATACTACATTACATGAAGAATAAAGTTGGTGAATATAGGTATAAACAGAATATATCAATATCAGAATTGTCCAAGAGATGCGGACTATCTTCTACTGCTATTTCTAATTTAGAAAATGGATATACTTCTGATATTTTATTATCTCATGCAGTCGCTTTATCTCTTGCGTTACATGTAGACTTATATGAATTATTTTGTATAAAGAGATAAAGGAGATGTGTGCCTATGGGAATGTATTACAATGTAATTTGTGAAGAAATCGAAATAACAGGTGGAAAAGTAATTCATATTGACAAGAATTTAGGGAATATGAATGATGTCCATAAACTTGTCTGTGAAAATATCAGCAAATATCCAAACGCCAAATGGGAACTTTATTCTATGATTATTAACAACTAACCAAGTACATATAACAATTAAATATAAGAATTAAGAAAGAGCGGTTTCTTCAGAAGCCGCTCTTTTGCTATGTAAAGGAGTGAAAGGAAATAGCACAGAATCCAGGAAAGATTTTTGAACAGTCGATTAAAGATTCTGTCCCAAATACGTGTTGGATTTATCGTTTCAGGGATAATGCAGCATCGTTTGGGAATGGAAATAATACTAGATTTGCTAGTAGTAATATTTGTGATTATCTTCTATTTGATGATGATTCAAGGACATTGTATTTGCTCGAATTAAAATCAACTCAATCAACAAGTCTGCCATTATCAATGATTAGAGATAATCAAATTAAATCTCTGCAAGAAGCAAGTGAACATAATCTTGTCGCAGGATTTATTTGTAATTTTAGGAATGAAAATAACGACACATTCTTTATAGAAATCTGCGATTTCGTAAAGATGATGGAGAATATAGATAAGAAGTCGTTCAATATTAACGACTTGAAAAATAATAATGCTATTCAAATAAATAGCAGAAAGAAACGAACTAGATATACATATGACATTCAGAAGTTTGTAAACGAGTCACATTTGTAAAGGAGAAAAAGGAATATGAGACTTTTAGAGTTTGTAGAAAAGTATAACAACATGGCAAATAACACATTAAAGGAACAGTTATTAAGTAAAATCAAAATCACCCCATACATTTCAATTATCAAGAAAGATGCTTACGCACAGTTGATTGTAGATAAGACAACATTTGAGCAGGAATCTTATGATGATAACGGAGTAACAAAGTATCGTAAAACAGATAAGATTAGAGTAAATTCTGTTGCTCAGTATGTACAGTTTTGTCGTGCCGTAATTGAATTATATACTGACCTTGAGATTGACGAGGATGATAAAGGTTTTATCAAGGGATATGACGCACTTAAGTCATCTGGTCTACTTGATATTTTAATGGTTGGCTCTGATAAAGCTGATCCACTTATTCCTATAAGCGAATTAAGAGAATTTAAAACCATTTTAACAATGAAGCAATCAGACACTCAGTTTAATGAGACAACTACTCAGGCGTTTATTAGCAAACAGATTGGAAGGATTTCTGATTTGGCAAATGCTACTCTCACACCACTTGTCGAAGTTGTAAGTAAAAAGCTTGATGAGATCCCGAATGAAGATTTAGAAGATAAAATTCTTAAGTTTGCTAAGAAAGGCAATTTCAAAGAGGTCTAAGTAAATTCAAAATTCTTTGGAGGATTTATATGATTGAAGGAATAATTTATGGACTTATTGGTGCATGGTTTCTCAGTCTATTTGGAGTTGATAATATCTTTGTAGAAGCGTTGCAGCCATTTGTGAATTTCACATTAACAACAAGTCATTATTATTTCATATTTGGATTTGTTGGTATGGTATATGGAATTGTATATTATTTAAGAAATAAAGATTAAATATTAGGCTCTATACGTGTAACAGCGTATATGGCTTTTCTTACGGAGAGTGGTTATACTGCTCTCCTATTTTAGTGTAAAAATAGTGAAATTTTTTGAGGTGATGAAATGGCAAAAAATATATATGCAGATTTTAAAAAGAAGTTAGACAGAATTGAAAATCATATTGCAGAAGAAATTGCTCCACAAGCAAATGAACTTCTAAAAGAATCTGTCAGATATTCATTAATAGATTGGTATAACGACTATACTCCACAGTCGTATGAAAGAACATATAACTTCATGAAAATTCTTGATTCTACAAAAACAAGAGGTAAAGGGAACGTTCTTCTTTTTTCAGTTGATTCAGGCGCAATGGATTCATATGTCGGTTGGTTTGGTCAGAGTTTAAAACCAAGTACAGCTTTCGACTATATGTTTATTGATGGAGAACATGGTCATGGAAAATGGATGATGCATCAATCATTACCTCCATATATGTATGTTGAACGAGATATTGAAAGTGGATTTGGTGGTCGCTTAGACAAAATTATAAATAACAGAATAGAACAAATTTTGAGAAAGTGAGGTAGAAAATGCCAGGTACATATCAGTATGATGTAGAAATCAAATCGAATGTAGCAAAACTACTTTCAGATATGAAACAAGTCCAAGACAGATTAGACACTGTTGAAGGCAAAGAATATAAAATCAAATTAAATGTCGATGAAAAGAAATTATCCAGTGTAATTTCTAATCTCGAAAAAATGCTTGATTCTCTTAGTAAAGGAACAGGTGATTTTAAACAGTTTGAGAATTTATCGAAAGAACTATCAAATATTGTATCAGAAGTACAAAGTTTAAGTAAAGCTTTTGGTAAAGTGGATGATTCTGGTGCTAAAACACTACTCTCTTCTATTCAGAATATTGACAAGTCACTTTCTGAACTGAGTCAGAATATTCTCAATGTTAATAAAAACATGAGCAATATGGGTGGCAATACGGGTGGTGCTGTCAAACAGGTGGAGAATATTAGTAATGCATATCAAGATGCTGCTAAAGAAGCTGAGAAGTTGGCTGATGCACAGAGTAAGATTGGACAGAAAACGAATATTTCATCTGGAACGAAAGACGCATTTTCTGATAAAGATATTTCTGCATCTGTAGAGTCTGCTACTAATTCCATCAAAGAAGAGAATAATGTATTAGAACAGAATACTCAGAAAGTTAAGGAAAATACGCAGGCTAAAGAACAGAATGCCAATGTAAACTTTAATAAGTATGACAAACGTTTGGATTCTTATAATGGTAAGATTGATAAATACAAAACAACCATTGACAGATTCAATGATGGTGGTTGGACAAGTGGTGCATATTTAGATAATGTACAGGCTGTCAAGAATGCTGTTAAAGAATACGAAACTCTGCTTAATGAATTAAAAGGCAAAGATGCTAGTTTGGTGACAAGCGATGATATTTCTAAATTGGACAAGTATGAAAAGAAAATAAAAGATACTATCGCCACTGTCACTAATATGTCGGCTTCTGAAAAGGGATATAACTTTGTTTCAGGTCAGAAGGAATTAAACAAGATTCATAAGCTTCTTAATGAAAATAGCAAGATGTCTGCTGAAGCAAAAGCTAAAATTAAAGCTTACTATGCGGAAATTGAAAGCGGCAATCCTAGTATGAGTCTTGACAAGATTCATGGTGAAATCTTAAAGATTTATAATGCTGAAGTTGAAGCTGGTCGTGCTGGCAGAACATTATGGGACACCTTAAAGAATAGCGGATTCCATCAGATTGCTGCACAGATGGCAGGAATGGTTGGCGTGTATGATGTTATTAATCTTGGTAAAGAAGGTTTAAGTGTAGTAAGAGAACTTAATACCGCTCTCACAGAAATGCGAAAAGTATCTGATGAATCTTTGCAAAGTTTAAAAAATTATCAGAATACAACATTTGATACGGCAGATGCGGTTGGTACAACTGCAAAACAGATACAAAATTCCACAGCAGATTGGATGCGTCTCGGAGAATCAATGAATCAAGCTGCGGAAAGTGCAAAGGATGCCAATGTTCTTTTAAATGTATCAGAGTTTGAAGGAATAGACGAAGCTACGGAGTCTCTTGTATCAATGAGTCAGGCGTATAAAAATCTTGATAAAATGGATATAATTGATGTTCTCAATAATATTGGCAATAATTATAGTATCTCGACAGATGGTTTAGCAACTGCTCTTAAAGATTCCGCAAGTGCATTAGTAACTGCAAACAATGATCTTAATGAAGCTGTTTCGTTGACTACGGCTGGAAATGCTATAACTCAAGATCCATCTAAGGTAGGGGCAGGTTTAAGGACAATTTCTCTTAGATTGGTTGGTACAGAGGAAGCTAAACAGGAGCTTTCAGATTTAGGCGAAGAAACAGATGGAATGATTACTACCGTTTCTAAACTTAGAGATACAATCATGGATGCAACCAAAGCTGCATCGTCAGATGGAAAAGGTTTTGATATTCTTGATTCTAATGGAAATTATAAAAGTACATATGAAATTATGCAAGGACTCGCAGATTTGTATGACAATATTGTAAAAAAAGATAAAGAATTAGGAACAAATAATCTTAATCTTTTATTGGAGACTATCGCGGGGAAAAATAGAGCCAACATTGCCGCAAGTATTCTTCAGAATGGAGATATGCTTCGTTCGGTGTATGAAGATGCTCAAAATTCAGAGGGATCAGCAGAAAAAGAATTAAACTCTTATCTTGATAGTATTGATGGTAAAATGGCACAGTTGGAGAATCGTGCCCAGGAGTTCTGGTTTAAAGTAATCGACTCCGAAACTATCAAGAATGGAATTGATTTATTATCCACACTTCTTAAAGGTGCTACTGATTTTGTAGATACAGTTGGATTGTTACCTACTATTCTCACAGGAGTCGCAGCAGCATTTTCATTTAAAAATGTCGGCATTGATACGTTAGTGGCGTATTAATCAAATCATTGTTATTGTTTTGAACGTACCGACATCATAGGGTTTCTATCGGATACGATAGTTTGGACTATGATAAGTATGCTATACATACGATAAACGAAGACGCAATATGCGAGGAAGGCTGTAAAACTCATGGTACTACCCTATTATAAGGAAACTAAATAGGTACAGTAAAAATTCATGAATTCAGTTGGTTCGCAGGGATAGACCTTTAAAATGGTAAGCCCTCAGAGAGTGACAACCGTTGGTGGTAGTTATATGAAACGATGCTACTATAATATGCATTCCGTACTCATGACACGACATGTTAAATGATGTGAACTTATCTCATATCTCGTGTAAATCAGTTTGACCTTTCAGTTCCTAGAGGTAGATAAGATGGAACAAAACCAAGAAATCTTGATTTCAATCGAGTAAAATAGAGAATAATAAAATAGCACTACAACTGCTGTATTGTAGTGCTAAATTGTCTTTGAGATTACCAAAAATCAAAGACTCCCTATATTGTAACATTGGGGGTAGTACATAAAATTGGTCGGTATGTACAAATTTATTGTATCAAACATCAATGATTATTTCAATAGTAAAAAGAGAATAAATAAAGTAAAATAGAGGACAGTCGTGATGACCTGCCCTCAATTAAGGAATAAAAGGAAATAAATGACAAATACAGAAATAGAATTATTTACGAAAGATTTTTCTAGTCTTGGTGAACATTTGTGATAAAGACTTGGTTTGTGAGTCCGTATAGTCTTTGCACTTATTAACAGTATAACACTTTCCAATTGTATCAACTATGACACAAAGAAAATGACAGCCGTATACTAAAAGTCCACCACTTACAAGTATTTTAAATACTTCCAATTCTACCCTCCCTTCTTTGTAGTATTTCTTAAAGTTGGGAAATGTATTGCTCAGAACGAGCTGAATTTATTTCCGATGTGAATCGTGCCAAACTACAAATATGGCACTTCGTATGGTAAATACCGAGCATTCTGTCGTGCTATTGACATGAGATACGATAACTCAAATACAGTTTGCTTGGTATTATATTACCATATATTTCCAACCACATAAATCCAGAACGTAAGTTTGTCGAATAATGCAGAAAGAAAAATATTCAAATTTTGAATAATTCTATTTACAAAATTTTACAATTATGCTATTGTGAAAATATAAAAATTTTTGTATTTTTAAGGAGGTAGCATGATGAAAAATTCTAGCAAAGAACGCACTTTACAATGGATAAATAACCAAAACAAGAAGGGGAATATATCGTTTAAACATCGTCTACAGCGTCCGACTGGACAGTGGAATACTCGCATGAAGAGTCTGTTGATTCATAGCTTATTAAGTGGCATTCCAGTTAACCCAATCTATGTTGTAGAGGAAGAAAACATAATCTATCCGTTAGATGGTTCTCAGAGAACATCTACCTGTATTGATTATATCAATGATGTATTCTCATTGAGTAAAGATACTCCAAATGTATTCATATCTGTAAAAGAAAATGGAGAACAAATTATTAAGGAATATGAAATTGCAGGAAAGAAGTTCAAGAAACTTGATGACGAAGTAAAAGAAACACTTCTTGCTTGCACTTTAGAATTTTGCACATTATCTGATTATACTGATGAAGAAGTTAAAATCATGTTTGCTCGCCAGAATTCAGGAAAACCTCTGAATGGTAAATTGCTTCGTGTAGTACATGAGTCGGATGAGTTCAGCGAAAAGGTCTACTCTCTCGCTAATCATCCATTTATGGATAAAATCATGTCAAAGACACAGCGTAAGAATGGAACAGACAGAGATACAATTATCCAGGCTATGATGCTTATCTCTTCTAATCAGGAACAGGAATTCACATCTTTTAGAACCAAAGATATTGATACTTATGTGGCTGATTATGCGGATCAGTATCTTGGTAGAGCTGACACATTAAAAGAAGCCATGGATAGATTTAACGAATCATTTGATGATAAAGTAAAAATTCCATCCACAAGTATTCCACAAATTTTATATACTGGTTATAGAATCGTTAAAGACAAGAAATCATTCTCTCGTCTTGCAGAGAAGATATCTGAATTTATTGCAACATATGATTCTAATGAAGAATATAAACAATATGTTCAGAGTGGTACAGGAAGTCGTGAGAATGTTAAGGGACGCTTCGATTATTGGCGTGGAATTGTAAAGACATTACAGTAATCATCGTGGAGAGTAGTCGCAAGGCTACTCTCTCGCTATATGAATCGTATGTTTAGGTGGGTTCATCTTATTCATTATCATACATGAGTAACTGAACTTTAAAACTACTATTGTTATTCATGATGACATAAATTATAATTCTACCCTATTTCATGAAATTCATATGTATACGGTAAATCAATTTCTCCATATTCATTAATGTGTTCAATTTGCTCATCAAGAATTTCTGATTTACTGAAATCATAATATAAATATGCTTTAGCCATTGCCGTAATTTCTATATCAAAGCACTGACATTCGAGCAATACATGAAATACGTCATCTTCGGAAATTTCTATATTATATTTACGTCTTAAATAGTTTTTTGTTGATATTACTTTATGTCTGTAATTAACACATATAATAACAAATATCTTATCTACGAGAGAAAGTTCTTCAATATTTATATTGTTTAACTTGTCTTTCAGATATAGATAGTCTTTTGCCATTATTTCATCTAAAAAACTATGTGTAACTGAATAAGCTATTCTTTGATATGAGATACGCTTCATAGTTCTCTCCTATTCTTGTGATTTAGTATATTCTTTTGCAAATAAACCATCATCAACTACATAAAGTAAGATAGTCCAATTACCATCAGAATCAGCTTGGTAAATATAGTCACCTTAAAATAAAATACATAGTATTTAATAAACCAACATCTGTGTAGCTCTCGTCTCAGGCTACCAATCTCTTATTCTATCTACACGGATAAGAGCGATAGTGTTCGCACACGTACTCGATTCTGCCGAATCTCATACGCTTATACGCACGAACATGAACCAACCTTAAAAAATCGTAGTTATGCACTCAAATCACCTCCTCAAAGACGAGAAGATGTTGGTTTATTAAATACTATGTATAAAATTTTTATTTCTTTTTTACTAAGTTTTCAGCTTTTTCTGTGGCAAAATCAATTTCGATAATATGAATAAGAACATCTATAAAAGACTTTAAATCTTCTATGTCATATTCTGGATTTTTGCGGAAATAATGTGTTTCATCATTCCCAATCCATATTGATGCTTTTGAAATAGTTTTCATTCTATCATCAAGTTTATTGATACAATTCCCAAGATCCATTTTGATAATAGTATCTTTATCTTGATGTTTTATTTTTATAAGATAGTCTTTTATCAAATATTCTAAAGATTTTCTGTAACCAATTCCTGCAAGACCGTAAATTTGTATATTAGTTTCGGCAACTGAAGCCTGGTTATATAATGAAACAAATGTTGGAGATAGTTCGTTTATGTTATCAGAAAAGGAAATCTCTTTTGCAATTTTAGGAAAGACGCTATCTAATTGTAAATCTAATATTCCTCCGTTACTGATATATCTCGCTGTATATATCGAGTGGCAACTTGTACAATATAATGCAACATATGCATAAATTATATGTGGTAAATCAGAATGAGGAATTACAAACCCTTCTAAAAATGTTGGACTTGTCGCAATTCCACAACAAGGACACTTTCCGACTTCTTCCACTTTAATATCTATTAAATCAGATGGTTCGTTTTTAGTTGCTTTTTCTTTGTAATGAACTTTGTATATCTGTTTCATTGGTATCACATCCATTCATTAGTATATGGAATATTTTACCACTGATTATTATACAGGTATAGTCGGAACGTATGTTTACCACTTCGCTCCACAGTTTTTACAATGCATTGTATTTCTTACATCAGAGCTGAATAGTCCAAACATTGCACCTCCGAATATTTTCTTTCCTGTTGAAATCTTTTCTACATTAAGTGAGCCACAGGTAGGGCATTTTGGCATGTTCTTACCACCATTGCGAAAAGCTGTTTTAACATCCGCACCTTGACGTATTGCATCACCGATAGCCATATCTCGTTCATATTCGGCAGATTTTTGTGCTTTGATTCTGTCTCGATTATTAAAGAGATATTCATCAAATTCTGGTGAAGATTTTACGCACTCTTCTATGAATTGGTCTTTTTTGTTTTTATCAATAGTATCATGGTCAATTTCACCATTCCAGACTAATAAATATTTATCTGGAATAGGGTAACAAATTGATCCACATATATCACAATCGTTTTTTTCAGTACCAAATTTCATCCATACTCTTCCGCATTTTTTACAATACATTAACATGATAATATACCTCCAATTTATGAAAATTGTATCATATATAATAAAATTCGACAAGTATTCAAACAGCTTGTATTGATAATATAGTATGATTTTCAAAACATTTGACAGTGATAAAGATACATTTTCATCAAAATTTGGAATATTTGGAAAATCATTTGGAGATATTGGAAATAGATTTAAAAAAGTTTCTAATGAATTAATTGAAACAAATGATTATACAATATCAAATATTGTGAATGCATGGAAAAATTCTTCTGTTAAGAAAGATTTAAGTGATAAATTTATTATTACTAAATCTGATATACAAAATAAATTAAAAGACCTTTCTGTTTATGATCAAGATCCATCTAATATTTTGGCTTCACTTCTTAATAATAAAGAAAAAATAGAAGCTGGTCAAAAAACTTGGCAGGATTATTTTAATTGCCTAAAAGAAGGCGAAAAATGGCAAGTAAAATTTGTTCAAGAAAATGACTTAACTAAAGTATCTCTTGATGATGTAAAAAATGCTCAGAATGCAGCAAAACAGTCTGCTATTGCTTATAATAATGGATTAGAGCAAATGACCATTGGTGCTAAAGCTGCTAATATTGCTTTAGAAGGATTAAAGATGGCGGCAAATATGATTGCTGGTATGCTTATCGCAGAAGGCATCCAACTGGCTATCACAGCAATAGATAACTGGATTCATCGTGTCGAGAAGGCAAATGAAGCTATGGATAAAGCTACTAGTGAATATGCTTCTGCGAAATCCGTACTAGAAGAAACGACATCTCAGTTAAACGAACAAAATAAACGAATTGATGAACTTAATAAGAAAGATAAACTTACCTATGTTGAACAGGAAGAATTAGACAAATTAAAAGAAGCTACTCGACAGTTAGAGCTTCAAAAAAATATTGAAGAAAAAGAGAAGGCTAATTCTGCGCGAGAGGTGGCAGATAAAACAGTAACTGCATTTAATAAGCAATATGGGAAAGGTGATATTGATAAAAATGCGGTTGATACTCAACTTGCTCAGTCAAAAGCAACTGGCGTATTTCAGGAAGCTCGAAACAGCGATGATATTGTTGACAATTTAGCATCTTATGAATATTATACGGAGCAGATGGAAAAGACACAAAAGAGATATAACAAAGCTTTGAAATCTGGTTCTAAGGATGATATTAAGTATTATGAAGAGAATTTACAAGATTGTATTGATACTGTAGATGAATATACGACATCATTAAATAATAATATTGAAGATCTCACAAAGAAGAAGAATAATCTTCAAGATGCATATGATAATGCTGTCAAAAAGAAGTCTAATGGAGAATCTTTGTCTTCCGATGAAAAAAATACAATTTCAAAATATCAAGAAATTGCAGACATAATTAAGTTAATCTACTCTTATACTGACAAAGCAGGATGGAATAATTCTCAGATTTCAGAAATTTTCAATACAAACGGAATTGAGAAATCAAAAGAAGATCTTAAACAATTGGCACAAGAAGGTAAGCTTACAGAGGAAGAATTACAAAAATATCCTAACCTCATGAATGCGATTAATAACGCAGAGTTTTTAGGGGAAAAAGATTCTAATCTTAAAGTTTTCTGTGATGATTTGAATGCTGGTGTGGATGCTATTGAAGATACGGGTAATGCTGCTGATTCTGCTACCACATCTATCGCTTCTTTTGACGAAGCATGGCTCAATCTCAAAAACACAGACGATTCCGATTTAAAAGGTGCGGCAGATGACCTTCTTGACCTTGCAAATGCAGGACAATTAACAGGAAACGCACTTGAAGGTTTGGCTGGTGGTCAGCAGTTGATGAATGAAACAGGTTTATCAGCAGAGGCACTTGCACAAAAAATTAACGGTCTTGTAAACGCTTCTACGCAACTTTCTTCTATGTCTGCACAGATTTCTAAGATGTCTGATATGCTTGCTGACAAGAAGAATGGTACAGTTGCATCCGCTTCTGATTTAGCAGGATTTGATGTTTCAGTCCGTGGTCTTGAATCTTGGGATAAGTTTGAAGAGGTAATGGGTAGTTCTGAATCTAGCATGGATCAGTGCCAGAAGGCAGCCAATGCTCTTGCTACTGAATGGGTAAACGATGGTAATTTCCTCGCTAATCTTACTGATGAAAACAAACAGTATTATATCACTCAGCTTGAAGATATGGGTGTTAAAAATGCCGAGCAAATTGTAACAGAGGCTTTGACAAAAAAGGAAGAAGAACTTAGATTTGAAAAACTTCTTTCTGCCGATGCATCCACAGATTTGCAAAATGCCACAGTTGCTGATATTCTTAAACTTCAAAATCTTGGTGATATTACAGAACAGGAAAAGGCAAAACTTGCAGCTTTCACATTAGAAAAACAGTATTGTAACAAAAACACTATTGTAACTGATGCAGATTGTCAAAATATTTACACTCTTGCTAAAATGGCTGGCGCAGGTACAGAAGCTTTAAATAAACTTGCAGCATTAAAACAAAGATTATCAGACAATCCAATTATGTCTAATGAAATGCGCAACAATATTAACAGTGCAATTCAAGGCATTGTAAATGGTGTAACAACTTCTGCTGGTGCAAAGTTAGATATACCACAAGTGAAAGTAAATTCTTCTGGTTCATCAAGTTATAAATCTCCGTCATCAAAAAAATCCAAATCTAAATCAAAAACAAAGTCTGACGCTGCCGAGGTGTTTGATTTTATTGAGATTAAACTTAATAATCTTGCAGACAAGGCATCTAAGGCTAAAGACAAGATTGATGATCTTCTAACATTCGGTCAGAAGAAAAATCAAACTAAAAAAGCTATCGAAGCTACTACCAAAGCTATTACTGCACAGGAAAAAGCATACAAAAAATACATGGCATATGCCAATAAAGCTGCGAAAACACAGAACAGTAAAAAGACAACTTCTTCATCCTCATCTTCTTCAGGTGGAAATGCTTTGTATGATGAGGCTACAAATTATCTTGGATTGAAATATGTTTGGGGTGGCGCAAGTCTTACGAAAGGTGCTGACTGTTCTGGATTTACACAGCAGATTTACAAAAAGTTTGGTGTAAGTTTACCACACAAAGCATCATATCAAGCTAAGATGGGAACAAAGATCACTTCAAAAAGTGATTTGCAGGCTGGTGACTTAGTATTCTTTGGAAGCAAGAACAACATCACACATGTAGGTATTTATGGTGGAGACGGTAAGTTTATTGAGTCCCCTCATACTGGTGCATCTGTAAGAGTTTCCAAGCTTTCATCTCGTAAGGATTTTGTATCTGGTTCACGTTTTAGTGGAATAAGTGGTTCTACAAAGACAAGCGGAAAAAATGTAAAAAAGGTCAAAGGTGTATCATCCAAGACACTTGAACATTATAAGAGACTTATCCGTGAAGGAACACTTGGTTCAGATGGTATTGCTTCTATTAAGAATGAAAACCTGAAAAATGCATTAAAGGATTATCAGACCTATTATGAGAAAGCAAAAGCTTGTAAGGAACAGGTCGCCAGTCTTACGGATCAATTAAAGGATTTATATGAGACTTTAGCGAACAACCCGATTGACAATGCTTCTGATAAGATTGAAAAACTTGGAACTAAGATGGATATTCTGAATGCCAAGGTAGGTAATCTTACATTTAATCCAACAAAAAAAATCGGTACGTCTGATATTGACAGTCTGTATAAACAGATTATTAAAAACTATAATAGCCAGTTATCAGCTTCAAAAACTGCTTATACTGGTGCAACAAAGAGTTACAACTCAAATAAGAGTTCTCTTACAAAGTCTCTTAAAAAAACAAAAGCTAAAAACATTGGTCTTACTCAAAAGGAATTTAATTCTATTAAGAGTAATTTAAAATCCAATAAGTCAATTTCGTATAATCTTATTAACAAAATTGAAAATGACACTCTTAGGGAAAAGTGCATAGCACATAATGAATATCTTCTTGCAAAGAATACCGCAACTGATAATTATAATCAGGCTAAAGAGGATCATACCTCTAATGTGCGTCAGGCTAGGAAAGATCGCTTTGATAAGGTACAGGAACGATACGATAATAAAGCTGGGCTGATTGAGCAGAAAAAGAACGCTGTCTCTAATTCTCTTAGTATAGCTGAAGCAAAAGGTCAGTTGATTGGTGAGGCTTACTATACACGTCAGGCAAATGCCGTCAAATCTGACATGAAGCTTAAACAAGAAGAAGCTGGAAAACTTGCAAAGAAATTATCTACGATTAAGTTTGGTAGCGATGAATGGTATGAAGCTCAAGAAGCCTTAAATGGTGTCTATGAATCTATTCAACAGGATGAGCAGGAACTTGCAGAGTTTCAAAAGTCTATCAATGAATTGAAATTTGATCGTTTTGATGAGTTACTTAATAAGCTTGGAGACATCACAGACGAGACAGATTTCTTAATTGACATGCTCGATTCTGACAATCTGTTTGACAGTGATACAGGAATGATTACTGATGATGGTATTACTGCTATTGGACTTACTGCGCAGAATTATGATACATATCTTGCGGAGGCTCAAAAGTACAAAGATGCTATTGCTGATTTGAATGAGATGTATAATGAAGGAAAAATTGGTCTTAACGATTACAACTCTCAGTTGAGGACTTATCAGCAAGGTCAGCGTGATTCTATCAAGTCTGCAAATGAAGCGAAGAAGTCGTTAGTTGCTTATGTAAAGCAAGGATTAGATGCGCAGAATGATGCCCTTTCAAAAAGCATAGACAAGCAAAAAGAATTATTAGAAACCGAAAAAGATTAAATTTAATTTAGTCCGTTGTAATACGAAAGTTTACAATGTATTGTTTTGAATTGCTGGAAAACCTTAAAGATATTTAACTACAACATAGGGATGAAATATACCCAAGTGTGAATGTTTAAAAATTAAATATATGATGAGTTTAAACACCTAGTTCATAGGTGTTTTTATTATGCTCAAAAATGGGAAATCAGCAGCCAAGCCTCGAATAGAGGAAGGTTCAACGACCATCGGTTGAAATACCGTTAGGGAGAAGTCTCCCGAAGTGGAACACACCTAAATCTAATAGACATGGTGAATGATATGGTCTGCACTTTAACGAAAGTTAAAGAAAATTTACTAAAAAGTAAAATCTGTAGGGCTTAACGAGCCCTTATAAATAAAAATTGTTCAAAAGGAGAATAAAAGAAAGGAGGTAAACATGAGTAGAAAGAAAACGCATGAAGAATATGTTAAAGAATTAGCAGAAAAGAATCCTAATGTAGAAGTTATTGGAATTTATTGTGGAAACAGAATTAAAATTCCGCATCGTTGTAAAAAATGTGGAAATGTTTGGGATGCATCTCCTACAAATATTTTAAGAGGAAAAAGTTGTCCTATTTGCTTTGGAACGCCAAAAAAGACACACGAACAATATATAAAAGAATTATATGAAATTAACCCAAATATAGAAGTTCTTGAAGAATATAATGGCTCACAAACAAAAATTTTACATCGTTGTATAATCCACGATTATAAATGGCTTGTAACTCCAAATAATTTATTAAAAGGTAGAGGGTGCCCGTTGTGTGGAAAAAATATTGTTAGGGAAAAATTATCTCGTTCTCACAATGATTATATAAATAAATTAAAAGATAGAAATATAGAAGTGATTGGCGAATATACTGGATCTCAAATATCTATTTTGCATCGTTGTCTAATTGATGGATTTGAATGGGAAGCACAACCTAATAATATATTACAAGGAACTGGATGCCCGCAATGTGCACAGAATTTAAGAAACGAAAAAAGAACTAAAACTCACGAAGATTATGTGGCAGAATTATCAAAAAAAATCCAACAATAGAAGTTATTGATAAATACTGTGGAGCTGATAAAAAAATTACTCATCATTGTTTAGTACATGATGTTTATTGGAAAATTAAACCTTCAGGTGCGCTACAAGGAAACGGATGCGAACTTTGCAGAAAAGAAAAATTTAGAAATAATGTAATGAAGACAACTCAAGAATATAAATTAGAGTTGTCATCCATAAGCACTAATATAATTCCAGAAGAAGAATATATTGGTGCGAATACAAGCATAAAACATAAATGTTTAATACATAATACTTCTTTTTATGCTACTCCGTCAAATATTTTATTAGGGAAAACTGGATGTATTGCGTGTATCAATGAAAAACGTAGAATGTCAATGGCAATGTCAAACGAAGAATATAAAAACAAAGTACGACAAGTGAATCCACACATTGATGTTATTGATGATTATATTAACATTAAAGCTAAAATTCTTCATAGATGCAATTTACATAAAATTGATTGGTATGCTACTCCAGAAAAAATACTACAAGGATATGGTTGTCCAAATTGTAGCGAAAAAAGTCATGGAGAAAAAAGGATTTCAACATGGTTGGAAAATAATAATATTCCATATGAGAGTGAAAAGACGTTTAGTGATTGTCGTGATAAAATATGTCTTTCATTCGATTTCTATATTCAAAAATATAATAAAATTATAGAATATGATGGAATACAACATTTTAAACCTATAGAATATTTCGGTGGAGAAAAAGCATTTAAAACACAACAGAAACATAACAAGATAAAAGATGACTTTTGCAAAGAAAATGGTATATCTCTTCTTCGCATACCATATTACAAATACAATAATATAGAAGAAGAATTGAACAATTTTATATTTATTTAATACAGTAACATAATGGCTAAAGGAATGGCAAGATAAACTTGCCGATTCTAATAAAAATATTGCAAAATTAGAAAAGCAATTGGCTGCCCTAGAAGGGGATACTTCAGAATCTGGACGTAAAAAGATACAGCAAATCAAATCCGATCTTCAAGACGCATACAAAGATAGGTCAGATATGTTATATGATCGTTCCATATCCGATCAAGAAAAAGCACTCGATGATATGCTCACCAAGAGTAAAGAGTCTGCCGAAGACTATCTGAAAGATACAGATAAAGTCTTCTCCGATGCACTCACATATGTAAATGCTAACTCTTCACAGGTTGCATCAAATATCGAGAAAATTTCTAAGGATTTGGGCATTTCAATCTCAACTTATATTACTAATGCTTGGAAAGACGGTGGATCTGCTGTTGGTGATTATGCAAGCACATTATCGTCTAACGTATCTGGTATTACTGCACAACTTAGTTTGATTGCATCTTCATGGCAATCTATTTGTGATGCTGCTGACAGAGCCGCTGAAGCAAGTGCCAAGTATACAGAGACAAAAGTTACAGACGCACAAGGTATTGGATCGTCAAACGATTCAGGAACTTCAAGCGGAAACGGTTCTGGTTCTTCTGGAAGTAATGATGATGACAAGCAACAGGAATTGAATAAACTCAGAAAGAAAGCAAGTGATATTACAGAATGGATATCTAAGCATTCAGTATCGGCAACACACAAGAAATCGTATTACGGTGCTCTTAATCAGTACCTTTATGAGAAACAGCATAAACAAGTTCTAAGTAAGGCTAATGAAGTTGCTCTTGCGAAGAAACTTGGTGTATCTGTAAAAAGTGATTTGTCTGGTAAAAACGATAGAGAGAAAATTACTTCAGCTCTCAAGAAACTTATAAAAGACGCTTCGTTCTCAACTGGCGGTGTGATTAAGGATCTTGTTAAACTTTCTGGTGAAGATGGTATTAGTTTCTTACAACGTGGCGAAGCTGTACTTTCTAAGGAACAGACGCAAGCATTGTTGAATTTTAAGCCTGTTATTCCACAGATTGATTCTATTATTGGCAATCTGAAGAACATTCCTATTGAGAAAGTTTCATCCCAATCTCCTACTTATCAAATCGACAACAGAACGATTGTTGAAGGTGTCGCTACAGACAAGATTGTTAAGCAGATGGAAGGTGTTGCTCAGAAACAGGCTGAAAATGTTGTGAGAAAGATTAACCAAGCAACTTATGCCAAAGGAGTAAGAAGATAATTTATGGAGAGGTGAAATATCCTCTCCTATTTTAATGGAGGAAAACGTATGTCAGAAGTGACTAATGAAAGAAAAGTAAGTATTCTTGAAAAACTGCTTCTTGAACGTGATGAACAGATTCGGAAGTTACAGGAGAAAAACACTGAATTAGAGAAAGAAATTGAAAGTTTTGGAAGTGATATTAAGGAATTACAAGATATTATTTCTGAGACACAGAAATTGAATAAAGAGTTTTCTGGGACAAACAGAGAAATGAAAAAACTCAAAAAGAAATATGAAAAAGAAATGAAGAAAAGGATGTAAAAAGAAAGGAGGTTGCCATGACAATTCAAACTCGTGGTTTTACTTTTGATAATAAGACCTCTGATGAGTATGGACTGATGGTATGTGAATTTGACGGGAATACTCCATCTGATACGACAGGTGGCAATATTGAATTTACACTAACCTCCTCTCCTATTCAAAATAGATGGTATAAAAATGGAAATTCAAGTTATTCAGAAGCGATTAAGTTTGAATTCCAAGTTATGAAACAGAATTTTGAGCCAATTGATTCATATGAGTATTCTGCAATTGCTCGATGGTTACAGAGGAAAGATAATTATAAGGAATTCACAGTTACACGATTAGATTATGATACAGTTCATTTTAATGCACAATTAAATGTATCCCCTATTTCTATAGCTGGTGATATTATTGGGATTACAATCACAGGGACAACAGATGCCCCATTTGGGTTTGGACAGTTAATTACACTAAAGGCAACAACAGAAAATGGTATTGGTATGTTAAAGTTTGTAGATATGAGTGATGAAATTGGTTATATTTATCCCGATATAGAAATTGATATTTCCAGTGCTTGTAACCTCAAAATTACCAATGAAACATCGGGTGAAATTTTCAAGCTGGATAATTGCATCAATAATGAAGTTATAAAAATTGATGGAACAATCTTAGAAATCACTTCTACAGCTATATCACATAAAATCTACAACGATACCAACTATAAACTTCCACGTATTGTAAACGACATTAACAAGAGAACGAACATATTTAAGGTTGAGGGTAATTGCACTCTTACTATGAAATATAGACCAACAAGGAAGGTGGTGATCTGATGGCGGTTCAATCATTTAATTTACCCGTTGATTTCTTGAACAATCTTGAAAAACCAATTATCTACATTGCTAAAAAGGATAAAACTTTTCTTGGTGCAGTAAGTATTTATGATGATTTATCTCTTACTTTTAATCTAAATGCTTATCAGACTGCTTCTTTTAAAATCTATAGAGATATCAATGGTAATAAATATGAACATTATGACGATTTTCAAGAAGATCGTTTGATTATGGTACAGGGTATTGGCTGGTATAAAATTCATGCGGAGACTAATATTGAGAATACAGGGATCTCAAAAAGTATTACAGCAAATTCATTAGAGTGTACATTGTGTAACAAGCGACTCATTGATTTTGAATGTAATACGGGCGAGATTTTGTATGACGATTATGTAAAGACCATCTTCTACGATCCTACAAACCCTAAAGGAAGTTTATTGCATCGTGTATTGAATGTTGCTCCAAGTTGGTCGGTTGGTCATGTAGATGCTACTCTTGCTAACAAACAAAGAAGTTTTGACGAGGACGATATAGATATATATTCATTTTTGACTGGTGATGTATCAGAAGCATTTAATTGTTTGTTTGTTTTCGATACATTCAATATGACTATAAATGCTTATGATTTAGACGATTATGGAGAAGATACAAATATCTATATCTCAATGGATAATCTTGCGCAGTCTATGATAGAAAGCATTGATGAAAATAGCATTATTACATGCTATCGTGTAAATGGTGGTGATGGAATTTATATCAATGAAGTCAATCCAAATAGCACAAATAAGATTTATAATTTTGAATATTATTTACCTGAAATGGAAGAATCTATTCAGAACAAAGTAAAGTTATATAATGAAAAATATCAATCTTTAAAACCACAGTACGAAGAAATTATGAAGCATCTTGGTGATCAGATTGGTGTTATTCAGGAACTTGAAACGAGATTACCTGATAGTTTGGATTCTAAGGATTGGACGAAATATGGATTGGATTTTCTGGATTCAAAGGTTAAATCGTTCAAGAACATAGATGAAGTTTATTGTGCCCAAGGTATGAATAAGCCAAATTCTTTTAACTATAATCTGTATCAGCAAAATCTTGAGGATTTGAACAATGTTACTGCCGAATACAATAAAAGAAAGTCTGAGGTTGATTCTGCTACAGATGTATATAATTCTATTATCGCAGAAAGAAATGCTGTTCAATCTCAGTTGGATATGGATAAATGGTTTACTAAGGATGAATGGAAAACACTTGATTCTTATGTTGTAGAGGAAACATATAGTAACGACAATTATATTACTACAGATAATACAACTGATACAGAGAGATTCGACATTGAACGTCAGCTATATGATGTTGCATGGAAGGATTTATCCAAGAAATGCCGACCACAATATCAGTACACTTCTACTCTTTCTAATGTTCTCACTATTCCACAATTCAAAGGATTCTTAAAGTATTTCCAACTTGGCAACTTCATAAGAATGGCTACTGATTATGATACTGTAATTAAATTGAGATTGATTAGTTTTACAGTTGATTATAACGACACAAGTAAAATTGACGTAACATTCTCTGATGCTATTCGTGTGCATGGTGTATGTAATGATGTAGCCAGTATCATTTCACAGGCTAACTCTGCTGCTATGAGCTTTCAGTTTAACAAAGACCAATACGATAAGTCTGTAAATCAGAGTAACTTTGTTGAGGAAATGCGGAAATATGGATTAGATGTTGCAAATATTCCTGTAAAAAATCAACATCAATCATGGGACGAAACTGGAATGTGGTTCAGGCAATGGAATGAACAGAAGAATGACTTTGATCCCGAACAGATTAAGATTATTAACAACCAAATTGTATTTTCAGATGATGGTTTCCAGAGTGCAAAAATGGCTATCGGTAAGATTCCCATTGACAAAAATGGAAATACTGTTTATGCCGTAAATGCCGAAGCAATTTTAGGAAAATTATTTTTGGGAGAATATCTTACTTTACAAAACAATTCAGGTACTTATAAATTTGATGATGCTGGTTTTATTGCTAAAAGTGGTAATAACTCTGTACGAATTCAACCGAATCAAAGTGAAGAATTATTTTCTATTTATAAGGGGAATAACAAACAGTTTTACGTTGACTCAGATGGTAATGTGCATTTTATGGGCGATTTGACTGGTTCTAGTGGCATTTTCAGCGGTCAGTTAAAAGGTGGCTCTATCAATCTTGGTAATGGGACATTTACGGTTGATAAAGATGGTAATTTAACCGCAAACAAAGGTACGTTTAGTGGAGATCTTATTGGTGGAAGTATTAATATAAACAATGGTAACTTTTTAGTGGATAAATATGGAAATATGAAAGCAAATGCGGGGTTAATTGGTGATTGGGGAATTACAAATGGATATTTATGGTATGATGGTGACTATGGAACAAGTATAATATCTCCAAGCTTAATACAGTTATTATCTAATGGAAATAATGACGGAACAATAATAAGTAATAATAGTATATTCTCTAATTCTATGAATTGTAATTATATAAATGGTTCTAACGAATTGAATATTCAATCAAATGTTATCAATCTAAAAGGTACAATTTTTGCAAACGGTGAACAACTTATCACTTCTTCTTCGCTTCCAAAAAGTACAAAAGATATCGAAGCATCTTACTCAGTTGCAGTTGGAACATATGGCGGTGGATCTAGGCTCATTGATTTTTCTAATTATAGTTCTGGTATTTTGACAGGAGCAACACCAGATTATGTTCAAACGTATGTAAATGAATATGTAGCATATAAGTTGTCTGAAGTATATCGTAAAATGGTTACTGCATCTGACTTAAGTGGTTATGCAACAAAATCATGGTGTAATAGCACGTTCAAAAAGAAATAAAGAAAGGGTTAATATGGAACAAAAACAGAATAATACACAAGTACAGGAAGTTGTCTCTTATCCAAAAGATAAGATACAACTTCTTTTTAATATTCTGAATTCTATGAATTTTACAGGAATTCAACAAGCGCAAGGAATCGCACAAATTAGTGTAATTTTAAATAATCCAATTAAGCCTATTGAGAAGGAGAACTCAGAAAACAATGAGGTGAAATAATGTCATGCGAAGTTTTTAATAATTCAGACTTTGGTATGATTGAAGGTTGTCAACAGACATTCGAGGTCGATTTATATGACATTTTAGATACAGAATATCATATAGCGGCTTCTTCTTGTGAATGGCGTTTAGCAAAGTACGGAGAAACAGAGGTTTTGGCAACTGAATCAACAACCAAAGGCACAATTAAAATTACAGATAATGTAATTCAAATCACTATCCCATCTTCTGACACGTTAAATCTATTTGGTAAATTTACACATCAACTGATTATAACAGATAGACTTGGGAATCGTTTCGTTGCCGATCTCGGCAAAATCTCAATAAAACCTATGATCAAATAAATAAGGAGGATTCGTAATGATTAATACATACGAGAAGAATCAGATTTTAACTAATATCTTTCGTAATGGCGAAAAGACAATTTATATCGGAGTAAGCAAGACAGCTCCTACAGAAGCGGGAACAAACTGTACAGAGCCTACTGCTCCTAGTTACAAGCGTTTCTCAGCTAAGTGTGATTCTACTAACTGGAGTGAACCAAACGAAGGTGCAATCTCAAACTCTGTAGTATTCCGTTTTGACGAGGCTGCTGAATCATGGACTACGGCTGCTTCCCCTGTTACACATTGGGTGATTTTTGATGCAGAGACAGGTGGAAATATGATGTTCTATGGAGAGTTAATGAGGGCACAGGAAATTCCGGCAGGTGCAGTTCTTGAAATTCCAACAGAAGGGTTAACTACTACTGTACTGAACGCATAAAAGAAAACGAGGTGAAGTATGCGAATAAACTATCACATTTTATCATCCAAGATTTCGGATAGACAAACATTTCGTGAGTATATTCATGGTGCTTCACGATATACTCAGCTTGTTAATACGAGTTTTATTAAAATTAAGAACTCTATTAAAACAGCATTAAAAGCAATATTAAAGCCACGCACAAATAACGTGGCTTTTAATAATTCAAAATTTCTAACAAGAGTCTTGTTTTTGTTCCATGCAAAATCAAGAAATGAGATTAAATTTGATGATGATTCAACATTTTTAATTCGTGAAAATGTCAAAAATAAAGAAGAAAACACAATAAAGATAGAGAATAAAAATACTTCCTCTATAGTTTCTGAAAGAATTGAGTCAAAAAACGATTCTGATATTGTTGTACAGAACAATAACTCTTCTCTTTCATTAAGCGAAAAACTGAAAATTGATAATAATGAGATTCAGCTTAAGAACAACGAAGTTCATACGCAGATAGACATTTTTAATGAATCAAATGAAGATAATAAAATCAATTTTACAAATGGGAAGGTCAATATGTCTGCTTCTTATTTGATACGATTAAAAATGATGAGTGGATCATTAAATAGTTATTATAATCAAACAATCTCAGAAACAGGTAGAAAGAAAATAATTTAAAAGGAGGAAGTATATGTCAGAGATATTAAGTAACACTGGCGTTAAGTTGTGGGCTGAAACAGATTACAGCGAATTATGGTTGACTGTATTTGATCAACTTACAGGTCAAGGTGGTAAAAGCAATATTCGACTGATTGATGAGGCTATTGGCAAAATTAACGCCGCTCTTGACGGTTACAAATTTGAATTTTCCTCTGATGAGGATAGACTGTATATCTCTAAAGGAGATTCAAAGTTACCAGTTTCGTTAATTGATTCAAACGGTCACGTTGCATCAAAAGTTGACGGTACTACCATTACTATTGACGAAAGCGGTGTTGTAAAAGGAATTCCTGTAGATGATGCTTTATCAGAAGAATCAACAAATCCTTTACAGAATAAAGTGATTGCTGGCGAATTAAAAAGCATTAAATCTAAGATTGGAACAGATGAATCTGTAATAAAACAGAATACATCGAATATTACGAGCAATACGAAAAGAATTGAAGCTAATGAAACGGCGATTTCAACGCTTAATGGAACGGGAAATGGTTCGGTAAAAAAAGCAGTTTCGGATGGAATTGCAAAGGTTGTAGCTGGTGCACCTGAAGATTTTGATACATTAAAGGAAATGTCTGATTGGATTTCTACACATGAAACAAGTGCGTCTGCCATGAATAGTGCCATTAAGGATAATAAGAGTGCTATTACAGCATTACAGATTGGTAAAGCGGATAAGACGGAAATTCCAATAGTTCCAACAAATGTATCTGAGTTTACAAATGATGCAGGATATCTTACTGAACATCAAGATATCTCTAATCTTGTTGTAAAGGAAGAAGGTAAGGGATTATCTTCTAATGATTATACAAGCGAAGAAAAGACTAAGCTTGGTGGTGTTGGAACTTCGCAGGGAAGAAATATTATACCATATCCGTATTCTCAAACCACTAAAACTGTATATGGAGTAACATTTACAGATAATAAAGATGGTTCTATCGGTATTTCTGGAACGCAAGATGGCAGTACATCAAGACCTTATATGGGTGTTGGTATATGGTGGGGTACAGATAAAAAAGAGGGCAACATTAAAATTGATGCCAATACTTATTTTACTATTTCTGCTAATTGTAGCTCTGACAATGCAGGGATTCGCTATTACGTTTATGATGAAAGTGGTTCAAAATTAGCTGATAATATAGTTTATGGTACAGCGACAAAAACATTAAAATTTGATGTTGATACTTGGGTTGCTTTATGTATTGAAACTGCCGCTAATAGCGAAACTTATGATTGTATATGCAAACCTCAATTAGAGTTAGGTACTATTGCTCATGCTTATGAACCATCAATAGAGAGCAATGTAAATCTGAAAAAAGAAATTGACAAAACTTCGACTTTGCAAGGACAGAATCTAATACCTTATCCATATGACGGAACCGAAGGGAATACTAACGGTATCACTTGGACTGTAAACGATGACGGGTCTGTAACTGCTAATGGCACGGCTAGTAAAGAGGCACCGTATTCATTGATATATCCATATAATTTATCTACCATGAAATCGCTTCAGTTAGGAAATACCTATATTATTAGCGATGGGCTCACTGATGAACAGCATACAAACGTTGGCTATATGCAGCTTGTTCGTTATGATAAAAACAATCCTACCAATTGGAAGTACGGAGTTTCTTCAATGAAAGGAACTGAAATATATACAGCAAATGATGAGAATACTCTCCAGTATGGAATAAGGTTGATTATTCGAAACGGCGCAACTGCTAATAATATTACATTTAAGCCAATGCTTGAAGTAGGTACGATGTCGCATGAATATCAACCTACTACGATTAGCAATACTTCTTTAAATGAAAGATTATCAGATCAGCAAGGGCAGAATTTAATACCTTATCCATATTATAGACCGGATAGTTATACGAATAACGGTATCACTTGGACAGTAAACGAAGATGGGTCTGTAACTGCTAACGGTACAGCTACGGCTACCGCGCACTATACTGTTTTTATAGGCAAGTTAGGATTAGAAATTGGAAAAAATTACGTGTTGACGATAACTACAGTCAAAGGACAAGCGTATTTATATTTAGCCAATAAAAACAAACAAAATATAAATACGGACATTGCTGCTTGCCGTACTGTTAATAATTCAACATTAAGTGTTATTTTTAAGTATTCGCAAACCGATGACTTTGATCGTGATGAACTTGGTTTATATATTGTAGCTGGTACTACTTTAACTAACTGTATTATAAAATTCCAGTTAGAACGTGGCACTATAAGACACGAATACCAGCCTACAACTCTTAGTAACCCTACGCTGAAAAAGGAGATCGGAAGCGCACTGCAACCGGAAAGTATCGTAAATAACCAGACAACGACTGTGGCGGGATTTGCACTGGACGCAAGGCAGGCGAACCCGAATATTGATGGATCGCTCGCAAAGCAGATAAGTGATTTAAACGGCAGTTTGAATACCAATATG
>ERZ791852.56-NODE-56-length-88252-cov-5.899260_pt1 | contig 88252 bp, 78 predicted proteins | sample MGYA00510287_ERZ791852 | MGnify/ENA primary metagenome ERZ791852 (study PRJEB30046, sample SAMN00715257) | human gut metagenome | study: EMG produced TPA metagenomics assembly of the A metagenome-wide association study of gut microbiota in type 2... | reverse complement strand
CATTCTTATGGGGTAAGGGGAACTATACCCTTTTTTATGTAATATAGCTATTATTATAACTATAAGCAAAAGGACGAATGAAAAAACTCTCGTTTTTTCACACGCCCATTTTTTTGTTTACAAGTTCTATATCGGATATTCATTCGGAAACTTTACCCCTGAAATAAAATTTTTTATCAGATTTTCTCAAGAACGGATTTTCTCATGATTTTTATTACCTGTTTTCCTTCCAACATTTTTTGGTATGACCGCACCTTAAAAAAATACAGCTGAAAGCGGAAAAGTATTTTTATTTGCAGATACATGATTTAACAATGAAAATCCGCATGTTTCATGTCGAAAATGCAACATTTCTGTAAGTTATGTTGCAAAAAAAATCATGGATGTGATTACAAAAAACGTAAGTGTGCAGGGAGGTAACAGATTGCTCAAACTTTCATTAAAACAGGGTGAATATTTAAACATTGGCGATAAGATCCGCGTGGTATATGCCGGAGGCGCCGGAAATCATATCAGGCTTCTGGTGGACGCACCGAGAGATGTCAATATTGCCCGGAATAAAACAGAAACAAACCCGGAGCGCAGGAAAGATACCTATTATGCTGAGCCGGGAATTTCCAGAGAAGCACAGGCAGAGATTAAAAAGATTTTATGGAATGAACGCATGAAAGCGGAGGCAAAAAGAGATGCAGAAAAGATGAAAGAGTAGTTTTTGCATCACACAATCATCTGGTAATAGACAGGGCACAACCCGGGACGTTCTGTTTGTTATAAATAAGCCCGGGGAACGGATTCCCCGGAGAAAAACATAATAGCTCATCAAAAAGATGAGACAAGGAGGATTATATTATGGTAGTACAACACAACATGCAGGCAATGAATGCCAACAGAATGTTAAACGTGACAACAGGAGCACAGAGCAAATCTACAGAGAAATTATCTTCTGGTTACAGAATCAACCGTGCAGCAGATGATGCAGCAGGATTAACAATTTCTGAAAAAATGAGAAAACAGATCCGTGGTCTTGATCAGGCTTCCACAAACGCTCAGGATGGTGTTTCTTCTGTACAGACAGCAGAGGGTGCTTTGACAGAAGTTCACTCCATGTTACAGAGAATGAATGAGCTGGCAGTTCAGGCATCTAATGGAACAAATGCAGACTCTGACCGTCAGGCAATCCAGGACGAAATTGACCAGTTAACAACTGAAATCGATCGTGTTGCTGAGACAACCAAGTTCAATGAGATTTACCTGTTAAAGGGTGATAACAGTTCAACAAAGAATGTGTACATGAACGGACATGATGCAGGTATCAAAGGAACATTGACAGATGGCGCTAAGAAAGCAACATTTACAATGGATACACTTAAAGCTAGCGATAAAGTAACAATTGCAGGAAAAGAGTACACAATCGGTTCTACAAAAGCTGATGCAGAAGCATTACTTGATAAAGCAAACGCAGCAGTCGATGCAGCAGGTAAGAAAGCTGATGTAGAAATTGATGGAACAAAATATACCATTACATTCAATGCCGCTGGCAATACTATTGCTGATGCAGCTGGTAATACAGTTACTGACTTAGCTGCATTAAAAGCTAAAGTTGCAGCAGGTAGTAAAGTATCATATGATGGAAATTCTCTGACAGTTATGAATGATGGAAATGGTGCAGTTGCTGCTGATGGCGTTGATGATGATGATAGCTCTATTATTAGCAAAACTGTTGCTGAGCAGAAGATTGTAGCAGAACTGACAGCTGCAAATAATGTAGGAACAGTAGAAGAAAAAGCAAGTGTAACAAATGATGGTGATGCCAACGGTAAGACAACATACACAATCAATAAAGGTTACGCAACTGTAGCTGATACATTATCCTTCAACTTACATGTTGGAGCTGACGCTGATATGACAAATAAGATTACAGTTGACATTGATACAATGAATTCTGCAAATCTTGGAATCAAAGGCTTGAATGTAACAGACGCTACCGGAACAGCTGCTACTTATGCGGTAGATGCAATTTCTGATGCTATCGCAAAAGTTTCTTCCCAGAGATCTGCACTTGGTGCTGTTCAGAACAGATTAGAGCATACGATCGACAACTTAGATAATATTGTTGAGAACACAACAACTGCTGAATCCCGTATTCGTGATACAGATATGGCTGAAGAGATGGTTAACTACAGCAAGAATAACATTCTTGCTCAGGCTGGACAGTCTATGCTTGCACAGGCTAATCAGTCAAACCAGGGTGTACTTTCACTCTTACAGTAATCATCTACAATTTAATGTTGTACAAAGCAAAAGAGCTCGAAAGGGCTCTTTTGTTGTGTTGCATTAATATTTTGTTTAAAGGGTCAAAATGTATCATCGATGCATGCTTGCATGCAATTCGATGTATAACTTATATACAAGGTGGCATAAGAATGAAATAGCGGAAGAATATCATTCTAAATATCTTTCTACTACAAAATAAGAATATTTCTCTTAGAAACGTATAAACTATTAATGCTACTAACTGAGAATACTATTTGACATTATAAAACATCAAGGGTATATTATCTTTAGTGGTTGTGCTACGTAGCTTGCGAGGCGCGTGGCCGGTGGAGTTCCATGCGTGGGCTCCACTTTTTTAATACTTATTTTAGGAAGGAACTTCTATATGCTTAAGACATTTTTCACATATGAACAACAATTAAATAAGCTTCAGCATGAAATAGGTCTTATCATTCCTAATCCTGCATTAAAGTGGCTGAATGCCATATGGTTACTGTATTTTAACTGAATACTGCTTTTCATCTATCAAGTGAATAAAAATAGAGCATCCATTTGTGGTAAAATTAAGGTGTCTAATCAAAATAAATACCAACAAAGGAGCCCTTTATGAGTATTGTAAACACCTTATCATTAGAAAGCAATAGACAGATTAAAATAAATTTTGATGGAGGAGATCTCTTTTAATAGCGGAAATGATAGAAGCGGGGCATGGGAGAGCGGCTGACGGTCCAGATGAAAGAAGCAGATGCAGAGGAAAGGTAAGGAGAGGAAGAGTGGGAGCGGTAGAAAAGCAGTGAAAACGGTATCAAATATATTATAGTACGAAAAGAAGCCGCCATAAATGACGGCTTCACGGTTACAAAATTACCAGGATTGCTCCTGCGTTTACATCATCATACTAGCACAAAGCAGCAGTGATGTCAAACATTTTGTAGCAGTAATAAAGTATGCAGAAAAAGCCTAAATGATACCGCAGGAAACCAGTTTTTCACGGATTTCCTTTAATACGGCAGGCTTTACATCGCCAAACTTCTCGAAGTGGACTCTGGAAAGGCTGACCTGTGTAATCCTTGTTACATTTGCCCAGCGTGGCATTTCGGGAAAACCGTAGACCTTATCAACCATTATATTGTAGTCCATGCTTTTGGGCATCTGGGAAGATAAAGGAATAACAATCAGGGAATCCTTTAAATTTTTCAGTATGATTGCCGGATGTCTGCCGCCAAATTCCGTGCCGATGTTATAACCGAAATCTACCCAGATGACAGCTTTCCGAATCAGTACAAGAGAGCGCATAATCAGTTCAATATCCGTTTCCGGCACGATACTTTTTTTGACAGCAATCACATATTTATCGGTAGCTTTGTCGTACTGATAGTATTTTGACACTACTGCCTGTTTATCGCTGTGCAGCCACTTAAATGCAGATGGTTTGATGACATTGGGCAGAGCGGAGGAGGGTATTTGAAAGGCTTTTTCATTCAGAATCAGATTTGTTTTTAAGGAAGTCCATTTATAGTATTCGTTGGCAAGTTTGACGTTTTCCGGTTCTTCCGGATTAATCTTCTGAAAATGATTTTGTAACGAGGAAGCCATTTCATCAAAGGAATGGCGCGTATCTTCTAATGTTGCTGTATGTTTCAAGGCAATTCTCCTTTGCAGGTTTTTATTCTTAATTCTAGCAGATAATGTGACAGAGTACAACAAAATAACACGGAGAAGATAGTGTAAATTTAGTCTCGGAAATCAAAGGTCAGAACTTTCCCTTTTTATATGAATAAGTATCAGAATTGCTGTTTTAATAATAATCAACCTATAACATAACGTCAACCTGTTTTTGTTGTGGCAATTAATTCTTTCCCTGTCTTATGTGGCAAGAACATCGTTCAAACGACTTGAACCATATTTTGTTTATAAAAGAGTAAGAAAGTAAACACAGCATTTTCACAATTGCCCCGTATACTGACATTGTAAACAAAAGAAATACTCATATTAATCTTTTTCATATTTTTAGCCGGTGCACTCCACATGTACCGGCTTCCTCTTTATAGTTGAAAGACTAAAAAGTGCCTATATAAGTAATGAAAAATCAGTTGATTCCGTAAAGTCCCTCGCTTATAATGATATTAAGACAGAGAGCCTTTCAGTCGATGAATTTAAAGGAATGAAGCCGGAAAATGCTGGTATCTAATTTTCCAACCAGTAAAGAATTTAGAGAGGATGTGAGAATTATGTGTAATCTGAGTACAGGAATTGAAGAAAGAGCTACTGAAAAAACAAGCGAAAAGTTTATTCTGAATATGTATAAAAAGGGTTATACATTGGATCAGATCGCAGATGTAGCTGAAACAGGTGTTGATGAGGTTGAGGCAATTATTAAGAAGAAAGAGCCTGCAATGGCGTAACTATCATTAGCAAAAATAAAACGTTAATTCTTGCATAACTCCATGGTATATGTTACGATTTTAATGTTGTTAAGATGAATCTAAAGGATGATGCTTGCACGCATCATCCTTTTTAAATACAGGAGAAGTAAATGGATATAAATAGACAGGAAAGAGCGCCGATTTATGAGGCTCTTGAGGAGTTTAAGAAGAAGAGAGTGGTGCCGTTTGATGTGCCGGGACACAAGAGAGGCAGGGGAAATCCTGAGCTGGTGCATCTGCTCGGGGAAAAGTGCGTAGGGCTTGATGTCAATTCAATGAAGCCGCTTGACAATTTATGTCATCCGGTTTCGGTAATCAGAGAGGCGGAGGAGCTTGCGGCGGATGCCTTTGGAGCGGCAAATGCTTTTCTTATGGTAGGGGGCACCACCTCTGCGGTGCAGGCCATGATTTTGTCCACCTGCAAGGCAGGAGACAAGATTATACTGCCGAGAAATGTTCATAAAAGCGCTCTTAATGCACTCGTGCTCTGCGGAGCGATACCGGTTTATGTCAATCCGCAGACGAATGCGAAGCTTGGTATTTCGCTTGGAATGGAGATAGACCAGGTGGCGAGGGCTATCGAGGAAAATCCGGATGCAAAGGCTGTGCTTGTAAACAATCCGACATATTACGGAATCTGTTCTGACCTTAGGTCGATAGTTGCGCTGGCTCATTCGAAGGGAATCAAGGTGCTCACGGATGAGGCACATGGTACACATCTTTATTTTGGAAAAGGGCTTCCGATATCAGGAATGGCAGCCGGGGCAGACATGTCTGCGGTATCGATGCACAAATCGGGAGGAAGTCTGACACAGAGCTCGATTCTGCTCACCGGAAGGAATGTGAATGCTGATTATGTGAGGCAGATTATCAACCTCACACAGACCACGAGCGCATCTTATCTGCTATTGTCAAGCCTTGATATATCAAGAAGAAATCTGGCACTCAGGGGAGAGGAATCTTTTGCCAAGGTGGCACAGATGTCGGAGTACGCAAGGCAGGAGATTAATTCCATAGGCGGATATTATGCGTATGGGCGTGACCTTGTAAACGGCACGAGCATATATGATTATGATGTGACAAAGCTGTCTATCTATACGCTCGATATAGGGCTTGCCGGAATAGAGGTATATGATCTGCTGCGTGATGAGTATGATATCCAGATAGAGTTTGGGGATATCTGTAATATACTTGCGTATATATCAATCGGTGACAGAATACAGGATATAGAGAGGCTCGTAGGTGCACTTGAGGATATCAAGCGCCTTTACAGCAAGGACAAGACAGGTCTTTTGTCGGGAGAGTACATAAATCCAAAGGTGGCGGTATCGCCGCAGGAGGCGTTTTATTCGCAGAAGAAATCAGTGCGCATTATGGACGCGGTAGGCGCTGTAAGTGGTGAGTTTGTCATGTGTTATCCACCGGGAATCCCGATTCTTGCGCCGGGAGAGCTTATCACAAAAGAGATTGCACAATACATTGTCTACGCAAAGGAAAAGGGCTGTTCAATGCAGGGAACAGAGGATCCTGCGGTAGAATATCTTAAGGTATTGGAGCAGTAAACAGGAGGAAAAGCTATGCAAATGTGGTTTTCACAATATCATACTGTCAATGTCAAGCTGGATGTAAGGATACAGGAGCAGCTTTTTTCAGGGCAGAGTGATTATCAGAAAATAGATGTGTTTAAATCATATGAGTTTGGCAAAATGGTCGCGCTGGATGGCGAGATTGTTTTTTCGGACACAGATGAGTTTATATATGATGAGATGGTCACACATGTGCCGATGGCGGTCCACCCGAATGCAAAAAGGATACTTATAATAGGTGGCGGCGACGGCGGCGTGGCAAAGGAGCTCATCAAATATCCGTCTGTCGAGCATATTGATGTGGTTGAGACAGACAAGATGTTTGTCGATGTATGCAGGCGGTTTTTCCCCGAGGTAGCATGTGGACTTGAGGATGAAAGAATTTCCATGTTTTATGATGACGGTCTGCGCTTCTTACGCAGGAAGCATGATGAATATGACCTGATAATCAACGATTCCACGGACCCGCTCGGACATACGGAGGGACTTTTCACAAAAGAATTTTACGGAAGCTGTTATAAGGCGCTAAAGGATGATGGAATCATGGTTTACCAGCACGGCAGTCCTTTTTATGATGAGGACGAGCTTGAGTGCCGGAAAATGCACAGAAAGGTGTATAAATCATTTCCTATAAGCAGGGTATATCAGGCACATATTCCAACCTGTCCGTCAGGCTACTGGCTGTTTGGGTTTGCATCGAAGAAATATCATCCGCTTTATGATCTGGATGCAAAAAGATGGGATGCACTGGGGCTTAAAACCTGGTATTATACAACACATTTACACAGGGGAGCCTTCATGCTTCCGAAATATGTGGAGGATTTACTCGAGGAAGAGGAAACAAAGTAAAACAAATTAGAAAAACTATATCATAACCAAAGCGAATCAGGAGGGACAAAAATGAGCAGATTACTTATTATCGGATGTGGTGGAGTTGCGCAGGTGGCAATCAGAAAATGCTGCCAGAACAGCGAGGTATTTACCGAGATTATGATTGCAAGCAGAACCAAGTCAAAATGTGATGACTTAAAGGCAAAGCTTGAGGGAAAGACAAGCACAAAAATTGAGACTGCAAAGGTTGATGCCGACAATGTGGAGGAATTAAAAGAGCTGATTAATGCATACAAGCCGGATGCGGTTTTAAATGTTGCGCTTCCATATCAGGATCTTACAATCATGGATGCATGTCTTGCGTGTGGTGTTGACTACATCGATACTGCCAACTATGAGTGTGAGGATACTGAGGATCCAAAGTGGAGAGCAATCTACGAAAAGCGTTGCAAGGAGCTTGGATTTACGGCGTATTTCGATTATTCATGGCAGTGGGCATATCAGGAGAAATTTAAGGAGGCAGGGCTTACAGCTATTCTTGGAAGCGGATTTGACCCGGGTGTGACCTCTGTTTATTCTGCATATGCGCTGAAGCATTATTTTGATGAAATACATACTATAGACATTCTCGACTGCAATGGCGGTGACCACGGATACCCATTTGCGACAAACTTTAATCCGGAGATAAATCTGCGTGAGGTTTCTGCGAACGGCTCATACTGGACAGATGGACACTGGGTAGAGACAAAGCCTATGGAGTGGAGAGCGCAGTACAATTTTGACCAGGTCGGAGAAAAGGATATGTACCTGCTTCACCACGAGGAGATTGAGTCACTGGCTAAAAATATTCCGGGAATAAAGAGAATCAGATTCTTCATGACCTTTGGACAGAGCTACCTCACACACATGAAGTGTCTTGAGGATGTCGGCATGCTAAGAACAGACCCGATCATGGTGGACGGAAAGGAAATAGTGCCAATACAGGTGCTTAAGGAGCTGCTTCCTGACCCTGCATCATTGGGACCTCGTACAGTCGGAAAGACAAATATCGGATGTATTTTTACAGGTGTCAAGGACGGAAAGGAAAAGTCAATCTACATCTACAATGTATGTGACCATCAGGAGTGCTACAAGGAGGTTGAGTCGCAGGCGATTTCTTATACCACAGGTGTGCCGGCAATGATTGGTGCCATGATGGTAGTAAAGGGACTCTGGAAGAAGCCGGGAGTGTTCAATCTCGAGGAGATGGATCCGGATCCATACATGGAGGCTCTTAATAAGTTCGGACTGCCTTGGCAGGTAGTGGAGAATCCGGTTCCTGTGGATTGCTACAAGACTGAGGATGAGTCAGTACATATGGATTAGTCCGGAGGCCGGTATGAAGATAAATGAATTAAGAACTCCCTGTTATGTGATAGACGAGGGAAAATTAACTGAAAATCTTTTGATATTAAACGGTGTCATGCAAAGGACAGGTGCAAGGATTCTTCTCGCACAGAAGGCATTCAGCGCATTTTATGAATATCCTCTTATCGGCAGATATCTAAGCGGGACAACTGCAAGCGGGCTTTTTGAGGCCCGCCTTGCACATGAAGAAATGGGAAAGGAAAACCATGTATTCTGTCCCGCTTTTTTGCCGCAGGAGATGGATGAGCTGGTAGAAATATGTGACCATATTGTATTTAATTCCGTATCGCAGTATCTGCTTCACAGGGAGAGAATCGAAAGGGCTGATAAAAAAATAAGTGTCGGGCTCAGAATCAACCCGGAGTGCTCTACACAGGAGGGGCATGAGATATATGACCCATGTGCGCCGGGCTCAAGGCTTGGGATAACGAGAGAGGCACTCGATAGGGCTATTGAAAATGGGCTTGATTTATCACGTATAGAGGGCTTTCATTTTCACACGCTCTGTGAACAGGATTCGGATGCGCTCGAAACTACTCTTGCAGCGGTAGAGGAGAAATTCGGAGATTTGCTGTATGGGCTAAAGTGGCTCAATATGGGAGGCGGACACCACATTACGAGAGCAGACTATGACATTGAAAGGCTTGAAAGGTGCATTACGCACATGCGTGACAAATACGACCTGGAAATCTATCTGGAGCCGGGAGAGGCGGTTGCGCTTGATGCAGGATATCTGGAGACAACGGTGCTTGATATAGTTGAAAACAATGGCATAAAGATACTCATTCTGGATACCTCCGCAGCCTGCCATATGCCGGATGTGCTTGAGATGCCGTACCGTCCGCCGCTTATGGACAGTGGCGAGCCGGGTGAGAAGAAGTATACCTACAGATTGTCCTCATGTACCTGCCTGGCAGGTGATGTGATAGGGGATTATTCATTTGACAGAGAGATAAAAACCGGCGACAGGCTGTGCTTTTGCGATATGGCAATCTACTCGATGGTCAAAAATAATACCTTTAACGGCATGCCGCTTCCGGACATTGCAGTAATGGATGAAAATAACGATTGTAAGGTTATCAGGAGATTCGAATATGAAGATTTTAAATGCAGGCTGTCCTAGAGCAGACGGCTTTTATATGCCGGCAGAGTATGCTCCCCACAAGGGTACCATCATCATCTGGCCAAAGCGCCCGGGCTCATGGATTTACGGTGCCGGGCGGGCAAGAGAGGCTTTTGCGGAGGTGATATGTGCAATAGCAGAGTCTGAGCAGGCATATGTACTCGCTGAGGCAGATGTGATAGACAATGCAAGGTCTGTCGTGGAAGCTGTCAGAAAGCAGAAAAATTATCAGGAAAATTTCCCGGTGAAATATATACAAATGGAGTCAGATGATGCCTGGGCCAGAGATGTGGGGCCGACATTCGTGAAAAATGAGGATGGCGCTGTCAGAGGAATCGACTGGTGTTTTAATGCCTGGGGCGGCAAGGTAGACGGACTGTACGCAGACTGGACAAAGGATGACAGAGTAGCGGCTTTATTTTGCAACAAAGCCGGATACGACATGTATGATGCGCATCCGTTTGTCTTAGAGGGTGGAGCCATTCACACAGACGGAGAGAAAACTGTGATAGTGACGGAAAGCTGTCTGCTAAGCAAGGGCAGAAATCCGGAATTATCGAAGTCTGAAATAGAACAGAAATTAAAGGATTATCTCGGTGCCGAAAAAATTATCTGGATTCCTTATGGAATATACAATGATGAAACCAACGAGCATGTCGACAACGTATGTGCATTTACAAGCCCGGGGCATGTGGTGCTTGCGTGGACTGATGACATGGATGACCCACAGTGGCAGATGTCCTCAGCGGACCTTGAAATATTGGAAAATGAAACTGATGCAAGAGGCCGGAAAATTGAGGTTCACAAGGTTTGCATTCCAAAGAATCCGGTGTGTATCACAGAATATGAGCTTTCGGGCTTTACCTTTGAGGAGGGTGAGGATGAGCGCGAGGCAGGAGAACGATTAGCGGCAAGCTATGTGAATTTTTACATCACAAACGGCGGTGTGCTCATTCCACAGTTTGGTGATGTGATGGATGAGCCTGCGCTTAAGGCAATCGGAAGCCTTTTTGAGGGAAGAAGGGTGTATCCGATATATGCACGCGACATAATTGTCGGTGGCGGAAATATACACTGTATCACACAGCAGATTCCACAGTAAATTTAATTCAGGATGAGAAAGGTGAATAGTATGAGAGAGGTTACAATTGCTGCAATCCAGATGAGCTGCAGCCGTGATGTAAATGAAAATATTGAAAAAGCAGCAAAGCTTATACGGGCTGCGGCAGAGGCCGGAGCACAGATAATACTTCCTTCGGAGCTTTTTGAGAGACAGTATTTCTGTCAGGAGAGGCGCTATGATTATTATGACTATGCAAAGCCTCTTTCTGAAAATGCTGCAGTGCAGAGCATGAAGGCACTGGCAAAGGAGCTTGGCGTGGTGATTCCTGTGAGCTTTTATGAGGCAGGAGAGGGCAGACAGCTCTTCAACTCGGTGGCGGTGATAGATGCCGACGGAGAGGTGCTTGGAATATATAGAAAGACACATATCCCGGACGATCATTATTATCAGGAGAAGTTTTACTTCACACCGGGAAATACCGGATTTAAAGCTTTTAAGACAAGGTATGCAACCATAGGAGTCGGCATATGCTGGGATCAGTGGTTCCCGGAAACAGCCAGAGGCATGGCTTTAAAGGGCGCGGAGATACTTTTTTACCCTACAGCCATAGGCAGCGAGCCGATACTGGAATGTGACAGCATGCCACACTGGAGACGGTGTATGACCGGGCATGCAGCCTGCAATCTGATGCCGGTTGTGGCGGCAAACAGGATAGGCACAGAGGAGGTTGTACCGTGTGCGGAAAACGGAAACCAGAGCTCAGCACTGACATTTTATGGTTCTTCGTTTATCACAGATGCGACCGGAGAGGTTGTTGAGCAGATGGACAGAGTATCGGAGGGCTTCATACTCCACAGTTTTGATTTGGATGAGCTGGAGAGTGAGAGAAAAAGCTGGGGACTGTTCAGGGACAGGAGACCGGAGATGTATGGGGAGAATTAGCTTAGATTACCCTAATGATTGCAAATTAATTTAAAGTTAATTTAAAAACACAGGATACAGCAAAGGCGCTATATCCTGTGTTTTTGACTATTTATTGTTTCAACAGTACTTTGATGTCTTCCTCCGGTGTGGTAATAGGGGCAATACCATAGTTTTCTACCAGGAAGTTCAGAATGTTAGGAGAAAGGAACGCCGGTAGAGAAGGACCGAGACGGATATTTTTTATACCAAGATGTAACAGTGTTAAGAGGATGCAGACGGCCTTCTGTTCATACCAGGAGAGTACAAAGGAAAGCGGAAGCTCGTTTACTGAACATCCAAATGCATCCGCAAGTGCTATTGCAACCTGTATCGCGCCATAAGCGTCATTACACTGTCCCATATCCATCAGTCGCGGAAGACCACCAATTTCTCCGAGATTTAGATCGTTGAAACGAAATTTTCCACATGCCAGAGTCAGGACGATACTGTCAGAAGGCGTCTGTTTTACAAATTCTGTATAGTAATTTCTGCCCGGTTTGGCACCATCACAACCGGCAACCAGGAAGAAATGACGGATAGCCCCTGATTTTACGGCCTCTATTACAGTATCCGCATGGGACAGGATTGCTGAATGACCAAAACCGGTTGTTACCTGTGTGCCGCCATTTATGCCTGTGAAGGTCTGATCCTCCTTGTAACCACCGAGCTCAAGTGCTTTTTTAATAACAGGAGTGAAATCCTTCTGTTCATCGATATGAACAGTACCCGGGAAGGCAACCACTTCTGTTGTGAACACTCTGTCGATGTAGCTGCTTTTTGGAGGCATCAGACAATTTGTGGTGTAGAGAATAGGAGCAGGAATATGATCAAATTCTTTTTGCTGATTCTGCCATGCTGTTCCGAAATTTCCCTTCAAGTGAGGGAATTTCTTTAAGAGTGGATATGCATGGGCAGGGAGCATTTCACCATGAGTGTAGATATTGATTCCCTTTCCATTTGTTTGTTCAAGCAAAAGCTGCAGGTCCTTTAAATCGTGTCCGGTTACTACGATAAAAGGTCCCTTTTCCACCGTAAGCGTAACATCTGTTGGCTCCGGTGTTCCATAGGTTTGTGTATTTGCCTTGTCTAGAAGTGCCATGCACTTTAGATTGATTTCACCTACCTTGAGAACTGTTGGAAGCAGTTCATCCATACTTTCTGCGTAACCAATCTTGAACAAGGCTTCACAGAAAAACTGATTTACCTCGGAATCTTCAAAATTCAGGACATATGCATGATAGGCATATGCAGCCATTCCGCGAATACCAAAGAGAATAAGTGACTTCAGGGAACGGATATCTTCATCAGCATTCCATAGCTGTTGCATATCATATTCGTCAGTTCGTCCACAAGGAGACTGACATTTATTACAGTTGCCAACCAGAGAGGCTTTTTCTGCTCTGACCTTTTGTATCATATCTTCAATTGCTGCATTATCAAAGCTTACATTTGTAATTGTGGTAAATAAGCCCTCGATAATGGTCTGCCAGGTCTTTTTTGAAACAGCTGATGTGTCATCGATAGCTCTCGCCAGACCAATCAGTGCGCCTGTCAATTCATCCTGTAATTGTGCAGTATCTGCCTTTTTTCCGCAGACACCTATATTTCCGGTACAGCCGGTGCATCCGGCCGTTTGTTCACATTGAAAACAAAACATCTTTTTTTCCTCCATCAGTAGTTTTTTTATGTTTCTGATAGAATAATAGCGTTATAAAAACAACTTGTATGTTTGATTTCCAACATAAAGAATACTTTTGAAAAAAATTATCTATTACAATTAGAATAGTTTTTTCTTAATCCCTTAACAATAATAAACATAGTCACAAATTCAGCTGCCGGAAAAGCAAGCCACACACCTGTCATGCCGAAGGCGGCTGAAAGTGCGAATGCGAAAATGCTTATAGCGATAAAACCACGCATGATAGATGCCGCAAATGCATATTTTACGGACTCAACGGCACTTAGGATAGCAGAACCTACTATATTGATTCCGGCAAAAATAAAGCCTGTAAAGTAAAGGCGCAGTCCGCTCTCGGCATACGAAGCAAGCCTGGCATCGTGCTCGCTGTTGAAAACAGATGTCACAAAAGGTGCAAAGGTGCATATGAACAAAATGAGCAGTGCAGCAATTAAGAGAGATGAAACGACAGCCATCCTGAGTATTGAATCTACATTTTTTCTAAGTCCTCTGCCGTAATAGTCGCTGATAAGAGGCTGTGAACCCTGTGCTATTCCGTTGAACAAAGCTACAGCGACCAGTGACGTATTGGCAACCACACCGTATGCTGCCACGCCGATATTTCCTGCAAGCCTCAGGATAATCATATTGAAGACAATAGTTATGACACCTGATGATATCTCAGCAACAAAGGAAGAAACACCAACCTGGCAGGAGTAAAAGAGTCTCTTGACAGATGGAACCGTCGGCTTAAGCTTTACGGAGCATTTGTCTGAGCAGAAATGAATACAGCATATCAGGATGCCTATAATCGGTGAAATAGCGGTAGCTAAAGCGGCTCCTTCCATATCAAGTCCAAGCGGGAACATGAGTATGTAATCAAAAACAATATTAAAAAGGCTGCTGAAAAGTGTGGCACACATGGCAATGGATGGTGCGCCATCATTTCTTACGAAAGCGTTGCACACATAGTTGCACATGAAAAACGGTGTAAAAAGCATGAAAATACGTGTATAGTTTTTACCGGTATTTATAATTGCCGAATCTCCGCCGAGCAGCCCTACGAGCCTGTCCGGAATGAAAATACCAATCAATATGAATATAACGCTTATTATAATACACCACAGCAGGGCATGAAAAAAGTAGCTCTCGCTGGATGTATCGCCCTTATTTTTCTCTACGACATATCTGATAGCGGAGCCGACTCCGATCATTGCGCCTATGGCAAAAATCAAATTGTATACAGGCAGCACCAGATTGAGCGCAGTGATACCGTTTGAGCCGACCGCCTTTGATATAAAGAAGGTGTCGGCAAGTATATATAATGACATACCCACCATGCCGAGTATGTTTTGTGAGACATATTTTACAAATAATTTTTTCATAATAGCTATATTGTAAATGCATCTGTTATTTAAATCAATGATATTTTTGATTAGCTCGGATGTAAAAAGTTTCAAAATGAGACATTTTGACTATTGAAATATTTTTCAGGTACATTATAATGAGTATGTTGAAAATAATTGGGATTACTAAAGGAGGATAATTATGGAAAACAATAAGCTTTCAACAGGTTTAACCGTATGGTTATGGATTATTTTCGTGGTGAATGTTCTTGCAGCAATTGGCGGTATTGTCGTTGCACTGGGTGCTTCAGTCGTAGGAGCTGCTTTAGGATTAGGTTCGATATATGTCGTACTGAGTTTCATTGGCGTTATACTACAGATTGTCATAACTGTTTCTATCGGTATTTTGCTTTTCGCACACAAAAAGATTGGTTTGGTGCTTATTTTTGCATTTGCAGCCCTGGGATTCATTGTAAGTATGGTTACATATTCTATTGCAGCACAGCTTAGTGCCGTTAATATTGTCAAAGCAATTATTTCAGCCATTCTTATGCCGGTTATTACATATTTATTTGCAAAGAACGACATTGCAAATGGCACAATAGCTTAGAGCAATAAAAAAAGATGAAAATTGAATAATGTTTTACTAATCCGCTATACGATAGGTGAGTATAGCGGATTTTTAATATTTAGAGTGACAAAACAATATATTTATAATAAAATGATATTGTCAAATTATTAATAAAAAGCATACGAAAGAGAGGAGTAAGTTATGCAGGACATTAGTATCATTGGAATTATTGTTGCAGTTGTTGTTCTTGTTATCCTGTTGTTTATGGCAATCGGATACGTGAAGGCACCGCCTGATATGGCATATATCATTTCAGGTGTGAAGAAAAAATCAAAGGTAGTTATTGGAAAGGCGAGCATACGTATTCCGTTTTTTGAGCGTCTTGATAAGCTGAATCTCAGACTGATACCTATCGATGTAAAGACTAGCAATGCAGTACCGACAGCAGATTATATCAATATCAACGTCGATGCTACGGTAAACGTAAAAATCAGTAATAATCCTGAAAAGCTGCGCCTTGCGGCTGAGAACTTTCTTAACAAAAACACAGAGTATATCGCTGGTGTTGCAAGAGAGGTTCTCGAGGGTAATGTACGTGAGATCGTTGGAAAAATGAAGCTTGAGGAGATGGTTTCAGACCGTCAGAAGTTTGCCAATCTGGTAAAAGAGAATGCAGAGCCTGATCTTGCGGCAATGGGACTTGATATCATCAGCTTTAATGTGCAGAATTTTGTGGATGGCAACGAGGTAATAGAGAATCTTGGTATCGACAATATCGTAAAGATTAAAAAGGCCGCCGCCATCGCAAGGGCAGAGAGTGAGAGAGACATCAAGGTAGCGCAGGCTGCGGCTGATAAAGAGTCAAATGATGCAGCGGTTGCAGCACAGACAGAGATTGCCAAGAAACAGAATGAGCTCGCTATCAAGAAATCAGAGCTTCAGATGGAGGCTGATACAAAGAAGGCTATGGCGGATGCGGCTTACGATATCCAGAAGGAAGAGCAGCGTAAGACCATTGAGGTTGCCACAGCAAACGCTGATATCGCAAAGCAGGAGCGAGAGATTGAGTTAAAGCAGAAAGAGGTTGCAGTAACAGAGCAGTCTCTTGAGGCAGAGGTCAAGAAAAAGGCTGAGGCCAATAAATACGCAGCACAGCAGCAGGCAGAGGCACAGCTTTACCAGCGCCAGAAGGAAGCAGAGGCAAGACAGTTCGAGGCACAGCGTCAGGCGGAGGCACAGAAAGCAGAGGCAGAAGCCATGAGATATGCCAAGGAGCAGGAAGCTGCCGGTATCCGTGCAGTTGGAGAGGCTGAGGCTTCAGCTATTCAGGCAAAGGGTATTGCAGAGGCTGAGGCTATGGAGAAAAAGGCAGAGGCATATGCCAAGTACAATAAGGCAGCCGTTGCAGAGATGATGATTAAGGTGCTGCCTGATATCGCAGCCAAGGTTGCAGAGCCACTTGGACAAATCGACAAGATTACTATTATCGGTGGCGGTGATGGCGAAAATGGTGTAGGCAAGGTTGCCGGAAATGTACCGGTTGTAATGGCAAAGGTATTTGAGAGTATGAAAGAGGCAACAGGTATTGATTTATCTGAGATTATCAACGCTGATTCATATGACGCAAAGGTAAATCGCAACGTAAATGTAACCGGACTTGATGGAGTAAATCTCGTTGTAAATGCGGATACGGACAAAAACGGTGAAAAGACTGAAAATTAAATAGTGTTATATTAATCCGCTATACGATATGTGAGTATAGCGGATTTTTAATATTTTCTGAAAAAAGACAAATATTTGAAAATTACAGGATTATATGATATATTTTGTTGCATAAAAGCAGATTGCCTGTACATGGTGACATATATAAATAATGAAGAGGAAAATCTATGAACGATAAAAGAAAGATAATAGCAATATTTATAATTGTTGCGATAGTAGCTGCGCTGGCTGCAGTTGCCACCTTTTTTGTGATTAAATCAGCAAAAAAAGAGGCTCGAGGCTCGTCACAGATGACAGAAACAGCCACAGAGGATAGTTCAGATAAGGAAGACCCGCAGCATACGGGAGGCAATGCAGGCTCAATGAGTGCGACATCTGATGATGGAGCTTCTGCGGATGAGACACAGATACTGTCTGCAAGCTCTGTTGCGGAAAACAGTAAGCTGACTTTCGGAATTGATGTATCTAAATATCAGGGCACCATAAAGTGGGACAAGGTTGCCGCAGGCGGAATCGATTTTGCGATGATACGTGTGGGCTACAGAACCCAGAAAACAGGCGAGATGTGTGTTGATACAAATGCCAGATACAACATGCAGGAGGCACAGAAAAACGGCATAAAGGTTGGAGTGTATTTCTTCTCATCAGCAGTAAATGAAACAGAAGCCATTGAGGAGGCAGACTGGGTAGCAGACTACATCTCAAAATATCAGATTACATATCCGGTGGCATTTGACTGCGAGGGCTTCACAGACTCAGCCAGCAGACAGTATGGCATGTCATCAGAGGCCCGCACCAAAGTAGCTGAGGCATTTTTGCAGGAAATATATAATAAAGGATATACACCTATGTTTTACGCTGCAATGAATGAGTTGTCGGCAAACAGCCAGTGGGATACTAAAACACTTGAGAGCAGATACAAAATATGGGTGTCACAATATCCGGATACAGCTTATCCACAAACACCACAGTCATCATATGAGGGTACACATGCTATGTGGCAGTATACCAACAAGGGAAAGGTGTCAGGGATTGATAAGCCGGTAGATTTGAATGTTGCATACTTTGGGTTTGATGAAACAGAGTCTGCAAAAAATGGAGATGCGGCTGACAATGCAACAGCTGACCCGGAAGCAAATATGAAGTTTTCGGATGTAAATGAGACCGTAACTGCCAAGGAAAGCGTCAATCTGAGGGATATTCCTAGTCAGGTCAATGACAGCACAATTAAGGCAACGCTCAATAACGGTGATACGGCAGCAAGAACAGGGGTCAGTGACAGTGGCTGGTCACGTGTGGAATATAATGGACAGACGTACTATGCTATTTCAAATTACCTCACAACAGATATGAACTATGTAGTTCCCGGGCAGGACGGAAGTGGCAGCGGAGACGGACTGAAGACAAAGTTCAAGGAGTGTAATGATACTGTCACTGCAAAAATAGAGGTTAATCTGCGTGCACTTCCAAGTGTCACAAATCCGGATGCTACAGTTGTTGCAACGATAAAAAATGGGGAAACCGTCACCAGAACCGGAATCAATGAGGAGTTTGGCTGGTCACGCGTGGAATATAATGGACAGACACTTTACTGTGTGACAAGCTATCTGAGTGTGCAGTGATATAATGAACGCAGTGCTTTGGAGAATAAAGTCAAAAAAATAAAATGTAATTAAGTTAAAGTTACACATAAAGTAGAAATAGTGAAAAAATGTCATGGATATAATGATAGAATTGTTTGAAAGAGTGCGTTAAAATACAAAATAACGAAATACGTAAGTAAAGGGGCATTTTATGGAATATTCAGCAATTTTTCATGACATGGATAAAAGATTCTGCTATGCGATAGATAAGGATTTGTTTGTGATACGTGTGCAGGTAAAAAAGGATGATATGAAGGAGGTAATCCTTCACTATGAGGACAAGTATATACCAATGGAGCGCAAGGATACGCGAATGACTCTTCCTATGAAGAAGGTAGCCACTTCGCAGTTTCACGATTATTATGAAGCACAGCTTCAGATGCATCTGATATGTCTGAGATACTTTTTTGAATTTACGGACATGCAGGGTGAAAAGGTATATTACGGCAATTATGAGTTCGACAAGGAGTGCATTACAAACAGGGACAGAATGTTTGACTGTCCGCAGAATCTCAGAGAGGAAGAGATGTTTGAGGTGCCACAGTGGGCAGCCAACAAGGTAGTGTATCAGATTTTTCCGTCGCGCTTTGCCGCAACACAGCCGGTGGACAAAAAGCTGTGGTATAAGGCGCCGATTACGCCTATGGATGATTTGCATGGCAATCTCAGAGGAATCATAGAGCATCTGGATTATATTAAAGATCTGGGAATCGATGTGGTATATCTGACACCAATCTTTAAATCAAATTCATGTCATAAGTATGATACCATTGATTATTATCAGGTTGACCCATCATTTGGAACAACAGAGGATTTAAAGGAGCTCGTACAAAAATCTCATGAGCGTGGCATGAAGGTAGTGCTGGATGCGGTATACAACCACTCAGGAAGAGAATTTTTCGCATTTCAGGATATACTTGAAAAGGGTGAAAAGTCGAAATATCTCGACTGGTATTTTATCGACGAACTGCCGCCTAGGGGTGAATGGGGAGAAATTCCAAACTTCAAATGCTTCGGCTATTACGGTGGAATGCCAAAGCTTAATCTGAAAAATCCTGAGGTTGAAAAATACATCACGGATGTTGCCTGCTACTGGATTAAGGAATGTGATATTGACGGATGGAGAATGGATGTAGGAGATGAAATCAGTCATTTCTTCTGGAAGAATTTCAGAAAGGCAATCAAGGCAGTAAAGAAGGATATGCTGATAATTGGTGAGATATGGCACTATGCAGGAGACTTCCTCGAGGGAGATGAGTGGGATACTGTCATGAATTATCCATTCTACCTGAATCTGATAGACCTGCTTGCAGACGAAAAGATTAATGTCAGCCAGTTTGTACAGAATCTTGGATATCTGAAGGGGCGCTTAAACAAAAAGTGCTATCCTCTGATGTGGAACCTGATTGACAGCCACGATACAGCAAGATTTTTACATCTGTGCCATGACAATAAGAAAAAGCAGCATCTCGCAGCAGCCTTTCAGCTGCTACTGCCGGGAATGCCTATGGTCTACTATGGTGATGAGTATGCAATGCCGGGAGCAAATGATCCGGACTGCAGACGAGGCATGTACTGGGATGAGGAATACCAGGACAAGGAGATGTATAATTGGTATAAGAAGCTCATGCAGATTAGAAAAGCACATGCATGCATCGTAGAGGGCGAAATGATTGAGACAATCACAAATGACGATGATGATACGATTGTTATGATCAGAAAAAACGGCGAAGAGACAATCGCAATGCTTTTCAATTGCGGCAGCAGTGTAAAGGAATTTAATGAGTATGCCGAGAAATATAATCTGCTTACAGATAGCGCATTTGACGGAAAAGTAGACGGGCTTGACGCTGCCGTAATTGTGCTTTAAAAATTATATAGGAAAAATAGGTAAATCGCAGTAAAATAATTTTATATGAGTTTTTATGGACAGGAAATTGCAGGCAGCTGCTTTTTCCTGTTTTTTTGCATAAAATCAATTCTGTTGAGGTAAAATTGAGATTGACATTGTATTGTATGAGTATAAAATACAAGGAATCAGGTGATGTACAATGAAAAGGCATAAAATATGTAAAATTATTTTGGCTATACTGTCAGTTTTTTTATGTGTGGCTTTTTATGAGTTAATCGGAATCTGCATCACATATAAAAAACAGCCGGCAGTGTCTGATGCTACTATAAAGGAAACACAAAATATTATGAGTGTGGCGGGGAGAGAGAATACGGAAAGAGCAGTAATCATTGAAAAAAATTCGCAGGCTCTTTTAGAAAGAGTTAGATTAATCCAAAATGCAAAGGATGAAATAATCCTTTCTACATTTGCATTTAAATCAGACGAAAGCGGAAAATTGATTTTAGGAGCACTGCATGATGCGGCAGACAGAGGCGTACATGTCCGCATATTGGTAGATGGAATGGAGAGCTGGATTGATATGGAGGGTAATCCATATTTTTATGGATTATCTTCGCATGAGAATGTTGAGATTAAGCTGTACAATAAAGCAAATCCGCTTAAGCCATGGAAGACAATGGGAAGAATGCATGATAAATATCTGATTGCAGATGGTAAAATATATATTCTTGGCGGAAGAAACACATATAATTATTTTTTGGGTGATTTTCCGGGGCATAAAAATTTTGACCGGGATGTGTTAGTTGTCTGCGATGAGCCACAGAAAGATAATTCGGTCAATCAGTTATTGGATTATTTTGAAACAATATGGGAACAGGAGGACTGTCGGTATTTTCATAACAGTAAAAAATTAGCTGACAGACAATCTGTAAAGAAAGCAGTTTTAGAGCTACAGGAAGGGTATCAGCAATATTTTGAAGTTAATAAGGAAAAAATTTGTGATACAGATTATGCGGATGAAACCTTTGAAACAGAAAAGATTACATTATTATCAAACCCAATCCACACCGGGGCTAAGGAACCGGTGGTATGGTATCAGCTGGGAGAATTAATGAAAAATGCAAAGGAACGCGTAAAAATTCATACACCATATATTATTTGCAATGATATGATGTATAATACATGGGAGGAAATTGCACAGAAGGTTCCGGACTTTTCTATTATGACAAATTCTGTTGCAAATAACGGAAATCCATTTGGAGCTGCTGATTATGCCAAAAACAGAAACAGAATTTTAGAAACAGGAATTGATATCTGGGAATATGAAGGCGGTTATTCGTATCATGGAAAAAGTATTCTGATTGACGATGATCTGTCAGTAATAGGTTCATTCAATATGGACATGAGAAGTACTTATCTGGATACAGAGCTGATGCTTGTAATACGCAGTAAAGAGATTAATAAACAGCTGGAGGATGGCATGATGGAGTATGAGAGCGTGTCCAGACAGGTATTAGACGACGGAACATATTATGATCCGTATCATGTAAAGCCGATTGAATTAACAGAAAAACATAAAAGAAAGGTGTTTCTGGTACAGCATCTGCTTGGATGGGCAAGGGATTTGTTTTGATTAAAGGAGAATATAAAGCGTGTTTAAGATATTAATTGTAGAAGATGATAAGGAATTAAGTCTGTTATTCCAAAAGGTGCTTGAAAAGAGCGGATATCAGGTCAAAAGTGCGTCGGATGGAGCAAAGGCACTGGAGGTATTGGACAGAGAGTATATTGATTTAATCATTTCCGATATAATGATGCCGGTTATGGATGGATATGAACTTGTGTCGGAGCTTCGTTCGGCGGGATATCAGATACCGGTGCTTATGATTACTGCAAAAAGCAGCTTCGATGATATGCGTCAGGGCTTTCTTTCGGGAAGTGACGACTATATGGTAAAACCTGTAAATGTCAATGAAATGGTTTTGAGGGTAGGGGCACTGCTTCGGCGTGCACAGATACTGAACGAACACAAAATTGTGATTGGCTCAACCGAGCTTGATTATGATGCAATGACAGTTGTGACCGGTGATGAAACGCTTGTTCTGCCAAAAAAGGAATTTCTGCTTTTATACAAGCTGGCAGCTTCACCGGGCAGGACATTTACGAAGCAGCAGCTAATGGATGAGGTATGGGGATATGATACAGAGGCAGACCCACATACGATAGAGGTACATATAGGAAGAATCAGGGAGCGTTTTAAGGAAAATCCGGATTTCGAAATTGTAACAATGCGTGGTTTGGGATACAAGGTGGTGAAAAAATAATGGAACATAAAAAGAAAAAAGAATTGCGTATCCGCTCGTGTCTGACCGGTGCAATCTGGCTGGCACTTGCATTTTCTATGCTGATATCAGCCCTGTTATTTGCTTTTTTGAATCATTTTTTGGATTTGCCCGGGAAAATACCGAGCCTTGGCTGGCTTTTGATTTTTAATACATTGATAGCAGGACTTATTACATCATTTATCAATGCAAAGCTCCTTGAGCCGATTACCAGGCTCGGTAAAGCAATGAAGGCAGTTTCCCAGGGAGATTTTGAACAGCATCTGGAAACAAACAGCCGCATAGCCGAGATTGGAGAATCCTATCAGAGCTTTAATGTCATGACAAAAGAGCTTCGTGCAACAGAGATGCTGCAAATGGATTTTGTATCCAATGTTTCCCATGAGTTCAAGACTCCAATCAATGCAATTGAAGGCTATACAATGCTGCTCCAGGGAGATGAACTGTCACAGGAGCAGGAGGGGTATGTAGAAAAAATCCTGTTTAATACTCAAAGGCTTTCAGGTCTTGTTGGAAATATTTTGTTGTTATCAAGGCTGGAAAATCAGAATATTCCAATGAAAAAAACCAAATATCGTTTGGATGAACAAATCCGTCAGGCATTTCTTTCATTGGAAGACAAATGGACTGAAAAAGGAATTGGCTTTCAGGTGGAGATGGAGGAGGTCAGATATGTTGGAAATGAAGGGCTTTTTATGCATATCTGGATGAATCTTTTGGATAATGCAATCAAGTTTAGCCCTGAAAATGGGACAATCACCATGTTTCTAAGGCATGAAAATGATTCTGTGCAGTTTATTCTGGAAGACGAGGGACCGGGAATCGCGGATGATGCAAAAGCCAGAATATTTGACAAGTTTTATCAGGTGGATGGTTCTCATAAAGCCGAGGGAAACGGCCTTGGCCTGGCACTTGTGAAAAGAATTGTAGACATCGCCGGTGGAACAATCAAAGCTGAAAACCGGGAATACGGAGGATGCAGATTTGTAGTAGAACTGCCAATAAAGAATTATAATGAGTAGCTATTTAGAACATGATAGTTACAATAATAAAATAATAAGATAAAAGATAGGAGAATTCATATGACATTTTATCAGGAACTGCAGTTAAATCAGGCCGGCTCTAAAAGCCTGCTGAAAAATAGTAAAACAATGAAAGAAAAACTATACCATACGTTTGTATACATGGTGAAGATAGCTGTCACAATGGTTTTTTGCTTTGCCTTTGTCACTGCCTCAAGCATCATATTTGGAAAGGATAACAGCATTGTGGGAGTAGTGGTTTTATTATACGTTATGGTATTTCGAAACGCTGATCTGGGAATCCATACCGGACACTCTACATGGCTTTTGGCATTGTTCTTTGTAATTATGACAGTATGCCCACATCTGGCAAATCAGCTTTCACCGCTTCCGGCGCTGCTTATAAACATTGCAGCTCTTGCAGTGCTGATTTTGTTCGGATGCCATAATCCATTTATGTTTAATCAATCCACACTGGTTCTTGGCTATTTATTGTTATATGGATATGATGTGTCAGGAAAAAGCTATATGCTTCGAATAGCAGGGATGGCCGCAGGAGCTGCCATCACATGCCTGGTATTTTACAGAAATCATAAAAACAGAGACTATAAAAGAAATATGAAAGCCGTAATTCAGGAGTTTGATCTTTTTTCATCACGAACGAAATGGCAGCTGTGCCAGATACTATGTGTACCGTTAGTTCTTTGTATTGCACAGCTTTTCAATATGCCGCGTGCAATGTGGGCAGGTATTGCAGCCATGTCTGCCATCCTGCCGTTTATGGAGGATATGCAGTACAGAGTCAGAAAAAGGATTGTCGGTAATATCGCCGGTGTTATATGCTTCACGGCATTATATTTCCTGCTTCCACCATCAATCTATGCGTACATAGGAATCATAGGTGGAATCGGCGTGGGATTATCGGCACAATACGGCTGGCAGGCTGTTTTTAATACATTTGGTGCTCTGGCTATAGCTGCAGAGAGCTATGGGTTAAAGGGAGCAGTCAGCCTCAGGGTGATTCAGAATGTGTTTGGAGTCGTTTTTGCGTTGGTATTTTGTGCTGTATTTTATAGAATTATGTCAGTGAAGGTATCGGTGAAAGAGAAAGCCGTGTAAATATCCTTCCTTGGCAGAAAACAGGATTCATGCTATCATTTAAATTAACGATAGCATGGATCCTGTTTTATATATAAATAAGTTAGCAGACACATGGAAAGGAAAAGATAAAACAAATATGAGTCAGATAATATTAGCGTCGGCATCACCGCGCCGAAAGGAATTATTAGAGCAGATTGGAGCAGAGTTTGTTGTCTGTCCTGCAAAGGGAGAAGAGATAATCACAGAGGAGGAGCCGTCTGCAGTTGTCATGGAGCTATCCCGTCAAAAGGCAGAGGAGGTAGCGTCAGGTGTGCTTACATACAATGAACAGCACGCAGAGCTTGTGACACCGCAGGATATTCTTGTAATCGGAGCGGATACGGTAGTGGCTTATGAGAATCAGATTCTTGGTAAGCCAAAGAATGAAGAAGATGCCAGGCGTATGCTTTCGATGCTTTCGGGAAAAACGCATAGTGTCTACACAGGAGTGACGTTTGTGTTTATTGACAAGGATGGAAGAACCGGAGAACATAGCTTTTATGAAAAAACGGATGTCAGCATGTATACACTGACGGAAGAGGAAATTGACCGCTATATTTCAAGCGGGGATCCGATGGATAAAGCAGGAAGCTACGGGATACAGGGGCGCTTTGCCATCCACATTAAGGGAATACATGGTGATTACAATAATGTGGTAGGACTTCCGGTAGCGCGCCTGTATCAGGAGCTTAGAAAGCTTGGAGTTGATGTTTAGCGAAGTCTTTTTTTAATAGCCGGTCCGATAAGCATGGCAATTACCATTTTTATCAGGTCGCCCGGAATAAATGGGAACACGCATATTGAGAGTGCACCGCTGACTGTGCTTTTTGCCTCAAAGCAGAACCATGCTGTACCGAGCACATAGCATATGATAGTTCCGACAATCATACCAATGAGCTGGAGCCAAGGCTGGTGGAAATTATCGATTACAAGTCCGGCAATGATTGCCATGGCAATAAAACCGATGATGTATCCGCCTGTAGGGCCGGCAAGCTTAGCTGGGCCACCGGTGAAGCCTGAAAATACAGGGATTCCGACAAGTCCGATAAGCAGGTAAATCAGGTAGCTTATAGTTCCGCGTTTCCATCCAAGCAGATATAATGAAATATATATGGCCAGGTTTGTCAGTGAAATCGGTACCGGCCCAATCGGGATAGATAATGGTGCAAGAATACATGTGACAGCTGTCATGAGCGCTGTTACCGTTATGGCATAGGTCGTTCCATGCTTGTAGTCTATAGTTTCTGTCTGGTTCATGATAAAATCTCCTTTTTGTAAATTTCATAGTAATTTTTGTACGGTTAACACATTAACATGAAAAGACGTCAATTGTCAACCACAACAGTAATAAAGGTTTACAATTATCGGGGGAGTAATGAAAAAAATACTAACATCGGTATATACGTACGCTATTCGAAAAACATGGATACTTGGAAAATGTCTGAAAAATCATTAAAAACAATCGACATTACAGCCAATAAACGCTATAATAGATACATTAGGATAAATGTACTGGGACTTGTATGCTCCACAGCCATCATGCGGTACGGCTGTCGCGGATAGCGTCAGGCCCGGGAAGGGGAAGCATATGCAGGATAAAAAGCAAAAAAAGGCAAAAATACAGGTTATATTTCAAATTCTTATTTCCACGCTGGTTCTTTTGGCAGATTTTTATGCGATAATTAATTATCCAAAGGAATACATGCTCATTGCAGCAATCACAGTTATCTTTATGATTTGCCTGTGGGGAGTAATAAGTGGATTTTTCTCACTGAGTGCTATAAAGGAGGACAGGAGAGAGGAACAGTATGACAGTATTTTCAAGTCTGAAAAGGCATCTTATCTCATGCTCAGGAAGTACTTTGATGAGATAGAGGAAAAGATTGAGATACTGCAGAAGGAGTCAAAGATTCCGACTGAGGATATCATCAATGCACAGAAGGGAATCGCAAAGGTTGTCATCAACAGGAATAAGGAAAATGCTGATGCGATTATGAACTCTAATGAACAGCTTATGGAGACGTTTGAACATCTTGAGAATAAGCTCAAGGAGAGCAATGATTTCATTATTGAGAACCAGAAAAATGTGATTTATGATAACCTCAAGGACATTATGGAAAAGCAGCAGGTTCTGTCTGACAGCATAAAGGATATGGAAATCCGTCTGAGTCAGGCAATCACAGCAAATCCTATTCAGTTTACAGCAAATGTTGAGATGCCTAAGCAAACGACCGATGCACCACAATCAGCACCGGCCATGGAGGCGATACCTGGACCGGAACCTGTACAAGCGAATGAGTCAGAACAGATACCTGAGCCAATTCCGGTAAATGAGCCGGAGCCGGTAGTTGAGACACCACATGTACCTGAACCTGTAAGTGAGACACCACATGTACCTGAACCGGAACCGGTAGTAGAGCCAAGCTCTGCTGCAGAAGAAGCTGTTGCAGATACGACAAACAGCGATCCGAACCGCCAGCTGAGTGCAGATGAAATAGCAGCACTTTTTGCAAGTGCAAACGCAGGTGCGACAGAACCTGAATCAAAACCGGCAGAGGAAGTGATTACGGAACCGGCAAAGTCTCCGGTTGTAGATTTGAATAACACAAATCGTAATCTGACACCGGATGAGATAGCCGCTTTATTTAGCAGCATGTAGAAATAATATTTTGTAATTATCTCACAAATATGTTAAAGTGTGCATGTTATAAAAATATGCACACTTTATTTTTTTGAAAGGAAATATAAAAAATATATGGAAACAATCAGATTTGACGAATTAGAACTAAACCCTAAGATTTTGCGAGGCATCAAGGATATGGGCTTTGAGGAGGCAACTCCAATACAGGCTCAGGGAATTCCGGCAGTGCTTTCGGGCAGGGATGTAATCGGACAGGCGCAGACCGGAACAGGAAAGACAGCAGCCTTTGGTATTCCGGTGCTTGAGAGCGTTGATGCATCAAGTCACAAGACACAGGTTATCATCCTCTCTCCTACAAGGGAGCTTGCCATCCAGGTGGCAGATGAAATCAGGAAGCTTGCAAAATATATGCATGGTGTGAAGGTACTTCCGGTATACGGAGGACAGGATATCAGCCGCCAGATTAAGGCACTTAAGGGCGGTGTGCAGATTATTATCGGAACCCCGGGGCGTCTTATGGATCATCTCAGGAGAAAGACAATCAGGCCTGACCATGTAAAGACAATAGTGCTCGACGAGGCAGACGAGATGCTTAACATGGGCTTTAGGGAGGACATCGAGACAGTGCTCGAATACCTGCCACAGGAGCATCAGACAGTACTCTTCTCGGCAACAATGCCAAAGCCTATTTTGGAAATTACAAGAAAATATCAGCATGATGCTATCAATATCAAGATTGTGAAAAAAGAGCTGACAGTCGCAAATATCGACCAGTATTACTATGATGTGAAGCGCAAGGACAAGATAGATGTACTCACAAGACTGTTGGATTACTATAATCCAAAGCTCTCACTTGTATTCTGCAACACCAAGAAGATGGTCGACGAGCTGGCATATGAGCTTTGCGGACGCGGCTACAGTGCAGAAGGACTTCATGGCGATATGAAGCAGGTGCAGAGAGATCGTGTCATGAAGAACTTCAGAAACGGAAAGACAGATATTCTTATTGCCACGGATGTCGCAGCGCGCGGAATTGATGTGGATGATGTGGAGGCTGTTTTCAATTATGATCTGCCTCAGGATGACGAGTATTATGTACATAGAATCGGCCGTACAGGTAGAGCAGGCCGCTGTGGAAAGGCATTCTCCTTTGTAAAGGGCAAGGAGGTTTATAAGCTCAAGGACATACAGCGCTACTGCAAGACAAAAATCTATGCACAGCCAATTCCATCATCTGATGATGTTGCCAAAATCAGGGCAGAAAAGATCATGGACCAGATTTCCACCATTATAGATGAGGAAAATCTCACAAGTGTCATTGATATTATAGAGAATCAGATAAATGAGTCAGATTACACGGCAATGGATATAGCGGCGGCATTTTTATACCAGGCTATGGGTGCTTCAGAGATATCCACAGCTGAATCAAAGGACGACTATGATTTCCACAATACAGGAGCTGAGGATGGCATGGTTCGCCTGTTTATCAACGTCGGAAAGAAGGACAAGATAAAGCCGGGCGATATTTTAGGTGCCATTGCAGGCGAGTCAGGCATGCCTGGCAGGCTTGTCGGTGCAATCGACATGTACGACAAGTATACATTTGTTGAGGTGCCGGCTGAGTATGGCAAGGAAGTGCTCAATGCCATGAAGAATGCAAAGATAAAGGGCCGCTCTGTGAACATGGAGCCTGCAAATTCACGATAGCAAAGTCAGGCTTTTCTGATGACGCATCAGCTTTTCTTGTTCTCAGTGGTTCTGAATAGTTACGATGGTTGTATAAAAAAATACCGGGACACAAAATGTGTTGCCCGGTATTTTGATTACTTGTCGTCATCGATTCCCCAATGCTCTTTCATGTAATCTTTTCCCATTCCTCCGCCGATATCATTTTGATTTCTGCGAAGATAATTTACAAATATTCCACCAACAACCGCAAAAATGATAAGTGCTGCAAGTACTACCATATGGTCTCCCTTCTGAAACATGTGTCAAAATTACGCGTCAGCCAGCATCAGCACATGCTTCACAATTGATTTGATTATATTAACCGCAGTCTCCATACCCTCCACTGATATGTGCTCAAACGGGCCGTGGAAGCCGTAGCCGCCGGTACCGAGGTTTGGACAAGGAAGTCCCATGAATGATAAACGTGCACCGTCTGTACCGCCGCGAACCGGGCGTGATAGCGGCTTAAGGCCGTTTTCCTCTATAGCAGCCTTAGCCAGGTCGATAATGTACATGTTGTCCATTATGATTGAAAGCATATTCTCGTAGGAGTGGGTGATAGTCAAAGAAACAGTGCCCTCACCATATTTTTTGTTCATCTCTATCTCAAGAGAGCGGAGAGTATCAAGTCTTTTAGCAAAAAGAGCCTTGTCATGGTCTCGCACAATATATGACAGATGGGCTGAAGCTACATCACCGCTCATATCACACAGATGGTAAAAGCCCTCTCTGCCCTCAGTTGTGGCAGGAGTCTCGTTTGCAGGCAGCGCTGCGGCAATCTCGCAGCCAACCAAAGCAGCATTGACCATAATGTCCTTTGCTTCGCCCGGATGAACGTTGACGCCCTTTATGGTAAATTCGGCGCTTGCGGCATTAAAGTTTTCATAGGCCACCTCGCCCTCGTAATCACCATCCACGGTGTAGGCAAAATCTGCCTCGAAATAGTCCAGATCAAACAAATCCGCACCCTTTCCGACCTCCTCATCGGGGGTAAATCCAACCCAGATATCGCCGTGAGGAGTACCCTCTGCGATAATCTGCTCTAAGGCAGTCATAATCTCAGCCACACCGGCCTTGTCATCGGCACCAAGCAGGGTAGTGCCATCTGTGGTAATGAGAGTGCGTCCGGTGAGGGTTTTAAGCTCAGGAAAATCGCTTACTCTCAGGTATTCGCCACTGCCTCTAAGCAGCACATCGCTTCCGTCATAGTGATGCAGCAGCTGTGGCTTGACATTTTCCCCGGAAAAATCAGGTGCAGTATCCATATGTGCAATAAATCCGACCGCTTTTTTGTGCTCCATGCCGGCAGTGGCAGGCAGCAGACCATACACGTAACAATGGTCAGTGAGCACAACCTTGGATAAGCCAAGCTCCTTAAGCTCTGACTCAAGCTCTCTTGCGAGTGCAAATTCCCTGTCACTGCTTGGTATTTTATCACTTGCTTCATCAGATGTGGTGTGATAGCCCACATATTTTAATAATCTTTCTTCTACTTTCATTATCAGTAAATCCTTTCTGAGAGACTTTGGATGGGAAATCTGGAATAAAAAGTCTCTGTATATAGAAAATAATATAGCTTAAAACGGTGTAAAATCAACTGTTTTACAAAAAATCTAAAAAAATTTAAAAAAATTAAAAAAAAGTGTTGCATTTCTATAAACTATACTATATAATAAATTTCGCGTTAAGGAAAACGCAAACAAATTAATAAACGCGCTTCTAGCTCATTTGGTAGAGCACCTGACTCTTAATCAGGGTGTGCAGGGTTCGAGCCCCTGGAGGCGCACTCAAAGGTACCGGTTTTATGGACGTATGAGCCATAGGGTTGGTGCTTTTTTATTATATCATATGCTTACGCATATGATAGGCCTGCGGCTGATACTTATGCGCATTCGCGCGTGATATAATTCACTACGCTCATTATATCATGGTTAAAGGGTCAAAAGGTATCATGTCATTATTTGGATAGGCTGGCAGCTCAGGCACATAAAAAGTGAAATTAATATTGAAATTTTGAAATAATGAGTTTATACTGTTGAATAGGAAAAAAGTAACATTTGGGAATATGCTTTGGTCGGAGTAAAATATGATGAATGCGGTAGACAAATATTCAACAGACAATATAGCGGATAACGAAATGATAATTGCAGTAGATGACGTGGTAAAGAAGGACTATGACAGTGCGGTTGTACGCATAAAGAAAGCGCTTGCGCGCTTGAAGAGCACCGGTCACGTGGAAAAATATGCAGAGTATCTCAATATCCTGGGATTGGTATATGAGCTTGAGAACGATGAGTCAAAAGCTTTTGAATGTTATCTGGAGAGCCTTGCCACGGCAGAAATTATCCGCTCGAGAGATCTTAAGGCTATGGTTTACAGCAATATCGGTTCAAGCTATAGCAAGATGGGAAGAGATAAGGAAGCGCAGAGATATTTCAACGATGCCAGAGACGAATATGACAGTTCCTCAGAAAAATCTGAAGAATGTCATAAAAGCTGGGTCATGTTTGACTATATAAATCATGCGATTAACGACAGATATGTCGCATTATCTTGAAGCAATCAGCTTGCAGATAGGGTTTCCGACAGCAGAGAATTTCTCCTCGTACTCGGTCATGATGTTACCCTCATTCATTGCGGCATCATGATGCAGGTCGCGTGTACTGGCGTCGAGGTGCCATTTATCAGAGCTTTCAATCTCTTCCAGAGAGAAGGTGAAGAGGTCCTGGTTGTCAGTCTTGAACTCTATGCGTCCGTCAGGTGCGAGAAACAAATCATATCTGGCAAGAAATTCGCTTGAGGTGAGGCGCCTTCTTGCGTGCCTGTCCTTCGGCCATGGATCGGAAAAGTTCAGGTAAATGCGGTCAACCTCATTACGGTCAAAAATATCCGGAAGAGTTGCGGCATCAATGCACAAAAAGTGCACATTTGGCAGCTCGTCCTCCTGCATTTTTTGTACAGCACGAAGAAGCACACTTGTATATCGTTCGATACCTATATAGTTAATCTCGGGATGAAGCCGTGCCAGATCCATCAGAAATCTGCCCTTTCCCATACCAACCTCTATATGAATCGGATTATTGTTTCCTAAAAAATTATGCCAATTTCCTTTTAATTCTACAGGCTCCTTTATGCAATAAGGGCTGTTGTCGATGACTTCACCGGCGCCCGGGATATTTCTAAGTCTCATGTAAATCTCCTTATAAAAACGTAAAATTTCATATAGATAATACCCTACAATTGTGTGGGTGTCAAAATAAAATGACAAAATACGTTGCACATGCCCTTGATAACATGTTTTTCATACATTATAATTAGAAATAGTACATTTTTGGTTATAGTACTGAACAGCTACCCAATTTTAGAATTAATAGGAACAGATATGAAGCATAAAATTATAAATTTAAAAAAATCAGGAATACTAATAATGGCAGTGTTTGCTATGGTCACGACGCTTTGTGCGAGACCGCTTATGGCATTTGCGGATGGTGATGACACGTACTGGCCGGAGGGACCGCAGATAAATTCACCGTGCGCCGTGGTGATGGAGGTCAATACAGGTACGGTGCTATATGAGAAAAATTCACACGAAAAGCATTATCCTGCAAGTATCACAAAGATCCTCACCACATATCTGACTATACTCAACTGCAAGATGGATGAGAAGGTTACATTTTCAAAAGAGGCGGTGAAGGAGAGCAGTGATGGTTCGTCGAGCATCAAGAGGGATGTGGGCGAGGAGATGACCATGGAGCAGACACTATATGGAGTTATGCTTGAGTCGGCAAACGAGTGCGCATATGCTGCAGCAGAGCATACAGGCAAAAAGCTTGGGGGAGATTACAGCACATTTATTGATCTGATGAACAAGGAAGCCAAAGAATTAGGCTGTACAGATACACATTTCAACAATGCAAATGGTCTGCCAGATGAAAATCACTGGACAAGCGCATACGATATGGGGCTTATCGCGTGTGCGGCATACAGGAATGACGAGTTTCGAAAGATTACAGGCACAAAGACCTATATTATACCACCTACAAACAAGCATACCGAGGATACTCCGCTTTACAATCATCATGCGATGCTGCATCCATTTAAGTCGTATTCACAGTTTGTAAATCAGGATTGTACCGGCGGCAAGACCGGCTACACTTCAGTGGCTAACAGCACGCTTGTCACTTATGCGGAGAAGGATGGCCTGACGCTGTGCGTGGTTATTATGAATGCACAGTCGCCTGACCAGTATGCAGACACAAACACGCTGCTCAATTACTATTTCAGTAACTTCAAGGCACTAAGCATAGCTGAAAATGAAAACAGCGCAGCTACTGACAATGCGCCGGATCTGGGCGTGATGAATGAGCACGGCATGTATGCAAAGGTGTCGGAAAACTATGTTGTTTTGCCAAACAACGCGGATTTTTCAAGCGTTAAAAGGGAAGCTGCTGACATGAAGTCCGACAACAAGGATGCTCTTGCTACGGTCAGATACAAGTATGGTGATCATGTGGTAGGCTGTGTGGATCTGCTGAAATCAGGAGCAAAGGTCGATCTGTCGTACTTTGATGAGAACAGCAGACAGAACGTGGAAAGTGATATAATAAGGATAAAGCCGGTATATTTTCTCTGGGTGCTCGTACTTATCGCAGTGATTCTTCTTAGCATTTTCATGCTTAGAAGAATATCAGACAATATATATGTGCTGAAACACAAATGGAGCATTAAGAAGAAGCAGCGCGAGCGCTTCAGTGAGCACAAGCTTGAGAGAAAACGGCGCAGAAGGAGAGACAATCTGAAGTTCAGCGGCCGACATAAATATTAATACATTTTTATTATGACATTATAGATGGAGGCAGAAATGAGTGATGAAAGATGCGCCCTCGTGCTTGAGGGTGGAGCAATGAGAGGTATGTATACAGCCGGAGTACTCGACTGTTTTATGGACCATGATATTAGCTTTGATGCTGTTATCGGTGTTTCGGCGGGAGCACTTTTTGGAGTGAATCTGCTGTCAAAGCAGCGCGGCAGGGTTATACGATACAATAAGAGGTTTAACAGTGACAAAAATTATATGGGTATCAGGCCGCTTCTTAGGGAGAAAAACATAGTGAGCACGAAATATGCCTATGATATCGTACCAAGGGAGCTTGACCCGTTTGATGATGAGGAATACAAGAAGTCGGATATCCCATTTTATGCGGTTGTGACGAATATCAGGACGGGTAAGCCTGAATATGTGCAGATAAAGAGTGTTTTTGACCAGATGGATGTGCTCAGGGCATCGGGCTCCATGCCTGTAGTGTCAAAGCCTGTGAAGCTGGGGAATGAGTGGTATCTGGATGGCGCGGTGACGGACAGTATTCCATATGAGCATATGCTCGATATCGGCTATGACAGAGTGGTTGTCGTGCTGACAAAGCCGGCAGACTATATAAAAAAACCTATGCCAAGGTTTTTAACATCGGTATACAAAAAGCGTTTTCCGAGGTTTTATGAGGCATTTTCAAACAGGCATATCATGTACAATTATCAGCTTGAGCATCTTAAGGAGCTTGAAAAGCAGGGCATTGCCGAGGTGTTAAGGCCGTCGGAGCACATTAAAATAAGCAAGGTAGAAAAGGATCCTAATAAGCTTGAGAGCCTGTATCAGCTTGGATTACGTGATGCTGAGAGGCTTTTGGCAGATAAGCAAGGGATGGAGAAGCAGTAATGAATATACAACAGGTACAGACTATCATAGCTGATGCCATGGAAAAGCATAACGGAATAGTGAAAAAAGAAGAGCTTACAAGGCTTGGTATAGACTACAGGCGGATTGATACGCTTGTCAGGGAGGGGAAGCTTGTCCGCATCAGAAACGGCTATTACACTGACCGTGTGGATGATTTTTCTGAGGATGCACTTGTCGCAGCACTCTTTCCGGATGCAATGCTTTGCATGGAAAGTGCGCTCTATGCTTATGGTTATATAAAGGAGAAGCCTTACGGATGGACGCTTGCTGTGGACAAAAATACATCAAAATCACGTTTTAAGATGGACTATCCAAGAATTATTCCGTTTTATACGGAGCCACAGGCGCTTATGCTTGGAGCCTCAACCATTGAGCTTAGCGGTAATACCTTTGGTATCTATGATAAGGAGCGTGTGATATGTGATTGCTTAAAATATGAGACGAGGATGGACCGCAATGATTTCAAGGCTGCTATACAGTCGTACATAGCGGATACGGACAAGGATATTTCCGTGCTCATGGATTACGCAAGGGCGAGGCGCGTGGTAAAGAAGGTGCAAAGCTTCATAGGAGTATGGTTGTAGTGAGGGTAGATTTAAGACATATAAGCGATGAGAAAAAATTATCGTACAGCGATGTGTTATGGCAGTACGTGAAGCAGGATTTTCTCTGGCGCATAAATAATGCCGGTCTGGGAAAAGTGCTGTGGCTTCAAAAGCCGTATTTTGCAACAGGAGAAAAGCTGGCATTTTATTATGTATATGGCAGCCCAGGTGGCAGGGCAGAGGATAATGGTACGCCGTTTGATGTACTGCGCAATATCATTATAGGCAATGCAGGGCTTAACAGTCACAGTGATGTGGTATGGACTAATGCAGAATTATCTAAGCAGACGGCAAAGATATCAGCTAATGAACTAGGCGGCAGTGATATGCAGCCGCTGATACACACGTGGAATCTAAGCGCTATGTGTGATGGCGGGGAAGTACCGTTTGCAGTGAGGCTTGAGCGCCTTAATGAAGCGGATGCAGGAGTTCCCATGACTAAAAATATTGTTTTTATGAACAGCTTTTATGGAGACGCAGATGTTTGTATTTTTTCGCCTGAATCCAGGCTTGGAGAACAGCTGTTTGAGATAATGGATAAGCTTGAGCTGGTTAGCGATATGAAACCATATGGTGATGCATATGAGATACTTAAGAGATATTCGGTCAGCGGAAGGCAGATAATTGATATTTTTAAGGTTAGAGCGAAAAATAAGCCGAAGACAGTGAGCATGCACCGGCTTGAGCAGGTGTATGGCTATCGCAGTTATGCTTATATGAGAAGGCGCTGGGAGCGGTATTGTAAGAGGCTGACACGACAGCAGAGGGCATATGCGAATGCAGGCTGGGAGGAGACGCTTGATTTGATACTTGATTTCCTCACACCGGTCTGGAGCGCGTTTTGCAATGATGAAATATTTTATGATGACTGGATGCCGGAGCTTGGAAGATTTCTGGGCTAAAAAGGATATATAGGTACTTAAATGGAAAAAGAACTGATAAATAATTCACAATCAAATATTTATCCGTTTCACATGCCGGGGCATAAGCGCCGTGGCAGTGATATAGGTGCAGGGCTGGACCCGTATGCTATTGATATCACAGAGATAGACAATTTTGACAATCTGCACCACGCTGAGGGCATTATAAAGGAGGTGCAGGCTGAGGCAGCGGCACTTTACGGTGCAAAGCGTGCATATTTTCTCATAAACGGAAGCACCTGCGGTATACTGGCAGCAGTATCTGCGGCCACCAAAAGGGGAGACAAGGTGCTTGTAGCAAGGAACTGTCACAAGGCGGTGTATCATGCGCTTTACTTAAGGCAGCTTCACCCGGTGTTTATATACCCTGAAATTACACGGACAGGGCTGCAGGGGCAGATAACCGAGGCGCAGATAAGGGCGGCATTCGATGAAAATCCCGACATAAAAGCGGTTGTGATAACCTCGCCTACATACGATGGTGTGGTTTCCGATGTGGCGGCAATCGCCTCTGTGGCACATGAACATGGAGCTTTGCTCATAGTTGACGAGGCACATGGCGCGCACTTTGGCTTTGGAGGCGGCTTCCCTCAAAATGCCATAGCGCTTGGGGCCGATGCGGTCATAGTGAGTCTGCACAAGACGCTTCCGGCATTTACACAGACGGCGCTTTTACTGCTGGGTGGGATGCGTGAAGCTGCAGTGGAGAAGTTTCTCGGCATTTATGAGACAAGCTCACCGTCATATGTGCTTATGACAGGCATAGAGCGCTGCATACACTATGTGCGCGATAACAAAGAGACAGCATTTGCACAGCTTAGGAGCAGACTTGACAGATTTTATCAGAAGGTCAGCGGACTTTCGCATCTGAACGTGGTCAGAAAAAGTGATTTTTCTGCTGACGAGGCATATGATTTTGACGAGTCAAAGATTATTATATTTACGAAAGAGGCTATGAATGGACATACGCTGCTTGAGCTTCTGCTCAAAAAATATGAGCTGCAGCTTGAGATGGCGGCGGGCAATTATGTACTTGCGCTGGCATCTGTCATGGATACGGATGAGGGCTTTGACAGGCTTGCGGATGCTTTGATTGAAATAGACAGCCAGCTCGAAAAATATAAGTCTGATTTTGATGTATTTTATGATATATTAAAACAGGAGGGTGTGGTACATCAATTTTACTTTCCTGTCAAAATGGACACAGCTATATACCAAAAGCTGCCTGCCGTAATGGAAATGTATGATGCATATGATGCAGACCATCAGGCGGTCTATGCCTTTAAGGCAGGCGGGAAGGTGAGCGGTGCCTTTATAAATATATATCCGCCGGGGATACCGCTTGTGGTGCCGGGAGAGATAATGAACGACAAGCTCATAAATGATGTAATAAAGGCTGTAAATTCAGGTCTTGAAGTGGATGGCCTGTATTTTGATCCGGATGCCAATATGTGGAAGTTTGTTGCAGTGCTGTAAGCAACAGTTTGACATAACAAACAATCATATTTATACTAATTACGATATTAAGAGGTTTACAGATGGGTAAGATTTTCTGCGTGATGGGAAAAAGCGCATCAGGCAAGGACACTATATACAATAAAATACTGCAGGATGATTCCCTAATGCTTAGCAGGATTATCCCGTATACCACTCGCCCGATAAGGGACGGAGAGGCACAGGATAAGGATTATCATTTCTGCAATGAAGAGGATGTAAAAAGGCTCAGTGCACAGGGGCGCATCATAGAGCTTCGCGAGTACAATACAGTGTACGGCGTGTGGAAATATTTCACGGTAAACGATGATGATATAGACCTTCGCTGCAAAAGCTATCTGACAGTCGGAACACTGGAGTCTTATACAAAGATACGCGATTATTTTGGCAGTGACAGGGTACTGCCAATCTATGTGGAGGTGGAGGATGGCGACCGTCTGATACGCGCCATTCACCGGGAAAAGGGGCAGCAGATGCCTAAATATGAGGAGATGTGCCGCCGTTTTCTGGCAGACGCATCAGATTTTTCTGAGGAGAAGCTGCATGAGGCGGGGATTACACGTCGCTTCATAAATGATGATATGGACACTGTGCTTGCCGAGATTTCAGCATACATACGACAGAGTTCCTAATTGAAGAGCAGGAAAATGGTTACGGCCTGCACATAAATGTAACCGGAAACGAATAAGGAGGCAGCCTCATGGCAGTCAGAGTAAATGAAGTAAATCAGGTGACACAGGTTCCTGATGCACAAAAAACACAGGCCGGTGACGGCTCGTTCAAATTCACACTGGCCAGCGCCATAACAGACGCTGATCTCCAGGCAAAGGTAGATGCGCTGATGCAGGATATCACAGCACAGGGCAACAGAATAGCCGAGCATATGGACATCAGGGACATGAAGAGATATCGCGGGCTCATAAAGGATTTTTTAAATGAGGTGGTCTACAGATCCCATAAATTTTCCAGAGAAAATTTCCTCGATAGGAGAGGAAGACACAGAGTTTATGGTATAATAAGACTGATAGACAGCAATCTGGACGAGCTGGCATCAGAGCTGGTGGAGGATGAGAAGGATCATCTGTCCATACTTGCAAGAATCGGAGAGATTCGTGGACTGTTGCTTGATATACTCACGTAGGAGATTAAAAGCTATAACAGACACAGACAGACTAAAACGGAGGCAGCAGCTATGGCAGGATTTAAGGATATAGTAGGAAATGAGCAGATAATAGAGCATCTGCAAAATGCCATATCAATGGGAAAGGTTTCACATGCATATATAATAAACGGACCACAGCTGTCCGGCAAAATGATGATAGCCGAGGCATTTGCCAGGGCACTGCAGTGTGAGAAAGAGGGCACAGACGGTTGTGGAGAGTGCAAATCGTGCCATCAGGCAGATGACCACAATCATCCTGATATCATATATGTCAGTCATGAAAAGCCAAACAACATATCGGTTGACGATATCAGGACACAGCTAAACAATGATATAGTGATAAAGCCGTACAGCAGTAAATACAAGATTTACATAGTGGATGAGGCTGAAAAAATGAACCAGCAGGCGCAGAACGCGCTTTTAAAGACCATTGAGGAGCCACCGGCATATGCGGTCATCATGCTTCTTACCACCAATGCAGACAGCTTTCTGCAGACCATCAGGTCGCGCTGCATCACACTCAATATGAAGTCGGTAAAGGACGAGGTGATAAAGGCATACCTGATGAACGAAAAGCATATTCCGGATTATCAGGCAGATATCAGTGCCGCATTTGCACAGGGCATCGTCGGAAAGGCTGTTAAGCTCGCCTCATCAGACGAGTTCAACGAGCTAAAGGAGTCAGCACTGTCGCTTATAAAGCGCCTCGATGACATAGATTTGTACGAGCTGGGCGCAGCGGTAAAGCAGATAGCTGAGTACAAGCTTAAGGTGCAGGATTATTTTGACCTGATTATGGTGTGGTACAGAGATGTGCTGTATATGAAGGCGACAAACGATGTTAACGGACTCATATTCAAGGATGAGGTCTATGATATAAAGAAACAGGCAGCAAAGCATTCCTATCAGGGAATCGAGGCAATACTTGAGGCGCTTGAGAAGGCGAAGATAAGAATTAACGCAAACGTTAATTTTGACCTGGTAATTGAGCTGCTGCTTATGACCATAAAGGAGAACTAATCACATGACAAAAATAGTTGGTATCAGATTCAGGACAGCAGGCAAAATATATTACTTTGACCCGGCTGATTTCGACCTCGACATGGCAATGCATGTTATCGTGGAGACAGCAAGAGGCATAGAGATGGGAACTGTCCTCATTCCGCCGAAGGAGGTGGATGATGATAAGGTGGTTTCACCGCTTAAGCCTGTCATCAGAGTGGCAACCGACGAGGATGAGAAAACGGTTGAGAGAAATAAGGAAAAGGAAAAAGAGGCATTTGCCATCTGCAAGGAGAAAATCATCAAGCACGGACTTGAGATGAAGCTGGTGGATGCAGAGTATACCTTTGACGGAAATAAGCTGCTGTTTTACTTTACAGCGGACGGCAGAATTGATTTCAGGGAGCTTGTAAAGGATCTGGCAGCGGTATTCCGCACCAGAATAGAGCTTCGTCAGATCGGTGTCAGGGATGAGACCAAGATGATGGGAGGCATTGGAATATGTGGCAGGCCGCTATGCTGTCATTCTTATATGGCAGATTTTGTGCCGGTTTCCATCAAGATGGCAAAGGAGCAGAATCTCTCGCTCAATCCGACCAAGATATCCGGTGTGTGCGGAAGACTTATGTGCTGCCTCAAGTATGAGCAGGATACATATGAGTATCTGAACAGCAGAATGCCGTCGATAGGAGAAAAGGTCAAGACACCTGAGGGAATCATCGGAGAGGTCAAGTCAGTCAGCGTGCTCAGGCAGCTCGTTCGTGTTGTTATTGACAACGGCGAGGAGAAGGAGCTTCGTGAGTACACTGTAGATGATCTGCGCTTAAAGCCGCGCCAGAAAAAGGATGTAAAGCTCACCGAGGAGGAGCTTCGCGAGCTCAAGGATCTCGAGGATAGCGGCGATGAGACGATGGAGGACAAGTCACAGGAGAAACAGCAGAGAAACCGTGGACACCGTGACAACAAAAATGAATATCGCGAGCGCCGTGACAAGCGTGACAACAGAGAAAGACGTCCGTACAGGGCGGACATAGAGGCAGCGGAAGTTTCTGCAAGTGAAGCAAATGAAGTAGATGCTGCAAATACCGGCAGAGAAAATAAGGACGGCTGCAAAAAGCCGTACAAGGGCGGCAAAAACAGACCGAACAAGCAGAAATACAACCGCAACAAGGATTACAAGAACAAAAACTATAACAAAGAGTATAGTAAAGATTACAACAGGGACAAAGACAATGGAAGCACTGATACACAGTAATGAGCGACTGGACGATTTGTGCCGCAAGGGCTATAGGCTCATACAGGATCCAAAGCTGTTCTGCTTCGGCATAGACGCTGTGCTTTTATCTGACTATGCAAAGGTAAAGCGCGGTGAGCGTGCTGTGGATTTGTGCACAGGAAATGGTGTGATTCCGATACTTCTTGAGGCAAAGAACAACGGAGAACATTACAGCGGGCTTGAGCTTCAGCCTCAGTGTGCAGACTTGGCGAGAAGAAGTGTGAAATATAACCATCTTGAGGACAAAGTGACCATAGAAGAGGGCGATGTGTGCAATGCATCGGAGATTTTCGGTCGAGAGTCCGTGGAGGTGGTGACGGTAAATCCGCCGTATATGATAGGTCAGCACGGTATCAAAAATGCAGACGATGCCATGACAATAGCACGCCACGAGGTCAGGTGCACACTTGACGATATAGTCAGGGAGAGCGCAAAAATGCTCAAATTCAATGGGCGTTTTTACATGGTTCACAGACCCTTCAGGCTTGCGGAGATTTTTGGCACGATGATGAAATATCATATCGAGCCAAAGCGTATGCGCCTTGTGCATCCATACGCGGACAGGGAGCCAAACATGGTGCTCATAGAGGGGTTAAAGGGCGGCAAAAGCCGTATTACCATCGAAAAACCGCTGGTTGTATACAAGGAGCCTAATGTATACACGGATGAGATATATGAGATATACGGCGATAAGCCCCGGAATAACGGAAAATAACAGGAGAATCATATGACAGGAACACTGTATCTGTGCGCAACTCCGATAGGAAATCTGGAGGACATCACATTCCGTGTGCTGCGCACACTTAAGGAGGTAGACCTCATCGCAGCGGAGGATACGAGAAACTCCATAAAGCTGCTCAATCATTTTGAGATAAAGACACCCATGACGAGCTATCATGAGTTTAACAAGATAGATAAAGCCTACCAGCTTGTGGCAAAGCTTAAGGAGGGCAAAAATATAGCCCTCATCACTGATGCCGGAACACCCGGCATTTCTGATCCGGGTGAGGATATTGTGCGCATCTGCTACGAGGAGGGCGTGCCTGTTACCTCGCTTCCCGGGGCAGCAGCGTGCATTACAGCGCTCACCATGTCGGGCAGGCCGACCAGGAGGTTTGCGTTTGAGGCATTTTTGCCGAGGGATAAAAAGGAACGAGTGCGCGTCATTGAGGAGCTTAAAAACGAGACTCGGACAATCATCATCTACGAGGCGCCTCATCATCTTATAAAGACGGTCACAGAGCTTTACAATGCGCTCGGAGACAGAGAACTCACCGTGTGCAGGGAGCTTACGAAAAAGCACGAGGAAAAGGTGCAGACCACATTTTCGGAGCTTTTGGAGCGTTCAAGGACACAGGAGCCAAGAGGTGAATATGTGCTTGTAATCTGTGGCAGAAACGTGGCTGAAATAGCAAAGGAGCAGCAGGAAAGCTGGGAAGCCATGCCTCTTGAAGCGCATATGGCACACTATGAGTCACAGGGCATCGACCGGAAGGAAGCCATGAAGCTCGTGGCAAAGGACAGAGGTGTCAGCAAGAGGGATATATACAAACAGCTTCTGTAAGCTGACAATAATACATTCTGCAGCAGATAGTTAGGATTGGATATGAACGATATAAAACATGACATTAAAAAAAGACATAAGAACCTGACAGAGTTCAGATACATCGCAGTTGGCTTTTTCCTGATAATATTATCAGGGGCAATAATGCTGAGCCTTCCGTTTTCTTCAAGAGACGGACAATGGACTAATTTTCTGGACTCACTTTTTACGGCAACAAGCGCAACCTGTGTGACAGGTCTTGTTGTGTTTGACACCTTCAGACACTGGAGTATCATAGGGCAGCTTGTAATTCTGGTGCTGATTCAGATAGGAGGCATGGGCTTCATCTCAATCGGTGTGGCATTTTCCATGCTCCTGCACAAAAAAATCGGACTCAGACAGAGGGATCTGATGCAGGAGAGCGTCAATGCACTCGAGATTGGTGGAATAGTTAGGCTTTTCAGCGTGATAATAAGGGGAACCTTCCTTATCGAAGGCATAGGAGCGGTGCTTTTAGCAATCCGCTTCATACCGGATTTTGGCATAATAAGAGGCATATATTTCTCGGTGTTCCACTCGATATCTGCATTTTGCAATGCGGGCTTTGACCTGATGGGCATAAACGAGGAGTACTCATCGTTTACAAAATATGCCACAGACCCGTTGGTAAATATCACTATTATGCTGCTTATCATCATTGGCGGTATCGGTTTTTCCATATGGAATGAGGTCAGAACCAAAAAGCTTAAGCTTAGCAGATATTCGCTCCACGCTAAGATAGTAATATCAACCACACTGATACTTGTCTTTGGCGGTGCACTGTTTATGTATATTTTTGAAAAAAATAATACCATAGCAGGCATGGATACACCGGGTGCCATATTTGCATCGTTATTCGGCTCAGTTACGGCGAGAACGGCAGGCTTCAATACAGTAGACACAGCAGCACTGACACAGGAGAGCAAGCTTTTGACTATAGTGCTCATGTTCATCGGAGGAAGCCCGGGTTCGACAGCCGGCGGAATCAAAACCACAACCATGGCGGTCATGATAATCTATATTGTTTCGTATCTGAGAGGAAGCAACGGCTGCAATGTGTTTGGCAGGAAAATAAGCAGTGAGGTAATCAAAAAGGCCGGAATGGTGCTTATCATCAATCTGGTGCTTGGCCTTACGGCGGTGCTTGCCATACTTGCCACCTCCAATATGAAGATGGACGATGTACTGTTTGAGGTATACTCTGCAATCAGTACGGTCGGCATGACAACAGGCATCACAAGAGATTTAAATACAGCAGGACGCATAATTATCATAATTATGATGTATTGTGGAAGAATCGGAAGCATGACATTTGTGCTTTCGTTTGTGCATAGACCGGGAAAAGCAAATATAGAGCTTCCGGAGGAAAAAGTTATCATTGGATAAGGAGAAAAGCAATGAAATCAATTTTAATTATTGGAATGGGTAAATTCGGACACCACCTGTGTGCGGATTTGATTAAAAACGGAAACGACATTATGGTAATGGACAAGGATGAGGCCAAGGTCAGGGATTTAATCTATGACGTGACCAAGGTGCAGATAGGTGACTGTACTGACCCGCAGGTCGTAAAGGCACTCGGAATTAACAATTTCGACCTGATTTTTGTATGCATCGGCACCAATTTCCAGAGCTCGCTTGAGATAACAAGCCTCGTGAAGGAGATGGGAGGAAAATACGTCATCAGCAAGGCAAACAGAGATGTGCATGCAAAGTTTCTGCTTCGAAACGGTGCGGATGAGGTTATCTATCCTGACCGCGATATGGCAGAACGAGTGGCAAAGAAATACAGCGCCAACCATGTGCTCGACTACGTGGCATTAAACGACGATTACTCAATCTACGAGATAAATCCACTTGAAGACTGGGTAGGAAAGAGTATCAGGGAAAATAATGTACGTCAGAAATACAATGTAAATATCGTGACAATAAAGCAAGCCGGAAAGAAGAGGGTGCTTCCATTACCGGACTACGTGTTCAAGGCAGACGATGTAGTGATGGTGCTTGGACTGAATGCAGATGTGGACAAGCTGGTGCGCAAGCTATAAAAGTGTGGCTCAAAAAATAATAGGCAGCAATTTAAAGAAGAAAAGAAGAAAGGATGGACAAATATGGGTAACAATGACAGCAGTGTAGAAACATTTTTGCAGTGGATAAAGGCTTCGGACAATATTGTATTTTTCGGCGGAGCAGGTGTATCAACCGAGAGTGGCATACCTGATTTCAGAAGCGTGGACGGACTTTACAATCAGAAGTATGACTACCTGCCAGAGACCATCCTGAGCCATACATTTTACAGGAAGCATCCGCAGGAGTTTTACCGATTCTACCGTGACAAGATGCTCTGCCTTGATGCAGAGCCGAACATCACGCATTACAAGCTGGCAGAGCTTGAAAAAGCAGGAAAGCTTAAGGGTGTTGTGACGCAGAACATAGATGGACTGCACCAAAAGGCCGGCAGCAAAAACGTAATGGAGCTGCACGGCAGCGTGCTGAGAAACTACTGTGAGAGATGCTTGCAGTTTGTAAGCGCAGAGGAAATCCTACACTCAACAGGAGTGCCAAAATGCCCAAAGTGCGGCGGCCCTGTAAAGCCAGATGTTGTATTGTATGAGGAGGGCTTAAATCAGAAAACGCTTGAGGATGCAATCTACTACATCAGCCATGCCGATGTGCTCATAGTGGGAGGAACCTCCCTTGCAGTATACCCGGCGGCAGGCCTCATAGACTATTACAATGGAAACAAGCTCGTGCTTATCAACAAGTCCACCACACCGATGGACGCAAGAGCAGACCTTCTGATACAGCAGGGACTGGGCTCGGTATTTGAGCAGATAGAGGTGTAAAATACCTTCTGACCCTCATATCATTAAATGGCAGGCAGAGGTAGAAAAGGAATATAGAATGGATAAATACGCAGTAGGAGATATCGTAAAACTTAAAAAACCACATCCGTGCGGCAGCAGTGAGTGGGAAATCATGCGTGTAGGCGCTGACTTCCGCCTGAAATGCATGGGCTGCGGACACCAGATTATGGTTCCAAGAAAGCTGGTCGAGAAAAATGACCGCGGTCTCACCAAGAAGCAGGATTGAGTGATAGAAACAAAGCAGAACAATAAAACCAGGGGCGCACGTTGCAACCTGGTAAAAAATAAAGAAAATTGTAAAAACCCCTTGAAAAGTGCCCCGATTCATGTTATTATCTAGACTCGTGATATAAAATTCCTTGCTCATAATCAGATTTATGAGCCAGAGACCAAAAGGAGGTAACATTCGCATGAACAAATATGAATTAGCACTCGTCGTTAGTGCAAAGATCGAGGATGATGCGAGAACAGCAGTAGTCGAGAAGGCAAAAGAGTACATCACACGTGCCGGCGGTACTGTTACAGAAGTTGAGGAGGCTGGTAAGAAGAGATTAGCTTACGAGATTCAGCACATGACTGAGGCCTTTTATTACTTCATCCAGTTCGATGCTGAGGGAACAGTCCCAGCAGAAATCGAGCAGGACGTTCGTATCATGGACAATGTTCTTCGTTTCTTATGCGTTAGAAAAGACGAGGCATAGTATAAGAAAATAGGAGATTGTATTATGAATAAAGTAATACTTATGGGTAGATTAACCAGAGACGCAGAAATCCGCTATGCCCAGGGGGATAACTCGCTTGCAATAGCAAGATTTTCACTTGCGGTAGACAGACGCTACAGCAAGAATGCAGAGGAGCAGTCAACGGATTTCATCAACTGCGTAGCTTTTGGAAAGATAGCAGAATTTTTTGAGAGATTTGGCCGTAAAGGAACAAAATTTGTTGTTGAGGGCCGAATCCAGACCGGCAGCTATACAAACAAGGACGGACAGAAGGTATACACCACTGACGTCGTGGTTGAGAATGCAGAGTTTGCAGAGTCTAAATCAGCCGCATCAGGAAATGCAGGCGGATTTGCACCGGCAGACAGACCTGCACCTAGCCAGGCTGCTGGGGATGGCTTCATGAACATTCCGGACGGAATCGACGAGGAGCTTCCATTCAATTAGTAGTGTCCACGAGGACAAATATTCAAGGAGGTAACAAAAATGGCTTACAATAAATCAGCTGATGGTTCATCAATGAAGAGAAGACCAATGCGTAGAAGAAAAAAAGTCTGCGTATTCTGTGGAAAAGACAATGTCATTGATTACAAAGATACAAACAAATTAAAGAGATACATCTCTGAGAGAGGAAAAATCCTTCCACGCCGTATCACAGGAAACTGTGCAAAGCACCAGAGAGCTCTTACAGTAGCAATCAAGAGAGCACGTCATCTTGCTCTTATGCCATACGTTTGCGAATAAGATAAATGTATGATAAATCCCGACTACCGGATGGTGGTCGGGATTTTTTAGGTTAAAAATGTTTTATGTTTAAAAAATTAATATTTGTTGCATAATCAAATTACATAGTATAAAATGGATATAAAACAAATACTAATAAAAAGGGAGGGTTCAAATGGATACATACATTGTTTTCTGGTTGGCAGCCACCGTAGTTTTTGTTTTAGTTGAGCTTATGACAGTCGGGCTCACATCCATATGGTTTGCGGCAGGCTCATTTGTAGCGTTTATAATCGCGCTGCTTGGCGGCAATGTCGTGGTTCAGGGGATTGCATTTATACTCGTTTCAGTCGTGCTTTTAGCTCTCACAAAGCCATGGGCCGGGAAGTACATCAATTCCAGGACAGTGAAGACAAATGTGGACAGTCTGGTCGGAGAAAGAGCTGTGCTCACCGAGGATGCTGACAGCATGAAGCAGACGGGAAAAGCCGTTGTAAACGGTCAGGAGTGGACAGTCAGACCGCAGGACGAGACCCAGGTCATAAGAAAAGGCGAGCTTATCGAGGTAGTAAAGATAAGCGGAGTAAAACTAATTGTAAAAAGGGTAAAGGAGGCTTAACCGGAAATGGAAGGATTAATAGCACTTGCAGTGTTACTCGTAATCGTACTTATAGTACTGGTAAACTGCATCAAAATCGTGCCACAGGCACATGCAATGGTAATTGAGCGTTTGGGAGGATATCTCACCACATGGAGCGTAGGACTTCACCTCAAGGTGCCATTTATCGACAGAATAGCAAAGAGAGTCATCTTAAAGGAGCAGGTGGTAGATTTCCCGCCACAGCCTGTAATCACAAAGGATAATGTAACAATGCAGATAGATACTGTAGTATATTTCCAGATTACAGATCCAAAGCTCTACGCATACGGAGTAGAGAATCCAATCATGGCAATTGAGAACCTCACAGCCACAACACTTCGTAACATCATCGGAGACTTAGAGCTTGATGAGACACTCACCAGCCGTGAGACAATCAACACCAAGATGCGCGCAACACTCGATGTGGCAACAGATCCATGGGGCATCAAGGTAAACCGTGTCGAGCTCAAGAACATCATACCTCCAAAGGCCATCCAGGATGCCATGGAGAAGCAGATGAAGGCAGAGCGTGAGAGACGAGAGGCCATTCTTCGTGCAGAGGGTGAGAAAAAATCAACAATCCTTGTTGCAGAGGGAAATAAAGAGTCAGTCATCCTCGATGCCGAGGCTGAAAAGCAGGCAGCCATCCTTCGCGCAGAGGCAAAGAAGGAGGCAACAATCCAGGAGGCAGCAGGTCAGGCAGAGGCTATCCTCAAGATACAGCAGGCCAATGCAGACGGACTTCGCATGTTGAAGGAGGCAAATCCGGATAACGCAGTGCTCCAGATAAAGAGCCTGGAGGCATTTGCCAAGGCAGCAGACGGCAAGGCTACAAAGATAATCATCCCATCAGAGATTCAGGGGATTGCAGGTCTTACAAAGTCGATTGCAGAGATAGCTGCGGATAAGACTGAGAAGTAATTATATTTAATTAAAATGAATACCGGAAGATGAGAGCACACAAAAAGCATCGCATGTATCGTATTAGATATATGCGGTGCTTTTTAGATTACACAGAATTGTATTAAGATTCTTTCTGCTACACAGAAATGCCATATATTCCTCATAATCATAACTGAGTATAAGTTACGGTTCACACCTAACAGTGTGAACAGCAACGATTTGAGTATAACTGATAAATATAGTACTAGGAATAATCCCCACAAAGTGGTATACTCTCTAGTAGGTATATCAATCGATGCGGGCTGCACAAAGGTGTGGCCGGTAACTATTAATTTGTAGTACATTCTCGAAACCGCAACCGTTGCACCGGCAGCATCAGCGCAACGCACCGGGGATAAGGAGAGTAAAATGAAGAAAAAAATAAAATTCAAGGGCAGGCTGAAAAGCTACATGTGCTGGCCGCTATATCTGACGTTTGTGTGGATATGTGCTGACGGAATAGCACTGCGCTATGACAGAAGGCTTGGCTATGGCATGGTAGGCTTTACAGTGTTTTACTTTGCGCTCGTGCTGTTTTTGTATGTCAGAAGCAAGTCAGTCGTTGCAAATGAGCTGATAAGCTTTGCAACCCAGTATTCATCGGTGCAGAAGAGGCTGCTTAATGAGTTTGAGGTGCCGTATGCCCTGCTTGAGTACTCAGGCAAGATACTCTGGGTAAATGACAAATTCGCAGAGAGTATGGGTGTGGATAAAAACTATCACAAATCCATCACGACACTTTTCCCGACAGTGACCAGAGAGCTTCTCACCAAGAGCGATGCGCCGACAGACTTCAAGATCGTAAATGAGGAAGAGAACAGCATAGTCAGACTGTCCGTCAAGAGAATATATTTCAACTCCATCGCAGAGGAAAATGAGATAATCGACACAAATGAAGCAGATCAGTTTTTGACGGCACTGTACGTATTTGATGAGTCGGAGCTTTATCGCTGCAAGAAGGAAATCACAGAGCAGAAGCAGGTCTCAGCGCTTGTGTATATCGATAACTATGACGAGGCGCTCGACAGCATAGAGGACGTAAAGAGGTCACTGCTCGTTGCACTTATCGACAGACGTGTAAACCAGTACTTTGCCAAGTATGATGGTCTCGTCAGAAAAATAGAAAACGACAAATACTTCGTGGTGTTCAAGTACAAGTACCTTGACAGCATGAAGGAGGACAAGTTCAAGGTGCTTGACGAGGTGAAGGCCATAAAGGTCGGCAACGAGATGGCGGTCACACTCAGTATCGGAATCGGTATAAAGAGCGATAAGTATAATGAAAACTACGTATATGCGCGAAATGCCATAGACCTGGCCCTCGGACGAGGCGGTGATCAGGTAGTCATAAAGGATCATGACGATATCCTGTATTTTGGCGGCAAGTCAAAGCAGGTGGAGAGCAAGACAAGGGTAAAGGCGAGAGTCAAGGCACAGGCGCTCCAGGAGATCATTGAAACCTGTGAGAACGTACTTATCATGGGCCACTGCATCACAGATATAGACTCACTCGGGGCAGGCATAGGTATATACTGTGCAGCAAAGAATCTTGACAAGATGGCGCAGATAGTCATAAATGACCCGACAAGCTCAGTCAGACCTCTCATGGAGACGTTTTCAGAGGTAAAGGGCTACCCGGCAGATATGTTTATAAACAGTGAAGAGGCTCTTGAAATGGTGAGCAGGGATACGCTTGTCATGGTGGTGGACACCAACAGGCCAAGCTATACAGAGTGCCCTGAGCTCCTCAGGAAAACAGGAAAGATAGTCGTATTTGACCATCACAGACAAAGCAGTGAGATAATAGAGAATCCTATACTCTCATACATCGAGCCGTATGCATCAAGTGCGTGTGAGATGGTCGCAGAGGTGCTGCAGTACTTCAACGACGGAGTCAAGATCAATGCGACAGAGGCCGACTGCATCTACGCGGGCATCCTTATTGACACCAACAACTTTATGACAAAGACAGGTGTGCGTACATTTGAGGCGGCGGCATTTTTGAAGCGCTCAGGCGCAGAGGTAACACGCGTCAGAAAGATGCTAAGAAATGACATGTCATGCTACAAGGCAAGAGCCGAGGCAGTGCGCCATGCAGAGGTATACAGGGGCTCATTTGCCATATCGGTATGCCCTAGCGAGAATGTGGAGAGCCCGACAATCGTCGGTGCACAGGCAGCAAATGAGCTGCTCAACATCATAGGAATTAAGGCATCATTTGTGCTCACAGAGTACAATGACAAGATTTATATCAGCTCTCGTTCGATCGACGAGATAAATGTCCAGATAATCATGGAGAAGCTGGGTGGCGGCGGACACTTAAATGTGGCAGGAGCACAGCTTGAAGGCGTTACTATCGTGCAGGCAAAGCGCATGATACAGGATACACTGGACGAAATGCTAAAAGAAGGAGACATAGAAGAATGAAAGTAATCTTATTACAGGACGTAAAACCATTAGGCAAAAAAGGCGAGATAGTAAACGTAAGTGACGGCTACGCCAGAAACAATATCATACCTAAAAAGCTTGGAGTAGAGGCTACTCCAAAGAACTTAAATGATTTAAAGCTTCAGAACCAGCACGCTGACAAGGTGGCACAGGAAAACTACGAGAGTGCACTTGCACTCGCAAAGGTCGTAGAGAGCACAAAAGTAGTAGTAAAGCTGCGCTCAGGTGAGGGCGGCAGGACCTTCGGCTCCATCTCCACCAAGGAGATATCGGCTGCAGCAAAGGAGCAGCATGGCTTAGAGCTCGACAAGAAAAAGATGCAGCTTAACGAGTCAATCAAAGCACTCGGAAACTATGAGGTGCCTGTCAAGCTTCATCCAAAGGTAACAGCAAACCTTACAGTATCAGTAGTTGAAGGATAGGAGGAATCCCCTTGGAAGAAGCATTAATCAAACGAATAATGCCAAACAGCCTTGAGGCAGAGCAGTCCGTGGTCGGCTCCATGATTATGAGCAAGGATGCCATAGTGACCGCCAGCGAGATGCTCCTTAAGGAGGACTTTTATCATCAGCAGTACGGCATCATATTTGAGACTATGGTTGAGCTCTTTACAGAGGGACAGCCGGTGGACCTCGTCACACTCCAGAACCGTCTAAAGGAAAAGGATGTGCCACAGGAAATACAAAGCCTTGACTTTGTGAGAACACTCGTCACCAGTGTGCCGACCTCAGCCAACATCAAGTACTATGCCAATATCGTAAAGGAAAACGCCATAAAGCGAAAGCTCATCCATGTGACAGAGGACATAGAGAATGAGTGCTACGCTGGCAAGGAATCGCTCGAGAGCGTGCTCGACAAGACAGAGCACGATGTATTTGAGCTGCTTTCCACAAGGCAGACAGGTGACTACGTGCCAATCCGTACTGTAGTCATGAATGCCCTCGAGAAAATCGAAAAAGCAGCACAGCAGGAGGGCACCGTAACAGGAATCCCGACAGGCTTCATAGACCTAGACTATAGGACAGCAGGGCTTCAGCCGTCAGACCTCGTGCTCGTGGCAGCCCGTCCGTCAATGGGAAAGACAGCCTTCGTCCTCAACATAGCACAGCATGTGGCATTCCACGCACATCTGTGTACAGCCATATTCTCGCTCGAGATGTCGAAGGAACAGCTCGTAAACCGTCTGTTCTCACTCGAATCAAAGGTGGATGCACAGGCACTGCGTACAGGAAATCTGTCTGATGCCGACTGGGAAAAGCTGGTCGAGGGAGCCGGAATCATCGGAGACTCTGAGCTCATCATAGACGATACTCCGGGTATCAGCATCTCAGAGCTTCGAAGCAAGTGCCGTAAATACAAGCTCGAGCACGACTTAAAGCTTGTCATCATCGATTACCTGCAGCTCATGACAGGCTCAGGGCGAGGCTCAGAATCACGTCAGCAGGAAATCTCAGACATATCACGTTCGCTTAAGGCGCTCGCCAGAGAGCTATCAGTCCCTGTAGTGGCACTCTCACAGCTCTCACGAGCCGTAGAGCAGCGACCGGACCACAGACCGATGCTTTCTGACCTTCGAGAGTCAGGAGCCATCGAGCAGGATGCCGACGTCGTCATGTTCATCTATCGTGACGACTATTATAACAAGGACACCGAGCTCAAGGGTATCTCAGAAATCATCATCGCTAAACAGCGTAACGGTCCAATCGGCACCGTAAACCTTGCATGGCTGCCTGAGTACACGAAGTTTGCAAATCTGGAGCATTAAAATTAAATTGCAAAGAGAATAAAGAAACAAGCCATCCCGGCTTGCGTCATAGGATATAGTTAAGTATCCTGACGTGAGCCGGGATTTTTCAAAATCTCTTTATACTTAAAAAGAGAAGAAAGCTATAAACTTTCCCGCAATTCATCCGATATATTCCTTAGAGTAGGGTAAGAACAACAGTCAATTGCAACATATTTTCACACGGAGGTGTTAGAGATGGCAATAGAGGCAATCAAGGGTGCAGGAATGGTCTATCAGGGAAGTACATCAACTGCACAGATAAAGGAACAGGCACAGGGAAGGACAGAGGTGTCCAGTGCGGACAATCAGGTCGTGTCTGACAGCATCGCAAGGAATATTCAGGCGATGAATACTAAGGAAACAAGCGGTGATTCAGCCGGTGATGCCGGAGCGCAGGGACAGGCACAGCTTGCCGCACAAAAGCAGAATGAGAAGAATATGCAGCTTAAAAAGGCTGTGGATGATATCAACAAGAGCGCGTTGGCTGACCAGTCGGAGGCAGTGTTTGGCATCCATGAGAAGACTAACCGCGTGACAATAAAGATAGTTGATAAGAAGACAAAGGAAGTCATCAAGGAGTTTCCGCCGGAGAAGACACTCGACATGATAGCGAAGGTCTGGGAGATGGCAGGACTCATGGTAGATGAGAAGAGATAGGAGGACACCATGGCAATCAGATTATCGGGAATGACATCAGGTCTGGATACAGATTCTATTGTAAAGGCAATGGTATCGTCATATACCACCAGAAAAGAGAAATATCAGAAGGCTCAGACTAAGCTTGAGTGGACACAGGATGCGTGGAAATCCCTTAATACCAAGGTGTACAGCTTGTACAGCAATATTTCCAATCTGCGATTTTCTACAGCATACAACTTAAAGAAGACATCAGTTTCGGATACTACTAAGGCCACAGTAAAGGCCGGCTCCGGTGCACCAAGCGGCACACAGTCGCTGAAAATCAAGCAGATGGCGAAGGCCGGATATATGACCGGAGCAGAAATTAAGGCAGACAGTGAGAAGACTACACTTGCCCAGCTCGGTTACACAGGCGGTGATGCCAAGCTTGAGGTAAAGATGGGGGACGAGACCAAGTCCATCACGCTCAGCGCATCATCTACCATGAACGACGTGGTAAAGGAGCTCAGGAATGCGGGGCTTGATGCAAACTACGATTCAAGCTACAAGAGATTTTATATCAGCTCAAAAAAGACTGGTGTGGCAAACGATTTTACCATAACCGGCAGCAATATAGATGGAGCATCAGCACTTTATAGCCTGGGAATAGCATATGGTGGTGAAAAGACCACTACCGGTACTTATTCATCCAATCCATATGATGAGTATGCAGCTTTACATGGAGCTTCAGACGATGAGACCAGAGCCAAAATCGAGGCAGCTGTTACAAGCTACAACAATCTGACCACAGATGCAGCTAAGATGAATGCGCAGAGCAAAAATCTTATGAATGCTGTAAATTATGGCTATTCATATGCCACACTTCAGGGCATTTATGAAAAGCTCGATGCAAATAATGCAGGCGATAGTGATAAGCTGAAGCTGCTTGAGAAGCTTGGCTCATCTCGTGATGGCTCATTGATTTTAAAGAATGGTGACAGCTATGATACATATACAAAGACCACGCTGACCGATACAAAGGGTAATACTCTTTATAAGTATATTGACAGCGACAACAATAGCCACTATATTGCAGCCGTGGCTGATACGGACAAGAATACCACATCTTACTATGATGTGACAGAATCTACCAGGACAGCTTATACGGACGCTGATGGCAAGGAACTTGAAGCAGTACCTACAGTAGTCGATGATACAACACTGAAAGTCGGTGATAAGACTTACAAAAAGGACGAGGCAGACGGCAAGTACTATCTGCAAAAGGCAGATGGCACAGCTGATAAAACTGATTCCATCACTGTTTCACAGAAGACCGAGTACACCATTGCGGCAGATGCCGTAAACAAGACTGGCATAGAGTCAGCTTCAGCAGCGTATGACACAATCATCAAGTCAATGGATGAAAAGACTAAAAGCTCATACGATGAGGCTCTTGCGTCAGTTCAGGCATTTGAGAATTCAAAGGACGAAGTGCTAGGAAGCGATGACAAGTACTCGGTTGCAAGCCTCACAAAGGCTATTCAGAATGCTTATGCAGGCAATGGAAAGGAAGCCGTAGAGCAACTTTTAGCAGGAAACGGAAACGAGACTGACGGCTTTGTAAATAAAGCAAACGCTTTGGAGGAGGCCGCAGAGGCCAACACAAAAAAAGCAGCAGATAGCAATATTGTAAAGGAGCTTGCCTCAAAGCAGAAGGATTCGTCTGAGTATACACAGGCGCTAAACGACCTGCTCGACAGGGTAAACACTGCATACACGCTTCAGAATAAGGCACTTTTCAATTCACAGGTGAAGAAGGTCGCAGGACAGGATTCGGAGATTGAGCTGAACGGTGTAAAATATACAGGTGACAGTAACAGCTATTCAATCAATGGACTGACAATCGAGGCACTTGCTGAGACAGGTGATAGTGCTATAAGCATTACAACCAGCACAGATACACAGGGTGTATATGATAAGGTAAAGGATTTTCTGACAGAGTACAACAACATCATCAACGAGATGACGAAGCTATACAATGCTGATTCAGCAGGAAGCTATGAGCCACTCACGGATGATGAAAAGGATCAGATGTCGGATAAAGAGATTGAGAAGTGGGAGACAAAGATTAAGGACTCTCTGCTTCGAAGAGATTCTACACTTGGCAGTGTAATGACAGCAATGCAGACAGCCATGATGTCATCAGTTGAGATAGGTGGCAAGAAGTACTCGCTCTCAAGCTTTGGAATCAGCACACTTGGATTTTTGAATGCAGCGGAGAATGAGCAGAATGCATATCACATTGATGGTGATGAGGACGACACCAATACATCCGGCAAGACAGATAAGCTCATGGCAGCTATAAACGATGACCCGGATACGGTAATGCAGTTTATGCAGCAGCTTTCAACTAATCTGTATAGTGCAATCGGTGACAAGATGAAGTCTACGGATTTGAGCTCGGCATTTACCATTTACAATGACAAGCAGATGAAGACAGAGTACACTAACTACACAAAGACGATTAAGGAATGGGAAAAAAAGATCTCAGATCGTGAGGATTACTACTACAACAAGTTTACTCAGATGGAGTCAGCTATGACCAAGCTCAACAGCACACAGAGCTCAATTAGCAGTTACTTCTCATAAAAGATACCAGGGAGGGTATATTATGTTACAAAATAAAGCATACGCAGCATATGCAAACAACAAAATCATGACTGCATCACCGGCAGAGCTTACACTCATGCTGTATGATGGTGCAATCAAATTTTGCAATATCGCCATTATGGCAGTGGAGAAGGAGGATATCCAGCAGGCTCATACAAATATCCGCAAGGTTGAGCGTATCATAGAGGAGTTCCAGTCCACACTTGATGACAAATATCCGGTATCAAAGGATTTTAACAATGTATACACATATCTTCACAGACGCCTTGTCGAGGCCAACATAAAGAAGGACAAGGAGATTCTTGAGGAGGTGCTTGAGCATCTGCGCACTATGCGTGACGCGTGGAAAGAGGTCATGCAGGCCACATGTAACGGAAACAAGCTGCATGTGTCATAGATAAATGTATCATAAATCACCGACAGGGATTATAGAGAGTTTTTAACTTAAACAAAACGCAGAGACAGCAGCATGAAGCTAGTTTGTTTGTGCGTTTTGTGCTATCATAGAGATGATTATAGTTAAAACAATTGGAAATACAGGGAGAACACCATGGAACAGACATACATAGATATAATGATACAAAGCCTGGAGAAAAAGGAACAGGTACTCGACCGGATAATAGAGCTTGATATCAAGCAGAAGAACCAGCTCGAGGATCCACAGCTCACACCGGACGACTTTGACGAGGTAGTTGAGGCTAAAAGCAGGCTTATCGACCAGCTCAATAACTTAGATTCAGGCTTTGAGAAGCTTTTCGAACGTACAAAGGAAGAGCTGAATGGTCACAAGGAGGACTACAAGGAGCAGATACGCACCATGCAGGAGCATATCCGCAGTATCACGGACAAGAGCGTAAAAATACAGAGTCAGGAGGCCCGCAACAAGGATCTCATGACTCTGAAATTTGCGTCCATAAAGAAGCAGGCCCGCGAGGTGCGTGTCGGCACGCAGGCAGCAAGCCGCTACTACAAGTCCATGTCAGGAACCGGATATATGGAGCCACAGTTTATGGACAATAAAAAGTGAAAATCTTAATTTAATACCTCACCACAATATCACCAAGTCCCGAGTCAATAACCAGGTGCTTTTTTGCATGCTCATTTACCTCATACTCATCATCATAGTCATTGCCGTTGATTGTGATATCGCCTGTACCAGAGTCCAGGTCCATCATGTAGCCGTCAAGTGACTGTGAGGATGTCACCGTGATATCGCCTGTACCGCCGTCGATATCCATCTTATCAAAGGCACAGTTTTCAAAGCTAAGGTCGCCGGTTCCGCCATCCACATCACATGTGGCGAAGCTGCAGCCTGTGACATACAAATCGCCTACGCCGGTGTCAAATTCTGCATCGGCGGCGGTCAGAGCATCGAGGCTTACCTCGCCTACGCCTGTATCAAAGGAGAGCTTGTTCAATGAGGCGCCCTCAGGAATGGTAACAGTGATTTCGCTCGTGGTGTTTCTTCTGTAGTTGGATCCTTTGCTTTGGGATATTGTGAGGGTATCGCCGGAGCTCTTAATCTTTGGAACCAGACGCTTGTTGCATTTGTATGAGACCATGTAGCTGTCACCGGTTTTCACGTTGATGTTCGATATGGTTGTATCAAATACCAGATTTGAAAATTTATCGACGGAAAGCTCCTCTGTGCACACGTTACCGGGAGACTTGTCTGAGCGCGGAATCAGATTGTCAAACAGGTCTAGGGCAAAGCCACCGATATGGTAGAGGCTCCCGGCGATGATGCAGACCACGGTAATTATTGTAATTATTATTAGATATATATTCTTTTTCATGAATTGCCTCCATTTCTGAATTATCTTGTTGCATAATTTGTTTTGTGATTATTCAAAATATGCTACACACATTTTTGACTGTCCTGGTTTCCGTTAATTTCCATGTTTATCGCCGAGCAGATTTTCCACCAGCGAATTGATGATTGCGGCTATTGGCCAGATAATCCATGTGATACCCCAGTCAAAGGTAATAAAGCTCCAGCATAGATAGATGCATGTGACAGTTGACCAGTATACTGACATGATTGCAGCCACAACAGGGTTTTCATAGTGCACCTTGCTATCGTGTGAATTGGCAAAATTACCGCCTACAGTTTTAGAACCGTTTAATGAAAGAAGCTTGTCAAAGCTTGATTTCTTCATGTTTGTGAATACTATCATGAATACACCGATTGCTATAAACACGAGCACGAGTCCGCCTGAAAGTGAGTCTGCGAAGGTGCTCTTGGTGTTCAGTGAGCTGATTATGATTGCCGGCACTGCGCAGAGTATGCAGAGCATGATACCCACTGTTAAAAGCATCGCATGTGTGGAGCGGTAGCTTTCCTTTCGCTCGATGACCCAGTTTGCCGTCTCAAAATCTATGCAGTAAGGCTCTTGCTTCAGGTAGCTCCACTTGGATGAGATAGAGCCTGAAAAAATGAAGAAGCCGACTGCCACCGCGACACACAGGAACAGGAAGGTAATGCCGATTGCATCAGATGCGTCAGGTGAAGCGAGTGAACGCGGAATATATTCGCAGAATATAGGTCCGAGACTGGCTACGATACATAGCAGGACTCCAAAGGCAGTGAGATAAGCGTGCCTTGCAGAATCCCTGAGAAAGGCGGCCGCATTTTCACGTGAGAGTGTTTTGGCGGCAGGCATTGCCTGGCTGGGATTCACGAAGCTCTTGATGCCGAGTGAATCGGCGAGCTCGTCAAGGTTTCCAAACTCTGATATGACTATGCCTATGGCTTCATTGTCGGATTTGCCCTCAGATATCAATTCGTTGTATTTATCCTCCATCATTTGATAGAGCTCATATTTGGCTTTTAGCACCTCTGGAGTATTCGGAAGGTGCGAAAACATATTTTCCAGATAATTCTTTATAGTTTCCATAAAATGTCTCCTTTAAAATCGTATAAATTTGCTTACTACATCAAGCGTCAGCTTCCATTCCTCGCATTTGAGCCTGTAGTACTCTCTGCCGGCATCCGTAATCTGATAGTAGGTCCGGCGCTTTCCACTTGCATTGTCGTTCGAAGAGAATGATGAGATATAACCGTTTTTCTCAAGGCGGGTAAATGCAGAATAGAGAGTTGTTTCTTTTATGACGTATTTTTCCTCGGATATTAGCTTTATCTGCTTTGAAATCTCGTAGCCGTAGGATGGTTTGTCGAGAAGCAGGTAGAGTATGATGGTATCGTTGTATCCGCGGATAACATCGCTGCTTATATTAACCATTGTTCACCTCCTGTATCAAGTGTTTAATTTCATCATAAATGATGGGCAAAATACCTTTTTAACCTCATATCATTTTATTAATTTAAGACCGAGTTATGACGTAATTGATCGTGAATCCGGAAACTCACCGGGCACACCTGATACACAGATGAAAGCTTGTACATCAGGCATGTTAAAATTATTCAATACTACGTGTGACGTACTACGAGTGTCATACTATGTCTGTCGTAGTAAACATATCACATGTTGTTTTTCGTGTCAACCGTAATTTTAAAATAGTTAGTTCTCGCTGTAAGTCTGTATAAAATTTGTTTTATAAAGAATGTTTCGGATAGTTGCTATTATTTTAAAAAGTTAGCCTCTCCGTACAAAAATTAGCGGTAAAATACGTTGACATACATCATATCTTTTGCTATAGTCTTTTAAAGCAAAGGCGATTAATTAAATACACACTACCTCTGAGGGAGTAGTTCGCGTATTCTTAATATACGTGGTTTGTCAACAGACCGGTCAATAGACCTGGCAAACATTAAAGAATGAGACTCAAGTATGCGGCACACAATAAAGCTATATAAGCCATATAATTATAGCTTTATAAAGTATGGTGTCTGCATGCGAGGGTCTCATTTTTTCATATGAAGCTTTCATGTGAAGCTATCATATACTCATTTCATATACTCATATGAGAGAAATTAATCGTCGCACACTAGGCAAAAGGGAGAAAAATATGGTACTATTTATTGAAATCCTGCTTATAGGAGTAGGTTTGTCAATGGACGCCTTTGCGGTATCTATCTGCAAGGGACTTGGAATGACAAAGGTAAACAGAAAGCAGGCGCTGACAATCGGCCTGTATTTTGGAGGATTTCAGGCACTCATGCCGTTTATCGGCTATATGCTGGGCATACGCTTTGAAAAGTACATCACAAGCATTGACCACTGGATAGCATTCATCCTGTTAGGATTTATCGGTGGCAAGATGGTTTATGAGGCAGTAAAGGAAAAGGATGATGATGCGGTCGGGCAAAAAGATCTGGCACTTAATCAGGGGGAGATGCTTCTGCTTGCAATTGCGACAAGTATCGATGCGCTGGCAGTCGGAATCATGTTTGCATTTACCTATGACAACTTAAACATCTACTGGGCTATTGCAATCATCGGACTTACCACCTTTGTGCTTTCAATCATCGGAGTCATAGTCGGAAACTTTTTCGGCAATAAATATAAAAAGAAATCAGAGATAGCCGGAGGAATCATTCTCATACTCATTGGAGTAAAGATATTGCTTGAGCACTTGGGAATTATAAGCTTTTAAAAAATAGAAAATGGAGGATTCAACATGGAAAATTTCATCAATAATGCACCGTTTATAGTGGTGCTGCTCTGCCTCATAGTGGGCTTTGTGTTTCTGGTAAAGGGCGCAGATCTGTTCGTGGAGGGCAGCTCAAGCGTGGCAAAGCGCTTCAAGGTACCGTCACTTATCATCGGATTGACAATTGTTGCGATGGGAACCTCGCTTCCTGAAACAGCGGTCAGTGTAGCAGCATCGATAGCACACAACAATACGCTTGCAGTCAGCAACGTGACAGGCTCAAACATATTTAACCTTATGGTAGTAATCGGCGTGTGCGCTTTGATGACACCGGTAGTGGTGGACGGAGCATCATTAAAAAGGGATTTCCCATTTTCGATGATATGTGCCATTTTACTTCTTGTCATGGGAACAATCGGCATGACACTCGGCAGAGTGGACGGAATAATACTGCTCGGCTGCTTTGCAGGATACATTTTCTATCTTATCAGACACACATTAAAACAGAACAGGCAGACATCAGATGAGGAGGTCGATGAGATACCGCTTATCTCAATGCCAAAAGCAGTGATTTTCATCCTAATCGGAGCTGTCGGCATCGCAGTAGGCGGAGATGTCGTAGTAGACAGTGCAAGCCGCATAGCGATTGACCTTGGAATGAGCCAGACACTCGTCGGATTGACCATTGTATCTATCGGAACATCACTTCCGGAGCTTGTGACATCAATAGTCGCAGCCAGAAAAAATGAGGTCGATATGGCGCTCGGAAATGCCGTCGGCTCATGCATTTTCAACATACTCATGGTGCTCGGAATTGCATCAGCCATCAGCCCGATAGCATTCATACAGGAAAATATCATAGATATTATCGTACTTGTGGTATTTTCGCTCATCGTGTGGATTATGGCATGGACAAAGCGTGAGATAAAAAGAGGCGAGGGTATCATCATGCTGCTAATGTATGCGGCATATACAGCGTATATTATTATACGATAGGGTAAAATACCTTTTGAACCTTTAATCATATGATGTAACGAGAATATAGGATATAAATATAAGATATAAAATATAAGATAGGTAACAAATATGAGTGAAATCAAATTGGGCTGTCATGTCGGAATGGCAGGAAAAGATATGTTTTTGGCGTCAGCCCGTGAGGCTGCGTCATACGGAGCGAATGTATTCATGCTTTACACAGGCGCACCGCAGAACACAAGGCGAAAGGATATTTCTAATCTGAATATAGATGCAGGCTGGGAATACGCGCATGAGCACGGAATAGATGAAATTGTGGTGCATGCACCTTATATCATAAATCTTGCAAATACGGTAAAACCGGAGACTTATGAGCTTGCGGTTGAATTTCTGGAAAAAGAGATTGTGCGTACTGCAGCGATGCGAAGCCGTATACTTGTTTTGCACCCGGGAAGCCACGTAAATGCAGGAGCGGAAGCGGGAATAGCACAGATCATAAAGGGACTTAATACGGTGCTTAACCAGAATGATGATGATGTATTTATCGCACTTGAGACAATGGCAGGAAAAGGCAGCGAGATTGGGCGTTCATTTGAGGAAATCAAGGCGATTTTCGATGGCGTAAACAAGAAAGACAGGCTCAGGGTCTGCTTTGATACCTGCCATGTAAATGATGCCGGATATGATATCGTAAATCATTATGATGATGTTTTTGCAGAATTTGACAAGGTGATAGGCCTTGACCGGATAGCGGTTTTCCATGTAAACGACAGCATGAATCCGCTCGGTGCGCACAAGGACAGACATGCCAATATTGATAATGGCACAATCGGCTACGATACGCTTCACAGGCTCGTGCACGATGAGAGATTTGCGGATATTCCAAAGATTCTCGAGACACCGTGGCTGTGTGAGGAAGGCTCCGCAAAGAAGACGATACCTCCGTATAAAGAAGAAATTGCGTGGCTGAGGAAATGATTAATATGAGTGACATGATAATAAAATGATATGAGCGTCAAAAGGTATTTTGACCCTTTAATGCATATATTTGATTATACTTTTTTAGATGAAGGCTTATTACCAGCTGAGATAGTTAATCTTACGGCAACGATTGCTGCATTTAATGCTATATCAGATACGCGTAAGGAAAGCAATAAAAGCATATATACGGAGCCGGAAAAGATTGCCAGAGTACAGTCGGTTAAAAGTTCTAACGCGATAGAAGGTATTGTTACAACAGATGCACGTATAAAGCAGATAGTTGACGGCGACAGTGCGCCTCTAAATCATGATGAGCGCGAGATTGAAGGGTATAGGGATGTACTGGATGAGATACATTCTAATCATGATCCAATGTCATTTAGTGAAAATATGATTCTGCATATACATGACCCATGTGTGATATTGGTTTTTTTGTGTATACACCCATTTGCTGATGATGATGTTATAATAAGGACAAAGTTAGAGAAAACCAGTAAAGTCAAGGGGTTAGCACTAATTCAATGTCATTAAGTTAAGAGTTTGACAGGGTTCAAAAAAGGCAGTCACAATTCTGGAAAGAAAAGTGACTGTCTTTTTATTGCTCAGTTGTCCCTTTGAGCAAATTGGGATTGACATTTTTTTAAATTTTTCTTTTGTTCGATTTTTCAGTAATATTTGCATTTGTGTTCTTGCCATTTTATGCAATTTAGCAAAACGCTCACTTTGCGGCAAGCCTTCCTTTATTAGTTCGGCATTTTGGCTTTCCATATTTACCAAGATAATCAGTTCCTCAGCTGTAGCATAATCTCTGATATGTTCACCCTTCTGCGCCTCAATAGGATGTTCATCTCTCCATTCTAGTGCTTTCTTTCCATTTTTAGCTCCTTGTTTGACTACTAATTGACCACGAATTATATCGAAGTTACTAGTGCGTAGACTAAAAAAATGTTATTTTGTTCATTTTTTTCTGATTTTTTGTCATTACAATTTGTTATATTCCGATAAGTTCCGATAAATTTCGTTGACAAGTCACAATTGATTTGATACGATTTATCTATTAAAATGATTATTTTTTAGTGTGCAGAACATATAGTTGTACGCAAAATATAAATATTGGGCAGGTGGAACAACCATGGCAAGATATAAAGTTAAGGGTAAGGGTTGCCAGCTTAAAGTAAAAGTTAAGCTTTCTTTTAGGGAAGAAATTGATGAGCGTCAATTAGATTTCTTCTCTAGTAAATGCATAAGAGGTCTTTTGAAATTACAGGCAAAAAAGGGAAATTGTATAGAATTCTATGGACCTATTGGAATCAGTTTGTTTGACAGATTGAAGAAACCAATATCAAAGTATGATTTTTTCTTCATTATGGAGCAGGTTATAGATATAACACAGAAAGCCAATTTGAATTCATTGATATTGAGAAACATCGTCTGGGATATACATTATGTCTTTATTAATGAGACGACCAAGGAACTACAATTTATATATTTGCCTCTTACTAATGATAAAAAAGAAGCTGATGTATTAGGGTTTATGGAACAGATTATATATGCTTCGAAAATAATGGAGGAGCCAGATACAGAATATATATCGAGATATGTATATTTTTTGAAGTCTCTGATATCCTATGATGCTGAAAAAATTGAAAAATATATTTTTAGTGAAGATAGAAGTGTTGTAAATACAATTAAGCGGCACAATGTCGGACAGAGTGGATTTATGACAGATAAACCACAGCATTATTATGAACATTATGGTAGCAACAAGGCAGATGAAGAAGCAACTGGACTGCTTGCAGAAGAAGAGGCAACTGGATTGCTGAATGGTGCAGATGAAGACACGGGACTATTGAATAATTACGATGAAGAAGCAACGTGTTTGTTGAATACTCAATGTGAACAGATACATTATGCGTCAATGTACAGATTGTTGACGAATGAAACATTTTTGATTAATAAACCTGTTTTTAGAATTGGCAAAGAAAAAAGTTATTCTGATTATTTTGTTGCTAACAATAATATGGTAAGCAGGAGCCATGCGGACATTATTTCTAGGGGTGAAAGATACTTTATTGTAGATCTTAACTCTAAAAATAAAACATTTGTAAATGGAACTCCGATACTGGCACAACAGGAAACGGAAATTCATGATGGAGATGCTATCAGGTTAGCAAATGAGGAGTTTGAGTTTAGGATTTAACCAAAGGAGAAGGGAAATGCGTTTTACAGTTACAGCTGATACAGATATTGGCATCGCAAAGGGAACAAATCAAGACAGCGTGCTATTCAAGCATGGTACTTATTCTGGTGGAGAAGTGCTGATGGCTGTTATATGTGATGGAATGGGAGGGCTTACAAAGGGAGAACTTGCCAGTGCGACAGTGATAAGAGCATTTTTAGATTGGTACAACAAAGAACTGCCGTATGAATTGGAGAATTTGGATTTAAATGTAATAGGTGGCAAATGGTCGCTTATGCTTAAAGATTTAAATGTCAAAATTATAGAATACGCCAAGAAAAATAATATTACGATGGGAACCACATTTACCGGAGTGCTTTTTGTAGGGGACGAATATGTGACAGTACATGTGGGAGATACCAGACTCTATCATATAGGAAATAAGTTGGAGCAACTTACCTGCGATCAGACATTTATAGCAAGAGAAATTAGAAAAGGCACCATGACAGCAGAACAGGCAAAGACTGATAAAAGAAGAAATATGCTCCTTCAATGCGTAGGTGCTTCAGAGATATTAGAACCAGATGTGTTGATTGAAAAGGTGGAAAAGGGAGCGTATATGCTATGTTCAGATGGATTTAGACATGAGATTACTGAAAAAGAAATTGTGGAATCACTAAACCCTATCAATTTAATTAACCAAAATGCAATGCACTCTAATGCGAAATATTTAATCGAACTTGTAAAGCAACGAAATGAAAGAGATAACATTTCGGTTGTATTAATCAAGGTGGAATAGGGGGATGAGGCGTGGCTGAAATCGGGTCTGTTATTGATGGCAAATATGAAATACTTACTGAAATAGGGCATGGGGGTATGTCTGTTGTTTATTTGGCTATGGATACTCATCTTAATAAACAGTGGGCAGTAAAGGAAATCAAAAAAAAAGGAAGCGGGAAAAATGATGAGATAGTTGTAAACAGTCTTCTTGCTGAGGCAAACATGATGAAGCGACTTGATCATCCATCCCTTCCAAGAATAGTAGATATTATAGATAATGGCATTACTATTTATGTAGTAATGGACTATATAGAAGGTGAATCACTAGATAAGATATTGGCAGAATATGGTGCACAGCCTGAAGAATTAGTGATTGGGTGGGCTAAACAGTTATGTGATGCATTATCATATTTACATTCGCAGAAGCCTCCGATTATATATCGGGATATGAAGCCTGCAAATGTCATGTTAAAACCGGAAGGTAATATAAAAATCATTGATTTTGGTATAGCCAGAGAATATAAGGAGCAGAGCCTGGCGGATACAACAGTGCTTGGAACAAAAGGATATGCACCCCCGGAACAGTATAGCGGTCAGACAGATGCAAGATCAGATATTTATGCACTAGGAATGACAATGCATCATCTTCTGACAGGTATAGATCCTAGAACCGGAGAAGCATATGCTCCAGTAAGGATGTGGAATCCGGAAGTTTCAGAAGGTATGGAAATGATAATAGATAAGTGTGTTCAGCCGGCAGCAGAACATAGGTATCAGAATTGTCAGGATCTTTTGTACGATTTGGAACATCCTGAGTTAATTACAAGAGATTATAAAAGGAAACAGAAAAGAAAATTAAACTGTTTCATAGCATCAATTACATTGGCAGTTATAATGGTTATATCAGGAGTCGTGTGCAACATCGTTTCAACAAGAATGAATAATAGTGATTATGAAACATTGATATCAACTTCAACAGCCTCATCGTTGGATGACAAGATAAATAATTATAAAAATGCAGTTGAAATATATCCTGGCCGGACTGATGCATATGTCAAGATGATAGAGGCTTATCAGGATGAAGGAACTTTCAGTAAACAGGAGAATGATGATTTTTTAGCTTTATATAATGCAAATAAAGATCAATTAGATGTGACAAGCTCTGATGTGTCGGAATTAAATTACATAATTGGTATGCTTTATTTCAATTACTATACAGAAAATAATGATGACGATTATAGCTTTTCGACCAGAGTACAGAAAGCCTATCCTTTCTTTAATGAAAATTATCAGAATGCAACAGGATTTGAAGAGCAGACCATGTCAGACTGTTATTACCAGATATGTTCTTTTTATAAAAAGTACATATTAAATACGACCACAGTTGAAGAAGCATCTAAAGAGAATTATGATGAGATTTTTACCGTGATATATGACGCTATTAACTCTGTAAAAGATGCTGGTGCATATGATCAGCTGACATTATATAACAGTGTGTTTATGCTTCTTTATGATCAAAGAGCAAGCATGGCTCAGGTTAATGTTGATAAACAGAGAATATTGGATTTGTACGATGATATATACAAAAGAGCAAATGAACTGAGAGTACAAAAAGAACAGTCAAAAGTACTTCAATCAGAGATTCTTGATAAGTATGAAACATACAAAGAAGCAATTGAAAGAACATACACTAATATAGAGGAAAGGAAGTAAAAATGGCAGAGATATTACATACACTTTCAATTATCTCATTTGTTCTAGCTGTATTGTTTGTGGTAATAGCAATTATATTTTGGTTTGTTTTTAAAATACCAAATGTAATTGGTGACTTGTCAGGTCATAATGCCAGAAAATCAATTGCTCAAATGAGGCAGAACAATGAGAAAACAGGAGATAAATCGCATAAGGCAAGCAAGAAAAATCTAGATAGAGGAAAGCTGACTGGAACTATGGAGGGCATTGGCAAATCTGGGAATAAGAATGAAGAAACTGGTTTGCTGAACGAGAATTTAGTGAAAGAACGAGAAATTGAAGATACGGGATTGTTGGTGGATCAGGATGCGACTGGCTTACTTGATGAATCAGGAGAAACTGCTTCATTGGGGAATGAAGATAATATAAGAAATCGTGAGCCATCTTCTGTGATTATTAAAACATTAGAAGAAGTAATCCTGGTACATACGGAAGAGGTAATTTGATGAGAGGACGTAATAAGATAAATATGTATTTTATTATTTCGGAACTGTGTTTAATCATATTTCCAATTACATTCCTGTTTATGCCAATTACTAATAGTGATACTTTCATTTATGCAAGGTGTGTCACTGTTGCTATTGGTATTGTGTTCTGGATGAGTGGACTGTTTGGATATGGAATATTGATGTATCTATATTTTATAAAAAAGAAAGCAAGGAAGACTATGGAGAAATGCTATATATTTTCAAATACTATAGTGTTGGTGTCAGACATAGTATTTGTCATTGGTATTTTGGGGATGATAGCATCATGCTTACTTGGTATGAGTTCGACATATATGGGTTATTTGTGCCTGTTTATTATTGTATCCTCTCTGAATACACATCTGTTATATAGCAGAAAATACATAAGAGAGTAATCATACAAATAGATACAAACAGAATGGAGGAATTAGCAAATGAAGGAAATGAGCAAAAGAACTTTCCGAAAGAGGGGATTAGCGTTCATTATGGCGTTATTGATGATTGTATCAATATTCCCATCAGCCGGAGTAACAGTAAGCGCACAGACGGATAAGCACCAGGGCTTTGTGACTGTTACGGTAACAGATGCAGATGGTGCTGCTATTAATGGTGCTACAGTTACATACACAATTAAGGAAAAGGAAAATGGCACTAATAATTTTCAAACAATCAATCAAAGTGGTGAAACAGACAGTTATGGTACTATTGAAGTGTTAGAGTCATCTAAATATTATGATGATCTTACTATTACAGCATCAGTATCAAAGGAAGGATACGCGACAGATACAACTACTATAAATGAAGCAGATATAACTTCTGATACACAAGATTTTTCAGTGAAATTAACAGCTGAATCTAAACCAGAATCTCTGCCAGATATTGACGGAGTAAGCATTGAAGTGCTTAATGCAGATTATAACGGAGAGCCACAGAATTTAGTTAGTGTTTCAGCTGCAACAGAGGATGTAACTATTGAATATTCTAGGGATGGAAACACATGGGTGGCTACTTGTCCGTCAGAGACCAATGCTGGTGAGTATCCTGTGTATGTGAAAATTACAAAAGATGGATACAGTACATATTTATCTGGCGAACAAACTGCGAAAATAAATAAAGGTGATATAACAGGAATAGACATTACAGCCAAAGAGGTAGAATATAAAGACGCGACAGAGCAGGAATTGGTTTTGATGACAGGTGCTTTTGATGAAAAGGATACTGTAACATGGTATGTAAATGGTAAAAGCACAGGAAGTCAGGATATTCCTAAACAGTTGGCAGTCGGTGAGTATACAGTTAAATTAGTCGTACAAAGAGATAATTATAATGATTTTGAAAAGACTGTAACAGCTAAAATTTCAAATGCAAAAATTAATCTGGGAGACTTAAAAGTAACAGGATTAGATGGTATTTATAACGGAAAGGCTCAGGATGCAGTCAAAGTTGAAAATCAGGGAGATTACACATTATATTATCAGTTGGATGATGGAAGCCAGATTGCAGATCCAGATGCTTGGGATACAACAATTCCGACAATAACAAATGCTGGTTCTTATATCGTCTGGGTAAAAGCTACTAAACAATACTATGATGATAAAAATGTAGATGTTATAAAGGCAGAAAATGCAGTTGCACCATACAATGTATATCTGGCAAAGGCATCACAGGTAATATCTTTTGATAAATACACTGGAGAGGAAACTAGTGTTGAAATTACGCAGGCTGAAATGGAAGCCGGAAAAGAATTTATTTTTACAGCCACAGATAAAGAAAAAAAAGCTGGTGGAACGATTACATATAGTGTTGCCTTTGACGAAGGCGACGACGAAATAGCAGCTATTGATTCGCAGACAGGAGTACTGGTTGTAAAGGGCGCAGGTAAAATTACGATTAAAGCAGTTCTTTCTGGAAATGATAATTACAATGAATGTATAATTGAACATGTGTTATATGTGAAAGGAAAAAGCGCAGCTGGAGAATGGATTTCTTTCCCTGAGAATACAATTGAATACATATTAGGAAACGCCAAGGGAATAACTGAGAATATAGCTGTGAAGAAAGAAGATAAGGATAAGGGTGCAATCTCTTATAGCATTAAAAATGGTTCTGATTTAGGTCTCAGAATTGACAGTAAATCAGGAGTGATTTCTATTGCTGATTATAGCAAAGTGATGGAATCACTTGAAGCTGGCAACGGAATTTTGAATGTGACGGTGAAAGCTGATAAGGCAGAATATAGTAAAAGAGGATGGTGGAGTAAAGCAAACTATCCAGCAGATAGTACATCCTATACATTGAAGATTTCTATGTCAGAGGCACCTACTTCAGCATATAAAATATATGCTGCTGATGATTTGGAGACTGAGTTAATAAACCCAAATGGAGAAAATGATTGGTATAATACAACATTGGTAGTTAAGCCAGCAGATGGATATTCCATTATCAGAGCAGATGAGTTGACAAAAGATAAACCTTCCTTCAAAGACTCTGTAAAATTTGGTGAAACTGAGGCAAAGGATCAAGGGGCATCGCTCAGCCACTATATATATCTGGAAGAAATTGCTACAGGTAATATTACAAAAAAGGTTGAGATAAGTAATCTGAAACTTGATACGATTGCTCCATATAATTTGAATATAGATTTCCCGGATGTGGAGGAGAAGGATTCTGTCAAGTATTATGGTGATTATATTACAGTAACATTTACAGCTTATGATGTAACTTCCGGAGTAGACCATTTTGATTGGAAGTACACAAGGGAAAATGGTGCAAGTAATTCTAATTTGGAATCTGATAATGGAACGGTAAGTGCACAGGTAGATAAGGATGACCCGAATAAATATTCTGCAACATTGACATTGCCAAGAAACAAAGCTGAACAGCTTAGAGGTAATCTGCAGGTTACAGCAATTGATAAAGCAGGAAATAACTCTGTTTCATACACAGACGATGGCGTATTTGTTATTGATACAATTGCACCAACACAGAAAGTAGAATACAAATTAAAAAATAATGATGGTTCAAATCAGATTGTTGGAGAAAAACATTATTTTTCTAATGATGTTGAAGTCACTTTTAAGATAGTAGAGGCAAATTTCTATTCAGAGGACGTAACTATTACAGTTTCTAAAAACAACGGTTCGGCTGAAAAACAGAGTGTAACATGGACCGATACAGAAAACTCTGATGAATATCAGGCAACGCTTACACTTTCTGATGATGCTGAATATACAGTATCTATGACTTATGAAGACCGCTCAGGAAAGGAAATGACTGCCTATACATCTGAAACAATTGTCGTGGATAAAACTATTCCAAAGATAGAGTTTGGTTTCAAAGACTATAAGGATTCACAGAGTCCACAGTCTGCAACAGTTAAGATAACAGAACGTAATTTCAGAGCAGATGATCTTAAATTAGATGTGACGGCCAAGGGTATTAATGGAAATGAGGTAAGTACTAATAATTTACAGCAGTATCTAAGATCATGTGAATGGGCAACAGAAGGTGATGTCCATACAGCAACAATTGATAAACAATTTGTGGATGGAATTTATGAATTAACATTTAATTATGCGGATTTAGCAATGAATCAGGCAGCTGAAGTAAAGAGTTCAAAATTTATCGTTGATAGAACAGCTCCGAATACAGCAGAAATGAGCATAAAATACTCAAATCCGATAATGCAGACAATTTTAAATAATATTACATTTGGATACTATAATCCAAATGTAGAAGTAAAATTTACTGCACATGACAGTATTTCTGGTATTAAAGAGTTTGCATGGAGTTATTTAAAGGAATCTGGGGTAAGTGAATCAAATGTAGCAGAATATGCTGAAACAAAAGTTACAGCGAAGCAGGACTCTACAGATAAATCAAAATATACTGCGACAGTGACTCTTCCGAAGAGTGTGGCTGACCAGATACGAGGTATGGTAAGCTTTGCTGTGACGGACAATTATAATAATTCAAGCAATAAATTGACAGACACTAATAATGTGATTGTAGTAGATACAATAGCTCCTACGATGAATGTTGAATACTCTGCAGCAGATAATTCTTACAATGGCAAGGATTATTATAGGCAGGATCTGACAGCTACATTTACAATTACGGAGGCGAATTTCTACAAAGAAGACGTCAAAGTTAAGGTAAAGAAAAATGATGGTTCATTTACAGAGATAACACCAGTATGGACAGATACAAGCACAGATGTACATATTGGAAAAGTGACAATTTCAGCAGCAACAGATCATTCAAAAGATGGTGATTACACATTCTCGGTGGAATATAAGGACAGAAGTAATAACCAGATGAATACATATACATCTACCACCAAGGTTATTGATACAACTAAGCCGGTTATAGAAGTAAAGTATGCGAATGAAAGTCCTGTAAATACAATGACGGATGTTGAAAATCATCAGAGAAAATACTTCTCATCAACACAGACTGCAACAATTACTGTAAAAGAACATAACTTTAACGAGGCAACTGCAAAATACACGGTAGTTGCAAAAGATGTATCAGGCAATGAAATAAATGAAAGTGGTCTGTATTCGGTATCGGCTTGGACAAAAAATGGCGATGATAATATTCTGACCATTACATATCCTGGGGATGCCAACTACACATTTGATATTGAGTGTACAGATCTGGCTACATTAAAGGCAGATGATTATGCAACAGAATATTTTACAGTTGATACGTCAAAGCCTACAGATTTGAATGTGGCATATAGCAACAGCATTTTAGACACTATTTTGAACATCGTTTCATTTGGATTCTATAATGCTAAAGCTACAGTTACAATTACTGCGACTGACAATATTTCAGGAATTAACTCTATGAAATATAGCTATGTAAAAGCTGATGGAGTAAGTGGAGTAAATGCAGAACTGGTAGATGCAATAGTTGATGCATCTTCCATCACAAATTCGAATGGAGGTGCAACAGGTACAGTAACATTTGAAATACCGAGGGAAGCGTTGGCTGCTAATAATCAGTTTAATGGTACGATAAACTTTACAGCAACTGATAGGGCAAATAACGAATCTGATTATTTGCGTGATACAAAGAGAATTATTGTAGACAATATTTCACCAACAGCGGAGGTTCAGTACAGTACTCCAGTACAGACTTCAAATGGAATTGCTTATTATGATGGAGATATTAGTGCGACTGTTACTATCAATGAAGCAAACTTCTATTCTGATGATGTACAGATTACAGTAACAAGGGACGGTGTAGCAACTGCAGTAAATGCAAACTGGACTGATAATAGTACAGATGTACACACAGGAACATTCACAATCTCAGGAGATGGAGATTACACTGTAGGAATTACATATACAGATAAATCATCTAATGCAATGCAGGCATATACATCAGAACAAATGACTATTGACACAGAGATAACGGAGGCAAGTATTACAATTAATGGTCAGGAAGCAGATGGTAAAGCATTTAAAGATGAGGTGGTTCCGGCAGTAAGCTTTAATGATACCAACTTTGAATCATGTGAAGTCAAAATGTACAGAACCAGTTATGCAGATAAGAATGTAGATGTAACAGATAAGTTTATTACTGGTCATATCTCTACCAATGAAACTGGTGGAAATGGTGAATTTGATACCTTTGATAAGATTGCTGAAAATGATGGAATCTACACGATTACAACTACATTAAAGGATAAGGCGGGACATTCAGTTGACAAGAGTATTACATTTACAGTCAACAGATTTGGCTCAGTGTATGAATATAACGATTTCCTTGTTTATCTTATTGGAGATGGCGGAGCATATGTAAAGAGTGTAGATGATGATTTAGTTATCACTGAGTATAATGCTGACAGATTAGCGGAAGATTCACTTGATATTGAAATCCTAAGAGATGGCAAACCTCTTGACGATGTTGATTATAGTGTATCTCCGGAAATAAATGAGACTGTAGCAACAGGTTCAAGTGGATGGTATCAGTATTCTTATACCATTGCAAAGGACAATTTTGCATCTGATGGAGTTTATAAGATTGCAGTATCGTCTAGGGATGCAACAGGAAACAGCCCTGAAAATAATAATTATGATGACAAAACAATTCTCTTTAGAGTAGACAGCACAGCACCGGAGATTACGAGTGTTACTGGTCTGGAGAATTCTATTGTCAATGCAACAGAGCAGACAGTTAAATACACAGTCTATGACACGATTGGACTTGCGTCCGTACAGGTTTATGTGAATGACAAAGAAACAGATAACATTACAGACTTTAGTGCTGATGCAAATAACTATGATGGTGCATTTGTATTAAAAGAAAGCTCTAATGCTCAGAATGTAAGATTTGTTGTGACTGATAAGGCTGGAAATGTCACAGATACTAATTCTGATGATTTTACAAGCTCTTATAAATTTAACAATGCTGTGACTGTATCAACCAACTTATTTGTACGTTGGTTTGCTAACAAGGCATTATTCTATGGCTCAATTGCGGGAACCGTTGTTGTAATTGGCGGAGGAGCTGGAGTAATAGTTTTCTTTAAAAAGAGAAAGCTTAAGGCTACAAAATAAAATAGGATCTTATGATTTCTGCACAAAATGTGCAGAAATCATAAGCTATTTGTTAGAAGTAAATATTTAATGCAGATTAAGTGTTTACTTGTGGCAAACAGCATTTAGGAAGAAGGTAGGATATGTATACATTAAAAGATAATGATGTGATTTCAGAAGTTATGTGTGGTAATAATTTTGAATACATACTAAAGGATAGCTCACAATTTGTGAACACAGATTATAAGGTATTGCAGAGCCAGAATAATGGCATATTTATAAAATGCATGAAAATGACAAGGAATGGGTTAGTTGATTTGTATTATGTGACTGATGAATACAGACCAATGTCTTCTATGCTTGTAGGTATAAGTCCGGATACACTTATTAATGTTATAATTAATCTTTTTGCAAGTGTGATTGAAGTAAGAAATAATGGGTTTCTGGCGTGCCAGTGTATAGATCTGTCATGGGATAAAATATTTGTAGAGCAGAATACACTGAAGGTAAAACTGGTATATCTGCCGTTGAGTGTCAGAGCATTTGACAGCTATGCAGAATTTGAAAGTGAATTAAGATCAAGCATTGTAAAGCTGGCAGATAAGGTAATTACATCTTCTGATGCGAAATTAGACCAGTTCGTACAGGATTTGTGTAATGGCTCAATGTCACTTGAGGATGTGTACAACAAATCAAGAAGGGCAGAGACGGCACCTATTGTAAGATCAGAGGAACGAAGTCAGATGATGCCGGGAACAAGCGCTAATGGCTCAATTAAACTTGTTGCCATGAATGCACCGAGTCATTTTGAACTGGTAATAGATCGTGATGATGCAGTAATAGGCAAGAAACAGGAATTGGTAGATATGGTAATTCCGTTCAATAGGATGATTAGCAGAAAACACTGCCGCATAACTAATCGGACAGGTATTTATTACATCAATGATGAAGGAAGTGCAAATGGAACATTTGTAAATGGAGTTCGATTGAATCCGGGACAGAAAGCACAGATTAATCGTGGAGATATAATCCGCATGGCAGACAGTGATTTTCAGATTGTATAAAGAGGTGTGAGAAATGGCAAGACCGAAAGTGATTATCGCAGACGAAGACGCAAGTTATATAGTGCCGCTTCAGTTTAAGTTTGTAACAGATTTTTTTAATAAAATAGATTTAGAAATTATTACTGATAGAGCATATTTTGATGAGTATTTTTCCAGACCGCAGAATGCTGAAATTTTGATTATATCTGACGACTTGTATGATTCATCATTGCAGAGACATAATATTCAAAACATTTTTGTAATGATGGAGCAGTATGATGAAGGCAGTACGGGAGAACTAAACGTAAACCAGATTTTTAAGTATACAAGCATTAAGGAAATCTTCAATGAGATTATTGGAAAGAGTGCTGGAGCATTAAATATAGCAGCAGTTGAGAAAAAGGAGACTCAGATTATTTTGGTTACATCTGCAGCTGGAGGTGTAGGAAAGACTACTGTGGCTATGGGGGTAGCGGCTTGTTTGGTACAGAATTATAAGAGAGTGCTGTATATTGAAGCTGCAAGTCTTCAAAGTGCACAATATATGTTGGAAAACGATACTCCAATATCATCACCAGATATATATACAAAGTTATTAAATCCATCAGATTCAATATATGCAGATATAAAACATGTAATTAGAAAAGAAGTATTTAGTTACATTCCACCATTTAAATCGGCTATCATGTCGGTCGGACTGTCTAAGAATATTTATATGGATATTGCAGTATCAGCAAAAAAATCTGGCGAATATGATTATATAGTTGTTGATACAGATAGTGTGTTTGACGAATTTAAAGCAGATTTATTAAACGTAGCCGATAAGGTAATCTTTGTTACGAAACAAAATAGGATGTCGGTTATGGCTGTAAACACTTTAATGTCTAATATCAATGGCGTTAATAACGAGAAGTATTTATGTATATGTAATGATTTTGATAAGAATATAGAGAATGCGTTGATTTCACCAGAATGTAATTTGAAGTATGCAGTCAATGAGTACATTGAGCATTTGCCGCATTATGACCAATTGAACTGTTCTGATTTTATTAATTATTCTGGCTTTCAAAAATTAGCTTATCTCTTTTTGTAGGAGGTGTTGGGTAACAGTGAATAATAAAGTAATTATACAGTTTATTAATGAAGGTGCTAAACAAAATGTAGAATTAGAAATTCCAATAAACATTACTGCCAATGACTTAATAATAGCCTTAAATGAAGCATTTAACTTGGAGATGGATGTGGACAATATATTTAACTGTTATTTGATAGCAGAGAATCCAATTGCATTTTTGCATGGAAACAAAGAGTTGTCAGAATACGGAATCAGAAATGGCACAAAGATAATATTTAAAAGGAGTTAGGCGTGGATTTTCAATATAAGTTAATTGTAGGCAATCAGACTTTCTATAAAGAATTTGAAATCCCAGCAGAACTAGAACGTGTGAAATTAGGTTCTACGTCAAACTGTGAATTTAGATTAAATTCAGATTTCTTTTTCGAGGATATAGAAATTAGTCTGGAGAAAAAAGAAAATTGGAATATATTATGTAGCGATAATTTGTACATCAGCAGAGGCGATGTACGTAAATTACTGTTTTCAGAATTGACACATGATGATGTGGTTAATATCTGTTATGTGAATTCTGGAGAAGTTGCATTTGAGATTCGCTTTTTGATTGATTTTGGTTCTGATGGTACGGATTATAGTTTGAAAATTGATTTGTCGCAAATATCAGAACTGAGTATAGGTGATAAATCTGGTGCTAATATTGAATTATCCACAGAATACGGAAAAGATACATTTGTATCGATTGTACAAGCAAATAATAAAATAGAACTGATAGAAAAAGCTTCCAAATATGGTACATATGTAAATGGTAAGCGTATAAGTAAAAAAGCTGTGCTAAAAGATTTTGACTTTATTTCCGTGGCTGATTTCTCAGCGTATTATAAAGATAAGCAACTTTATTTTAGTAAAAGAAATATCCGCTTAAATGGTATTAGTCAAATAGTAGAGCAGGTAGATATTGGTGGCGTATATCCAATGTTTATCAGGAATACAAGAGCAAAGTCTGTGATTGAAGATGAAAAGATTAAAATTCTCGATCCAGATACAATTCCAACAAAACCAGAATTAAATATTGTTACATCACTAATGCCAACGATTGTAATGTTTGCATTGGTCGTTGTATTACGAGGAATAATGAGTGAATCAGGAGGAACGTATGTAATCTTTAGCATTTGTTCAATGGGAATGGGTGTTATTACTTCTGTTTTAAACATTGTTCATGGTCAAAATAAATATAAAAAAGATTGCGAGAAGCGTAGAAATGTTTACCTTAATTATGTTGCAAAGAAGAAAGAGGAAATTATAGCTGCTCGTAATAGCGAGTTGGAAATATTACGTGATACATATTACAGCACGGAAGAAAATTTGGAACATATTGAATCATTTTCTGCAGAATTGTTTGATAGAACTCCAGAAGATGAAGACTTCCTCGATATATATTTGGGTGTAGGAAAGAGAGAAGCTGAAAGAAAAATTGAGTACAAGGAACAGGAAAAGCTGGATACAGGAGATGATTTATGCCAAATACCAACGCAACTATCGGAAGAATATAAGTATATAGATAATGCACCAATCTACATAAAGGCTAAAGACGCAAATGCTATTGGTATAATCGGCAGAAAAGAAAGACAGAATGAATTCATTAAGTGTCTTTTAATAGATATTATTAGCAGACAGTATTTTGGTGATGTTAATGTATATGCCTTTATCGATGATAATGTACAGGAATATGATTGGTTAAAACTTATTCCACATATTCAACCTAATCCAAACTTTAGAAATATTGTTTGCGATACAGAAAGTAAAAATATTGTATTTGAGTATTTATATAAAGAATTAACTTATCGAAGTGAACACAAAGGCGTTCCAGGACATAATGTTATTTTCATATTAAACGATAACGGTATCAAAAGTCATCCAATATCAAGATTTATTGAACATGCATCAGAACTTAATACAACCTTTATATTCTTTGAAACAGAAAAGAAGTATTTGCCATTGTATTGTAGTCAGATAGTAGTATTGGAAGAAAATTATTCGGCTTATACTTATGCAAGCGAAAACAAAACAGATAAGACGGAATTTAAATATGCTTGCGTATCATCGGATAAAGTGCAAAGAGCAATTGATATATTGGCGCCAGTTTATTGTGAAGAAATTAGTTTGGAAAGTTCTCTAAGGAAAAATATTTCTTTATTCGAACTATTAGGCATATATTCTGCAAATGATTTAGAATTGAAGACCCGTTGGAATGATTCTAAGATTTATGAAACGATGGCAGTTCCTTTGGGAATAAATGTTAAAAATGACGTTGTATGTTTAAATTTGCATGAAAAGTTTCATGGTCCACATGGCTTAGTTGCAGGTACAACAGGTTCAGGTAAGAGTGAAATATTACAATCATTTATTTTATCGGCGGCAACTTATTTCCATCCATATGAAATTGGTTTTGTAATTATCGACTTTAAAGGCGGTGGTATGGTAAACCAGTTTAAAGACTTACCACATTTGATTGGTGCAATTACAAATATCGATGGGAATGAAATTCAGAGATCGCTTAAATCAATTAAAGCAGAATTGATGAAGCGACAAAATCATTTTGCGAGTGCAGGCGTTAACCATATTGATAAATATATTCAATTGTATAAGGATGGTAAAGTGACGGAAGCACTTCCTCATTTGATTATTATAGTAGATGAATTTGCTGAATTGAAAGCAGAACAGCCTGAGTTTATGAAAGAGCTTATAAGTGCTGCAAGAATTGGACGAAGCTTAGGTGTGCATTTGATTTTGGCTACACAGAAACCTAGTGGCGTGGTAGACGCACAGATATGGTCGAATTCGAAATTTAAACTGTGCTTGAAAGTCCAGTCGAAAGAAGACAGTAACGAAGTTATAAAAACGCCATTGGCGGCTGAAATTAAGGAACCTGGTAGAGCATATTTGCAGGTGGGGAATAATGAGATATTCGAGTTGTTCCAGTCTGCTTATAGTGGTGCACCAGCGACAGTTGATGCTAGTGAGGTAGAAAAGGAATTTGTAATCTCTAAAGTAGGGTTTACTGGAAACCGTAAACCAATCTATGTAAGGAAAAAGAGGAAGCAAAAAATTAATGTTCAGAATCAGCTTGATGCAATTGTTGCTTATATTCATGATTACTGCAATAAGGAAGGAATTAAGAAATTAGCTGATATTTGTATGCCACCATTACCAGAAACATTATACTTTGATGCTGGTAAAAGAGTGGATTCAGATGAGGTTTTTGTGACTTTTGGTTTGGTTGATGATCCAGATCACCAGTCACAGATGACACATAAGCTGAATATAACTGCAATGAATTATATGCTGATTGGTTCGACTCAAACCGGAAAAACAAACTTTTTGCAAACAGCAATTCGTAGCCTTACGGAACATTACTCTCCAGATGAGGTAAACATTTATATTGTAGATTTCGCATCCATGATTTTAAAGAATTTCGAAAATCTGAATCATGTGGGTGGTGTTGTGCTTTCTCATGAAGATGAAAAGGTAAAGAATCTATTCCGTTTGCTGTCTAATGAAATTGATCTTCGTAAATCGAGACTTGCAGAAGTGGGAGTAAGTTCTTTTGCATCTTACAAAGAGGCAGGATATCGTGATTTGCCACAAATAGTTGTTGTAATTGATAATTTAACGGTTCTTAAGGAATTATATTTACAAGATAATGATATGTTATTACCGGTATGTAGAGATGGTAATTCTGTAGGAATTAGTTTTTTGGTTGCTAATGGTCAAACGGCAGGTGTTGGATATCGTTATCTTAATAATTTTGAGGGGAGAATTGCTTTATTTTGTAATGAGTCATCAGAATATACTATGCTATTTGAAGGTAATCGTACTAAATTACCAAATGTGCCTGGGAGGGCGTTGGTGCAAATAGACAAGGCCACATATGAGTGTCAAATGTATCTTGCATTTGACGGAGATAAGGAATATGAAAGAGTCCAGAATATTCAAAAACATGTAACATCTTGTAACGAACGGTATGTTGGAATGAATGCAAGGGTAATTCCAGAAATACCAAAATGCTTAGATATAGGATATGTCGAAAAGCATTATGCACAAGCGAATACTAATGATGAATTAATGATTGGATTAGACTATGAGACGATTGAGCCTTTAAGCATGAATCTGAATGAAAACGATATGATAGTTCTGTCAGGTAAAAAGGATGTTAGTAGAAAAGCCTTTGCTAAATATATCATTAGTGTGTTTGCTGATAAGAAATTCGGCAAAACAGAATTGTATGTATTAGATACATTGGCTGGCAAATGGGGCGAATTGGAAATACTTCCACAGACAGCATATTATACAACGGATGCAGACAGTTCAATTAGTATTGTTACAGAGATTGGACAAATCGTGGAGCAGCGATATCAGAATTACATTAATAGGCGCTCTAATTTACAAGATGAATCATGGATTGTTGTTATTGTGGATAATAATGATGCAATTTTAGCATTGAGTAGTAACAAGAATGCAATGGCGACTTTAAAAGATATATGGGGCAAATATAGTGGAATGAAGGTTATATTTGTGTTTACTGATATCAACAATGCAAGTATTCCATTTAATGCACCGGAAATTATGAAAATTATTAAAGAACGTAAAAAATATATTATTTTCGATGAAATTTCAAACATAAAGACTACAGATATTCCGTTAAGTCTTACAAGAAAATATTCAAAGCCATTAGAGACAGGGGATGCATATCTTGTTGAAGATGGTGATGTGAAGAAGATTAGAACGATTAATTAATGGTAAAAACTGTAATAACAGTTTTACATAAAATTTTAAGGAGGCAAAAAAAATGGCAGTAAACAAAGTCGATTACGAGGTGCTCACAACAGGTGTAAGTACATATGGGAATCAAGCAGAAGCAATTAACGAAGCGTTAAATGCATTGGTTACCATGAATGGTCAGCTTCAAGAAGGTTGGACAAACCAAACTGCAGATGCATTCATTCAGAGATTTGAGGATGAATACAAACCTGCATTAGAAAACGTTATTGAAGCAGTTCAAAGTATTTCTGATTATATTCAGAGTTATATGCAAGCACGTCAGGATGATGATGCTGCAGGCGCAGCAGCTGTTAGAGGCTAATTTTATTAGTTCTCCAAATGAAACCATTAGCAACAGAATTACTGTTGCTAATGGTAAACTCAAAAATCGAGCAAGAGGTGAAAAAAATGACCAAATCTCAATGTTATAACGAAATTTCGAGAAACAGACAGTTAATAAATCAATATCAGAATGAAATTAATACTTTAAATAGAGAAATACGTGAGTTGAATGATACGAAAAGTAAAGTTTCTACTCTTAAAAGTACACTTTCCAGTTGCAAAAACACAAGTGTCAATAGATTATCAAGTACAAGTATGGTTATGCGAATAAATTCAAAGATTGTAAATAAGTTTTGTAACAATATGAATACATTATTTGCTGGAGCAGAGTACAACTCTGTAAATAATGGTTTAGCAAATGGGCTTACAAGAATAGAAGAAGAAATTACTAGAAAACAAAACAGAATAAGAACCTTAGGAAATTCTATTGATAATTGTAATAACACAATTTCTAATATGAATGCCACTATTAGAAGGATTGAAGCGCAGGAAAGAGAAGAAGCAAGAAGAAGGGCAGAAGAAAGAAGAAGAGCTGAATCAGCAAGCAATAATTGATTATGAAGGAGATGATAAGATGGCAAGCAATAACACAGAATTAAAAATAGATGATGACTATATTAATTCTCAAGCAGAACAAATTGCGAAGTGGGCATGTGATTTGCAGGGAGGTATAGACAAATATACTGCTATTTTAAATAATATTTTGGCAGCTGCTATTATGGAAGGTGCGACTGCAGAAGCATTAGAGAGCTTTGTTGACTATGTTGAAAATTTGAAGGATATCGTAAATGATATGGGAGAAGAAGCAAAGGGAATGTGCTTGGCATTTTTATCAGAAGTAGATGAAGCAGATTCTTATTTATATTAGAGAGCGAGGTTTATGAAATGGCAACGAAAATTGATAATGAAAAACTCGACCAATATATAGGAGAATTAAATAGCTTACATACAGAATGGGTAAATTATAAAAAGAATCCTGTGGATCAGGGTGATAATGGTGGTGGAACAATTGCACAGATGGTGGAACTCACGAAATCTCTTCAGGATATACAAAATGCATTTGTGACGCTTGTGGCAAACACTTTGTCTTATATGAGACAACGGAAATCTTCTGTTGAAAATAAGGATGCGGAGGCTACTGCAACTATTCAAGAAAAATAAATAAGATAAATGAAAAGGCAGTGAATGAAATGATAAGAGATTTTTCGGAAAGTGCAAAGCAAAAACTATTAGCTTATGTTAAAGATGTTACAGAAACTACAGTATGGGGAAAACTGGGGGATATAATCGGGGATATAGGACTACAAGTTCAGCACTGGTTTGGAGCATTGGATATTTCTAAGCATGTTAATAATTTAGACGAATACCATAAGAAGGTTATTGACAAAAACGATACAACATCCCAAAGGATTGAAGAAATATTTACAAACGTAAAAAATATTGATATACGATATCAGAATGGACTTGGTCAAGAACTATCTTATGCCAATAGCATTACGGATATGATAAAAGTTTTATCTGATACAATAGATCCAAATGGCGGGAACATGAATTTGCAGAAAATGAATGAAGCGTTGGCTGCGTCTTTAGAAAAAATTAGAGAAAATCAATTATCAAAAAACAAGGTGATTGAAGATAGTATGTTGGGAACAGACCCAGATGCAGCTGAAATGAGTGCAGACCCGGTAAATCTTAGTACAGGTAATTTTGTTTATGATCATCAGGACTTAATAGTTGGTGGCGAAATCCCACTTGTTTTTCATCGTTATTATAATTCAAAGGATACAAGGGTTGGAACTCTTGGTAAATGTTTTTTGCATAATTATGAAGTGCTGATCGAAGATTCAAATGATGGCGTTCTTGGAATACGACAGGCGGATGGACAGGTTATTCGGTATGAAAAAGATAATGATGGAAATTATCACAGCAATACTTCTGCTTTAGAAATTTTGAAAAAAACAGAGACAGGATATGTTCTGGAGAATATTGGAAAAGAAAGAAAGTTATTTAAATCAGATGGAAAGTTAATTCGTCAAGAAAATTGGAATGGACGAGGAATTAGCTTTAGTTATAATGAAAAAAATCAATTAGTAAAAGCGAAAACAGACAATGAAAGTTGTTTTGAATATTTTTATGATGAAAGCTCTGGTTATCTTACAAAAGTGCAGGATCATACGGGCAGATGTGTAGATTTGACTTATAAAAACGGTATGCTAGAAAAAGTGGCACTTCCATTAGATATAGTCTATACATATACGTATGGAAGTAACGGCAGAATTATTGAGGTTGTGAATGCAAGAGAAATTCATGCTGTAAAAAATGAATATGACAAGAAATATCGTGTTACAAAACAATTTTTCCCAGATGGTGGAATGATGTCGTTTTTATATGATGATGAAAAACGTTGTGTTGTTCTGACAGAGCGAAACGGAGTGAAGACCACTTATTTCTATGATGAAAACTATCGTAACACAGAAACTGTTTTTGAGGATGGTACTAGCGAAAAGTTTCTATATAACGAAAAAAATCAATGCATTAGTAAAACTGACCGTTTAGGACGTACTCAGCGCATGGCTTATGATAATAGAGGAAATCTTACTCAGGTTGTGGATTCTTTAAAGAGACGTATTAATTTTACCTATGATGCTAATAATAATTTGATTAGTGTTAGCATGAACGGAAAAGAACGTTTGAAGAATCATTATGATGTAAAAGGAAAATTAATTGCAACAGAAAATTGTATGAAAGAAAGTTTATGGATAACCTACGATGAGAAGCAGCATCCTGTAGAGTTGACATTTGTTGATGGTAGTAAGACTATGCTTTCATATGATGAACGGGGAAATATCTCAACAATTAGAGAAGCAAACGGAAATGAAGTGCATTACATCTACGATGAATTAAATCGAGTTGTTGAAACAAGGGATGTAAATAACAATAGTACAAAGTACAAATACGACTTAAGAGGTAAAATTACAAAAGTAATTAACCCTCTTGGGGATACGAGAGAATACACTTATGATAAAGCTGGCAGGGTGACAGGAATCAAGGATTTTGATGGTTTCTGGACGTTGTCTACTTATAATGCGATAGGGAAAATAGAAACTATAACTGATAAAGAAGCGCATGTCACGACGTATGGTTATGACAAAATGTGGAATATAACATCACAAACCATGCCGGATGGGACTATACAGGCATTTAAATATGATGAAGATAATCGTCTTAGTCTTGTAGAATACCCAAATGGTGGAACAAATACATATACCTATGATTCGGTAGGAAACAGAACATCAGTTACAGATGCAGAAGGAAATACTACAGCATATGTTTATGATGCGGAAAATCAATTAGTAGAAGTAATTGAGCCAGATGGAGCTAAAACAAAAAAAACTTATGATAGGGATGGGAATCTGGTAGCTGTAACAAATGCTATGGACCATGTAACATCTTATACATATGATGATTTGGGGAGACGCATTAGCAGAACAAATGCAGAGGGTGCAACGACAAGTCTTTTCTATAATAATATGGGGCAAGTAGAGAGAGTATGTCATCCAAATGGAACGCAGACGTTTTATACCTATGACTTAGGTGGAAGAGTAAAGAGTGTAAAAAATCCAGATGGTTCTGGAGAAATCTATGAGTATGACTTAAAAGGCAATTTGATATCACGAGCAAATGGCATGGAGGATAAAATATCATTTAAATATGATGCTTTGGATAGACTTGTAGAAATAGTAAATCAGGTAGAAGGAGTAAGGAAATTTACTTATGATGCAGTAGGAAATCTTACTTCTATTATAGATGAAAAAGGCAACAAAACCACGTATGATTATTCGCCAAATGGAAACCTGATGAAGGTAACGGATGCCTTGGGCAACGAGACTTTTTATGAGTATGACGCGATGAATCGTCTTGTAAAGACTCTTTGTACCGGTGCAAACGGGGAAGAGAGTCAGAATACAGACTTTGTATGGGATGTAATGGGTCAAATCAAGAGTGTAACTGATCCATTGGGTTATGTAGAAAGTTACGAGTATGACAAAAATGGAAATATGACATCTAAGACTGATCGTGATGGTTATACGATAAACTTTACTTATGGAAGCCACGGAAAGATAGAAGAAATCGTATACGCAGATGGGAAGACTGTTGAAATGTCTTATGATGCGCTCCGCAGGCTGAATGAAGTAAAAGACTGGAATGGGATTACAAAAATCACTCTTGATGCAATAGGTAGAGCTTTGTCTGTTACAGAACCGAATGGAGATACCGTAGGCTATGAATGGGGGCTGATGGGTGAAAAGAAAGCAGTCATCTATCCAAATGGAAAACGCGCAGAGTATTCTTACAACACAGAAATGCAATTAGTATCTCTCCATACAGAAAGAGAAACAATTCAGTATGCTTATGATGAAATAGGACGTTTGACAAAGAAGATTTTACCAAATGGTATTGAAACGAACTATCATTATAATGCAATGGGAAGAGTTGATGAAATTTCCCATATAGGAAACGAATTTGCAGAAAGCTACAAATATAGTTTTGATATCTATGGAAATAAGGTAAGTGCTATAAAGAATCGTGTTGGAGCAGAAGTGGATAATGGGCACTTTGCTTATGTATATGATGAATTGAACAGACTTACCGAAGTGCATCAAAATGACACTTTGCTTCGTAAATACAGTTATGATGCGTTTGGAAACAGAGTAAGTAAAGCGAATTATGCAAGTAGAATGGAGTCTGTGACAAGTTATACATATAATGTAAACAATCAGCTTCTATCTGAAGTGGATGGAACTATGACAAAAGATTATACCTATGATAATCGAGGGAATCTTTTGAAAGTAAGTACAGGCGCAGACATATTAAAAGAGTTTACCTTTGATGCAACGAACCAGATGACAGCATCATTTGATCTCGTAGATGGTCAGAGAAAGAAAGCAACTTACACATACAACGGACTAGGCCACAGAGTGGGACAAAAGATATCTAGTCTCATTCCAGAATACCCGGAAAAGAAAATCCGTTACACCATCGACATGACACGTCAGTACTATAACCTTCTTCAAAAGTCAGAAGGTGGTGCATCCCAGACATACTATTGGGATGGAAATGTAGTAGGAATGGAATCAAATGGAGTAGAAAAATTCTACTTACAGGATGATTTTGGTAGTCCAATGCACTTAGTAGATATATACGGAACAAGTCAGGAGTGTTTTGCATTTGATGAATTTGGTGAAAACCTCTCAACCAGCTACAACAACACAAGCCAGACCTTTGGCTTTACTGGCTACCAGACTGATGAAGTAGGTGACCTCTACTATGCGCAGGCAAGACGTTATGATGCAAGTGTAGGACGATTTGTCAGTGAGGATAAAGTAAGAGGTTTTGTGATCTTACCATATACTTTAAATCACTATGGATATTGTTGGAATAATCCGGTGGATTTCGTAGATAGGGATGGAAATTTACCTACAGTTGTAATCGGTGCTGTAATTGGTTTAGCCGCAGGTGCTTTGGGGGAAGTGGTTTCGCAGACAATTGATGGTGTCCAATCAGGTAAAAGTGTTTTAGACAGTCTTTTGGATGTTAATCCTGGGAAAGTAGTATTAGAGGCAGGAAAAGGTGCAGTTACTGGTGCCGTTGCTGGCACGGGTGCGGGGTTATTAGTGGTTGCAGGTACTTCTGGTGTAGTGGAATTTGGAGGAGACTTATTAGATCAGAAAGTCCTTCAAAAAAAAGAAGATTTGGATTATACACATGCTATAAGTAATGGGCTGTGGTCTGCAACAACAACCTTGGTTGTTGGCGGGATAACAAATGAAATATCAAATGTTATTCATCCGGAAGCGAAGACCGGTACAATGGACTATCTGTTTGGAAGAGATAAGGCAAAAGCCGTTGTTAAAGCTCAATATAATAATGCAAGATCGTCCAGTTCCCGTGCAAAATACTGGAATAGGTTGGAGAAAATAAAATTACAAAAAACATTAGGAACAATCAAGTATGGCATAATAGAGACAGGAAAGACTATCATAGATGAAATAAAAAATGAAATTTATAGAGATGAAGTAAATGAAGATATAGTTGAAGAAATAGATAAGAAAATTTCTTGTTCTGTTTATTAGGAGGGATTAGCGTGATTGATGTAATAATAGGAATAATAAGTGTGAGTTTTTTGTT
>ERZ791852.55-NODE-55-length-88712-cov-6.123216_pt1 | contig 88712 bp, 96 predicted proteins | sample MGYA00510287_ERZ791852 | MGnify/ENA primary metagenome ERZ791852 (study PRJEB30046, sample SAMN00715257) | human gut metagenome | study: EMG produced TPA metagenomics assembly of the A metagenome-wide association study of gut microbiota in type 2... | reverse complement strand
TAAAACCATTTTACTTAACTCCTCCAAAACGTCTGTCACGCTGATTGTATTTTACTATTGCTTTCTTTAGTTCTTCTTTGTTGAAATCAGGCCATAATACATCTGTAAAATAAAATTCTGTATATGCTAACTGCCACAATAAATAATTAGATAATCTGATTTCTCCACTTGTTCTAATCAACAAATCAGGATCAGGAATTCCTCTTGTGTCTAAATAACTGCTAATTGTATCTTCTGTTATATCCTCAGGATTTAACTTTCCTTCCTTACAGTCCATTGCCATCTTTGTTGTAGCTCTTCTTATTTCGTCTCTGCTACCATAATTAAGTGCAATAATAAATGTTATGCCATCATTATCTTTTGAACACTCTTCTAATTCATTGATTTTGGCAACAATATCGTCATCTAATCTTGTTTTATCGCCGATAACCATACAACGCATATTATTCTTATTTGCTCTTTCTATACAGTCCGATAAATACTTTCTAAGAAGTTTCATAAGTGCATCCACTTCATCCTGTGGTCTGTTCCAATTCTCTGTTGAAAAAGCATACATTGTTATATATTTAATACCAATATCATGTGCATCTTCGAGTATTTTTTCTACTGTTCTTGCACCTGCGGCATGTCCTGCTTTTCTAGGTAAAAATCTCTTTTTTGCCCATCTGCCATTTCCATCAAGAATAATGGCAACATGATTTGGAATGTTCATTCCTGTTAAATCAATTTTCTCTGCCATCCCGGTCTCCTTACTCATTTATAAGTTCTTTCAATAACTGAAAATAGAGGAAACGCACCGTTTCCTCTTTGTCATTAATTCAAAATTAAACTGTCATGATTTCTTTTGACTTAGCGTCAATTGCATCATCAATCTTCTTTACATATGCATCTGTGCTCTTTTGAACATCATCTTCATATCCCTTAATTTCATCTTCTGAAATTGAATCTTCTTTTCCTTTTTTCTTAATTGCATCAATTGCATCTCTTCTTATGTTTCTGATTGCAACTTTTGCATTTTCGCCTTTTTTCTTAATATCCTTTGCAAGTTCTTTTCTTCTCTCTTCTGTTAATTCAGGATATACAAGTCTGATAACTGTTCCATCATTAGTTGGTGTAATACCAATGTCTGATGCCATAAGTGCGTGTTCAATATCACCTAAAATTGAAGGATCAAATGGCTTAATGGCAATTACTCTTGCTTCCGGTACGGATATGTTACCTACCTGCTGAAGTGGTGTAGGTGCTCCGTAGTAATCAACTGTAATTCTGTCTAACACTCTTGGATTAGCTCTACCTGCTCTAATTGCTCCAAATTCGTCATCCAAATTTTTTAAAGACTTCTCCATTTTTTCTTCGTAAGTCATTAATAATTCTTCCATAATAAATAATCTCCTTAAAAGTTTTTTCTTAAATATCTTAATCTGCAATATTCTTATTCTACTGTAATTTTTGTACCAATCTTTTCGCCTGAAACTGCTTTATTAATACTGTCTCCTTCGTTGAGACCAAACAATAACATTGGCATTTTGTTTTCCATTGCAAGAACACTTGCAGCTAAATCAATTACACCAAGTCTGTCGTCAACAATCTTTGAAATAGGTAATTCATCATATTTCTTTGCATTAGGATTAACTGCAGGATCACTGTCATAAACTCCGTCAATTGCCTTAGCTCCTAAAATACAATCTGCTTCAATTTCAATTGCACGAAGGACCATAGTCATATCTGTTGAAAAATATGGATGTCCTGTACCGCCTGCAAAAAATACAACCTTACCTGCATTTAAATCTGCAACAGCTTCATCTTTTGAGAAAAGTTTTGTCCAAGTTCCACATAAGAACGGTGTATATACATTAGTATCCATACCTTCTGTTCTAAATATTTCAGAAACATACATGCAATTCATAATTGTTGCCAACATACCAATCCCGTCTGCCTTTGGTCTGTCAATCTTATTGCTTGTACGTCCTCTCCAAAAGTTACCACCACCGATAACAATTGCAACCTGAACCCCTTTATCTACTATAGCCTTTACCTGCTTTGCAACAGCCACACAGGTTTCTTCATCAAAACCTGTCTTCTTATCTCCTGCCAAAGCTTCACCACTTAATTTAAGTAAAACTCTATTCATTCTTCTCACCTAGTCCTTTATTAGTATTTACACAAATAAAAGACGTAAACACAAAATAAATTTTGCATTTACATTCCTTTCTTTATTTATAACCGATTTTAGTCAAAACCTAGAATTAGAATACCATATATCAAGTAAAAAATAAAGATTAATATATACTCTTTCAACGCAGATTTTTTAGGTTGATTTTCTATATATTTGTTTATCGCTTCTACAAATTTCTGTTCAGGCGCTCTATGATATGGATTATACATTTTAATAATCTTTGTTTTGTCCCACTGGAACCGGAAACCACACTTAATCTTTCAATTATATGGAAAAGATATCAAATATTTAGCGGTGCCTCAAAGGAATTTTTAGACAGATTAAAAGAGCGTTTAAAAAGACAGTAGTGAGTTAAATTTCACTACTGTTTTCTTCTATTGTTGTCTCAATTTTTTTTGTTGTTTCAGACTCTGTATTCTTTGTTTCCGTTTCAGGATTTTTTGTTTCAGGTTGAGCTTTTGTGGTTTGCTCTTCCTTTGTCTTATCCTTACTTTTATGTTTAGTTTCTTTTTTCTTTTTAGCTTTTTTTGTCTCCACTTCTTTTTTTGATTTTAACTTTAGATTCTCCGCTGTTAAAATTCTTCTTGCTGCACATGGACTTCCTACCGTACTAATTACCATACCGACTTTTCTATTGGCGGAATGTATTACTTTTCCATTTCCAATATAAATTGCCACATGACTGATTCTGTTTTTATCTCTTTTGTCTGTGTGATAAAAAACCAAATCTCCGGACTTTAATTTGTTTAATGAGACTGCGCTTCCGTTTTTTGCCTGTTCTGCTGCTGTTCTGTTAAGATAACGACCGAACTTTCTAAAAACAGACTGTACAAATCCTGAACAGTCAGCGCCTCTTGTTAAGCTTGTACCACCCCAAACGTATCTGTTTCCAAGGAATTTTGAAGCATACTTTATCAAGTCCCTTGCTTCACCTTTTTTAGGCAAATCTTTTTCGGCCAGACTATAACCAACAATACCACCAGTCCACTGGGTATCTACCATCTCATCATACTCCTCAGAAGTATATACTTTTTCTTTTTGTACCTTCAAAGTCATTTGTCCTGCCGGAATCCACCCTGTTACTGCTTCAGACCTTTTTATTTTTACCCATTTTTCATTTTTGCTAATTTCAACAATAGGATATTCTGTCTTTTTGTAAGCCACACCTATTGATGCTGCCTTCTTGTTGCCGTCTTTTCTTATAGCTACGTTTTCTGACTTTATTTTTGCAATTACATGCTCTGTTCTAAGTAGCACTTTTTTAGCTTCTTTTCCCTTTACAACATACTTGCTCTCAATGTAGCCTTCTACTTTACCTGACTTGATTTTAGTCCACTCTTTACCTGATTCTACGACCTTTACAACGCATCCTTCAAGAGCAACTCCTGCCTCATCGCTTGCCATGGATTTATCCTTGTAAACTTCTGCTATATCGTCATCAATATCATCTATCTCTTCGAAAGATTTATCATCGTAAACTTTAACAATTTTTAATTTTTTATATTTTTTGCCATATAGTGGTTGTTTCTTTTTTGTTTTAGTTTTCTTAGTCTTAGTCACTTTTTTTGTTTTAGCTACTTCTGCCTGTGTTGTTGTTTCCTGCACAGTTGTTGTTTGAACTTCCTTACTTGACGTTGTTTTTCCATTATGCCCAATTAATACAATTGTTCCAATCGCAACTGCAAACACCACCAAAATACCAACTGCTTTTATTACAGTTTTCTTATCAAAACTTAATTTATTTATTTTTTCTTTTATAAAATTCATTCTCTTTATTTCTACTTCCCATTTTTTATATAATTTCATCACAAAAAAATCAATTTTCACCTCTCTTTTTAAATGGGTGAAAACGACCTATGTTAATTAACTCTATTGCCATCATCTTTTTTAGATTTATTATAAAAATCCGTTATTTTATCCATACTATTAATCACTATCTACTAATATAATAACGTTTTCTAATATATTCAACAGTTTTCATAAAATTTTTATTTTTTATTTTTAAGGGTGAACATTCATTCGATTTGTGTTATACTCTTTTTATGATTAATTTAGAAAAAACCAAGATTATACTTGCTTCTCAGTCGCCAAGACGCAGCGAGCTTATGAAGCAGGCAGGTTATGAATTTGAAATAATTGCGTCTAACATGGAAGAAGTTATAACAAAAACTGAACCGGAGGCAGTTGTGGAAGAACTGTCATTTCAAAAAGCTGACAATGTTCTTAACATGATTTTGAAATCTGTAGATTTGTCTCTTATGGCTTTTGGTGGTTTATCCCTTATGGTTATTGGAGCCGATACAATTGTTTGCAGTAACGGCAATATTCTCGGCAAGCCTAAGAATCATAATGAAGCATATAATATGATTGATTCCATTCAGGGAAATACCCATCAGGTATATACAGGTGTTACTGCTATTGTGTACGATTTTGACACACAGGCAAGGAGACATATAACTTTCAGCGATTGTACTCAGGTGCATTTGTATCCAATGTCATCTCAGGAAATTAACGACTATATCAACACAGGTGACTGTTATGACAAAGCCGGAGGATATGGTATACAGAGTAATTTTGCAGTATATGTTAAGGAAATCAGTGGAGATTATAATAATGTTGTGGGGCTTCCAATTAGTAAGTTGTACCACGAACTTCAAAAGCTTTAGAAGCTATCAACTTTAGAAGATATTAGCTTTAGACGATTATTACTTTTAGAAGATATTAATTTTAGAGAATTATTAATTTTAGGAGATATTGTTTTGTCAGAGAAATATTATTTATGTATTGATTTGAAATCATTCTATGCATCAGTTGAGTGCATTGAATTAGGGCTTGATCCCATGACAACTAATTTAGTTGTTGCAGATAAAGAGCGAACAGATAAAACCATTTGTCTGGCAATTACACCTGCAATGAAAGCTCTCGGCATAAAAAACCGTTGCCGATTGTTTGAAATTCCTAAGAATGTTGAATATATTACTGTTGTTCCCCGTATGAAAAGATACATTGATTACTCCGCAGATATTTACAGTATTTATCTTAAATATATTTCAAAAGATGATATCCACGTTTACTCAATTGATGAGGCGTTTATGGACGTTACCAATTATCTTGCCCTTTATCAAATGGATGCAATTACACTTGGGCGTACAATAATGGAAGATATTTACAACACTTTTGGCTTACGGGCAACCTGTGGAGTTGGCACTAATATGTACTTAGCCAAAATTGCTTTGGATATCACAGCAAAACATTCACCTGATTTCATCGGCTTTTTGGATGAAGATTTATACAAAGAAACTCTTTGGGATCACACTCCACTAACTGACTTTTGGCGTGTAGGTCCGGGGACTGTAAGGCGTCTTGCCACAATGGGTATTTATACCATGAAAGATATTGCAGAAGCTAACGAGGACGTACTTTACAATGCTTTTGGTGTTGACGCGGAGCTTTTAATAGACCATGCTTTTGGCATTGAGCCAACTACCATGTACCAAATCAAGCATTACAAGCCACAAAGTAACTGTTTAACAAGTGGTCAGGTTCTTATGTGTGATTACAATTTTGATGATGGTCTTCTTGTAGTTAAGGAAATGGTTGATGCTCTTTGTCTTGATTTGGTTGATCAGGAACTTGTTACAGGCTCGGTAACTTTGCATGTAGGTTACTCTAATGCCCTTAACATGAAACCTGCTCATGGTACAGCAAGACTTGATATCAACACTAATTCAGACTTACTTATTATTCCAGCCGTTACCAATCTATACAGGGAAATCATAAGACCTAACATTGGCATAAGAAGAATTAACATTACATTTAATAATGTTATGCCTGAAGGTTACACTCAGTATACTTTCTTTATGGACATTGAAGCTTTGGAACGGAATAAGAAAATTCAAAAAGCAATGATTGAAATCAAGTCAAAATTTGGAAAGAATGCCGTTCTTAAGGGAATGGATTTACAAAAAAATGCCACTGCTATTGAGAGAAACCGACAAATTGGCGGTCATAAAAGCGGCGAAAATTAAGGAGAAAGTCATGCCATCTAAACCAAAACAAAAAATGCCAATAGAGGAACGTGCCAAACAGTTTATGCCTTTTTCAGCTTTAAAAGGTCTTGAGGAAGCCTTAGCTTCCAAAGAGAAAATCATCGTTCCCAAAAAAGAACTTACACAAGACTATGCCGAAGAACTTAATCTTAAACTTAAAAGTTTAAAAGCAGGTTCTATTATAACAGTTGTCTACTACTGCAAAGAGGAATATATCAAACTTACAGGTATGATTGCTAAAATCAATTACGACAGCAGAATCATACAAATTGTAAACACCAAAATTCCTTTTGATGATTTACTAGACATAATAATAGCTGATTAAATGTATATTACACTAAATCTTTTAATATAATATGTATTTATCAGCCATTTTATTTACTACTTATTTTTTACCATTGGTTTATCATTTATAATTTTTATTGTCTGATATTTATTTTACTATTATTTTCCATCTTCTTTTCATTATTATCCTATTTTTTAACTGAACTTTGTATTGCCTACTTTATCTTTCCTTAATAATATTTCTGCTACAGAAATATGTTATTAAGAAATACCCACCGTAAATTAAAACTAAAACAACTGCAGTTAATATAATTGAACCAAGCAAACCAACTTTTCCAAAGGTTGCTAAAATTGTTGTAGCAAATTTCAAGCCTACAACAGAATGAATAATGGCAATAATTAGTGGAAACATAAAATATATTCCAATCTGCTTAAATAATGCCCTGTTAATCATTTTGTCATCTGTACCTAATTTTCTTAGCATTAAATAACGCTCTTTATTGTCTGTTGACTCAGATAATTCCTTTAATGCAAGTATTGCTGCTGATGAAATCAGGAAAATAATTCCTAAATACATGCCAATAAATGTAACTATGGCTCCAAGCCCGATACATGCTTCTGCTACATCCATTTTTGTATTTATCGAAATCATATTGTAAGCTTTCTTACCCATTATTTTGGTTATCCGGTCATTGTTTTTTATTATTTCATCCTTTGGTGCTGTATTGTACTTTCCTACTAAAGTACTGTCATATACTTCTGCATTTTTAAGCGCACTGTCAGGCAATACAATGATACCCGAATTTTCTTCATTACCTGATAAATTAACAAATCCATATTTGCACTCTCTATATAGGGGAGAATATTCCTTTCCACCTAATTTAATTTTCTCACCATTTTTCAACGCAATGTTTCTTAATTGAACCATTCCCTGAAAGTTTGCTACAACAAGATATTGATTTTCTTTTAGTTTAAAAGTCTTTTGTCCATAAAGTTTTGCCACCTTGTTATAGTCACTTATTTTCATTATATCTTCCTGACTATTTAAAGTTATTCCCTTATATGTTTTTGCTATTTCATTATAGCTGTTTCCAACAACATCTCTTAAAGTAAGCTTCTGTGTCTTATAAGTATCATATTCCACATATTCGCTAAACTCATCTTCTATCTTACAGCCAGCGCTTTCCAATATGCTCTTTACCTTCACCTGCTTATTATTTATAACATCATTTTTTACTTCTTTTCCAACAGTAATTTGAACATCCGCCGGGCACATTTTCTGAATATTTTCTGATAAAGAATTTTTAATTGAAAATGCACTTGATAAAACGCAAATTGTTACAAAAAGCATAATGCATATAATAGTCATCTGGACAACTGTTGTATTTATTTTGCTACTTATCTGTCGTAAAACAAAACTATTTAAACCTTTGTAATATGTGCTTTTTTTCGCCATTACGATTTTAAGTATTAGTCCCGATACTGACCAGAAAAACAGCAATGTTCCAACAATTCCAAGCATTATTGGAATTAAAATGTCCATTGAACTTTCTAATTCATTAACGCCAACGGTTACTAAATAATATGCTCTACCTAAAACTACCCATGAAATAATGAAAATCATTATACATACAATAGAATTTTTGTTTTTTATTTTTTCATTTCTTTTTCTTCCATTTAGCAAATCTATAAGTTTGCATTTACCAATTGTCCATGTATTAAATACCATTACAAAAACATACATTATGCCAAAATATATTAGTGTTTTTATACAAGCACTTCTTGAAAATACAAATTCAAACTTGCGCATGTCTGCCTCAAACATATTTGCCACAACTATGCTCATTAATTGAGAAAATGCTGTGCCAATTATTAACCCAACTATAAGGGATATTATGCCAATTATCAGTGTTTCAAAGAAAAGTACAAGGGATATTTTTCTTTTTTCCATACCTAAAGTCAGATAAACTCCAAATTCCTTATTTCTTCTTTTTATTAAAAAAATAGAAGCGTATATTATTAAACAGCCTAATATAATTGACACAAAAACACTTACACCTGAAAGCATGCCTGTCATTAATTTTATAATATCAGATGTGTTTTTAGAAACATCCAGCATTACTGTTTGTGAATCAATGGCATTAAACACGTAAAATATAGCCACACCTAATATAAGAGTAAAAAAATAGATGGCATAATCTTTTATACTCTTTGCTATGTTTTTCGCCGAGAGTTTAAAGAGCATCATTTAAATCTCCCCCTAACATTGTAACTACATTGATTATTTCATTAAAAAATTCTTTTCTACTTCTATCGCCTTTTACAATTTCGTTAAAAATTTTGCCATCCTTAATGAAAATAACTCTTGAACTGTAGCTTGCTGAAAAAGCATCATGCGTAACCATTAATATTGTTGCCTGCAATAAATTATTCAAATACTCAAATCTTTCTAATAACATTCTTGAAGATTTAGAATCTAGAGCCCCTGTTGGTTCATCTGCCAAAATAAGTTTTGGATCATTAATAATTGCCCTTGCACTGGCTACTCTCTGTTTCTGTCCTCCTGACATTTCATAAGGATATTTATTTAAAATATCTTCAATTCCTAAGTCATAAGCTACTTTTTTTACTTTTAAATTGATTTCCTTATACTTTTCATTTTGAATGGACAATGCTAATGCAATGTTCTCATAAGCTGTTAAAGTATCAAGCAAATTAAAGTCCTGAAAAATAAAACCAAGTTCCTCTCTTCTAAACTTATTTAACTCCTTTGACTTTAAGGCTGTTATGTCCTGACCTGCAACATAAATATGACCTGCTGTTACTTTATCAATTGTTGAGATACAATTAAGCAAAGTTGTTTTTCCTGAGCCTGATGCCCCCATAATTGCAACAAATTCTCCTTTTTCCACTTCAAAAGAAATCCCGTCAATTGCTTTTGTAAGACTTGATTTACTTCCGTAATATTTTTCGATTTTATCAATAGTTAAAATATTATCCATTGTTATCTCCTTTCCACATGTTTTGTGTAATTCATAAAGCTTTATAATCTTCACATTACATAAACAGTGTATACTTTGCCTTGAGATTTGTCGCATTTCTAATATTACTAAACATTACAATTTTGTAATATTAGTTTTTTATGTTTATATTTTAATAATTCTCATATTTGCTCTTATTGTTAGATTTTTAATATTAATTTCTTAAATATTATTTTTTAGCATTATATTTTTAACATTATTTAAATCTAAACCCCATAATAATCATTCTTACCAAACACGATTTTTATTTCTGTATATTCATTTTGGATAGACCAGGCAGAAACCTGATGACCTAATTTGCTACATAGATTTTTTACTATGTACAGCCCCATGCCTGTAGACTTTTGTCCCAGTCTTCCATTCTCACCTGTAAATGATTTTTCAAAAATCTTTTTCAAATCCTGATTTGGGATTCCGATTCCGTTATCATAGATGGATAATATGACTTTTTCTTTTTCTTCTGTGGCACTTATTTTCAGCACAGCCTTTGTATCATTATCAGACATTGCAATATTTTTGCAGTATTTAATACTGTTATTTACTATCTGATTAATAATAAATTCCAGCCATTTTTTATCAGATTTTACTGTTATGTTTTTAATGTTTATTTGTGGTTCAATATTTTTTCCCAAAATATCGTCCTTGTTATTCATAAGAACTTTTCCAACAACCTCTTCCAAATTCACGTCTTTTATTATGTAATCTTTTTCACTGCAGCTACTTCTTACATAATACAAAACCTGTTCAACATAATTATCCAGACGTTTGATTTGCTTTATGTATTTTTCGTCCAACTCATTTTTGTGATTGTGACACATTAAAACAAGACTTGCTATAGGAATTTTCACTTCGTGAATCCACATTTCAACATATTCTTTAAAATCTTCCACGTTTTCCCTGTAATCACTTACGTTTTCAGTCATGGATTTATTAATTTTATAAAGACTTTCCCAAATAAGTTCCCCCTCATAAAAATCCGGTTTAGTTAAGGTTTCCAAAACTAAATATTTTTTGTCCAATCTTTCCACATTAAGAAGAAGTCTGTTATAGAATTTTCTTTTTCTTAAATAATTAATTAGTAATTGCAGCCCGCCTGTAAAAAAATACAAAAATGTAATTATTGCAACTATTTCAACAGGTAAGGCAAAAACTCTCATAACCATTAAAATAACAAAATAGCTGACAGCACTAATTGTTATTGTCAGCCATTTATCTTTTATGTATTTAATTAATTTCATAATAATATGTAACCCTGTCCCTTTCGAGTTTCTATTGCATCTGCGCATCCAAGAGATGCCAGTTTATTTCTCAATCTGCTAATATTGACAGTAAGCGCATTGTCATTAATATATTCCTCATTGTTCCACAAATCTGTCATTAACTGATCTCTTGAAACAATTCTGCCTTTGTTGTTTAACAGCAATGCAAAAATAATCATTTCATTCTTTGTTAAAACAACCTGCTTAGTCTCTGATTTTATTATGCCCCTGCTTAATTCCACATTAAGATTATTGTATTTAACATTGTCAGTTTTTACTTCCATTCTTTTAAAAATATTTTGGATTCTTAACAGAAGAACTGTGGGGTTATAAGGTTTTGTAATAAAATCATCAGCCCCGTAGGACATGGACAAAACTTCATCTACTTCACTTGTTCTGCTGGTAACCATAATTACCGGCACATCTGATTTTTTTCGTAGCTCTTTTAAAACCATTTCTCCATTTAGAATTGGTATATTTATATCAAGCAATATTAAATCTGCTTTGCTTTCTAAAATAAATTCTATTTGATTTTCAAAGTTATCCATTACTATTGTTTCATAGCCACTGTTTACAAGTAACTTCTGCAACTCATTCCTTATGGATACATCATCTTCAACAATTAATATTTTTTTCATTCTATTCCTTTTATCTGTTTACGGATATTATTGATTTTATGACTTTTTGCTTCAATCATTTTCTAAATTTTACTTACCCCGGTTCTTGCATAACTACTTTTTTCTTATACTAATTCTGCCTCAACTATTTTTTTATCAATTAATTTAACTTTATTTTTACTCAACTATCTACATAATTAGATTACTTTAGCAGCCATAACAAATTCTCTGATTTTCTCTCTGCTTTTGCCAACTCCGTTGTCGTTTTCAACTCCTGATGAAACATCTACGCCATCAGGTTGTACTGCTTTTATGCCATCTCTTACATTATCTCCGTTAAGTCCGCCGGCTAATATAAATAACTTATCGTCTCGTTTAATGTTATTTAATAAGCTCCAGTCAAAAGTTTCTCCACTGCCGTATGTTGGGGCATCAAAAACATAGCCTTTTATATTTTCTATGTTTTTGTACTTTCCAAGTTCTTCTAAATCGTTTACATTAAAAGCCTTTAAAACATCAATTAATGTTTCATTAAACAAACCATCCGGCAAGTCTTTATGAATCTGTACAAAGTCAAATCCTGCATTTTCAATGCTTTTTACCTGCTCAATGCTAGGCGACACAACCACTGCAACTTTTTTTATATTTTCATTTAGAGAAGCCATGATTTCTTTTGCCTTCTCCAAAGTTATATTTCTTTTACTTTTTGGAAAATATAAAACCATGCCAGCCATGTCTACATTATTTTCATTTAAATATTCTGTTTCTTCAACATCTGTAATACCGCAAATTTTTACTATCATATTCCTATTACTTTTAATTTAAATATGGAAACACTTTTGTATGTCGTGTGTTTTTCCAAGTACCAATAAGTTAGCCCCTTCTTTCAGGACAGTATCAGGCATAACCTGCAAATTCATATCATTTTCCTTCTTAATTGCCAAGACATTTATTTTGTATTTTCGTCTTAAATCTAAATCCTGTATTTCTTTTCCAATCCACTCTTTTGGAATCTCAACTTCAATTATTGAACAGCCTTCTCCCACCTCAATGTAATCTGAAATATGATTAGCTGTATATCTTATTGCTGTCCAGTTAGCAAGTTCACGTTCAGGATAAACTACCTGGTCTGCTCCATTTCTCAACAAAAACTTGGCGTGTACATCTCTTGCAGCTCTTGAGACAACCATCTTGGCACCTTTTTCTTTCAACAAAGATGTTGTCTCTAAAGAATTTTGAAAATCGTCTCCAATTGCCACAAAACAAACATCAAAATTATCCACACCTAATGTATCCAAAAATTCTTCATTTGTCGAGTCTCCTATTTGAGCACTTGTGACGTAAGGTAATACCGCATTAACCCTGTCTTCCTTTACGTCAATTGCCATTGTCTGATGACCTAATTCATCTAATGTTTTAGCAATATGTCTGCCAAATCTACCTAATCCAATTAATAAAACTGACTTCATTTTCCCTCCATACAATTTATATACATTTCTATTTCTTGTATTTTTACGCCTCATTCATTTTCATTCCTGATTTTTCATTTATCATGACGCATTATAATTCTTTACTATTTTACTTTATCCTACCATAATTTTCTCTTGAGGTAATCTAGATACATTATAATTCTTATTTGATAAAGTTGCAAAAATAACTGTTAAGCCACCAACTCTGCCTAAAAACATTAACACAATTAATACTATTTTGGAAACCATGGACAAAGATGGTGTAATTCCCAAGCTTAAACCTACTGTTCCAACTGCCGATGCTGTTTCAAACAAAGATTTCATTATAGGAATGTTATCTGCAATACTAATAACAATACCACCAAACATAAACAAAAATGTGTACATTAACAGTGTTGCCGAAGCTGACCTTGCCACTTCATTGGACAGTCTTCTTTTAAATAAATTTGCATCCTGCCTTTTCCTAAAAACTGCTACGGCTGTTGAAAATAATACTGCCACTGTAGTAACTTTCATACCACCGGCTGTTGAACCGGGTGCTGCACCTATAAGCATTAAAATAATAGTAATTAACTGTCCCACACCTGATAATTGGTTTAAATCTACTGTGTTAAAGCCTGCTGTTCTAGGTGACACGGTCTGAAATAAAGATGCCAAAACCCTGTCTTTTTCTGAATCGAAATTCCAAGTTGATTTTCCAAATTCAAAAAAATAAAAATATAGCACCGGTACAATTATTAATATTGATGTTACTCCAAGAATAACTTTACTTTGCATTCTGTATCTTCCAAAATGAAGTTTGTGCTTTTTTATGTCATCCCATGTAACAAAGCCAATACCGCCAATTATAATTAAAAGCATTATTACAACATTAATTAAAACTGAAGATGAAAATGTTGTTAGTGAAGAATAATGCTCTCTTACACCCATTAAATCAAAACCTGCGTTACAAAAGGCTGATATTGAATGAAATAATGAATACCATATACCTTTTATAATGCCAAACTGTTTTGCAAATTCAGGATACATTAACACTGCGCCTGCCAATTCAAAAATAAGCATCATCTTCACAATAAAACCTGTTAGTCTTACTATACCACCCATTTTATGTGCTGATATTGCCTCCTGCATAAGTGTTCTCTGCCTTAAACCTATTTTTCTACCTGACATTCTTGTTAACAGTAGTGCTATTGTTATAACACCCATGCCGCCAATTTGAATTAAAACTATAATAACACCTTGACCAAAGGCTGACCAGTAAGTAGCCGTATCGTGAACTACAAGTCCTGTTACACATGTAGCTGATGTTGCTGTAAATAAGGCATCCACTACAGATGTAAATTCTCCTGAGCTACTTGAAATTGGAAGCGTCAAAATAAAGGTTCCTAAAACTATAACGCCTAAAAACCCGAAAAATATAAATCTTGATGTTGATATATGTCTACTCTTCTTCATGTTATCTTTTTCTACTCCATGTGGTTTTTGACAATAAAATTAATATTGGGAATATTTCCAATCTTCCTGCAAGCATGTCACCTATTAAAACCAGTTTAGACCAATCGCTAAACATTGAATAGTTTGATGCCGGACCAACCATATCCAGTCCCGGTCCTATATTGTTAAAGCATGATGCTACACTTGAAAAATTAGTAAGTATACTGTGACCATCAACGGAAATGAAAATGAAACTTAAGAAAACAATAACTATGTATGCAACAAAGTAACTATTAACCGCCGAAACAACTTCTTCTTTTACAACATTTCCACCCATTCTGATAACTTCAACTTTTCTTGGATTTAAAGTCTTTCTAATGTTTCTTTTTACACTTTTTAAAATAATAAGTAAACGGCCACATTTAAGACCACCGCCTGTGCTTCCCCCGCAGGCACCAACAAACATAAGCATAAGTATTATTGTTTTTGAAAAATTAGGCCACATATTAAAATCTTCTGTAGCAAAACCTGTTGTGGTAATAATACTTGATACTGTAAATGCCGCATGATGTAGTGCTTCTCTTACTGATGAAAACATACCTGAAATGTTTATTGTTATAAGAGCTACGCTTGATAAAATAAGAACAACGTATGTTCTAAGTTCACTATCCTTTATTATTGACTTGAATCTTCTTAATAATACTAAATAATAACAACTGAAGTTCACGCCAAATAACAGCATAAAGATGGTACAGACGTTCTGAATGTATGGGCTGTAGCCTGCCATACTGTCTCCTTTAATACCAAAGCCACCTGTTCCTGCAGTACCAAATGCTGTACAGACTGCATCAAAAACAGGCATTTTCCCAATAATTAAAAATATAAAATTAAGTCCCGTAAGTCCTATATACATTAAATACAAAATAAGTGCTGTATCTCTCATTCTTGGAGCCAGCTTACCAACTGTTGGTCCCGGACTTTCTGCTCTTAACAAATGCATTGTGAATCTGTTGCTTTTTCCATCAGCCGGTGCAATGGCAAGTAAAAATACAAGGACACCCATCCCCCCAAGCCAATGACTAAAACTTCTCCAGTAAAGCATGCCTTTTGACATAGCTTCAACATCTGTTAAAATTGAGGCTCCTGTTGTTGTAAAACCTGATACTGTCTCAAATAATGCATCTACAAATGAAGGAATTTCTCTTGAAATAAAAAATGGTAAACAGCCTAATATACTAAGAACAATCCAGCCTATACCCACTGAAACCAAACCTTCCTTTGCAAAAAATCGCTTATTTGCCTTTCTACATAATACATATAGCAACGAAGCAATACCTAATATAATTACAATAGAAACTATAAATCCTATAACTGCATTCAAATTCTGACATGCTGCACTAATAATTAATGCCGGAAGCATAAATGCCGCTTCTACAGCTAAAATCTGTGATATAAATTTTCCTACAACTTTATAATTCATAACTTCCTCTCAATCATTGAAATATATCATTTAATTGATGTAATACTATATCCCCTGTTGCTACAACAATAACAGTATCTCCGTTTTGGAAATATGATTCACCATTTGGAATTTCTGTTTTTCCTTTATGTGTTATACATGCAATAATAACATTATTTACTAATTTCATGTTTTTAAGTGGAACACCACAATTTTGTGTTTTCTCATCTGCAATGAACTCTACTGCTTCCGCCTGTCCATCTGCAATATTATGAACTGATATAGCCATTCCTGTCTGTGCCCCTAAGGCTCTAACATAGCCGACTATTGTATTACAACATAATTCCTTTGGGCATACTACACTACCTAAATTAAGGCTGTCCTGAATACTGCTTCTGTCAGTATGTCCTACTTTTGTAATAACTTTCTCCACGCCACATGCCTTAGCATACATAGAAATAATTATATTTAACTCATCCATTCCTGTTAAGGTAATAAAAGCGTCACAGTCACTTATGCCCTGGCTTTCAAGTAATGTTTTTCTACTTGCGTCACCATGAATTACAGCAACTTCAGGAAGAAGCTCAGCTAACTCCCTTGCTCTATCTTCGTCTTTTTCAATTACCTCTACGGCTACTCCTAAGTCAATTAATATCTTTGACAGATAATAGCTTACTTTTCCACCACCGCAAATAATTGCATGTTTTACCTTGTGAGATAAAAAGCCTAAGTTTTTCAATAAAATAGTAAGGTTCTGTGATGGTGCTGTAACGTAAATTCTATCTCCTTCTTTTAAGATAAAATCACCATTTGGAATATGCACTTCGCCGTTTCTTCTAACGGCACAAACCAATACCTTACATTTTACAATTCCATAAAGATCATTTAATGAAACATCTTTTATAATGCTGTCACTATTTATTCTAAGTTCTACTAATTCCACTCTTCCTTTTGCAAAAGTATCTCTCTGTAAAAATCCAGGATATTTTAACAATCTTTCAATTTCCACTGCTGTCTGCTTTTCCGGATTAACTGTTAAAGATAAGCCAAAGGCATCGCGCATGGTATATATTTGTTCACTGTATTCAGGATTTCTGATTCTTGCAATAGTATGTAGTTCAGGATTCATCTTATGTGCTGTCATGCAACAAAGCAAATTAATTTCATCTGCACTTGTAGATGCAATTAAAACATCAGCTCTGTCAACTCCTGCTTCAGACAAAACAGACATTAAGGCACAATTTCCATTAACAGCCATAACATCGTATCTCTCCAAGCTTGCGTCTAATACTTCTCCATTAGTGTCTATTAAGGTTATGTCATAACCTTCCGCTGATAACTTCCTAGTAAGATTTGCACCTACTTTTCCATCTCCAGCAATAATAATCTTCATGAGATTTTCCTCCACATTCTTATCGTTAATGCAATGAATAACTTCATGGCAACATCTATAGTATAGCACTATTATTTATAATCTCAACAACTGTTAAAAAATAGTTACAACTTTTAAAAATAAGTTACAACCTTTGACAAGTCCTCAAAGATTTCTTCAGTCATTTTTCTGTATTCTTCCTCAGGATATTTCATGTCAGGTATACATATAACTTTAATTCCGCCGTCATGAGCCGCTTTTATGCCTGCCTCTGAGTCTTCTAAAACAAGTGCTTCCTCAGGCTGTACATTCACCTTCTTACATGCCTTTAAAAATACCTCAGGATTAGGTTTTCCATTAACAACCTCATCACCACAAATTTCGCCGTCAAAATACTGTGCAATTCCTGCCTGTTTTAAAATCACATCAACTCTGTCTCTATTACTGGAAGTTGCAACCATTGTTTTGTAATTGTTTTCTTTAAGATATTTAAGTAACTGAACAATTCCTTTTTTTAATGGCACTCCCTTTGTTTCAAACTCTTCTGCCATTCCCTTATGAACATAATCTATACATTCCTCATAAGGGAAATCCTCGCCATATTCATTAGCTATAATACTTTTGCAGACAGGTTGTATTTTTCCCAGTAGATTTTTGTAAAAATCCACTGTCATGTCTTCCCCTCTTTTTTGTAAATATCTTCGATACCACTCATAAGTAACTCTCTCGCTGTCAATCATGAGCCCATCCATATCAAAAATTACTGCCTTAATCATTTATCTTCTCCTTCAAAAAAAGTCCTTAGCGTTCAACTATTTTAACACTAAAGACCTATTTTATTCAATGGTTTTATATTCTATTTTCAAAGCCTTCTTTAAAACTTTTCAAAATACGTCTGCCAATTTTTAACTCTCCGAAATCTTCCTTTAATTTAATAAGATAATTGGAATAATCTGCAAACTTAACATAGTCGCAATTAACTATTTCACTTTTGTTACACTTCAGAAATTTCGTTGAACCTAATTCAAGAATTAACTGTTTTGTCGACTTGTAAGGTGCTTCTACAATCTCTCCATCTTTGCAATAAATTGACAATGTAGAAATTTTGTTATCTATGTAAACAATATCATTTATTTTTACCGGGCAGACAATACCATTTGTTTTAAAATAAATATATTCTCTTTCCTTTTTCGCTGTGTAATTTTTAAGAGTAAACTGAACTGCTTCTTTGAATTCATCTTCTCTGTAATATTTATCAAAATACTGATAGCAATGTAAATGTGCATAGGCGTGTAGTTTGGGATCCTCCAGCGATGTTGTAAAAATAATTGGCGTTGCCTTGTACCTTTCTATTTCTCTTATATTATCAGCAAAAGTCATACCTGACATATCACCGTTTTTTGTTTTTTCCAAAATTATGTCTACAATAAATAAATCGATACTATATTCCATGGCATATCTGTAGGCATCAGCACAATTATCTGCCTTAAAAATCACAACATCTTCAAGCTGTTCTAAAATATCGCAGGCTCTATCCATGTGTCTCTTGTTATCTTCCACTATCAATATTTGTTTATCTGTTGATTGCATTTGTTTTTCAATCCCCTTTTTCTTATTTTTTAGTTAATTATTCCTTTTAAAAATTTCAAATTTAATTATTTTGATTTATTAAACTTAGCCATTTTGATTGAATTGCTTCAATTTAGTTATTTAGCTATAATTATTTACTAAATGTTTTGTTTAACAATATATCAAATTCTCTTTTCTTCTCTCTGCCACTGAGGCTTTCAAAATACAATTGAAACTCCCTACAGTCGCTAACCTCGCCTTTTAATATGTAATCTGTACTAACGTCAAAATACTTACTAAGTTTTATGCATCTGTCTATTTGTAAATCATTTTCACCTTTTTCAATATTCTGATAAAAAGGAACTGACTCAATCCCCAATATTGATGCCATTTTTTCCTGAGACAGATTATGCTCTCTTCTAAGTGCCTTAACACGCTGACCTATTTCAATATTTTCTTTCGTTATTTCCTTTTTCTTCATTTGTCATCTCCATAGTTATTCTATATGAATTTTATATGGTTTAAATGTTTTATTCTACACCCCTTGGTAGTTTTAGTGCATACCTTGGGTGTGTATTTTTCTTTTATGGCAAGAATATTGTTTTGTTTTTATCTCTTTTTGGAGAATAAAAATAGCACTTCCATAATCCTATATAATAGGGTTATAAAAATGCTATCTTTTATGTTTTATATTCTTTTGTAAATTAAAGCCGGACTTGAAATATTATCCCCAAACTTCTTCGGCAATTTCTTTTACTAATTTTATCTTTGCCCACTGCTGTTCTTCCGTTAATTTATTTCCAATTTCACAAGAAGCGTAGCCGCACTGTGGACTTAAATATAATCTGTCTAAAGAAACATATTTAGATGCTTCCTTTATTCTGTTTATTACTGTTGTTTTGTTTTCTAATTCAGGAGATTTTGTTGTAATTAATCCAAGTACAACTTTCTTATCCTCACCAACTGACTTAAGTGGCTGGAATCCACCTGAACGTTCATCATCATATTCTAAATAATATGCATTAACATTTTCCTTTGCAAATAATGTTTCAGCTACACTGTCATAAGCTCCTGAGCTTGCGTAAGTTGAATGGAAATTTCCTCGGCAAACATGAGTATTTATTGTCAAATCTTCCGGAGCTGAGTCAATTGCTAAATTATTTATATCTAATAACTGTTTCTTGATTTTTTCTAAGCCTTCCTCATCTGTATCAAAAATTGCACAGGCATTTGGATCAACAACCATTCCCCATGAGCAGTCATCTAACTGTAAATTTCTGCAGCCCTTGTCATATAAATCTTTAATGAATTTCTTATAACCATCTGCAATGTCCTTTACTAATTCTTCCTTGCTATCATAATACTTTTTAGTATTTTCCCATGCAAAAGGCATAATCATCTGTTCTAAAAACTGAGCCGGTGCAGGTATGGTAAGCTTTGCTACAGTATTCTCATCTTCAAACTGTTTTAAAAATTCATAATGTTCAATAAAAGGATGCTTGCCACTTAACTTGATTTTTCCAACTACATAAGTGTCATCAATCATAGCATCTTCTCCATGGAATGGAAGACCATGTTCTGTCTTGCTGTGACCTACACCGTCAAAAGCCCACATGAAATCTAAATGCCATGTGGCTCTTCTAAATTCTCCATCTGTAATGGCATGTAAGCCAATTTCTTTTTCCTTGACTACAAGTTCAGTAATTGCCTTGTCTTCAACTTCTGTTAACTGTTCTTTTGTAATCTCACCCTGTTCGTACTGCTTTCTTGCTTCTTTTAAATATTCAGGTCTTAAAAAGCTACCAACGTGGTCGTATCTAAATGGTGTTTTATTATACATATTTTTCTCCTATTCGTTTATATATTGCTAATTGCTATGATGTTAATATATCAACGATAAAAAAAATTGTATAATACATTTTTCTTTCACTTGGTTATAGTTTTAAACTATGGCTGTGGTATTTAAATTACTACTTTTCAATGCATGTTTTCTAATATCTTTCTTACCTGATCTAAAATATAATTTTGTTTTCTAATCTATTTACTACTTACTTTGAAATAAATTTTTGTTTTTTAATTTATTTACTACTTATTTTGAAATATATTTTCTTATTTACCAATATATTTCTTCAAAGCTTCCACATATATTTTTCCCAGTGGGCTTAAACCTGATTTTTTGTGGGTAATATATCCGATTCTCATGTTTTCATTCCCCTCAAGCGGTACTGCGATAATGTTTGCTCCATTTAATTCCTTATCAATTACGCCACTGCAAACAGTATAACCATTAAGACCAATCAAAAGATTAAACAAAGTAGCCCTGTCTCTTACACGAATATTTTTCTTTTTTTCCTCACTTGAAAAAATTTCTTCAGAATAATAAAAAGAGTTATGTTCACCCTGTTCAAAGGACAAATACGGATATTCTTCCAAATCTTTAAAAGTAACCTTTTTCTCTTTCGCCAAAGGATGTTTACTGCTTATAAAAACATGTGGTTTTGCAACTAAAAGTTCAGTAAACTTTAGCTCATTTGACTTCAACTCCTTATTTAAAATCACCTGATTAAAGTTATTTAAATAAAGAACGCCTATTTCACTTTTCATTTTTGCCACATCTTCTATGATTTCGTAAGTCTGTGTTTCCCTTAAACTAAAATCATATTTTTCTTTTCCATATTTCTTAATAAGTTCTACAAAAGCATTTACAGCAAAAGAATAATGCTGTGTAGAAACACAAAACTTTAATTTTCTGCCACTTGTGCCCTTGTATCTTTCCTCTAAAAGCTGTGACTGCTCTAAAACCTGTCTTGCATAGCCTAAAAACTCCTCACCCTCTTTTGAAATAACAATGCCTTTATTGGTTCTTCTGAAAATTTCAATGTTCATTTCTTTTTCAAGGGCATGTATGGAATTAGTCAAACTGGGCTGCGATATAAACAACTGTTTTGCAGCTTTTGTCAAAGTTCCCGTATCTGCAACTGCTATCACATATTTTAACTGCTGTAAAGTCATATTTGTAAACCCTTTCTTTTTCAATTATAAACGAAATTGTAACATATATCCAACCACACCACCAATTACTGAACCAACCATCCAATAGCACCAGCTAAAAAGAGCCGCAAAAAACATTATTTTGCGACCTCTTTTGGTTTCGCCATTAAGATTACAGTTTACAACATAAGTTTCATCTGTCATAGTCATCTAAGAAGTGATGTTTCTCCCCTGATTTCTTGTATGAAATAACTGTATCTAAATTTACATTTTCAACGCTTTTGAAAATATTGCTCTCCACATAAGGATTAACCTGTTTTAATTTTTTAATAAGTTCTTTTATTTCCACACGCTTTGATCTGTTTTCTTCATTGTTACAGGTTGTGCAAGTGTCTGTAAACTTGCACGCACACTGTATGAAATGTAAGTCGTTATAGTCTCTCCATGACTTAATGTCATCTTCACGAATTAAATATAACGGTCTGATTAATTCCATGCCTTCGAAATTTGTACTGTGAAGTTTTGGCATCATTGTTTGAACCTGAGCACCGTACAACATACCCATTAATATTGTCTCAATAACATCATCGTAATGGTGACCTAATGCGATTTTGTTGCAACCTAATTCCTGTGCGAAACTATATAAATGGCCTCTTCTCATTCTTGCACATAAATAACATGGTGACTTTTCCACATTAAATACTGACTCAAAAATATCTGACTCATATATATCAATTGGGATGTTTAGTTTCTTTGCATTGTCTTCAATGACTTTTCTATTTTCAGGACTATAACCCGGATCCATAACTAAAAACTTCACATCAAAATCAAATTTGTTGTGTCTCTTTAATTCCTGAAAAAGTTTTGCCATAAGCATTGAATCTTTACCACCTGAAATACAGACAGCAATTTTGTCTCCCGGTTTTACCAGTTCGTAAGTGTTTATTGCCTTGGCAAACTTAGACCAGATAGTTTTCTTATATTTTTTTCTAATACTCTGCTCTACATCCTTTGCTTTGTTTTCTGCAATTTCTTCGTTCATTGTGTCCATAAGCCACGCAATGTAACCACCTTCAAGATTCACTGCATCATAGCCCTTTTCACAAAGATTCTCTGCTATTTCTAAACTGTTTTTTCCTCTTGCACAACATATAATTAATTTTTTTGAAAAATCTATATTATCATTATTCCCTATGTTATCAGGGGAAACATGTATTGAACCAGGTATGGCACCATAAGAAATATCCAATTCACTTCTAATGTCTATAACCTGATATGAATCTTTATCCAATGCTTTCATTTCTTTTGCTGAAATGTTCATAATTTTCCTCCAAATATTATATAAGTATCATTTGATTACTGATAATCTTTTATAATTATTTTTATAACTACTTTTTTGTAATTATTTTTTTTACTTTGTCCAAAATATTTTTCTGTAGAAAACATGTGTTAAATAACCTACATCAAAATTATACCGATAAATCTTTGACAACTTCACCTGCAATAATCAAGCCAACTACTGATGGTACAAATGCCACACTGCCTGGAATTGCTCGTCTTTCAGTGCATTTGTGTCTTTCTCCCGGTGGACAAATGCAGTCTGCCCTACAGCTAATTGCCATATCTTCAACCGGTGTCATTGCTGGTTCTTCTGAATATACAACCTTTAATTTTTTTACACCACGTTTCTTTAACTCTCTTCTCATTACCTTGGCTAAAGGACATACCTTTGTCTTGTATATATCAGCCACCTTAAATGCACTGGCATCAAGTTTATTTCCTGCACCCATGCTACTGATGATTTTTACATTTTTCTCCTGGGCTTTCATAACTAATGAAATCTTTGCCGTAACTGTATCTACAGCATCTACAATGTAGTCATATTCATCAAAAGGGAACTCATCAGCATTTTCAGGTAAAAAGAAACACTTATAAGTGTTTACCTTTGCATCAGGATTAATTTCTAATATACGTTCCTTGCAAACATCTACCTTATATTTTCCTACAGTTTTTCTTGTAGCTATAATCTGTCTGTTTAAATTAGTTAAACAAACCTTATCGTCATCTATTAAGTCAAATGTTCCTACGCCACTTCTAACTAAAGCTTCTACAACGTAGCCACCTACTCCACCTACTCCAAAAATAGCAACTCTTGAGTTTTTTAACTTCTCCATTGCTTCTTTTCCCAGTAATAATTCTGTTCTTGAAAATTGTGTTAGCATTATTTTCTCCTTACATATAAACAGCGGATGCACTGCACCCGCATTGTTATAATTCCTAGTAATAATATAGGTAAATATTATAAATGTGGTAATTATCTTTGTCAAACATTTTATTTTAAATGAGTTCCTTCGTGGTCTCTCAAGAAGAACATTAATTCAATTTTTGCTCTGTGATAAGCAATAAACTCATCTTTTTCAATTAAATCAAGAATTTCCTCTTTTGTAGCCCACCTTACAGCTTTAACTTCTCTTAGAGCAATTGTTACATCCTTAATGTCTACATCTTTTTCAACTAAGTAACAATCATCAAAGCCTCCATGGAAATTAATTGTAAAAGCCGGTCTAACTTCACTTAAGTCAAGCTCAATTCCAAGTTCCTCCATAGTTTCCCTGCTTGCAGCTTCACTACTTGTCTCTCCTGCAATCACACTGCCACCGACACTTACATCCCAAAGATTTGGCCACAACTTCTTATCTTCCTGTCTCTGTTGAATAAGCATTTCACCTTTACTGTTAAAAATAGAAACATGTACCACTGTTCTGTAAAAGCCTTCCGGTACCTCTTCGTTTTTGTTAATTGTGTTGCCTGTTCTAATTCTGTCCTTTGTGTACAAATCCCATTTTTCCATTTGCTTATAAACCTTTCCTAACTCATTTTTGTTATTAACAATTGATAATTTCTTCTGCAAGTTTTTCCATCTGTTCTATGTTTTCTTCCTTCATAACAGACTTAACTGTTACCATATTCTCGCATACTTTAACATCCTTCATTGGCTCTAACAGCCCCTTCATAACTTTTCCGGCTAATGGAGCCCAGGAGCCATTTTCAATAAGTCCTACTGTTCTCTTCTGGTAACTCTTATGAGCTAATCTGTTTAAGAAATCTTCCATAACCGGGAAAACTCCGCCGTCATAAGTAGCTGCTGCAAGAATCATTCTGTCATATCTGAAAGCATCTTCAATTGCTTCAGCCATGTCATCTCTTGATAAATCCATAACTGAAACTTTTTCAACACCCTTCTCTTTTAAGATTTCAGCCATTTTTTCGCCGGCTTTAAGAGTGTTTCCATGTACAGATGCACATGCAATTAGAACACCTTTGTCTTCTGGTTCATAACTACTCCATGTTGCGTATTTGCCAATGTAATATGAAAGGTTCTCTTTTAAAATTGGTCCATGAAGAGGACAAATAGTATTAATTTCAAGGGCTGCTGCTTTTTTAAGTAAAGTCTGAACAGGCATACCGTACTTACCTACAATATTAAAGTAATATCTTCTTGCCTCACATGCCCAATCTTCATCTGCTGATAAAGCACCAAACTTTCCAAATCCGTCTGCTGAAAAAAGTACCTTCTCTGACACTTCGTATTCCACCATAACTTCCGGCCAGTGAACCATTGGTGCCATTACAAATTTAAGTGTATGAGTTCCTAAATTAAGCTCTTCACCTTCTTTTACAGCAATGCTTCTTGCCTGTAAATTTTCAATTTCAAAAAACTGTGGCAACATTGCCAATGCCTTTGCACTGAGTACAATCTTTGCTTCAGGATATTTTTCTGTAAATTCCTTAATACTTCCTGAATGGTCAGGCTCTAAATGTGAAACAATTAAATAATCTACCTTTCTACCTGCTAATGCATTAGATAGATTATCTAACCACTCACTTGTTTTTCTTTCATCAACAGTATCCATTACTGCTGTTTTCTCATCTATAATTACATAAGAATTGTATGAAACACCATTTGGAACTACATACTGACTTTCAAATAAGTCTATGTCTGTGTCATCAACTCCTATGTACTTAATTGCATCTGAAATATATGTATCGCTCATCTTCTTCCTCCTTTGAATTCAAAACTATTTTATAGTATATCACGTCATAATGTATGTGAAAAGAAATTCTGAAGCAATTTTTATTACATAAAAAATGAGGTCTGACATTGTCATAACCTCATTTTTTTAATTTTTTATTTTCTTCCACAACACTGTTTGTATTTCTTTCCTGAGCCACATGGGCATTTATCGTTAGGATAAATTTTCTTACCATGTGTAACACCTGTGTTCTTTGGTTTTGACTGATTACTCTGTGTATTCAAGTCAACTCTTCTTGGTGCTTCAAGTGGTGTAAAACCACGATTTAAAATCATTCTGCTGTTGTTCCAAAGATTCTGAACATACTGTGCCAAGGCACTAATCTGAAGGTCACTGTCTAAATGAACGCCCTCTTCGTTTTTAATCATTTCAAAAACTTCTCTAATTTCTGCCCCTGACATAATCTCTGACTGTACACACTGGCATAAGTTAGTTGCATGTTCTTCTGTCATGTTCATCTTACGAATCATATAATCTTCAAAGTTCTGGGCTTCCATTGTTTCAGGTAAAATACCGTATGTTCCAAGAGACATAATTTCCTTCTTTGTTGGAATATAATATGCTCTGTCACCCTGTGCCTTTATTAAACCTCTGTCATTTGGATAAAAGAAACTATAGTAAACTTTTCCATCGTGAACCTGGTATAAACTTAATTCATAAGGGATACTTTCAATTCTCTCAATAAGCTGTTCTTCTGTTTCATCGTACTTAACACCTTTTTTCATCATATCAAGAATAACTGAAACAGGTGCTATACCATATAAAAAACCTGAAGTCTTTAAGCAACAGAAAAGAAAACTGTTAATTTTTCTTTTTGCTTCAAACTCTTCATCTGAAATTTCTTCATATCTTTTAACTACATCTGCCGGTGCTGTATACTGTTTTTCAGAAATTCTACCCATGTATGAAGCACCATATAATTTACTATATAAAATCTTGCTTGTAGTATCATCTTCTTCGTTATTATCTCTATTTCTAAATGCTTCGATTTCCTCATCAGTCATATACTGGAAGTATTTCACCATTTCTTCAGCACTTAACATTTTTTCAATAATTGTTTCAATTAATGGACCTTTATTTAGTTTAGATATGCCTTTAATGCCTTTCATTTTTGCAATATCTTTTAAATCATCTTTATTAAAATCTTCAAAAATATCTTTTAATAATATTTCCTTACGATTTTCTGACTTAGCAACTTTCATATAAACTCCTTTTCTCTTAACTTTAGTATATTAATTATATTTAAAGTATTCTTACCATAAATATTTAATTTCTAAATCAGGTGCTATGCACCATAAAACAATTTCAATCCACACATTATATTACTTTGATTTTTTTATATTGTAAACTAAAAAATTTAAGTTTGAAAAAATTTTAAGTATTTTTCATAGATTTTCCTGTATTTTTCTCTTTGTTTTTGCACTTTTGACAATATACTTCTTACAATAAACCAAGTTTTTCAAAAGCATTATAAATGCCATCGTTGTTTATGTCTGTTGTTACTATGTCTGCTTTGTCTTTTAAATCAGGAATTGCATTACCCATTGCAATGCCTGTTCCTGCAAACTCAATCATTTCAAAATCATTTGGTCCATCACCAATTGCAACTGAGTCAGCAACTGATACCTGAGCCGCTTTTAGAAATTCTCGCATACCTACAGACTTATTAACACCTGCAATTGTAATCTCACCACCGTTTTTCTGATTATTATAACTAAGTGGAGTATTTTCAAAATCAGGTGCTAAATCAATAGCAACCTTCTCTCCTGGAAAAGGTCCCGTCTGATAAACTGCTTTTTCCTGATTGTCCGGAATCCATACATCCTCTCTTGTTTCCATTTTTCCAAAAGTGTTTTCTATATGTTTCTTACTTGCACCTGCCTTAACAAAACCTTCTGTTAATTTTTCCTTGCAGTTTTCCGTTGTAATAAGTCTTGTGTCCGTTTGAATACTGAAAATAAAATTGTTATCTTTTAAATAATGACCTAACTTTTCTCTCTGCTCTTTTGTCATACATTTGTGATAAACAACTTTTCCTTCATATTCCACATACGCTCCTGCTGCTGCAACTATACCGTCTATTCCTAAGTCCAGAACTTCCTTCGCTATCTGGAATTTACTTCTACCTGAGCAGACAACCATGTAATGTCCATTTTCTCTTGCTTTTCTAATGGCTGTTTTGGTTGATTCAGGTATGTTACCAAAGAAATCAACTATTGTTCCATCTATATCTAAAAATACAACTTTTTTGTCCATTTTCTACCTCATTCTATCTTTTACTTAAAAGCTTTCCTGTCTTTTTGCTGAATCTATAATATTTTTTCTTTATTTTCTTTTTACCTTTTAGCATGCCCTTTTTCTTTGAAAAATAGTAAGTAGCATTTTTGTAGGTTACCCAACCGTTTTTCTTATAACCCTTTGAGTTAAAATAGTAGCTGCTAACACCGTCATTATAAATTTTACTTCTTAATATAACTCCATTGCCTTTTGCCAGATATTTTTTGTTTTTAACTTTGAACCATCCTGTTTTTAAAACACCTGTTTTTGAATTAAGGTAAAATTTATTTTTTCCTACAGTTATGAAACCTTTATCCATTTTGGCATTTTTGCTGTTAAAATGATACCAGCTGCCATTTACCTTAACCCAGCCTGTAATCTTCTTACCGTTAGAGTTAATGTAATATGTAGATTTTCCCTTTTTATTTAAGGTGCCTGAAATGTTCTTTTTACTTAAATTATAATAAGCAACTATACCTTTTGCGTCTGCTACACCTAATTTTTTTCGTTTTGCAGTTGTTTTCAAAAACTTTTTGCAGTCACTTTTGTTGGTAATAAATCCATGTTCAACAATAATACTAGGTATCTTGTTATAAATGCCTTCTCGTACAATTGAATAGTAATCTGCTCTAGCTTTGTTTGGATAATAATAATTGGACTTTCTTAAAAGGAAACCACCGTTATACACCCCTGCCAGCTGAAGATTATCCAAAATTATTTTTCCTAATTCCGTTGTTTTTATACCTACAGAAGTTCTGTAACCCGAATTATATGCAGAAAGCAAAAGTGCTCCTGTTCTGCTTGGGCTTGGGTCTGAATTAATGTGAAGACTTACTAAAAAATCTGCGTCTAGTCTTTTTGCCATATTATTTCTTGCTACAAGACAACCTGCAAGACTTGCAGTTGATAAACAATTACCATTTGTTCTTGTCATGTAAACTGTCACGTCACCAAACTTATTAAGATAGTCCCTGCAGGCAAGTCCAATATCCAATGTGATTATTTCTTCCTTTAAACCATTACCATGAGCTCCTATATGTATTTTGCAATGTCCCGGATCTAACAAAATTATTTTGGACTTAACAGGTGATAGATTAGACTCTGTGTATTTTTCCACAGTTGTTGTTTCCTGCGGTTTCGTAGTTTCAGCGGGTGTTGTCTGTTCCGGGGTTGTTGTTTCATTTGGTGTAGTCTCTTCCACAGTTGTTGTTTCTACCTGTGTTGTAGTTTCCTGTTCCACTGCGGCTAAAACATTGTTAGAAAAAACAATTCCCAAACCTAATAAGAATGTAGTTGTTCCTATATAAAATGTTCTTTTTAATTTTCTCATAATTATCTCCTGTATTCTTAAAAACTGTAGAATATATTTAAACAATACATTCTACAGTCTTACTTTTATCACTTTCAATCAAGCTACAGGAAACATTATAACACAAATGTTTCTTATTTATTTAATTTTTATAAACTTTGAGTTTATATTCTCAGATGTATTTGCCTTTGGAATATAAATTACAACACGATAAGATGTTGTATATCTGCTTATTATTTCTTTAAAATCGTCCAAGTCATCAGAATCTTTAACTTTATTTCCCATGAATCTCTGTATATCTGCGTTTTGGAATCCATAAACATTTAATGCTATATATTTCTTATTTAAAGATTTATTAGTTATAACGAATTTATTGTTTTCTACAGAAACATTAATGTCTGAATCAGCAAAAATATCATCTATCAAAGAACTTTTAGTAGTTGGGATATATTTTCTAACAACTACTTTTGCTTTATCTCCCTGTCTTATTTCTACATTTTCAACTCCAATGGCATCCATGTCGCTATGTCCGTAACTCCCCTCTACTACTTTCATGCCTGCCGGTATATTAATACTATATTCCACCTTTTCAGCTTTTTCTTTATTTCCCTTAACATAATCTTCCATCTCTTCTGTTCCTGATGATACATAAAGGAGTGGTGTCACTGCAAGTAACATAATCATCATTGCAATTACAATACCCATGAGAATGTTTCCGTAGTTAATTGTAAACTTGCTGTCTTTTATGTATTTTTCAAGTAAAAAACCAATTACGAAAAAGATTACACATATAATTAAAATTTCTAAAATGTCTTTTCCCGCCACATTAAATTGGGCATCTGAATCTGACAATACTATAACCCCGTTTCTTATTAAAAGTAGTATTCCCATAACTATTGCCAGCAATACTAATATGCTCTTTCTTGCAATGGTTGCTGTAAGTTTAATCACCGCTGTTAAGAGCAGGAAGCCAGCCAAAATGTAAACTGTTATACCTAAGATAAATTTTGCATTTATTTTTGTGAAAACAGAAAAGTCTGTAGTAGCGCAAATAATAAATATAACAAATTTTATAATTAGTACGCACACAACTTCAAGCAATGAAAAAATTCCTAAAACAGTAATGTCGCTTAACCAGCTTGCAACATATCTTGTTACTCTGTTTTGTGGATACATGCCAGTTGATTCCTTAAAAATATTTGTATTATATGAAAACACAATCATTAATATTAAGGCTGCGAAAACAAATACCCCTTTCGGAAATTCCACTGCATAACAGTGATTTGAAGTATTTTTCATCATTAATACTATTTCCCAAAAATTCAAAATAAGCATACCTATGGTTATTACTGCCAGACCTTTAATGTAACCTGATAATTGTCTTATTCTTAATTTGTATAAATCCTTTATATTTCTTAATTCTAATTTTTCCATAATTCCTCCATATTTTCACTATCCGTTTTTGTTGTCTTAAACACGTAATATTCTTCTGCTGTAAGATTTTCAAAAGCTAACTCTTCTTTAATTAATGCTTCCCTTATGTTATCAGTTATTTCTTCTTCAACTACTGCCATTGAATTTAAAGCCCCGATGTTTTTGTATAATACATTTTTTCCTACTATGTAATTCTCAACTTTTTCTTTCTCCCCAGTAACTTTGTATGCCTTGTTTCTTATTTCATCAAGGTCCCCATCATATACAATATTGTTATTATCCAAAATCACAATATGGGATAACATATTTTCCATTTCCCCTAACATATGACTTGAAACTAAAATCGTTCTTGGGTGCTCAATGTAATCTCTTAAAATCACATCATAAACTTTTCTTCTGCTTACTGCATCCACTCCCGCAACCGGTTCATCTAAAATTGTAAGTTCTGATCTTGTTGCCATTGCCAGACAAAAATTAAATAAACTTCTCTGACCTTTAGACAACTGTTTAATTCTTACCTTTTTATTTAATTGAAATAATTCCAATAATTTTTCTGCAAATTCCAAGTCGAAATTTTTATACATTAATTTATAATCTTTAACTATACTTTCTAATTTTCTATTTATATAACCTAATTCATCTGAAGCATAAACTATTTTGTTTATTACATTTATTTTATTTATTTCTTCGCCATCATATAATATTGTTCCCTTATCAGGTAGATTCTTTCCAGCCAACAATTTCATTAATGTTGTTTTTCCCTGACCGTTTCTGCCAATTAAACCAATAATATTATCCGGCTGTAATTGTAGCGAAAAATCTTCTAATACTTTTCTTCTTTTTGACATATACCAAAAGGATATGTTTTCAATTTTTATTTCCATTATTCACTTCTCCTTCTACATAATTTGATTTTCTAATTAGTCTTCATATTTTCTTGTTATGATTTCTATTAATTCATCCTTTGATAACGACAATTTCTTTCCAAGTTTTATTAAATTATCAACTACCATGTCGATTTCCTCATGTCGCTTACGCTTTGTAATCATTTCAATTGCATTTTCTGATACAGTCATAGCCTGCCCCCTATGTTTTATTAAAATTCCACGATTTACTAAAAGATTAATTCCTTTGGCAGCCGTAGCCGGATTAACACGTAGTTCCTTAGCTAAGGTTACCTGGGAATAACATGTGCCACCTTCTTCTATCCTGCCTGTTAGAATGTCATCTTCTATACCATCAGCGATTTGTACATAAATGGGAATCATGCTGTTTTCATCAATTTTCAAGCTTTCTCCTCCTCTCTACCACATTACTGATATAATGTAGTATAGTTGTATTGTTGTTCATTGTCAAGTAAGAAATTTCTTATTATATAAGAATAAAATGACATCTCTGCAACTACTTTGTACTTCCCCGGTTTAACATTTTTTATATTCCATACTTGGACAAATCCACTTTTCCAATAAGCATCTTCTCCAACATATTCCACTTTAATAGCATAGTAACATTCAGTTCCTTCCCTCTCATTATCTAATGTTTATTTCGTTTTGAAACAGGTGTTTCATTTTTCAAATATGTTTCCCACACATTCATTCTATCGTCTTCATCAATTTGTCTTATTACCTTTGCTGGAATTCCAGCTACAATACTATTTGGTGGAATGTCCTTCAAAACAACCGCCCCGGCAGCCACAATACTATTTTCTCCAATTGTAACTCCACCTGAAACTGTAACATTTGAACATATCCAGCATCTGTCCTTTATAGTTATGGGTGCTGAATATTCAAGATCATGTCGTCCGTCAGGATAATCTGCATTTAAACGTTCTTCAGCGAGAAAAGGATGATTAGGTGTTGCTAATGTAACATTTGCTCCAATCCAAACGCCATCGCCTAAAGTAATAGGTGATACATCTAAAAATGTACAATTATAATTTATAAAACATTCCTCTCCCACGTGAATATTCACCCCATATTCACAATAAAACGGTGCAAAAGCACACAAATATTTACCCTTTGCAGATGGAATTAATTTTTCCAGAGCTTTTTGTTTTGCTTTTGATTTCCTAACCGGTATTCTATTAAATTTGTCGCACCTTATTAAACCTTTTTTATGTTCTTTTTCTATTTCCTTGTTTGAGGTATTGTATAGTTTTCCACTTACCATACGCTCCCACTCACTTACCTCATTAATCATATCAAATCCTCTTTTCTATTATTTATTTACGCTATTGCATGTGAACATAGTATCATTCTTTAATGTTTATGTATAGTTTTCCATAATACGATTCTCAAAAAAATGTACAAAAAAATAAGATGTTTAAGTATGTATAAAAAAGTGTCTTCGACACTTCAACTCCCCTGCCCCTCAATCTTGAGGAGATTAGGGTTTTCTTTTGGATATGACCCTGTCAAGTGCCCATGCTGTGGCAAAAAAATGCTCTTTCTTGAACTCTATTTTGAACACAAACCAGTTCCGCTTATCGAAATGTATGAAAAGACTGTCGGTAAATACCGGCATTTTCCATAGACTATGTTTTACTTATCTGTCTCCATATACTACAATTATCTTATATTTATTCATTGGAGGCTTACACATGGAAGATAAACAACTCGTAGCGGAACTTAGAAAAAAATACATAGAAAACCCACCCGAAGATATGACTCCTGAACTCGTAAAAAACATGAGTGACAGTGATCTGCTGGATATGTCGTACTTTTTAATTGAAGGTGACTACGATGATGAATATGATGATGAAGTTTTTTTCATTTTTTAACATATTCATCTTATTTCCCATGCCCTTTCATTTCAGGTATGGGATTTTTTCTATCCTGCATGATAACGAACTTTCCTATAAAGCAAGAAAGAATATCGCTTGCGATATTCTACGCACCGAGTGCGTGTTGTCATACAACTATTTTCTTTTCGCACCAGGGTGCATCCCTAGTGGAACGTATTTTATGTAATAAGAAATTCTCAAAGGATTTCTTATTACATAAAAAAGAAGCCTTATAAACTCTGTTTCCTTAAGAATCAAAAGTTTACAATGCTTCTTTTAATGCTAGATAACGTCTGCACATTACCTATAATATTCAGTTTTTAGTTAAATACTATTTCCTATAAAGAAAACATTAACTATTATTTGTTTTATTCTACACCTGAAATAATCCACTTGCCATTTTTTGTTGATGCTGAAACAATAAATCCGTCGAAGTAGAATAAACCATCATATTCTCCTTCTTCAAGACAGCTCTTGTATTTTTCCATTTTCTTGTAGTTTCCTACTTTTGCTGTTAATGAATCAAGTGACTTACCAACATACTTTTTAGCAATGCTTTTGTTTGAGCTACCTTCGTTTTTAGCTTTCTTTGTTGTCTTTGTAGTTGTTTTTTTCTTTACAACTGTTTTCTTTTTAGCAACTTTCTTTTTTGTCTGCTTTTCTGCCTTAGCTGCTGTTGTTGTAGGTGCCACTGTTGTTGTAGGTGCCTCAGTTGTTGTTTCTTCTGTTGTTGTTTCTTTTACTTTTTTCTTTTTCTTCTTTTTTGTAGTTTCCTGAACTGTTGTCTGCTCCTGTGTTGTAGGTGCCACTGTTGTTTCTTCTGTTGTTGTTTCCTGTGTTGTTGTTACAGCAGTTGTAGCTTCTTCTTTGTTCCCTCCACATGCAGTCATAAATACCATTGTGGCAATTACTGTTGCCATTACACAAATTTTTCTCATTTTCTCTCTCCTCTTAAATCTTTAGTTTTTATTTACACAAACTCATATTACAAACTCCCCTTAGAGGTAAATGAATCTGTTATTTTACTCCTCAAGTTCTAGCTGTGTTTTCACACCTGAACTATAATACTGATTGTTCTTTGTAGTTATAACATCAATATCGTATGTGCCACCATCTATTGAAGAAGTGTCCAAATACATACCATAATTATAACCTTTATTTTTTATTTTACTGTTAATTGGTGCCGGAAAAGCTTCAAAAACATACTGTTTATCATTGCTCTTAAGTCTAATCAAAATCTTGCCATTGTCATCAATGTACTTTTCGTCAACCTGACCGCTTATTGGGAGATAATCTTCCATGTCACCAATATTTACAGTACCTGAATTTTCTTTTTCTACAACTTCTCCATTTAAAATTCTTGTAGGGGCTGCCATGTATGGAGCTTCCTCAATTAATGAAGGTATATGTCTTTCGACTAACTCAATTACAACTGCCTCAGCATTATTTTCACTTTGCAAATTTATGTCATAAGGAACAGCCTTTGTAAAATAGCCACTTCCATATTCATCAGCTACAAACGGAATTAACGCATTTCCAAAAGAATCTCTATACATAACAATAGAGCCTTTCTTTTCCTTGTTTTCAGTTGCCATTGATATATCTGTTACTTTCTTAAAGTGAGATACTACTTTGTAAGTATGCTTTTTATCATACTTAACATTGTAATCCTTCTCGCCTCCTTTAGGAAACAACATTTCATATAAATCTCCTGAAAAATCTTTTGTTATGCTGTATTTATCATCTGAATAATTATAATGTTTCTTTCCTAAATTATTAAGCATAAAATCACACGCCATTGATGCACCTTCATTATTCCAATGGCTGTCAAGTTTATGATATACTTTCTTACCCGATTTAAGGAATTTTCCTTTTAAATCAACAGTATTAATTTTCTGTTCCTTAAGCTGTTTTTTTAGGTAATAATAGTTGTTTTTATCTGATATCTTTACAAATCTGCCAGGCATAAATTCAGGATATAATGAATTCTTATTAGGTGCTACCACAAACAAAAATTTACCATTATTGTTTTCTACATGCTCCTGTAACAGAGATAAAACTCTGCCACAAGCATATATTTGTCTGTGGGACAACACGTCCTGACCTAAATAATCATTAAGGGTTTCGCTAAAAAACAAATAACCTTTATTTCCCACTATTACTTCACTGTTTCCTGACTCCTTGAAAACATTCTTTTTTATTACTGCATCAGTCTCAATAAGCTGTTGACGAAATGCGAAATTATCCGAAAAATAATCACTTAACTGATTAAAGAAATCCATATTTACTTTTCCATTTTCTTTTACTTTTGGGAAAGTCTGAATTTCTCTTTTTTCTGCACTTATATCAGTTTTATAAAAGAACATTCCAAGTGATGGTAAACATATCATAATAAAAAATATTGCTATAAATATCTTTTTCTTCATGTTCTCTCCTGTTAAAATCTAAAATAAATAAATGGATTGTAGGTTGCTGTTGCAAGTGCCACAACACATATTAGTAAAAATAAAATGTCTGCAACATAGATTAATGTTCCTGATATATTCTCACCACATTTATTTTTGATTACATTAACAATTTTTTCTCTTAAGGGATAAGCCAAAGCAATTGCTAACAATATTATAAATACATAATATGGACTTAGTAACTGACCAACATAGCTTATTGATTTTAGCCCCATATTAAATCCTGTAAACATTGTCTTTAACATCTTAAGACCAATCATAACACTATCTGCCCTAAACATAACAAAGGCACAAATTACAACAATCCAGGTAATAATGTTGCTTACTATTTTGTTTTTGATTTTGATTATCTGTCCAATTGTATCTTCAATTACATTTGCAACACCATGAATTAAGCCCCATATTACAAATGTCCAATTTGCTCCATGCCATATACCTGTTAAAAAGAATACTATCATTTTATTTAATTCAGTTCTAAACTTACCTTTTCTGTTACCGCCTAAAGGTATATAAACATATTCTTTAAACCAGGTTGATAAGGAAATATGCCATCTTCTCCAAAAGTCTTTTATACCCTTGGCTGAATAAGGGTGATTAAAGTTTTCCCTAAATTCAAAACCGAAGATTTTTGCCATACCTATTGCCATGTCAGAATAACCACTAAAATCATAGTAAATCTGAAGTGTATAGGTAATTGCTCCTACCCATGCCACAATAAAATTATAATCACTGATATCTAGTTTAAAGATTGCATCTGCAACATAACCTGTCGCGTTGGCAATAATAAGTTTCTTTGTTAAACCTATGATAAATCTTCTAATCCCCTCTGCTGTTTTGCCAATTGTACTTTCACGCTTATTAATCTGATTTGCAATTTCATTATATCTGATAATGGGACCTGCAATAAGCTGTGGGAAAAATGAAACATACAGCATTAGATTAAATAAATTCTTCTGCATTAATTCAGGATTTCTGTATACATCAATTACATACGATAAAGCCTGAAATGTAAAAAATGATATACCAATTGGAAGTGCAATTGCAGGAATTTTGATTTTTAAGTTACCTATGTAATTAACATTCTCTAATATAAAGGATGTGTATTTAAACACACACAACATACCAATATTAACAATTACTGCTAACACTAAAACTATTCTTTTTCCAACAATACTTCCACTGTCACTAAACTTTCCTTCAAAAAGCCCAAATATATAATTAAATATGATTGAGGCAATCATAAGCAATACATAAACCGGCTCTCCAAAAGCATAGAATATTAAACTTGCTATAATCAGCAATATGTTTTTTGTTTTTATACCCGGTAGTATAAAATACAACGCACATACAACCGGTAAAAATACAAAAAGAAAAATTGCCGAACTAAAAACCATAATTTTCTCCCGTCTGTATTTTATCTATTTTTGTAATTAATTAAATTTTTCTTTTATCTACAGGATGGCAACTAAAATTGCTATATGACAAACTATAATATTTATTATAATCTTTTGCTCTTGCAAAAAGGGCATCATACACTCTGCCGTTTAATTCCACCCAGGCGTGTTCTGAATCATGGGCAACATAAACTGTGCTATAACCACACTCATGAAGCATAAAAGCTAATGCTGCTGACATTGATACACAACAGCCACTGCCATTGTCAAAAACGTCATCTGCAAATGTAGACTCCCAACCTTTTTTGTGATAAATAGGTTTTAAAAATCTGTATCTTCTGTAAGGAACCTTTGCAATATAGTCAAAACATTTTCTTAACTTCTGAGCTTTTGTGTCACTTACTTTGCAAACTTTGTTTACAGTTTTTCTTGCCTTTATCATTGTGTTAATTTTGGCAACATTTAATTCGTTTTTCTTTGCCCTTCCATATTTGTCCAAAGAAATTCCATCTACTTTTTTCTTAATTGCCATTTTGCCACTGGTTCTGTCAAAGTAATAGTATTTTCCTTTATACTGTTTCCAACCGGTAACTACTACACCATTTTTATCAAGTAAATATTTGTACTTCTTTGTTTCAAGAATTATGCTTTTTAGCTTTTTACCTGATTTTAGATAATACTTCTTACCGTCTTTTGTTACAAAACCTGTTTTTCCTTTTTTCTTTTTGTTTACTTTCTTAGTCTTTGTCTTTTTGTTTGCACTTAAAGTCTGAACATTTTTTGTTATTACACCTGCATTGTTATCTTTTACATTTGCCGATGTAATTGTCAACATTCCAATGCTCAAGCACAAAGCCATCAATAGTGCAATTTGTTTTTTTCCTTTCATTTTTCCTTTCATTTTTTCCTTTTTTCCTTTCAATTTATTTATAAAACAGGATACCTGTTATATACGGAATATACTCCCGGCATTCTTCCATATGATGTATAGTAGAAATGCCACATACTTCTTCCTTTTCTGTATCTATAATTATATTATTTAAAACCCTCTATGGTCTCTGTCCAAGTCCACCTTCAAGAGTGATTGTTTCACCTGTCATAAATTTAAAATCAGGTGATGCCAGCTGTATGCAGACTCTACCGATTTCTGTTTCAACATTTCCATAATGTCCCATTGGTGGCATCTTAACGTTTGCCTTAAATGCGTCAGGATATGCTTTTTCAAAATTCTCTAACTGTGCTGTCCAAGCTAAAGGACAAACAACATTTACATTAATGCCGTCAGGTCCCCATTCAGTAGCTGCAACTCTTGTAAGTCCACGAATTCCTTCCTTGGCTGCTGCATAAGCACACTGACCATAATTACCAAAAAGACCTGCACCTGATGCAAAATTAATTACAGAACCTTTTGTCTCTTTTAAGTAAGGATAACATTCCTTCATGTAATAAAATGCTGCATATAAGCCTGAGTAAACTGCCAAGTCAAACTGGTCCTTTGTGTGATCTGCCAATGTTACGCCTGATGCTGATGCCTGGGCATTATTTATTAAAACATCAATATGTCCAAACTCTTTAATTACTTTATCAACTACATTCTTTACTACCGCTTCATTATCTGCTGAAGCACTTATATCTGCCTGAACCGGAAGAACTTTTATATCATATAAACGCTCTAATTCTTCCTTAGCATCTTCAAGTTTTTTAACATTACGACCGGTAAGTACAAGATTTGCACCTTCTTTGGCGTATGCTGTAGCTATACCATAACCAATGGAACCACAGCTACCGTCACTTAAAACAGCTCTTCCACCACCTGTAATAATTACTGTCTTGTCTTTAAAAAATCCCATATTAACATCTCCTCTCTTTTGAAATAAATATCATTTATTTACTAATTTTTCATATTCTTTAAAGTTTCTAACAATTCTAAATCTTCTTTGGTAACTTTGATGTTAGTCTTAATAGGCGTTCCATCCTTTGGTGTTATTACAAGGTCTATAACTGTATCCTCTTTAATTTCCAAAGCTGCTCTGTTAAAAAATTTAGGCAACATAGGATGTCTGTTTGTGAATTCAGTCATTTTATTTTTCATTTTCATCATTTCTAATGGGTTCATAATACTCACAATAGCAATAACTGCTATCTCTCCTTTCAATTTTCCTTAAAATATTATTATATTTAATAGCTGTGCTAACACTTTTCTGTTTTTCATCACTAATATGATTACATTTTCCAATGGCTGTTGGATTTGTTTACATCGGACAACTTCTACTATCTTCTCTATCCATATTTCCTTTAACATATCTACTGTTAAATTCCATATTAATATCTCTTATTTCTCTTTTTCCATCAATATAATCCTCATACATTTCAGCCAACCCTGACATGCAGCCATCGCAATTAGCCTCTATGTTACCGAGAGATTCCTCTACAATTTTTCTTCTCTCTTCCTTCGTTGTATCTTTAATTAAATATCCTGCCATAAGTCCTTCCTTCTTCTTTAATTCTTACCGATACAGTATACTCTGCTTTTTCCCATCTGTAAATGTAATATAAGCACATATATACCTTTTTTAAAAATAAAATCGTTTTCTTTTTTACTTTATCCTGTAAAAGAAGAAAACGATTCCAAAATTTCTTTATTTTTCTGTAATTTTATTGTAGTCTTCCAAAAACTCATCAACTAGTTTTTGATTGTTTTTCATTTCATTTATTTTCTTTTCATACTTCTTAATAAACCCTTTGTATTTATTGTTTTTACTCTTCGCCGCCTTTATCTTGTTTTCAGGCACAGCACCTCTTTGTAAATCTTTTTCAATATCATACCGGGATGCTTTAACTGCTTCCAGCTTTCCTTTTACATCTTCATATTGATTAATAATATCCACATCATCAACATATTTAACAATGTAAGTGGAGTTTTTATAGGGTATTATGTTTACAACTACACCACTAACTATTTTTTCATTTTCAAACAAGCATATAACAACCTCGGCTGTTGTTTCATTTCCAGGACTTGGGCTCCAGAAAATTGTCTGCCCACTTGTTATTGTAGTTTGTTTTTCTATAGTCTCGTAAGCACCATCTTTTTCCACTCTTATAATTCCACTGTCTGACTTTACAGTTATTTTGGAATTTCCATTCTGCGAATCGGTTGCTATGATGGGAATTCCCGGCTGACTTGATTCTACTGAAAATTCATATTTCCCAACATTTACTTTCATGCCTTTTGTTAGCAGCTTTTCTTCATTTTTACCTACTGATAAATGAAGTCTGTTGTTTTCCTTAATTTCCACTGATTGGCTTTGTGCCACTTCATTATGACTATTATTTTCATTATAGTTGAAATTATTTCTTCCCATAAATAAAACTAATGCAACAATTATGCATGCTGCAATTGCTACTTTTACAATTCCGGCATATCTAACACTTTTAACAATTCCTATGCTTTCGGCATTACCGACACTTTCAGTTTTTCCTACCTTTCTAACACTTTCAGTGTTCCTATTATTTTTAGGCCTGTAGTCTGCTGCCTGCTTAATATATTTAGCATCAATAGAATTAAGCATATGTTCTGCCATTTGTTTTTTTCTTATTAATTTTTCATCTTCTTTTCTCATAATATCCATCCTTTCTCAGACAAATATTTCTTTAACCTTGTCCTTAGTCTGTGCAAATGAACTGTGACATAATTTTTGCTTCTACCTGTTTCCATTGCAATTTCAGGTATTTCCTTTAGGAAATAATATCTCTTTACAAATATCACCCTATCGATATCAGCTAAACTTTCAATAAAACTGTTTATGTATTTTTCCAGTTCTTTTGCTAAAATCTCGCTTTCCACATTTGCCTTGTCAGGAATACACATTTCCAACTCATCTAACACCAAATCATAATAATTATTTCTTTTTTTTGCTGTATTAGTGTGATATTTTTTCAGGGCAAGATTTTTTGTGATTCTAAAAATATATGCGCATAAAGGATCCGGCTTGTTTGGCGGAATCTGATTCCACACTGCAAGAAAGGTATCATTAACGCATTCTTCTGCATCTTCTTTACTTACTAATTTCATAGCAATGTTCATACAAGGCTTCTCGTATTTTTCCTTTAGAACTTTTAAAACATCTTCTGACCTGTTAAAAAGCTCTTTAATTATTCTTTCATCTTTCACTTTTTACCTCCTTCACCTTATACTACGAAATTGATCTGTATTATTACACTTGATTTTAAAATATTATACCATTGGTATTGGATTTCTAATTGTCGATTATAACATAAAACTTATTATATAATTTTTCCATGTTTGCATATATAGACGTAACGTTTCTCTCTTTGAACCGACAAATTCAAAACATGTAGCCATGTTACAACTTCACAATAAACCTCCAAAAAGTTAAATTTTTAGGTTTAACTTTTTTGTGGTTGCTGTAACACAACTACATTTTTGTTTTCAATTATTTACTTTATTGGATTGCAAAAATTATTTATATAATTTTACATAATATAATAATAGAAAATGTAAATTTTAAAAAAATTATTCTATTTTACCATAAGCTTCTTCAAAGAAATACTCCTGAGAATCTATTAATGTTTCACCCTCTGTAATTTCAGGTCTGTAGTATTTACCATCAGATTTCATATATCTGCCCTTAATATTGTCCTGAAGCATTATGCCAAACATTTTGCTAACTCTCTTTTTTATGTTTTCATCATAAATTGGAGCTGCCACTTCAACACGTCTGACAGTGTTTCTTGTCATTAAGTCTGCTGATGAAATGTATATTTTTCTGTCATCTTCAGTTCCAAAAATATATATTCTTGAATGTTCTAAGTATCTGCCAACAATACTTTTTACAGTTATGTTTTCTGTATATCCCTTAACTCCTGCAATTAAGCAACAGATGCCTCTAATAACCAAGTCGATTTTTACACCTTTCTGTGATGCTTCAATTAACTTTTCAATAAGGACTTTGTCTGTTAAGGAATTAAATTTCATACCAATGTACCCTTCTTTGCCTTCTTCAACTTTTTTAATTTCTCCATCAATTAAATCTGCAATTTTATTTTGCATGCATTTAGGAGATACAAGAAGATGTTTTGTTTTTTCCATAACCTCTTCCATACAGATTTTGTTAAACACTTTGCCAACTTCTTTTGCTAGTTCTTCATTGGCTGTCATTAATGATAAATCTGTATAAAGTTTTGAAGTTTTTTCGTTGTAATTGCCTGTTCCAATCTGACTAATATGTTTTACCTTGTTGTCTTTTGTGTAAGTAATCAGGCATATTTTTGAATGTACTTTTGTGTGGTCAATTCCATAGATAATTCGACAACCTGCATCCTCCATTCTTCTTGACCACTCTATGTTGTTTTGCTCATCAAATCTTGCTCGCAACTCAACCATTACAACAACTTCTTTGCCATGTTCTGCGGCATCAATCAGTGCTTCTACTACCTGTGAGTTTTTAGCCACTCTGTATAATGTCATTTTGATGGAAGCTACATTTTCGTTATGGGCAGCCTCTTTTAGCAAATTAATAAAAGATGTCATACTCTCAAAGGGATAACTTAAAAGAATGTCCTTGTTTTCAATTTGTTCCATCATCGACTTATTTTCATCTATGTTTTTAGAAATCTGTGGCACTCTTCTTTTGAAAAACAGTTCACGATTATTTCTGAGAATATCCTGTATTTTAAATACAAAAGATAAATCAAGTGGTGCCTTGGAATAAAATGTCTGCTTTTTGTTTAAGCCTAATTCCTTACACAGACTTTTAATAACCTTTTCATCTAAAACTCTTGAATATTCCATTCTTATAGGACAAAGTTTCTTTCTCATCCTAATTAATTCTTCCATTGACTCTCTATAACTAATGTCTTCGTCTGCAAAAATTTCATCAATATCAATATCAATATCTGCGTTTCTTGTTATTCTTATTAAAGACTTACTCTCAACATTATAATTTTCAAAAATCTGTGGCATAAAATGTAGAATAACTTCCTCAATTAACATGTATTTGTTTTTGTTTGGAAACACCTGTATTAATCTGCTAAACATTGAGCCACCACATGGTACAATGCAAATTTTTTCTCTGTTTTTGATTGAAACTAAGGCTACTGCGTAAATCTCCTGATTATTTAAAAATGGAAATGGATGTTTTTTTCCGATTATTTGTGGAGAAAGTAATGGCATTACATTAGTTCTAAAATAATATTCCATGTACTGTGTTTCTTCTTTTCTTAATTTATCAAACCCTACAACCTGAATATTATATGGCTTAAGTTTATCTATAAGTTTATCGTAAACTCTGTCCTTTTTCTTTAAAAGTTCTTTTGTATTTTTATAAATACTTTCTAATTGTTCACTGGAGGTCATGTAAGTTTTGTTCTCTCTTTTCTTGTCAGAAATTAGCATCTGATCATAAATTGAGCCAACTCTTACTCTGAAAAACTCATCCAGGTTAGTTGAAAATATATTAACAAAAGTTAATCTTTCACATAAAGGTACTCTTTCATCTTCTGCTTCCTCTAAAACTCTTTCGTTGAATTTTAACCATGATAACTCTCTATTGTCATAACATGGAAGCACTGTATTCTTATTTTCTTTCATATTACTTCTTCTTTCATTTTTTATAATAATTTTTATTTCGAAAATTCTTTCAATTAATCTCCTAAGCATATTCCCATCATTCTCACTTGTTTTACAATTTCATCATTTGGATTAACTCTCTTCGGCTTTTCCACAGCTACACTTAATGGCACACTGGAAATTTCATTATTTACAACAGCTACCATTTTTCCGTATTCTTTATTTAAAATAAGTTCTGCGCCCTTTGCCCCTAGTCTTGATGTTAGAACTTTGTCATAGGCACATGGACTGCCACCTCTTTGAATGTGACCGAGAACTACTGCTCTAATTTCTCTGTGGACTTTTTCACTTAATTTTTTCTCCAAATATACTGCTGCTGATGTATAGTTCTCTGTAGCACGTTTCTGCTTCAACTCTTTCTTAGTTAGTTTACTTTCTTCTTTTGATATAATTCCCTCTGCTGCCGCAATAATAATGTGGCGTCTTCCCTCGTCTAATTTCTTATTGATAAAATCAACTATTTTATCAATTGAATAAGGAATCTCAGGTATCAAAATAATGTCTGCCTCACCGGCAATTCCTGAATAAAGAGTTAAAAAGCCTGCTTTGTTTCCCATTATTTCGTCAATGATAATTCTCTTGTGTGACTTGGCTGTTGTATGCAGTTCTTCAAGCGTTCTGGTTGCTATATCAATTGCTGACTGAAAACCAAAAGTCATTTCTGTCCCGTTAATGTCATTATCAATTGTTTTTGGTAAAGTCACCACGTTTAACCCCTGCTCACTTAAAAGATTTGCTGTTTTGTGGGAGCCATTTCCACCTAACACAACAAGGCAATCTAAATCCATGTTTTTATAATTTTTAATCATGGACTGTAACTTTGTAACGCCATTTTCATCTGCATCATTTATTCTTTTAAATGGCTGTCTTGAGTTGCCAAGTATGGACCCACCCATATTAAGAATTCCTTCAAATTCCTCAGATTTCATTTTTTTGTAATCACCATTAATCAAGCCTGTATAGCCTTCTAAAATTCCGTATATCTCTAATTTCTCCTTGCAATTGAAATTAAGAGCTTTTACCAAGCCATACATTGCACCATTTAAGCCCTGGCAATCACCACCACTTGTAAGTATTCCTACCCTCATCACTTCTCCTCCTTAATATTTCTTTTCACAAATATTTTGTATTATTAATACATTGTTCTAATTGTATTTTTTCTCTGTAAATATTTGTGTCATTTAAAGTAAAATTCACGTTAAGTGTAAACTGTCTATTGATTATTCTATTCATATTATTAATAAACATTCTAAAATAATTACATTCTACGCACCAAGTGCATGTTGCTTTAGCAACATTTTTCCTTTTGCGCGAGTGTGCATCCCTGGTGGAACGTTTTAAATGTAATAGGAAATTCTGAAAGAATTTCCTATTACACTAAAAAAAACGATAACCCGTATGCTTACGAGTTATCGTTTTTTATTATGTATATGTTCTTGTCTGCAAAAACATACCTTACTTATTACTTATCATTTTTCCTACTTGAGCTAACTATAGCATAAGCTACAATTGCCATTGAGCAACCAAATGCCAAACCGAAGGCTAATCCCACAATTAAACTTTTTAAAACAATTGCAAAAACAACTGCCCATATTAAAGTCATGGCTAATGCTATCATAATTACTATTGTTAAACTTTTCTTCATTGTAACCCTCCTAATTCAGAGTAATCTAAATCATAAATAATATCTTTACTCTACCACATTTTCAAAGTCAATTGCACTGTCTTTTTTCTGACCGGCTGGTTTATTTGTTGTATTAACTTTCTTTGATGACGGTTGCGCTGACTTATTTATGTATGCATTATTTGATTTTGTTGAAGGCAAGGTTGTTACTTCTTGTGTTGTCTTCTCTGAAGCTACCTGACTTTTCTTCTTTCGTTTTTTCTTAGTAGTTTTCTGTACTTCTGTTGTCTGGCTTACTTTTGTAGTCTCAGTATTTGATTCTGTATCTTTTGCAGAAGATTCCATAACTATACTCTCTTTTATTACTATTGATTTCTCAGTAGTTGTTATGGCTATATTTTTCTCAGAAGTATTTTTAGAATTTGTACAACTGCTAAGATACACAATTAAAAACAACAATATTGCCACACCGATAACACCAGCTATAATTAACCATTTTCTTTTGTTATTCTTTTTAGATATTATAACGCTTTCATCCATGGTTAAGCCCTGCTCCTGAAAACTGATGCTGTTATAGTCTTTTCCCATTAAGTTCTGAACTAACAGATGTTCCTTTTCGTTTTCGATTTTGTTATTATCAGCAAAAACCGGCTCAAAACCAATTTGTCTACTCAACTGTTTTTCGCTTAATTTTGATTTTGCCACAATTAAGTCCTTTTCAATGGCAACTGCACTTTGATATCTTTCGTCAGATTTTGAAACAGCTTTTTTTATTATCTTTGCAATGCTATCCGGAGCCTCCAATGGATTTGGGAGTTTATCATACTGCATTCTTTTGTAAAACGCCTTATCTTCATCTTCCCTTGTATATTCCTTTGGGTACTCAGGATAATATGGAAAACGCTTTTTGTTAAATAGATAATACATTAAAATTCCTAACGAATATATATCTACAGTATTGTCATATTTACTTTTGCCAATATAAATTTCAGGAGCAATATAATTAGGTGTTCCTTTTATGGTATGTGCCATTGTTGCGTTAGTAATGTTTTTTGATACCCCAAAATCACCTAGTTTAAACGCTCCATCCTTAGAAACAAATATGTTACTTAGCTTAATATCCCTGTGAACAATATTGTTCTTATGACAAATAGCAAGTCCGTTTGCTATACCAATCCCAATATTAAGTCCATCCTCTACAGTAATATTATTTTGCTGTAGCCATTTATTAAGCGGTGTAAGAAGTTCCATTAAAATATATATGTTATACCTATACTCACCTATTTGTTCTACGTCGTTTTCATAATAGGAAACGATATTATGATTGTCCTTCTCCGATATAAGTGAAAAAACTCTTATCTCATTAACTACACGATTAAGTTCTTTTTCAAAATATGCATTTGTCTTGTTTTTGTCTCCACCCATGGAGTTTAATATTTCAAGGTATTCATCATCTTTTGGTAATGTAATTACTTTTAAAGCTCTTGTAGTCTTTCCTACAATGTTGCTTCTCTCAACTTTATATACATCGCCAAATCCACCTGAACCTATTTTTTCTATTACATTGTATCCTAATATTGTTCTGCCTAAAATAGAATCCATTATTGTCTCCCATTTTTATTTTTTATCGTAATTGCTGTACTATCTCATATTTTTTATTTATAAATATTCTAATCACAAAATACCTTATTAATTTCCATATAAATTTTAATTGTCTTTACCAATAAACAATTTTAAAATTCCATAGTCTTCCTTGTCCATTTCAAGGTTTCTTAAAGTATCACTTATGTAATACTGCATATCTTTTTCAATTTCATCTGAATTTTTTAACCCTGTTAATTCTTTTAAAAGATGTGAACACTGTTCCTTAATTTGTGGGTTATTGCTGTAACTGGTAACTAACGACATATGATTTGTCTGATATTCAGGATTAGAAATATCTATGTTAGATAGTACATAAAGTATTATACACTCTATCTTGTCCTTTGGGCATAGTTTTTCCATATTTGCATAATCAAGTAACTGATTGATTTCAACATAAGACATATTAAGTTTTATTCCTAATGCAATTAACCTTTGTCTGTTAGGTACTTCCCCCCAATTCTTCAAATTAGAAATCATTTTTTCAAATCCCTTATCCAGATTTTCGGCTTTTACAAGGCTATGATAGGAACCGCCAAAATTTTCAGCCTTTATATATGCTTCAATGTAGTCCACCAACTTGTAATAACTGTTAATATATTCAACTTCATTTTCCCTTATAAATGAGACCAGCTCATTCTCATTTTTCAGACTTACTAATTTTTCTTCTACTTCAAAGGTTTCATTTTGAGAATTAGCCAAATACTTTCTTCTGTTTTTTGTTTTTAAAATATCTAAAAATTTTCCCTTAAGCGTAGTGCAATATTCATAGGGATTAATGCTCTCTTCTTTTGGATAGTGTGAAATTACATAAATACATATAGCATCTTCTAATGATTTTGAATATAGTCTAGGATATTTTCCATATCGCTGTAACATATAATTAATTTCCTGTAAATTAAACCTTAACCCCATGCCAAGTTTTATGAAGCTTTCCCTTGATTTTGGCACTTTATTATTTTTTATCCAGGATTTTATTGTATTTTTACTAAAGCCACATTTTTTTCCTAACTTTTCATAAGACAATCCCCTTGATAACATTATATTATTTATATAATCTCTCCATTTTGAATAGTATGGACTGTATGCATTTAATATTTCTTTTAACTCATCTACTTCTTCACAATTTATAACTTTATAGTACATCTCAGTAGTATTTATATGTTCCATTTTGTCACCCTTTTTCATTTGCTTTTTGCATAATTAAACGTTTGTACATTCTTTCTGCTACTTTATCCCCGTATTTCATGGCTTTTTTATACCAATACAATGCCTGTTCTATATCGACTTTGCCCTTTTTTCCTGTTTGGTACATTATTGCAAGATTTAAGCATGCCACACTATCTTTTTGTTTTGCTGAGATTTTCAAAAGTTCTTCTGCCTTTTCAATACTCTTATCTACCTGTATTCCTTTTTGATAAAAATACGCCATATTATTAAGTGCTTTCGTATATTTTTTTGTGGCTGATTTTTCATACCAGTATTTTGCTTTACTCATACTTCTTGGTACAGCTTTTCCATGTTCGTACATATAGCCAACAATATATTGCGCCTTTTTATCACCCTTTTTGGCTTTCTTTAAATTATTCTCATATTTGTTTTTATTTTTTTCTTCTTCTTTTTCACAAGATTTAATTTCCCTTAGACAAAACTGTCTAAACATTTCTATATTTTCTTCCAATAACGGAATATTAACATCAATATTTAAACCTTTTGCAATATTTTTTCCAATATATGCAAGTTCATAGGCTTCATTATTAGTCGCCATTTGATTTTTTACCAAATCAAATAACAAGAGCTTTCCTTTACCGTTTTCGTTAATACATAATTCTTCATTATTGATGTATATATTTAAATTGCTGTATTTATTTTTCACATACACTATGGTATCGCAAATGTCAGCAAGCAAATTAAATAAACATATCTTTTTCTGTTCTTCTGTCTTGTCAGAAAGAATTATTTTTCCATCTAAAATCATGTCAATAATTGAATTAACATTCTCTGTAATTATATAGATTAATTTCCCATTATCAACTATTTCTTCTTCAATTGTTTCACACTGGATTAAATCTTCATTAAATCTGCTATCATTATATAAATCATAAATTTCTGACTGTAATTTAAAATCTTTTTCTCCCAAATAAATAGCTATCAGTGAATAGAGTCCGGCAAAGTTATCGCCGGATTTCTTTACAGTATATACAATAGCACCACTATTCCACATACTTTTTTCCACTAATTCTAAGTTTTTATCTTGAATATAATCCATTGTTTTCTGTTCTAGAAGATATTGAAATTCCATATTGCTTCCTCTTATCTTTATGCATTTTTTTGACACACTACCAGCAATTCTAAAGTATTATAACACATGCACTTATTGCTTTTTTTCACAAACTGACCTTTATTTACGGAATTTCAAGTTAGTCTTTGTCACAATCATAACCGCTGTAAATGTAATCACTTCTGATGACAGAAATGATAATCTTTTTGTTTTAAATTCTACCTGATTACTTTTTCCTAAATAATGTGTTGTGCATATACTCATGGTAACAATCGGGCTAAGTGCCGTTGCTAACGCAACTCCCGTAAAGCCTAAATTCATAGGGAACATAAACACATAGTCAAATACCACATTAAACATGCTACCTGAAAATAGTCTGCTATTCCACATAATGCTGCAGACAGAAACATTGTTCTTACCATAAAGATTCCAACTGAAGTAAATCTTTAACATATACCATACCTATATATTTCTCCTAATTTCTAACATAACCAATATTGCTATATTGCAATATTTTCTCAGTCCATGTACATTCTTTCCATTTAGCAACTAACTGTAATTTTTCATTAAATTATCTAAACAAGTTCGTGATAATATGGGCAAATATCCTCGTAATGTCCATCCTTCATTCTAAAACCTTTTGGTATTATACCTAACTGAGTAAAACCAAGTCTTTCATATAAATGTCTTGCATGGGTATTAGTTGCAACAACAGCGTTAAACTGTAACACTCCATAGCCCTTATTCTTACCCTGCTTCAAACAATCAAGCACCAGCTTTTCCCCTATATGTAGCCCTCTTGATTCTTTACTAACAGCATAGCTGGCATTACAGATATGTCCACAACGTCCCACATTATTAGGATGCAAAATATACAAGCCATACACTTTTCCTGTATCCTTATCCTCAGCCACTGCACTGTAAGTCTGCAAGTCAAAAAATTCTTTTCCTGTATCGTTATTTAATAATTCTTCCTGTGGAAATGCAATTCCATCTTCTACAACCTGATTCCAAATTTCAATCATTGCTTCTAAATCATTCTGATTATATTCTCTTATGAGTATGTTCATTTGTTCTGCCTCCTAACTCAAAATGAATGTCATCATTTTTAACTCTTAAGTCACAATCTATGTTGCAAGCTTTTCTGCTCATTTTATCAAAATATATAATACAAACTTTTCTGCTCATTTTATCAAAATATATAATACAGTTTTTCTCCAACCTAAATTTTAATTATTATTTTCAACTGTTTTACCACTTTAATTGCGACATATCAAATAAGTTTTATTTTTTATATTTTCTAATGTATTCGTATAGCTCCATATTAGTTTTTGAATTTTTCTCCTCTGCCTCTATGTATTCAGGAAAAGGCAACCCGCTCTGGCATTCTCCACATATATCAATTCCAATAATCTTTTTGTCTTTAATAAAAAACTGTAAAAGATGCTCAAGCATATCAAGTGGCATGTGGCCCTGACTCCAATTTGTTTCAATATAATTTTTATCCAGAATATCTTTATCAATTGAAATGTAAAAAGGTACATCTGTCATTATTTTGCTAAGCTTATCTTTTCCTATGCCACTCCTAAGTTCTTCTGCTGAAAAAGTTATAAGTTTTTCGCGATTCTTAATATGAATTTGCTCTATGTCATTTTCAGTTGCACCTATCAAAATCAATTGAACAAGATTTTTATTTTCATTAATAATCTGCGCTGCCCAATCTCCACAACTGGTCATTTTGTTAATCATCGGTTCCTGCATATCGGTATGATGATCATATAGAACTAATGAAAAGGGCTTCATTATTCTGTCTGTATTTATTTTTGTTATGTAATGAAAATTACCTGAATCAATAAAATGTATCCCATGAATTCCATACTGCTCTGTTCTTTTCTTTATTTCTATTTCAGCAGCCTTGGAGCAATAAAGGTCACAGCCTTCAATGTCCGAACAATCAATTAGGCTTATACCACTTTCTTGTTGTATGTCCTCATCAATATATACATGTGTAAAATCTAAAATGTAATTTTTGCTTCTAATCAATGTTAAACGCCCCCTTACAAGCAAATGTGATTCTAGCAACCAAATAGTTTTGCTGTTTTCTCCATTCTTTCTGCAATTTTTACTCCAAATGGACAACGTACTTCACAAGCATGACAAGCAATACATTCAGATGCTTTATGTTCAAGAAGTTCATAATGTGATTGTACTGTTGCAGGCACCTCAGGTTGCATTGTCGCCAAATCATAGAATTTGTTAATCATTGCAATATCTAAATTCGCCACACAAGGCTTGCAATGTCCACAGTATGTACATTCTCCTTTATATGAATGGAACGGAGCATTGGCGATTACTGATGCATAGTCTTTTTCCTGCTCTGTAGCTGTTTCATATGCCAAAGCATCATCTACCTGTTCTTTTGTGTCATAGCCGCACATAATAGATGCTGTTGCAGGTCTGGTTAATGCATAATGAATACACTGAACAGGTGTTAAACTTACTCCAAAAGGAGAGCGTTTTTTGTCAAATAGTCTACCGCCTGCGTAACCTTTCATAACTGTGATTCCAACATTATTCTGTTCACATATTTTGTATAACTTTGCACGCTCAGTGTCAATTCCTTTAAGGTTGTTATCAAATTCTTCTGCAAACATTGTGTCAATATCTTCGCTTGCAGGTAACATGTCAAATGCCGGATTTATACTAAATAAAATCATCTCAACATACCCTGACTGTGCTGCTTTTATGGCAACTTTTGGGTTATGGGAACTCATGCCAATGTGATGTATTATGTTCTTTTCTTTTAACTCCATTACATAATCCATATAATCTGAATGCTGAATCTGTTCCCATTCTTCTTCTGAATCTATGTAATGTATCATACCAATATCAATATAATCTGTTTGAAGTCTTTTAAGTAAATCTTCAAAAGCTGGTCGAACATATTTCATGTCTCTTGTTCTAAAATACTGTTCATCTTTCCAGGTAGAACCAATATGTCCCTGAATAAACCAGTCACTTCTATTATCCTTGATACCTTTTCCAATAGTGTCTCTTGATTTTGGATCTGCCATCCAGCAGTCAAGAATATTAATTCCTTTAGAAGATGCATATTTAATTAATTCAATTCCCTCTTCTTCTGGGTGTCGTTCTAACCATTCACCACCAAACCCGATTTCACTTACGTCAAGTCCTGTCTTACCTAACTTACGTGTTTTCATTTTATCACTCTCACTTTCATATAAATTGAAATTTGTCTTCACGTTAATATGTAATACTTAATCCTATAGTTAATTTACATTAGAAAGAATTAATCGTCAACTTTGTTTGGAGACTGTGTTAGTTGCGTAATTTATATTGTGCAGTGATAATCTTGTTTTGTATGTGAGATTTTCTTTTCATTTCCATCTCCTCCAAATTCACTGTAAAACCACTTTATATAATTTTCTAACATGCCACACATTTTTTGTTCTCTGGCATATTTAACTTCATCATAATTCTGACTAACATCTTCTGCCGAATTCTTTATTTGTTCCATTCCGGCACAATCTAATTGATAATCCATCATAGAATGCACAGTCATCGCAAAAGAAGTAGATGCCATATCCACATCTTTTGTCTTAATTTTTCCATGTTCCTGAAGTGGTTTGTTAGTTTCTGTCAATGGACTTATGCTTATTATTCAATACATCTTCTGTTCTATATTTATTATTATGGAAAAATACATCCCTTTGACCTATTTTTTGTCAAAAGGGATGTATTATGAGGAATCATCTTAGTTTTGTTAATTTCATACTTGGAAAAATACATCCCTTTTGCTTGTTTTTTGCTAAAAGGGGTGTACTTTTGGAGACTCATCTTTGTTTTTTCAATTTCATGCTTGGGAAAATACATCCCTTTTGCTTGTTTTTTGCTAAAAGGGGGGTACTTTTGGAGAATCATCTTTATTTTTTCAATTTCATGCTTGGGAAAATACATCCCTTTTGCTTGTTTTTGCCTAAAAAGGGTGTACTTTTGAAAAAATATCTAAATAACAACTCCATTACAGTGGTCGATTTCATGTTGAATAATCTGTGCTGTAAAACCTGTATACTTGTCATGTTTTTTATTAAAGTTTGAATCTAAATAATCAACTTCAATTTCTTCATATCTTATACAAGGTCGTATACCCTCCAAAGAAAGACATCCTTCTTCCGTTTTGTACTCTACTGATTTCTTTGTAATTACAGGATTTATCATTGCAAATTGAAATGGTCCTGTTGCCACAACTATTATTGATTTATTAACTCCTATCATATTAGCTGCCATACCAACGCAGGTTTCTCTATTAGCCTTAAGTGTATCTAATAAATCTGTTACAACTTGTTTATCTGCCTCTGTGGCACTTTGTGCTTTTCTTGCAAAAATCTGTTTGCCTTTTATAATCTTTTTAACCATACAATATTACCTGTCCTTTATATATTATTTTCCATCCTTTGGTGCATTATATTTTCTATCTTTTACTGTATATCCTATTCTGCCCTTTGGTGCATAATATTTTCTATTATTTACTGTATATCTTATTCTGCCCTTTGGTGCTTAGTATTTATTTACTTTGCTGTATACTATACTCTATTTTTTACATATTTCTTTTTATCCACGTCATAATCACATCCACCAGATAGTCCTGCTGTACCTGACTTAATTCTACTCCCGGTTTTATTTTATGCCACTTGCGAATGCACTCCCTGCAACATGTTGCCGTTGCATGCTGTGCAATAAATACCGGGTGCCCTTTCATTGGAGTTTGCTTTCCGTCATTTGGTATATGCGCCGGTGCTTCTCTTTTAGCAATAAAATCCTCAGCATGCTTCCTGATTGTTTCTAATCCTTTTTCGTTGATGTAGTCTATGTCCTTTTGTTTTAGGTAAAAACTACTGCGAAATTTTGATTTGCCTAGACGTTCAAATAACTGCTTATACCATTGTTCTTTTGTCATACTAAATTACCTTTTCTAATTTCTCATAAGTTAAATTACAAATCGTTCAATTATTGTAGCTTAAATACTTTGCATAATGTTATTGTAAATGTTGATAAACCACTATTTTACAGCAATAATTTTGCATTTTCATATACAAAAGCGGATACGGATTTCCCTCTTCATCTAAATCGGTTCTTTTTGCTCATTTTCAGCAATTATTAAATGTTCGACGCTGTTTAATGCCTGTGGCACATACTTTTTAATCTGCTCTACTTCTTTATCGGAAAGAAATAGATGTGTAGCCCTAACAGACTGTTCCCAAACTATTAATAGCTGGTCTGTTATCTTTTCTTTTCTGTTCTATTTTCCGTCTCATATATCTTCATTTACTTTCCTGCACAACGAAATTTATAACTGGTCTATGCTCTCCTTAAGTTCGATTATTTTTCGTTCTATCTCCTTAATAACTATTTCAAATTCCTCATCACTTTTTCCCGTTGGATCATCAAGCCCCCAATTATCATCAAAACTTCTTCCTATAAAAGGACAACCTACATTACATCCCATTGAAATAGCTATATCAGGTTTCGGAATCTCACTAATAAGTTTAGAATATTGATTTTTTTCCATATCGATTCCATGCATTTTTTTCATAATTCTCACTGCGTCCTGATTAATCTGTGGCTTTGTTTGAGTACCTGCAGAATAACTTTCAAAAACATCAGAAGCCAGGTATTTTCCCAGTGCCTCTGCGATTTGACTTCTACAGGAATTATGAACACATATAAATGCTACTTTCTTTTTTCTTCTTTCTTTGTCCAAAATTGACTTTCTCCATATATTTTCAAATATTAATTACAAATCTCTTTCAATAAACTGTTCATTATCATATAATACTGTATTTCACTCACTCATGACTTGCTCTCCTAAAATCTTTCTAAACATTATAACACATAATAAAGGTAACTTGGTCAATCTTTGGAACTCTTTAATACTTAAAGAGTGTTGTTTTCACTTAACTCGATATGTTCATTCCAGAAACAGGATATGACAGAATTATTTTATAAAATATAATTTACTTCCATATTATACACAGGCTGACAAAAATGTAATATAATATTTACATACAATTCAAAGGAAAAACTATGAATTTTATATGGAAAAAGGCTATTTTTCTCTATAATACTTCATTTATGGGAAGGAACGGTGAATCTATGAAAAAAATAATATCAAAATTAACATTAATTTTCTTTTGTATGAGTTTTTTTATGATAATTCCAAAGAATGTTAACGCAGCAGAAATTATTCCAGTTAATATTTTAGTGGAATATGGTCAAACGGAAGCCAGAACAATTTTAAATATGATTAATGAAATGAGAACCAGCAACTCCGATGCCTGGTATTGGAATTCAGATGACACAACCAAAACTACATGCGATAATTTAAGCGAACTTGCTTATGATTATGATTTAGAGAAACTTGCAATGAAACGTGCAGCGGAAATTGCATTATCATACGCCCATACAAGACCAAACGGTGAACGTTGTTTCAGCATTTATGATGAAGAAGGCGTTAGTTACAGTTTTGTCGGTGAAAATATTGCAGCCGGCTATCGATCAGCCTCAGAAGTAAATATGGGCTGGCGTGAAGATAATGATAGTTATGCCGGTCAGGGACACCGCAGAAATATGTTAAATTCTAATTTTAATTGCGTTGGAATCGGACATGTTTATTACAATGGCTGTCATTACTGGGTAGAAGAATTTGCATATAGAACTTCTATCAATACAACTAAGACAACAGCAAATGACAGTGAGCAGACTACTACTCTTTCCGTAGATAAAAGTAATATTACGGATTTTAGAGTTCTTTATGACAGTAATTCCTACAATCTTCGAAAAGGTGAAACAGTAACTCCAAATAGTATGGCTGTAATTTATGTTTCGAATCAGTGGCCAAGAGGTAACGGAATTGTGGCAGATGCACCAACCTTTTCTATGGCTGATTCTTCCATTGCCACTTATAGTAACGGCAAAATTCTGGGAGTATCAGAAGGCACAACCACATTAACAGCATCACTGTACGGGTTAACGGCAACAATTGTGCCAACCATAAATGTACATGACTGTAACAAACATTGGGATCAGGGCAAAATTACAAAACAACCAACAACTAAATATGAAGGCGAAAAAACTTTTACCTGTAGTGTATGTGGAAAAACATATTCTGTGGCAATCGCAAAGATTAGTTCTTCCACAACCAACCCGACAAATAAAACAAATACCTCAAATCCTGTTCAGAAAACACAGGTAGGCAAAAAAATCACGAAGAAAATTAAACTTAACCGCAAAAAAATCACGAAGAAAATTAAACTTAACCGCAAGAAACTTACTTTAAAGAAAGGAAAGGCTTTTAAATTGAAAGTCTCTTTAATACCTAAAGATAGTCAGGATAAGATTATTTTCAAGACTTCAAACAAAAAGATTGTCAAAGTCAGCAAAACCGGAAAAATCAAAGCTCTAAAAAAAGGAAAAGCCAAAATCACTGTAGTTTCAGGCAAAAAGAAAATCGTCTGCAAAGTAACAGTAAAATAGACTCTGCATATAAAGTCTGTGTATAGACTCTGTTTATAGTGTCTGTGTTATAAATCACAACATTTAAACTGAAATGGCCCTATTTTCCGAATGTTCGGCAAATAGGACCATTTTTCAGTTAGCTTTATCTTTTTTCCATAACTACTATTTTGTTAGACATACTTTGGACTACAGGCAACTTTCCAATCACATTATAAATTGGCTTAATTTTTTTCATTCCTTCTACCAAACTTACGTCCTTCTTCCAAGTAAACTGTGGAATTATTTTTTCTAGTTCTCTGCCCTTCTTAACGCCCCACTTAAATTTAGCATTGCTACCTTCAATGGACTTTTCCTTTATATGTTTTACAAAAAATGGGGACATTGTTTCAATCATTACCGTAGCTGTTTTGAAGGATTTTTTAATAATGGAAAATATCTTTTTAACATCAGCTTCACTCAAATACATAGATAAACCTTCAACTATTACAAGCACATTCTCATCATTATATGTAATACTGTCTGTGTAAGTTATATCCATTGCAGACTTTGCAATCTGATAAATCGGGCCTTTTTCTTCAAGGAAACGGCTTCTTATATCTATTGTTTCAGGCAAGTCCAAATTGTACCATAAACTATATTTGCCCTTCATTCGATAACATCTTGTATCCAGACCACATCCAATATTTACAACTATTGTGTCAGGATGTTCATTCAAATACTGCTCTACCATATCGTCAAGCACAATCGTCCTGGCAATCACTCCACTTCCCATAGTCTTGTCATTTTCTGCTTTTGAAAAATCATAGTCTAATTTTCCAACAATTTCAACTGCTATATCGTCTTTTATTTTTGCATCATTCTTTTTTGTTTCCTTAGCTCTTGCATACAAGGTCTGAATCATTGTTTCCGGTACACCTGTAACCTTTACTTTTTCTTTCATATCATATGCTCCTTTAAATTTAGCTCACAATATAATGCCTCTGTATTTCTTTAGATTTTTCTCACAACACAATGCATACGCATGCCTTTACGGATTTCAAATTTTTCAACTTTTAAACCTGCATTTTTGCAACACTCCATAACGGTTGCTCTTTTTGCAATCTTTACATCGCCATGACCACATAAATTTGCAAGCGGAAGTTCTATGTTATCTATAAACCATAAAAGCAGTTTGTTGTCACTGGTTACATCTCGAAGAATCAATATTCCACCTGGACTAAGACATCTTTTCACACTGTTGAAAAATGCCTGAGGATTTGGATAATGATGAAAACTGTTTGAACATATTATTGCATCAAAAGTGTTTTTTTCAAAAGGGAAATTCTCGCAGTCCCCTACTACAAAATCAGCATTTGGAATATTTTTCTTTTTTGCCTGTTCTATCATTGCCGGTGTCAAATCAAGACCTGTGTAATGACGGGTTGGATATTTCTCTGCCAACAAGGAAATCATTGGAGCCGGACCGCATCCTGCATCAAGCAGTGATGAAAATTCTTCCTTCTCTAATTCTTCCAAAATATCAGGATAATCCTTCTTGCACATTTCATAAATTCCTGCATGATTACTTTCGTATCTTTCTGCTGCTTTTGTAAACTCACTAACTGATAATTCCTTGTACTGTTCGCTGGTCATCTTCCTTCATCCTCCATAATTTATAAACTTAATAATAGTATTTTTCGTTCTTTGGTTAGTCTATTCTAACTATGTTTATAATATCCTTTTAATATGGAAAGTTCAATATAAAAGTTGAGAATAAACTTCACAATATAGGAATATTTATGTAGCATTGATAAACGTCTTGTTGAAATATTCTTACAAAGAATGGTGAATCCGGCTCCTCCACCAGAAAAGAAATATTTTAAGAACGTAAATCTGCTGCCAAAGAAGAAATCAAATACTCTGAAAAAATATTTACTGTGCATTTTTGAAAAACAGATTCACTTTTACCATATGTTCATCACGTGTTGCATAATAAGACTGACAATTGTAATTCCACACCAGCATGATGCTCCCACAGCAATTGGCTTTCCACCTGTTTTAATAAGCTGTATTACATTACTGTTTAATCCTATTGCTGCCATTGCCATAATAATCAGAAACTTTGACAGTTCTTTAAGCGGCTTAAATACCTGGTCACTGACTCCCATATGTACACAAACTGTAGTGATAATCGCTGCAATTACGAAATAAAGTATGAACATTGGAAATGCCCTCTTAAAGCTAAACTTTGAAGTTTTTCTTCCTTCATTTGAACTTCTTTTTGCTCTTATCAGGGATAGTCCCAGCGTAATAGGTATGATTGCAAGTGTTCTTGTAAGTTTTACCGTTACTGCCTGATTTAAAGTTTCACTTCCAAGATTCCACATACTGTCCCATGTTGATGCTGCAGCTGTTACTGATGATGTATCGTTGATTGCTGTTCCTGCAAATATACCAAATGCATTGCCATGTACAGTATCAAATCCTATTGCCTTTCCAAGTATTGGAAAAAATATAGCTGCAAGAACATTGAAAAAGAAAATAACTGCTATAGACTGTGCAACTTCATTATCATCTGCTTCAATAACCGGTGCAGTTGCTGCAATGGCAGAGCCACCACAAATTGATGAGCCAACTCCTACAAGTATAGATGTGTTTGAAGGTACTTTAAGAACCTTCTGCAATATCCACGCAATAACAAGAGATGTGGTGATTGTGCAAATAATAATCGGTAAAGATTGCTTTCCTATCTGAAAAATCACTGCCAGATTCATTCCAAATCCAAGTAAAACCACTGCTGTCTGAAGAATCACCTTTGATGTCCATTTAATTCCTGATTCTGCCTTTCCCTTGTCATTCCAAAACATTGCAATAATCATTCCGACCAGAATTGATATTACTGCTCCTCCTATCACTGGAAATATTTTTCCCAGTAACCATGATGGAATTGCTATTATAAGGCAAATAAAAATACCTCTTAAGTTTTTTTTCATAAAATTCATTTGATAATTTTCTCTCTTTCTTTTAGTATATTGGATTGTATAATTCTTTTATAATTAAAATAAATCCAACATATTATCTAAATATATTTTTTCTCTAACATGGATTTGGTACTCAGGCTTTGTCATGTAGTAAAGTAAAAATTCCAAAACCAAAGCACTTCCAAGTCCTCTTCCTTCTATTTTAAAGTTAGTAAATCCCATTGGCAAGTATACATTTTTAATATTTTCTACACTAATAAATCCCGGATTTTCCATTGCCTTTGAAAATTGATATCCACCACTTGAATCTGGTGCCTTACAATAATGTTCAAAATCTTCTCCCAGATTTTTGTGGCTCACTGCTTCATAACAGACTTTTCTGTCCTTGCATCCAAACCAACAACATTCATTACACAAGAACTCTACTTTTTCCTTTTGCTCTTCTGATAATGTTTTTAATTTATCAAATTCTTTATTTAATCGAAAATCAGGCACAACGTATTTGAAATCTTCTCTATTTAATTCTTTTAACAATTCCTGAAAATCTGTTATGACCTTGGTAGTTGATGATACAAAATACAATTCAGGATAATTCTTTTTCAGGTAATTAAGTAACAAATCCGAATGCACTATTACACCGTTTGAAACATCACTATTAATTATTTTTTGATTTTGAGCACCACAACTTTCCATTGATGTATTTTGTATATTACTCTGAATCTGGTTATTTTTCTTACTTTTATTTTGTGCAAACAAAGAACAAATATCATTGCATCTTTTGTCTGCAAGATGTTCCTCTTTTAACAATGAATTACTAAAAGTAAGCCTTGCCGAAATGCCATAATCCTGCATTAACTCAAGCACCTTCCAAGGCTTTACTTCTCCATTTTCTACACGACCACCACTCCAGATGCAATCTAAGGGAGCTCCATATATGGAACCTATATCACACCAATCATAGAAATATTCTCTATGTTCCCTGAAAATTGGCAGGAACACCTTGTATAATTCATAAAATTCAAATAATCCCGGAAGGTGAAAATATGCTGTTTTACTACTCAATGTATTTTACCTCCTAAATTTCCAACCTATAAACATAGTCATCCATATAAAATTCCATATTGTCTTCCTCTTTTTCTTTTAGTCAAACAGTGCTTCCCATGTTTTTGTTTTCATGGCTTTAAAGCACATAACAATTTTATAATAGATAACTCTTGTTAAAATATAACAATACCAATAATTAAAAGCAATATTACAACCTTTTATTTGTTCTAAACTTTCAAATTAGTTTCTTTCTCATCCACACATGAGGGCAACCCTCATCGTCACATATTTCAGCTGATTTGATATACCCGTTTTTTCATAAAAATCAGACGCTCCTACCTGCGCCAATAACTCAGCCCACTTTCCCTGATTATTAACAATTTCCATAATTCCTTAATCTCCTTTCAAAAAAATAAGCACTCAAAACTAAATCTTATAATGCCGAAACACCGTACCTACGATTTAGTCTTGAATGCTTTATTACCACTCATCCGGTGATGAGTGAAAACTTTAATATAATTCTTAAATAGATTACATTTGATTATAACTTTTATGTCAAACTGTGGGACTTTCCTGTTATATCAATTTATGTTAATAATTTTCTTCATGTACTTCAAAGTAACTTTGTGGGTGATTACATACCGGACATACTTCCGGAGCCTTTGTTCCTACTACAATATGTCCACAGTTACGACATTCCCACACCTTAACTTCACTCTTTTCAAATACCTGTGCAGTTTCAATATTCTTAAGGAGTGCACGATATCTTTCTTCATGGTGCTTCTCAATCTCACCTACTGCCCTGAATTTTGCTGCAAGCTCTGGGAAGCCTTCTTCCTCAGCTGTTTTAGCAAAATCTTCATACATATCTGTCCACTCATAATTCTCGCCTTCTGCAGCTGCTGCTAAATTTTCCTTTGTATCACCAATTCCTGCTAACTCCTTGAACCACATCTTTGCATGTTCTTTCTCATTATCTGCTGTCTTTAAAAATAATGCAGACATCTGCTCATAACCTTCCTTCTTTGCCACAGAAGCAAAATAAGTATATTTATTTCTTGCCTGTGATTCCCCTGCAAATGCCTCCTGTAAATTTTTCTCTGTTTGTGTTCCTGCATATTTGTTTTCTTCCATTTCTTTTACCTCCGTTTTGTTTACTATTTTCTCAAAATCTGACGCCGGATGCTTACATAAAGGGCATATAAAATCATCCGGTAATTCCTCTCCTACATATTCATATCCACAAATCCTACATCGCCATATTGTCTGACCATCATCTGTTTTTCCAACTGCCTGTGGCTTAGGCTTAATATTATTCTGATAATACTCATATGTTGCCGATGGAATATCACTTAACACTTCCATATCTGTTATCTCACCGATAAACATTGTATGTGAACCTAAATCTTCTGTTTTATTAACTGTTACAGAAATGTATGCATTTGTGCCTTCTGTAATATAATAAATACCATTTTCACCTCTTGTACACTTTCTAAATGATTCAAACTTATTTGTATTCCTTCCTGATTGAAAACCAAAATGTTTGAATAATTCGAACTGTGCATTCTGACTTAGAACTGATACTGTAAATTTTCCTGTTCTTTCAATCATATCATGAGTGTAATTTGCTTTGTTAACACAGATGCTTAACTGATTCGGTTCCGAAGCTGCCTGAATTGCAGTGTTAATTATACATCCGTTGTCCTTTTCTGATTCCCTTGCCGTCAGTACAAACAAACCATAACTTAGTTTATACATTGCTTTTTTATCCATGTTATTCCTCCTTTAGCTTCTTTCTGCATTTTGGGCAAATACCTTTAAATGAAATATCATAATTTAGAAATTCAATTCCATGAGTGTCATGAATTCTTTCCAGCAAATTTGGTATTTCGTCCATATCCACATCTGACACATCACCACATTTTACACACCTAACGTGATAGTGATTTGTCAAAGTGAAATCAAATCTATTAGGTCCATCCGGCACTTCAACTTTTCTCAAAGTTCCTTCTTCTGCCAATATATCAAGGTTTCTATATACTGTTCCCTTTCCAATTGTAGGATATGTTTCTTTTAAAAAATCATACACTTCATTTGCTGTAACATGTCTTTTCATATCATATACAGCATTTTGTATTAACTCTTTTTGAATAGTATTTCTTCTGGTTATCATCGCTTCTCCTTATTAGGATTTATTCTTAATAGAGATTATATCCCATTTTTGAATTTAAGTCAAGCAAAATAGTAATTATTCCTATTATTAAATAAAGATGCCTAAAAAGACATCTTTACACAATATAAATATTCTGTTTTCCTAAAATGCCAAATCCTCCGGCTGAATTTTATCATCTTCTCTTACTTCACGAATCACTCTGCATGGGTTTCCAGCAGCTACTACCATTGGTGGTATATCTTTTGTTACAACACTTCCTGCACCAATTATGCTACCTTCTCCTATTGTAACTCCACCACAGATGACAGCGTTGGCACCTATCCACACATCTTTTCCGATAGTAATTGGTTTTGATGTGCTGATTCCCTTCGCTCTTTGCTCAGGATTAATGGAATGTCCTGCGCAGGCAATGCATACTCCCGGTGCGATGAAAGCATTGGCCCCAATATGTACAGGTGATGTGTCTAATATTACACAATTGTAATTAATTACAGCTAGTCCATCTACAAAAATATTAAATCCGTAATCACAGTGAAATGATGGTTCTATAAATGTTAAATCAGAACATTTTCCAAGTAACTTTTTAAGAATCTCTCTACGCTTTTCAGCCTCGTCCGATCCTGTCTGATTGTATTCAAAACATAGTTTTTGTGCTGTAGCTTTTAATGACTTTGGCACGTTTAAGTTGTTGCTATTGTAGCCTTGATTTTTTTGAATTATCTCTTTTATTTCCATGTTTTTCCTCCAAAATAAAATTTAGAAATTCATCCAAATTTCATTTTATAATTTAATAGCTTTTTTATTTCACAATATTCTAAAATCATTTGATTTATCAAAAAAGTATTTACGATTTTAAATCTGTTCTATATTATAGCATATTCTCAATTTTCAGTAATACTTATAAAATAAAAAACACATTCAGTTATGTTACTACGATTTTCTTATTAGCAAACTTTAATTGTAAATCTATTGCCTTTTAATATCGTCATATAACTTGAATGTGTTTTTACTTTTAGCTTAAACTTTCAACGTCTTTATTTACAATTCTCTTCAAAAATACATATCCCACTAAACAGGCTACTGCCTCTGTTATTGAAAATGCCCACCATATTAGAGAGACACCTACATGCCCATTTCTTACAATAACAGAAAAGATTCCTGCAAGTGGTAATATGAGAACCAATTGTCTAATCAGCGAAATTATAAGTGATTGGATTCCTCCATCTAATGCCTGATAAATTCCCTGATATGCCACGTTGATTCCTGCAAAAATAAAACTTACTGAAATAATTCTCATTGCACCGATAAAATATTCTCTTGATTGTCCTGCATTAAATAATGTTGCAAATGCTCCCGGGAATATTTCTGTAATGGCAATGCCTAAAATCATTAATACACCTGTGTATATTAGACCATATTTTATGCCGTCTTTTATTCGCTTCTTACTACCCATACCGTAAGCAAAAGCAATAATCGGTGTGATTGCATCTCTTAGTCCAAATGCAAGGAACAGTACAAACTGTTGCACTTTGTAGAACAAGCCATATGCCGTCTGGGCTGATGGGCTAAATTTCAAAATAAGATTCATAACATAAACCATTATTGACATAAGAGCCTGTGCAATAATGGCAGGAAGTCCGATTGAATATATTTCTTTAATAATCCTCCCCTTTGGTTTCATATATTTTATGCCATGATCAAATTCTTTATTTAATTTTATATGGAAAATAAATAATAATACTGCTGATGCAATCTGACCGATTACAGTTGCATAGGCAGCCCCTTCTACTCCCATTTGTGGAACAGGTCCAAGACCATATATCATAATTGGGTCAAGGATAATATTTACTACTGCCCCAACTACCTGACCAATTGTTGAATAAAGGGATCGTCCTGTTGCCTGTAACAATTTTTCAAATAATGAAAAGAATACAATTCCAAAAGACAATACACAGCATATTCTTAAATAAGATATCCCCATTGAAATAACCTGTGAATCAACTGTCTGTGATACAATGTAGACTCTTACTCCAAATATTCCAAAGAACAAACATGCTACATAAATAATTACTCCCAAAAACAAACTGTTTCCTGCAACTTTTGCAGCCTTTTTGTTATTTTCCTGTCCCAGCGTTCTTGCAAGAAGGGCGTTTGTTCCTACACCTGTTCCAATTCCAATTGCCACCATTAACATTTGTACAGGAAATACCAGTGTCAGTGCGTTCAGTGCTGCCTCACTTCCCTCTTTCATATTTCCAACAAAAGCACTATCTACAATATTGTAAACTGCCTGCAACGCCATAGATAAAATCATCGGTATTCCCATTTGAACCATCAATTTATTAACCGGCATTTTCCTCATTTTGTTGTTTTCAGCCATTTTTATTTTCTCCTCTCTTTCTACGCAAAAAAAGTGTGCGCTTATTTATAAGTTGGACTTACGCATAAAGCAACACACTTTTTAATGGCATTATAAAATTGAAAAACGAGTAGCAAAAACTGGATTTACGCTATTGCTACTCGTTTCAATAAGTTATTATATTTTTAATTTTTAAAAATGTCAAAGGGGGTTCGTTGAATTTTCGTGTGAGAAATTTATTCTTCTGACAGTGCCAAATAAGGCCATTCATCGCCTTCATCTAAATTGTTATCTGTAAGCCACTGATCCTCTACAGATATAATCTTCGCTTCATTATCTTCATTTATTAAGGTCACCGATACTTTGGGAGCTTCGTTTGGATTTCTCTCCTCACAGCCATAGTCACCATCAAATATATGTTTAATTTTCCACATTTGCAATTTCTCCTAACTTGATATTCATATACATTTCGCCTACACATATATTTTCAATATATTAATATTCATAATATTTTAAGCATCTATACTGCTTAACTTATGGGCGATAACCTGTTTTGTCGTCCTCAGTTATTTCACGTATGACCTTGCATGGCACACCTGCTGCAACTACATTTGCAGGAATATCCTTTGTGATTACACTTCCTGAACCTATAATTGTATTGTCTCCAATAGTTACGCCCTGATTGATGTGGACTCCGGCTCCCACCCAAACGTTATTTCCAATTTTTACTGGTTTGGCATAGCAGGCACCATGAGTACGCTCCCAGGAATCTGTTGCGTGATTTGATGTATATATTCCAACTCTTGGTCCAAACAGCACATTATCTCCAATTTCAATTCCACCACCGTCTAACATAATGCAGTCAAAGTTGGCATAAAAATTATTTCCAATAGAAATGTTGTAGCCAAACTCACATCTGAAATTTGGTTCAAAATGAACACCTTTACCTATTGATTTCAACAACTTCTTAAGAATAGCTTCCCTTTCTTCTGATGTCTGACCGAAACTTGCATTGTACTGGTTGGTTAAAAAAACTGTATCTTCACGCGCCTTAACCAATTCATCTGTTAAATCATTGTACATTTTTCCACTTAAAACATACTGCTTTTGTTCTTCTAAATTCAATTTTTATCTTCTCCTTTTTCTAATTTATCCATTAACTTAAAACAATAATAAAGCGTATTATACTTGGAATAAAAAATATAAATCCATAATTTTTTTCTTTAAACTTTATAAAATAAAACTAAGAATATTTATTGCTAACAACGGAACAAATCCCAGTGTTAGTATCATTCCTGCCCTGTTCCACGCCTCAAAAGGTAGCATGGCATTTGGGTCTACTATTTTGGTATTGTATGTAATGTATGGAATTGCCAAAAGAACCAATAGCACAATTCCTATAATATTTAATAAAATTTCCAATGCTTTTCTTTTTGTAATAACGTTCACCTTGATTCATAAATTATATGGTTATTTCGGTTTAAGTATACTGACAAATCATTATACATTCAATGCATAATCATCGATTTTTTACATTATGCTTTTTAAGCAATCTCACCTTTTAGATTATAAATACAAGTTATAAAAAAAGGCAGATTTTTTAATCTGCCTTTTCAATATTATTCTATTTTACTAGTAGTCCATAAAATAAAATGTCTCCTTGAGGGACATTTTGGGACATCTTGGGGGATAATTTATTCTTTAACTTTAATATCCCCTTTAACAATATCACTATCTATTGAATTACAAACAACATTGCCTTCAACCTTGTCACATTTTATCGAGTTACAAACAAGGTTGCCCTTTATTTTATCTGCCTTAACATTTCCATTTACCTGAACCGTTTCTCCACAATTGATGTCACCTGATAAATCACCACCAACTGTTATATTTCCACCTGCATTACACCCTCCTGAGAAATGTCCCCCAACCGTAACATTTCCATTTGAGTTACAACCACCACTTAAATGCCCGGTAATATTCACTTCTCCATTTGCATTGCATCCACCTGAAACACAACCTTCAACATATATATTGCACTGGCTTTGCATTTACCCACTTTGAAACTGCCTGAAAAGAAACTCCCAACTTATTTGCAAGTTCCTCCTGTGTCATTCCAGATTTTTTACGATATGTTTGTATATTAGTTGCCAAAATATTGCATGTATTTTCCATGTAATCACCTCCGATAATGAAATTATATATAATATGGAGATGGCTTTTAATAAATTAAAAGTCGATATTTTTCAACTGGGGGTTGAGTGGTTGTGTGTTAATCATAATTCATATACAAACAAAAAACCCCTAAACATCAGAGCCTTTTACTACAACTATTTAGAATATCCTATTGCCTCAGCAAATTTTTCTGCCAGTTTTCCAGGCCAGCACCCCAGAATATAATTAACTACATCCTGTTGTTTTTCCTTTATAAATTCTTGTGTATAAGCCTCCATATAACCAATTTGTCTATCGTTAAACTTGGCCTTTTCTGCCTCATCAGAAAGTATACTTTGATGATATTCATATTGCTTTTGCATCTGCTCTTTTAATTCTTCAAAATATTTCGCTGCATTTTCAAATCTGCCTAAAATAACCTCTGCATTAATTAGATATTTATAAATATCTCTTAAGAAACCTCTGCAATATGATTTCAAATATTTATTTTCACCGAATACCTCTATTAGTCTAATTGCCCACTGACCAAATTCTACTGCACGCAAAGGTTTCTGCCATGAAAAAGTCTCCATTGCGTACAAATTTTCCTTGTTAATTGCACGAACAAAATTTTGAAGATTTTTAGTTACTGCTTCATCCATTGCATCAATACCATTCTCAAAAGCTTCCAACTGTGCCAATATACTTTTCTGAAGTCTGTTAGAAGATACTGATGGCAGTTGTTCAATATGTTCTCTGGCATACGCATAATTTCTATCATGTATGTAAATCCACGCCAACGCAAAATGTGCACGTTCAATCCATTCCTTATTGTTTGCAAATCTTATGGCATTGGAACCGTACTTTATAGCCAATTCCCTGTACTCAGCCCACTTGTCCTCGGCATATTTTTCCAAATCTACAAATCTGCTTAAATTTGCAACCTGCTCTACAAAAAAGACTGAATAAATATAATTATCTGGTGCTTCATAAACTTTCTTTAACATAAACTGACAGGATAAAAGTGCTGCTTCTGCCTTTCTCCCTGATTCCGTTTCTATTTTTTCTATATGTCTTTTTAGTTCTACATAAACATTGTCATCAATTTCATTTTTCTCTAATCCAAAGAGATAATCCGTTGAAACATTAAGTGTTTTTGCCAATGGCACTACCATAGAAATATCAGGCATCCCTGTTCCGTTTTCCCATCTACTTACAGCCTGTGGTGTTACACCAATATGTAATGCCAATTCTTCCTGTGTCAAACCAATCTGCTTTCTAATTATTTTTATATTGTTTCCTATTAAATTCATATTTTATCACTACTGTCTGACAGCTTTCTCCTCATAATTTTTCGGTACCGTGACTAAAATATAACACTTAAAATTTATAATATCAAACAATACGATATTTATGGAAAACAATTGAGCATTGAGTTTAACATATGAAATGATTTGCTGTTATAAATTTTCCAAATAAAGATTTGCTTCTTCTCTTGATTTAAAAATCACAACTTCTTTGTCTTTGTATTTTTCAAGAAGCTGATATATTTCAGGAAGACTTTTATCTGAAAATTCCTGAATCCATTGTTTGAATTCTCCCTCAAATGTTTCCTCCGTTTCAACCCAAGGCATATCTTCTCTTTTTGTTCCTATTCTTGATTTTACTCCCTCTAAACATACCTGTGTCGGCAAATCGAATAGTATTATCAGATCACATTCTTTCACTCTGACTTCCAAAGTTCTTTGATAGTTTCCATCGATTATCCATTGACTTTTAACAAGTATTTCCTTTAATTTTTTGTCAAATTCAGCTGCTGGAATTGTTGTTCTATCCGGTTTATGTTTTATCATATCTAAGTAAAACAATGGCAAACCTGTTTTGTCTCGTAATTTTCTTGCAAAGGTGCTTTTCCCTGAACCGGGACTGCCAATTATCATTATTTTGGTGTGCATTTTGAATCTCCCTAAAATCTAATTTATTTTTTATATATTATTTTTCTCAGTGCCGGTCCACAATACTGATGTGGCACAAGTTTGAATCCCTGCTTTATGTAAAATTGTTCTTTACCTGCCTCTGCTAACAATTGTACGCTCACTCTACTTCCATCATACATATTTCTTTCAATATACTTTAAAATAGAGTTTATTATTGCCGTTCCTATTTTCTTGCCCTGATATTCAGGTCTTACCACAATATCTACAATGGTAAAATATATGCCATCGCCCACAACTCTTCCCATACCAATTGCATTTTCATTATCATAAATCACAATTGAGTAATAAGATTTTTTGAGTGCTTTCTGTGCCTGTACCTTGCTCCAGTTATTCCATCCAACTGATTCTCTAAGGTTGTAATATGTTTCATAATCCAATTGATTTTCTTTTATTGTATATTTCATAAATGCTCCAATTTTTCTATTTACCAGCTAAAATATCTGCAAATTTATTTTCAAGGAAAAATCTATAATCCGGTGCCAACAAACTATTAGCAAACTCATCTCGAATAGTTTTCTGTAACCATTCTTTTCTCTTTTTTATAAATTCATCATATCGGCAAATTGTTATTAAGCCTTCCTGTTCAGCCTTTATTACTTCATAATATGCATCTGAAACATATTCGCAATGTTCCACTTTTGTTGGTCGATCTGAAATATATGCATTAGGAATGTGAATATTTAACTCTTTGTATGTTGATATATTGTCGCATGAATATATATATCCTTCCACTCCACTATACGTTTCTTTCAATGCATTTGGATAATATTCTTCCAGGCACAACTTACCATCTTTATCAAATCCATACGGTCCCCATTTATGCCAGAAGCCCTCAAACTTAAAATGCTTTTCCTTACAAAATTTTTCAATAGCATTGCTTAAATACACCAATACATTCTCTCTTTTGTCTGAAAAGTAAATTAAAGGAATATCGTGATTTGATATATTTGGTTTTAAAATTTTTATATTTTTCGTCTGTGATGCATGAAAAAAAGTCATTGTTCCTCCTCTAACTAAAGTCGTATTTTCTATTTTATTAAATTTTTTATCATATACATCCCATAATTCGGCCATAATAATCTCCTTACGCAATACATCTTATCTCTGCACATGTTTCCATATATTTGATGTTCTAACAAAATATAATCTATATATATTCAATTGGCAAAGCTATCAGGTTTTCTCTTAAATATGTTTTTTTATCTATCAGACAAAGAATAATTCCCATACCTCTTTTTTTATCAGGTATCTTGTCAAGGACCTGATTTGTGGCTCCCATAATGGCCTTTGGATTACCTGACATTTTTATTTCAACAGGATATAATACTCCATTCTCTTCGATAATTAAATCTATTTCATTTTCTCCTGCTTTTCTTTTGTCCTTACCTCTATAGTAATAAATATTGAAACGATAATCTTTACCTTCATTAGAATACGTTTTTAAAATTTCAGAAATAACAAATGTTTCAAACATGTTTCCGGCTACTGCCGAATTCTTTAGTGCATCAGCTGTCAACCATCTTGTCAGGTAACAGGCAAGTCCTGTGTCCCTAAAATATATTTTTGGTGTTTTTATAGCTCTGTTTAATGCACTTGCACTATATGGCTGTAACAAATAAACTATCCCTGTTCTTTCTAAAATTGATATCCATTTTTTTACAGTCATTTCACTTATACCTATGTCACTTGCAATATTTGCATAATTAAGTAGCTCACCTGTTCTGGCTGCAACAGCCGTTAAAAATTTTGTAAATGTAATACTGTCAGTAGCAATCAACTCATTTATGTCTCTTTCTAAATATGTTGATACATAAGATGAATAAAACTCCTGCCAATCTCGATCTATATCGTATAATTCAGGATATGAACCCTTATGAATAATTTCCCATACGTTATCATATTTCTTTAATTCTTTTTCACGCTCTTTCAAATAATCCTCTGTAGGCACAAAATGTTTATTAAATTTTATCTTTTTAATTTCACGCATGGACAAACCTGAAAGTTCAAAAATTGATACTCTGCCAGCCAGTGATTCGCTAATTCCCTTCATAAGTTCTAATTTTTGAGCCCCCGACAATATGAATTGCCCTCTTTCATCAGATTCATCTACTATTTGTTTAATCTCTTCCAGAATTGCGCCCTCTTTCTGTACTTCATCAATAAAGAGAGGACATGGGTTATTCAAAAAGAATAATTTAGGTTCTTCTTTAGCTTGTATTCTAGTTAATCTATCGTCAAAATTAGTTCTATTGTATTCTGAAAATTCATGTTTAATTAATGTTGATTTTCCAACCTGTCTTGCACCAACGACTAAAGTACATTTACTTTTTTGTACTCTATCTTTAAGAATTGGTGAAATATTTCTTTCAATATATGACATTTTGCTCCTCCATATAGACAATATTTAAGATTATTATAAATATTCTTCAAATAATATTTAAGCGACTAATCCATAATCAGAATATGGATTAGTCGCTTTTGTAATAATAATGTATGTTTTCGATTAATATAAATTAATTTTCTTTTATCCATTCCTTATATTCATCTTATCTTTAAATTTATTTATAAGAACTGTCTTTCCTACACCTCTTAATCCACTAAATATAACTGATTGAATAGGTATATTCATATTTACATTATATCAAATTTTTATTATTTATTTTTCTTTTTTTCCGTCAACCCAAACAAAATTTGTATTTAAACACTACTACTATTCTTCCCATTGCACAAATGGTCCAATTTCCCTCAATAATCTGTTTTGACGAAATAAACAAAAAATCTCTTCCCTTGTTCTATTTTTAATTTAGGTAGGCATTTAAAAATTTTTAGAATTATCTGTAATTACATTTTCCCTATGTGTAAAATGTAAATCACTCGAGGAAATACTTTTTATGTACATAAAATTCATTATGGGAGGTACTGAATATGCCATTGCAAACTCACAGAAACAAGGAGGATAAAAAAATGTATAAAGTATTATTGGAAACAGGAGAATTAAAGGAATTTAGGACTTTGAAAGCAGCTATCAGAAAAAGTGTTGTAATTAACGGCAAAAAACAGATTTTGTATATCTCTGAAAATGTCGGGTTTGGACCGGATACTAACACACTTATTTTTGATAACGAGTATGAATACGGCAACCTTACTTCAGCTAGAATAAAGTATCTTATGAACAAATTAGCATTTGCACATTTCTACAAGCGATGCGCAGCTACACTGAATTGGCTGACGGGAGCTTGCTCACAGTCAGACACATTCAAGTGTTGATGCATAGCGCGACAGCGCGACATGAGCATGAAGCAAAGCGAAATGCGAATGCATCGCGTAGATAAATTGGAATTTGGCTATTTCGTTGCAACAATACTTATCCAATGATTTTTTGCATTTGAATACGTTTTGATCTCTGTAAAACCCGCTTCTTTCAAAGCGGCAACAAGTTGTTTAGATGTGTAAATCTTCATACCATTGATCATCTTTGTCCATTTTTCATCTGCGGCATTCGTTCCGTCACTCTCGTTACAAATCAGGAATATGCCTTCGCTTTTCAGCACACGGTTGACCTCGGAAAAGCATTTTACTAATCCTGGCCAAAAGTAAACTGTTTCGAAGGCAGAAACATAATCAAAAGTCGCGTCAGAAAAGGGTATAGCAGATACATCTCCTTGAACTACATTACATTTCCCTTGTTTAATGGCGAGGGCGTTCAATTTTTGAGATTCTGCCACACTAACCTCAGAATAATCCATTCCTGTCACGTGGCCATTTCTACATCTATCAAGCCAAACCGCAATATTTGCTCCGCCGCCACAGCCGACGTCCAGAACTTCAGCATCAGACTTCGCGGAGATATTTGAGAATCCCCATTGCGATAATTTGGCGTGACCGCTGTTCATCATCTTCGTCATCAATTTTCCGCCGAAGCCTTGTGGCTTACGGGTATTTTCAAAAAATCTCATTACAGAATTCCTCCTCCACAAATACCGGTTTTCTTAATTCGACAAACCGGTATTGCTCAATCGTTTTTCTCCGTTAGGAGAATATACAATCCATAAATAAAAAGAACAAGGAATAAAACCGTAGGAATCAATAATCCATTTTCTAAAATACTTACAATCATTCTTCCAGGTGGCGTTACCCATGCAGTTGCCGGATTTTGCATTGCCGCTATTATCATTCCTACAATACCAACAACACCACTTAATGTTAAAAAACCACCTTTTATATTTCTACTCATAATCATTACCTCCTCGTTAAATACCGATTTGTTACTCACATGATATCATATTTTTTCTTCAATTACATCCACCTAATTTTAATACACTGCCATTCGGCTTTATTCATCATTTTTTCCTTTTGGTTTCCCCGCAGGGGACTTACCTGATTCGCTTAAAGTGTATTTAAAAGAGCCAACCACCAGCATAGAAAAATAATTTATTTCATGTGCATTTGCAGGATATTTAGATATTCTTAGCTGGTCAAAATCTGCGTTATGAGAAAAATGACACACTGTCTGAGCGAAGCGAGTTTGTGGCATTTTTCTCATGCCTTTAGCAGATTTTGAGCAGCTTAGAATATCTTAATGTCCGAAACCGCACATGAAATAAATTATTTTTCTATGCGTCCCTCCTTCAAATCCCTCCCTCAGATTCTTCCCACCATATCCTCCAAAAAACCATATCACAAGCAAAAAAAGACCGACAGTCTCCTCTCCCGGATCTCCTGTCAGTCTTTATCTTTAACACAATATCTTAATAACTCTTATTTTCTCAGCTCTTCACACTCAAACGCACCAACGCCCTCTGCAGTTTAGCCTCCACAATCTTATAATCATGATCACTCAAACCACCTTTGGCGATCATCTCCTCAGCTCTTTTCTTAGCTTCCTGCGCACGCTGCTCATCGATATCCTCTTTCCACTCCCAGGTAGTTGCAAGGACACGGCACTTTCCGTTCATAACAGAAAGCATTCCGCCAATACAGGCTGCGGTCCGTCTGCTGCCGTCTTCCATTACCACACTGGCTTCGCCCATTCCCAGGGCAGTACAGTAATTACAGTGTCTGGCAAGAATGGCCAGATCACCGCTGACAGTTCTGCAGATCACACGCTCCACATTGCCTTCAAAGAGTAATCCGTCCGGTGTTCCGATTCTCAACGGGAAAGTACTCATAGGACATTTCCCCCTTTACTGATTCTTCGCTTTTTCAAACACTTCATCGATGGTTCCCACAAACAGGAAATAACTCTCAGGAATGTCATCACACTCACCGTTAAGGATCATCCTGAATCCTCTCAGCGTCTCCTTCAGCGGAACATATTTGCCAGGCATACCTGTAAACTGTTCTGCTACAGAGAAGCTCTGTGACAGGAATCTCTGAACCTTACGGGCACGGCTTACAGTACGTTTGTCTTCCTCTGACAACTCATCCATACCCATGATGGCAATAATGTCCTGAAGCTCTTTGTAACGCTGAAGAACTCTCTGTACTGATCTGGCAATCTCATAATGCTCTGTTCCTACGATCTCAGGGGAAAGGATACGGCTTGTGGAATCCAGAGGATCAACGGCCGGATAAATACCCTGGCTGGAGATCTCACGGGAAAGTACAGTTGTTGCATCCAGATGTGAGAATGTAGTTGCAGGAGCCGGGTCAGTCAGGTCATCGGCAGGCACATATACAGCCTGTACAGATGTAATGGAACCCTTTCTTGTGGAAGTGATTCGTTCCTGCAGGTTACCCATTTCAGTTGCCAGTGTAGGCTGATAACCTACGGCTGAAGGCATACGTCCCAGAAGCGCAGACACCTCGGAACCTGCCTGTGTAAAACGGAAAATATTGTCAATAAAGAGGAGCACATCCTGGTTCTTCTCATCACGGAAGTATTCCGCCATGGTAAGTCCGGAAAGTCCAACTCTCATACGTGCTCCGGGCGGCTCGTTCATCTGACCGTAAACCAGAGCAGTCTTGTCGATAACTCCACTTTCTTTCATTTCATTGTAAAGGTCATTTCCCTCACGTGTACGCTCCCCTACACCTGTAAATACGGAAAGTCCACCGTGTGCAGTTGCTACATTGTGGATCAGCTCCATGATAAGAACTGTTTTTCCTACACCTGCACCACCGAAAAGACCGATCTTACCACCCTTTGCATAAGGGCAGATCAGGTCAACGACCTTGATTCCTGTCTCCAGGATCTCTGTTGCAGGCATCTGTTCTTCATAAGAAGGAGCCTGACGATGGATAGACCAGCGTTCCTTTGCCTCCGGTGCCGGAAGATTATCTACCGGGTCACCCAGAAGGTTAAATACTCGTCCCAGGCATTCCTCACCTACAGGAACGGAAATTGGACCGCCTGTATCCAGAGCTTTGGCACCGCGCACCAGACCGTCAGTAGAATTCATGGCAATACATCTTACCACATCATCACCAACCTGCTGTGCAACCTCGGCAACCAGCTTTGCGCCATCATTATCAATCTCTATGGCATTAAGAAGAGGAGGCAGTTCATCGTGCGCAAAGCGGATATCCAGTACCGGACCGATAACCTGCACTACCTCGCCAATGTGTTTTTCACTCATGTTTATAATCTCCTATTTCTAAAGACCTTCCGCACCTGCAACAATCTCCGTGATCTCCTGCGTGATGCTGGCCTGACGTGCCCTGTTGTAATACAGATTGAGCTGATCGATCATCTCTTCCGCATTACTTGTGGCTGCGTCCATAGCCATACGTCTGGCTGCCAGTTCACTTGCGGTGCTTTCGCAGATACCGCCATAAACCAGACCTGCCAGATATTCCGGAACAATGGCATCAAATACTGTCTCTCCGTCCGGTTCATAGAGGATCAGATTCTTCGTCTCTATCTTACCTCCGCTTTCCTCTCTGATATCAGTCATAGGAAGCATGGAAAATACCTCCGGCTGCTGGGAAAGCATGGAATTAAAGACAGTATAACATAATTCAATATGGCCAAAGGTTCCTTTGCGAAATTCTGTACAGAGCATATTTGCCATCTCAAAACAATCCGCTACAGAAATACTTCCTGCCTCTGCAAACTGTTCTGTCAGAGCTTCTATCCCTCTCTGACGGAAATATTCCACTGCTTTCTTTCCAACCGGCAGAACCATGTAGTCCTTACCTTCTGCCGAAGCCTCCAGACACTTGAAAAGATTTGCATTGTATCCGCCTGCCAGTCCTCTGTCACCCGCGATCACTACATAGCAGGTTTTATTGTTGGAGGACTCTTTTGCATAAACAGATGAGAAATCTGTATTCTCCCTTGCAATCTCTTTCAATGTTCCATGAAGTTCTGTAAAGTACGGACGGCATACCTCTGCTCGTTCCTTTGCCTTACGCAGTTTGGAGGATGCTACAAGCTCCATGGCCTTGGTAATCTGCATGGTACTCTGTACACTCTTGATACGCAGCTTTACCGCTTTCATATTCGAAGCCATACGATACCCTCCTAATCACTTTATTTCTCAGGTCTTGTATTCAGGAAGTTCTCTGTATACGCATCCAGTACGCTGCGAAGCTTCTGCTCTGTTTCCTGCTCCAGCTTACCTGTTGAGCGGATCTCCTGCATAACCTCTACGCCTGCTGCATCTGTATCCAGATAGGTATATAATCCTGATTCATATACATTTACGTCTTCAACTTTTACTGATTCCAGAACACCCTTTGTAACCGCATAAAGGATCGCAACCTGTTTCTCTACAGGAACCGGTGCATTCTGGTTCTGTTTCAGAACTTCCACAATACGTGCTCCCTGTTCTAGACGTGCCTTTGTATCAGCATCCAGATCAGAACCAAACTGTGCGAAGCTCTGCAGCTCACGGTACTGGGAATAAATCAGTTTCAGTGTTCCTGCTACCTTCTTCATTGCCTTGATCTGCGCATCACCACCAACTCGTGATACGGAGATACCAGGGTTTACAGCAGGCATGATTCCTGAATGGAATAACTCTGTCTCCAGGAATATCTGTCCGTCTGTAATAGAAATAACGTTAGTAGGAATATAGGCAGATACGTCACCTGCCTGTGTTTCAATAATCGGCAGTGCTGTCATGGAACCGCCGCCATGTTCATCGTCCAGCTTCGCTGCACGTTCCAGAAGTCTGGAATGCAGATAGAAAACATCACCCGGATATGCCTCACGTCCAGGCGGACGACGGATCAGCAGGGAAAGTGCACGATATGCAACTGCATGCTTACTTAAATCATCATAGATGATCAGCACATCTTTTCCCTTATTCATAAAGTATTCACCCATTGCACATCCGGAATACGGTGCGATATACTGCAGCGGGCTTGACTCAGATGCTGTAGCTGCCACAACGATAGTATAATCCATTGCGCCGTTTCTGGTCAGGTTCTCTACTAATGTAGCTACTGTGGAACGCTTCTGTCCAATGGCTACATAGATACAGATCACATCTTTTCCCTTCTGGTTAATAATGGTATCTGTAGCAATTGTAGTTTTACCGGTCTGACGGTCACCAATGATCAGTTCTCGCTGTCCACGTCCGATAGGGATCATAGAGTCGATGGCTTTGATACCGGTCTGAAGAGGCTGATATACAGATCTTCTCTCACAGATTCCTGGTGCCTTGCTCTCGATTGGCCGGAATTCTTTTGTATCAATCGGGCCTGCTCCGTCAATTGGCTGTCCCAGTGCATTTACAACACGTCCAACCATGGCGTCGCCTACAGGTACAGACACGACCTTGCCTGTACGCTTTACGGTCTGACCCTCACCAATGTTCTCATCTGAACCAAAGATTACGATGGAGACACTGTTCTCCTCCAGGTTCTGTGCCATACCGAAGCTTCCGTCCTCAAATTCCAGAAGCTCTCCTGACATACAGTTTACCAGTCCGCTGGCTCTGGCAATACCGTCACCAACCATAAGGATCGTACCTGTCTCGTTCTGTTGAATGGCATTTTCGTAATATTTTATCTGGCTTCGGATGACCTTGGATATTTCCTCAGGTTTTAATTGCATGTTTCCATTCCATCCTTTTATATTCTATTATTTTGCGCTGTCTGAATTCAGAAATTTAAAGATTTTTCATATCCATATGTCAAATACCCATACAGTACGATTCTCAAATCCGGAATCCAGTTCCTTATACTACCAATTCATTCAGTTTCTTCGAAATACCGGAAATACGGCTCTGTACTGTACCGTCAAGCTGTACGCCCTCCAGTTCCACGCGAAGTCCGCCAAGAACGGATGCATCTGTTTTCTGAACCAGATACACTTTCTTTCCACTTAGCTTCTCAAGCTTCGCTTTCAGAGCTTCCATCTGAGTATCACTGAGCTTCACTGCACTGGTAACCACGGCTTCTGCAATTCCATGTGCACTGTTGTAGCGTCTGATAAACTCTTCGCAGCATCCGGCAAACTCTCTCAGAATCTTGCGTTCACACAATAATTTCAGGAAATTCACCAGATATCTCTCTGCCTGCCCTCCGAAAGCCTCTTCAATCATCTTAAGTCTCTCGTCTTCAGGAATCGCCGGTTCTCCCAGCAATTTCAGATATCCCGGATTTTCTCGAAAAATCTGTCTGATCGCGATCATCTGCTCCATGATCTGTCCATCGAGCTTTTCTTCAGCGGCAAGGTCATACAGACTTCCGCCGTAAACTCTGGCAGTTTTTGTCATGATGCCTCACCTACATTCTCAATAAACTCATCAATCAGTTTTGCATGATCCTCTTCACTAATTTCGCGCTCGATCACTTTTCCGGCAATCTCAACAGCCATACCGCCGATTTCTCCCTTGATCTCGTTGACTGCCTTACGTTTCTCCTGGGCAATGTCTTTCTCTGCCTTTTCTTTCATGGCAGTTACCTGACTGGAAGCCTCTTTAAGCATCTCTTCACTCTGGATAGCAGCTGTTTTCTGAGCTGTCATCACAATGTCATTTGCCTTATTCTTGGCTTCCTGCATATTCTTTTCATATTCCTGTTTCATTGCCTGGGCTTCTTCCTTTGCCTTCACTGCATCCTGGATCTGGGCATCAGCTTTCGCTTTGCGCTTTTCCAGCATCTCATTGATGGGCTTGAAGAGGAAACGTTTGATCAGATATACCTGAATAAAAAGGTTGCAAATCGTCGCTATAAAATTCCACGGCACAATTCCAACTAATTCCTGTACCTGCATGTTTGTAACCTCCTGTCTGTATTTATGCGGATCATTCTCCGGCTGTTGCCGGAATTATCCACAGGTTCCATATCAGATGCCGCTTAGTCTGTGATATTCGACATCTCAGCTGTTTTTATCAGCTCAGGAAGTTCATGAACATACCAGGTGCAACGAAGATAAGCAACAGACCGGTTACGAAACCGTAGATACCTGTTGTCTCTGCAATGGCACATCCAAGAAGCATGGTAGAAGTAACATCCCCCTTACACTCAGGCTGACGTCCGATTGCTTCCAGTGCCTTTGCTACTGCGTTACCTTCACCAATACCAGGTCCGATACCTGCGATCAGCGCACATCCTGCTCCAATTGCACATCCTGCTAATGCGATACCTTTTGCCAATAACTGAAAATCCATATTAAAACCCTCCTGTTAAATAATAATCTGCAGCTTTTCCCCTTTGCTGCGGTATTAATTTTTCTGCTGTATTTCAGCATTCTTTGCGGTTACCACCGCTGCCGTTTTGCTCCGGCAAATCATGTTTCTGCTACTCTTCTGCTGCATTTGCAATATACATTACAGTCAGCATACAGAAGATAAACGCCTGCATAACTCCTGAGAACCAGTCAAAATAGACCGACGTTATCGCAGGTACACCGACATCAAGAATCGGTATCTTTGACAGTACATCTCCCAGTGCACCCGGGATCAGGCCCAGAAGCGCGGAACTTGCGACTGCCAGTGCCCCATAGATCAGGCCATTGATTACCACACCGGAAAGGATATTTCCGAAATGACGACACGCCATACTGACAGGTGTAGCCAGCTCGGAAAGAATATTAAACGGTGTCATAACTGCGATCGGAGTTGTAAATCCTTTCAGATAACCGCCAAATCCGCTGGTCTTTATCTTCTGTGCTGTGATCATAATGAAAACCACAACTGCCCAGGCAGCCTCAGTAGAAAGGTCTGCTGTAGGGCTTCGAAGTCCGATCAGACTGATCAGGTTGGAAACCACACTGGTTGCAAAAAGTGCTGCAACAAATGGTATCAGGTATCTGAATTTCTCACCCATATTTCCGATTACAAAGCTGTTGGCCTTCTCTACAATGAGCTCTGCCACAGCCTGACGTTTGGAAATGTTCTCTTCTTTCAGATCATGTGTCAGCCAGATACACAAACCTGTTATGAGTATCATAACAATCCAGCTTACCACCATTGTCTCACTGATCCTTAATGGTCCGAGAACAGGCACATCAATGGGTAATGTAAAGAATATCCTTGCCCCGCTGATATCCAATTCCATACTCTTTATTCACCTCCCGTCTCTCCCGGTACTGTTCCGGTTTGATATAGAAATACCTATTTGTTAGTATGAAAAATTCCTGCAATTTTAATTCCTGTTCCGGGAAATAAAAGAGGAACGATTCCTGCCACAAAATGAAAACAGGGTGCCACGATTGCCAGGATCACCCACAACATCTGGATCAGCATTCTCTGGGAGTAACTTGCTTTGATCCTCATTCTCGCTGTGTCCTCATCTGTTGCTGCAGCTGCTTTCTGCACTGCAAGTCCCATAAAAAAGAAATTAAGGACTGCCACACATCCTCCCACTGCCCCTCCAAGAAACACCGTATAATCAAACGGTACCTTCTGTGGCATGAAAGCATGCAGCACTCCAAACACGATCCACATCAAAATCAGCCCGATTCCGGTGATGGCAGCTACCTTCCCGGTTTCCTTCTTTACGGCAGGCTGAACATTATCCATAATACTCATATAAATCTCCCTTTCGTTTCTGTATCATTACAGGTGTCTGTTAAACGATACTTTATTTTTCTTCTTTTTGTTCTCTTTCTTCTGCTGTCTGTTAATAGAAAGATAAAATTTATATGCCACTGTCCCGGAACCTCCAAGACCAAAGAAAAAACCGGGGATATATACCCATCCGCCAGCTCCGGTCTTAGAAACAATCAGCCAGCATACTGCCAGACATATCAGGACAGGGGTTATGAGAGACAGTCCAAGCTGCGACAACATGGTGACATTTCTGATGATCTCTGACCATTGTTTCATCCTCTTCTCCTTTTTGCCTAATTTTTTTATATATTTTCAAGAATTTATAGTCAAATTTTATCATATATCCTTTAAAATTACAATCTCATTAAATAATTTTATCAAATATTTTTTATCCATCCAATATTTTTTTGTTATTTTTATATCGTGTATGTGATTATATCATCAATATAAATCTTTTTATACAGTCAAAGCTTCTGATTGGTTTATATTTTTATTTCAAAGAAGAAGAGATATAAATAAGGAGCCTGCCCGGAGAGCTTTTTTGTGTCATAGAACATTACGGAGTAATATTCTATAACACAAAAAAAGCACGAAAACAACTCATCACTGTTTTCATGCTTCTTCTTTCGTATATAATTCTGCTTTATATATAAGTTCTGTATTACCGGTCTGTCCCAACAGACACATTCCTCTTATAGAAAATCCTCTTAATTAATGCATTTGAGACCCTGTACATCCTCCCGGAGCGTTTATCTTTAATTCTTATTCTGTATATAAATATCCACTGTAGTCCGGATCATCCAGACAGTCTGCATCGATCCATGCCGGATTGCTCAGTACATTTTTCTCGATCACAACAGATTTCTTCGGTGCCGTTGTTTCAACTGCTGCCCAGATCGTCTGGTATCCCATAGCATAAGGCTGCTGGGAAACACAGCCAATCTCTTCTCCATTACGGATTGCTTCCTGCTGCTTAGTAGTTGCATCAACCCCTACCAGAGCCGGTGCATCATGCTCATCACTCTTCTCCAGATTCAGATACATCTCTGTAATATCTGCATTGGTGCAGAATACACCATCCAGTGTGGGATATTTTTCCAGAACTTCCTTCATGGAAGCCTCCATATCATCTACCTGATCAGAATAAATAGTTTCCACAACTTCAATGTCTCCGTACTTCCCGATATTATTCATGAATCCTTCTACACGATCCTGAACACTCTTTGTCTTCTGCTGTGCGGAAAAAACCGCAACCTTTCCCATCTTTCCGAGTGCACTGCCAAGCTGATAAGCAGCCATCTTTCCTACCTGCACATTATCGGTTCCCCGATATGCCTTCACCAGTTTTTTCTCGGCTACATTAGAATCAAATGCTATAACCGGAATTCCATTTTCCTTTGCAGCTTCAAGCTGTGCCTCACAGGAATCCATGTCACTTGCCGAAATACAAAGAACATCCGGATTCTCTGCAATAACAGCATCTATTGTATTAATCTGAGTTTCTACGTCCTCTTCATTATCAGGGCCTTCAAAAGTCATGGTAATCTGGTCATCTTTTTTATAACCATATGCTTTATTAATTTCCTTTACCGCATCTTCCATGCCTTTCTTAACCATCTTCCAGTATTCGCCCTTGACACATTTGCTTACCACTGCGATCCTTGAACCGGCATGGATTTTTATATCTGTATCAATCTCCGGAATCAGCGGACTCTCATCCTCTTCCTTCACTGCTTCTGCCTCTGAATCGGATTCTTCGATAGCGTCTGCCACCAACGGCTGGATTGTCTCTTCCACCTCCGCTCTGCTGCATCCTGTCAGCATTGCCAGTCCTGTCATTAAACTTATCGCTGCTGCCGCCGCTCTTTTCATTTTAATTTCCTCTTCCTTTCAGTGCTATACTGCACATTACAGCAATTTCATAAAATAATGTATAATTTCTGTCAACTAAAAATCGATATCTGCTCAGTACTCTCACAGAATAATTAACATCGAACAATTACCTGTAGCGATCCTCTTAAATGCATTATTTACGAGAATTGCTATAAACCTTATAACTGCATATTACTTTCTACATTATACACACTTTACGAAATTCGTCCAGAGATTTTACACATTTTTCACTTTTATACATCAAAAATTGCGCTATATCAATGTCTTTTGAATGCCATACCTGCAGGCTGCACCTGAAACTCCAACTGTTTCTTTGTCACCGGATGCTGAAATCCCAGTTTTGCAGAACAGAGAGCCAGCGGTTCCTGACTATTCTGACCGGGATTATACTTTCTGTCACCAACCAAAGGCATTCCGGCATGCGCCATCTGCACACGAATCTGATGATGCCTGCCTGTATCCAGATCAATCCGAATCAGATTTCTTTCGCCACAATCCTGTGCATCTTCCTTATTTTTCCAGGTTTCCAGAACTTCATAAGACAATATCGCCTTTTTTGCTCCGGAAGTCCCTCCCTCAACCACTGCAGAGCTGTTGGTCCTGCCATCCTTCTTCAGCCAGTCCACCAGTTTTGCACTCTTCACCTTCACTGTTCCTTCTGTAACTGCAAGATAAGTCTTCTTTATTTTTCCCGCTGTCATCTGTCTGCTGAGATCTGCTGCTGCCTTCGGATTCAGGGCAAATACAAGAACCCCCTCCACCGGCTGATCCAGGCGATGGATAATACCCAGATACGGCATCTTACCCGGCACCTTCTGAGCAATATAATTCTTCAAGAGGCTCTCCATATCCATACTGCCAACCCGCGCATTCTGAACTGCAAGCCCTGCCGGTTTGTGACAGACCAGAATATCTTTATCTTCATATAAAATATAATCTCTGATATCTTTTATCCACATAAAAAACTCTCCTTTTCATGGAGAGTATATCCTAAAATTCCATTTCACGCAATAAACGAATATATATATGAATACAATTTGAAAACGGTCATCACTTTTTACTTTTCCTGATTTCAAAAATGATGACCGCTTCAATGTTCTTCGTTATTCAATTTATTTTCCTCTTAGTATTCTTTCTATAATAAAATAATATGTTATTTACAAACTACTTTATAAGTTCACTATTAAATTTTTCTATGTTTATTTAAAATTCCTATTCTGTTTCCTGCTCATAATCCATATGTACTGTTTATAATCTGATTCATTCCTGCTTTTATGCTTTTATGATATCAGTTATTCAGTTCATCGGAACTTACTTAGAAAGTTTTATAGATTTTAAATTATAATTTCACGTATTATAATTTATTTTTCATTTATGAAATATCGGATACACTTTTTCATTATTTTTCGTGCTAAGCAATCATAAACCTAACTTCTTAAATTCACAACTGTTTAATTTCCTTATGTGCTTTTCATATTTATCGAACATTAATGGCAGATGTTCTGAATTATGTAAAGTATCACTGAAAAAGTACCTTAATATTTCTCTCAATATCCTGTAATTTTATATACCGGATATTCTTCTGATGCAGGATTTCAAACCATATACTTAAACTTCTATATGCCTCTCAAAACATCGTTCTTACCTTCAGTTTATCTGTTACCTGAACCTCTGCTTTCAGGCTAACTACTGAGATAAGGGTTATGCTCTTCCGGTAAATATTTCTTTACACATTTACCAAAATCCCTGTATCAGGTCTGCAACAGATATTCAATATAAGTTATCGCTTCTATAATACCTTTGATACATTCCTTCCTTATTAATCAGACTGTGCGTATGCTCTTATATTATATAAGGAAAATACTTTTTTATAATCTCCGTATCAGGTCTTTCTTGCAGGAAATGCGATACCCGTCACTCTTATATTGATGAAGTTATAAATTCTTTCCCAATGGAATCACCCGAACCTTTCTTTTATTTTCATCCTTTTCATTGGAACATTTATATATGCTATGAATTGAATGAATTTCTTTGATTGTTTAATTCGTTTTCTTGTTTCTTTTGATGGTGTTATAATAACACTCTCGTTATTATTTGTCAATACATTTTTACATTTTATTTTAATATTTTCTGTTTATCTTTGTCTTATTTGCACTAATTTTACAATATTTTTATTTATTTGATAATTTTCAGACTATTTATCTTTCTCCGCCGCAGTACATTCTGCCCGGAGGGCTCTATTATATCTATAGCAATCCTCGTAAATAATGCATTTAAGACAGTTCGGCAGAGTGCGAAAGACAAGGAAGATATCTGCAGGCGTGCTGACGCACGGCAAAGATATCTGACGCAGGATTTCACACTCTGATGGGCTGGATTAAGATGCATTATTTTAGAGAATTGCTATAATAAAGATGCAGCCACTCCCAACATAAAGCGAGGATAGCTGCATCTTCATCATTTCCTATTTTCGATTATAATTAATCAGGCATCCCTTAAGGATAATCTCACGCTCATCATCCGTAAGCTCCCCAAGAGCCACTTCAAACTCCTTCAGTCCCTCAGCACCAACAACATATCCCCGGATCACATCATCCTTTTCTTCCACTGCCTTACGAATCTGTGGGAAGAACAGATAATCTCCGTTTGCAAACGGAAGCTCCCCTTCTTTAATCAGGAATGGAAGCATACCCCAGTTGATCAGATTGGAACGGTACCTCTTTGTCGCATACTCATTGGCGATATTTGCCCATCCGCCAAGCACTTTCTGACAGGAAGCAGCCTGCTCACGCGCAGAACCATCACCTGGTTTCACTGCAAAGATCGTACTTCCCACACCAAGATTTTCCTTGCTTACATTCGGATAATCCTTTTTGATCACATCCATTACAGGTTTCATTTCCGGTAATGCCTCAACCGGACATTTTCCTTCCTGAATAGCCTTCTGAGCTTTCTGAACTTCTTTCGCACGTCCTACATAAGCAGGATCTTTTCTGGAAAGTGTAAACTCAGCCAGTCCAAGTGGATTGGAACGATAAGAAGATGTCTCACCGGACGGGATCAGCTCGTCTGTTGTAGTAACCGGATCATGGATCTCCGAAACAACCTTCACGATCAGATTCTCCGGAAGAGCTGCCATCTCCGGCCAGTCCTTAATGTTCGGTCCAAACTGAATCTCCACGCTCGGATCAGCTACACCCTTGCTGTCAAATACACGATTGTCATAAATTGTCTTGTCAAAGAAATATTTCTGTCCTGTATAACCACCCGTATAATCCTCTGCTGAAGTCAGGAAACCTTTGTTTGCTGCAGTTGCCGCAATAGAACGTGCGTCCATAAGTGCAACAGAAGAAATCTGGCCATTCTGGATTTTGGAACCTTCGCGGTTCGGGAAGTTTCTGGTCGTATGACGGATACTGAATGCATTATTTGCAGGAGTATCCCCTGCACCAAAGCAAGGTCCGCAAAAAGCAGTCTTCACAACAGCTCCCGTTTCAAGAAGTCCTGCCAGAACGCCATTCTTAGCCAGTTCCATATAAATCGGAGTACTTGCCGGATATACACTCAATGTGAAGGCATCTGCACCAATGCTCTTGCCTTTAAGGATATCAGCTGCTGCACAGATATTTTCAAATCCACCACCTGCACATCCTGCGATGATTCCCTGTTCTACATAAAGTTTACCATCAATTACTTTGTCTCTTAATGTATATGGAACTTTTCCATCAAGGCTGATCTGTGCTTTTTTCTCAACATCTGCCAGAATATCATCCAGATTTGCTTTCAGTTCATCAATTGTATATGTATTGCTTGGATGGAATGGCATAGCAATCATTGGTCTGATCTCACTCAGATCAATCTCTACACAGCCATCATAGTATGCTGTTTCACCTGGTTTCAGTTCTTTGTAATCTTCACTTCTGCCATGGATCTCATAGAATTCCTGAATCTTCTCATCTGTCTGCCAGATAGAGGAAAGACAGGTGGTCTCTGTTGTCATTACATCTACGCCAATTCGGAAATCAGCACTTAAATTTGCAACACCAGGTCCTACAAATTCCATAACTTTATTCTTCACATATCCGTTTGCAAAAACCTTGCCGATAATCGCAAGCGCAACGTCCTGAGGACCTACGCCCGGGCGTGGAGAACCTGTAAGATAAATGGCAACTACACCTGGCATATTGATATCATAAGTCTGGGAAAGAAGCTGCTTTACAAGCTCCGGTCCGCCCTCACCCATTGCCATGGTTCCCAGTGCGCCATATCGTGTATGGCTGTCTGAACCAAGGATCATTTTACCGCCTGCTGCAAGCATTTCTCTTGCAAACTGATGGATAACCGCCTGATGGGGCGGTACATATACGCCGCCATATTTCTTGGCACAGGTAAGTCCAAACATATGATCATCTTCATTAATAGTTCCGCCTACTGCACAGAGTGAATTATGGCAGTTTGTCAGTACATATGGCACCGGAAATTTTTCAAGGCCTGAAGCACGTGCAGTCTGGATAATTCCGACAAAAGTGATATCATGAGAAGTCAGTTTATCAAATTTAATCTGGAGTTTCTCCATATTTCCGGAAGTATTGTGTGCTTTCAGAATTGAATAGGCAATTGTACTCTTTGCAGCTTCCTCTTTGGAAACAGGAAAATCTGCCTGATTCTCCGGAACAATCTTCTGACCATTCAGCAAATACACACCGGTATCGTATAATTTCATAATGTCTCCTCCATTCTGTTTTTTTGCATATCACAAATGCAGTTATGGAACTCACCTTATCCACACCAGTCTTCAAATTTCCAGATGAAAACTGATTTTCTCCTGAACCGGCACTTTGACACGCTAATTTATGGAAATTTAGGTTTTATTATAGAATATTCCACCGGAATAATCAAGCCTAAGACTATAAGTATTTTAGTGTTACTGTTCACACACCACTATTCCGCGAGGTGTTTTGGCATGAATATGCCAAA
>ERZ791852.52-NODE-52-length-91296-cov-9.556307_pt1 | contig 91296 bp, 106 predicted proteins | sample MGYA00510287_ERZ791852 | MGnify/ENA primary metagenome ERZ791852 (study PRJEB30046, sample SAMN00715257) | human gut metagenome | study: EMG produced TPA metagenomics assembly of the A metagenome-wide association study of gut microbiota in type 2... | reverse complement strand
AGTAGGGAAAGAATTATAAGGTGATGATAATGGAAATGATCGTTAATTTAAAGGAACATAGTTATCCTATTTATATAGAAAAAAATATTTTAAAACATGCAAATGAAAAAATAAAAGAAATCTTTAAAGGAAAGAAAATAATGATCATTTCCGATGATCAAGTTTATCCTTTATATGGCGATGATTTGACTTTAAATCTTGAAAAAGATTTTAAAGTCAATCATGTCGTTGTTCCTCATGGAGAAAAATCAAAACGTTTTGATATGTTACCAGCACTTTATAAAGCATGTTTAGATTTTAAACTTACAAGAACGGATTTAATCATTGCTTTAGGTGGTGGTGTGATTGGTGATATGGCAGGATTTGTCGCAAGTAGTTATTTAAGAGGGGTAAAACTTGTCCAAATTCCTACTTCTTTACTTGCACAAGTGGATAGTTCTGTTGGTGGAAAGGTAGCGGTTGATTTACCTGAAGGGAAAAACCTGGTAGGAGCTTTCTATCATCCATCCATGGTTTTGATTGATCCATGTACATTAAAGACATTAGATCCACATTTTATCAGTGATGGCATGGGAGAAGTCATTAAATATGGATGTATTAAAGATAAAAAATTATTTGATCAATTAAATTCTTATCAAAATTTTGAAGAACTCTATGAATTTATTGATGAAATCATATATAATTGTGTCAACATCAAAAGAGAAGTTGTTGAAAAAGATCAATTTGATTTTGGTGATCGTTTATTACTTAACTTTGGTCATACCTATGCGCATGCCATTGAACAATATTATCACTATGAAAAATATTCACATGGGGAAGCCGTAGGTATTGGAATGTATCAAATTACAAAACTTGCTGAAAGTTTAGATTTGACAAAAACAGAATCTTCCATGCAAATTAAAGAAATCTTACAAAAATACAATCTACCATATGAATGTCAAGTTGAAACAAAAAATCTTATTCAAGCTATTTCTTTAGATAAAAAGAATATTAATAATTCGTTATCTGTTGTTTTATTAAAAGAAATCGGAGATAGTTATGTTTATCAAACAAATCAAGAATTTTTATTAAAAAAAGAAAGGGTATAAAATGAGTCAAATTAAGTTAATTCCTACAAAACTAAAAGGAAAAGTATCTGTTCCACCTTCAAAATCATTAGCACATCGTGCGATTATTGCAGCTAGTCTTGCTAAAGGTATTTCAAGAATTGATCATATAGAATATTCTCAAGATATTAAAGCAACAATTGGTGCGATGGAAGCACTTGGAACAATTATTGAACAACATGAAGATTATCTTATTATTAATGGTAATTACACATTTACTAAAAATAATACGATGCCAGGAGTCCAAATTGATTGTGAAGAATCAGGATCAACGCTTCGCTTCATGGTTCCTATTTCTCTTGCTAAAGAAAATAAAGTACGTTTTATAGGAAGAGGACAATTAGGGAAAAGACCATTAGATACCTATTATGAAATCTTTGAAAGACAAAATATTGGTTATTTATATCGTGAAAATGTTTTAGATTTAAATGTTGTGGGTGAATTAAAACCTGATTTATATCGTATTCCAGGTAATATTTCATCACAATTTATTACCGGTTTATTATTTGCTTTACCTTTATTATCATTTGATTCAATCATTGAAATTACGACACCACTTGAAAGTAAAGGATATATTGATTTAACATTACAAGTATTAAAACTTTATGGTATTGAAATTGTGAATCATGAATATAAACAATTTATTGTAAGAGGTAGACAAGAATATAAGGCAAGAGATTATCGTGTGGAATCTGATTTTTCTCAAGCTGCTTTCTATTTAGTAGCGGGTGCTTTAGGAAATGATGTTACATTATTAGATTTAAATTTAGATTCTTTACAAGGTGATAAAGCAACAATTGATTTTTTAAAACAAATGAATTGTGAAATCGTGGAAAATGATGAAGGAATTAAAGTGGTGAGTCATGGTTTAAAAGCAACAATTGTGGATGCGAGTCAATGCCCTGATGTTATTCCAGTTGTCTCTCTTGCCTTAGCAGTGGCAAGTGGACATAGTGAAGTCATCAATGCCGGACGTTTACGTATTAAAGAATGTGATCGTCTTCAAGCAACAGTTGAAGAATTGAATAAACTAAAAGCACATGCAGTTGAACATGAATCTTCTATGGAATTAGATGGCGTAGAAACTTTAACTGGTGGAAATGTATCAAGTCATGATGATCATCGTATGGCGATGATGTTAGCGATTGCTTCAACAGTGTGTAAGGAACCAGTCATTATTGATAATAAAGAATGTGTTAAAAAATCTTATCCAAGTTTTTGGGAAGATTTCGAGATGTTAGGAGGAAAAATCGATGGGGGCAACTTATAAAAATAATATAGAACTGACAATTTTTGGTGAATCCCATGGAAAAGCTATTGGTATTACCATTGGCAATCTTCCTAGCGGTATTCAAATTGATTTAGGTGAAGTTTCGCGTGATATGAAAAGAAGAGCACCAGGACAAAACAAAATGTCGACAGCTAGAAAAGAAGCAGATCAAGTAGAAATTTTATCAGGGTTACAAGATGGTATTACCACAGGAGCACCTCTTACAGGAGTCATCTATAATAGTGATCAACATTCTAAAGATTATTCTTTACTTAAAACAAATATGCGACCAGGACATAGTGATTATCCAGCTTATATTAAATATAAAGGATTTAATGATGTCCGTGGTGGTGGTCATTTTTCGGGAAGAATTACAGCCCCAATCGTTTTTGCGGGAAATATTGCTAAACAAATATTAAAACAAAAAGGTATTGTTGTAGGAGCGCATATTTTATCGATTGGAAATGTAAAAGATGAAAGATTTCCATATAATGTAGATGAAACATTACTTTCAAGTTTAAGTCAAAAACAATATCCAACAATTAAAGAAGATGTTTTTGAAAAAATGGAAGCAACTATTTTAAAAGCAAGAGAAAATTTAGATAGTGTAGGTGGAAAAGTGGAATGTGTAGCACTTCATGTACCTGCAGGTATTGGAGAACCATTCTTTGATTCACTAGAAAGTCATTTATCATCTTTAATGTTTTCTATTCCAGCTGTTAAAAGTGTTTCTTTTGGAGATGGTGAAATGATTGATCAAATGCTTGGTAGTGAAGCAAATGATTGTTATTATTATGATGAAAATGGGGATGTAAAAACATCATCTAATCATAATGGGGGTATTACAGGGGGAATTACCAATGGAATGCCTGTGAGTTGTACAGTGACTTTTAAACCTACACCTTCGATTGCTAAAAAACAAAAGACGATTAATATTGCAACAAAAGAAAATGTAGAATTAAAAATAAAAGGAAGACATGATCCTTGTATTGTACAAAGAGCAGTTGTTGTTGTAGAAGCAATGATGGCTTTAGGAATACTTGATATGATGGGGGAATAAGTATGAAAGATTTAAAACAATGTCGAATTGAAATAGATGCAATTGATCAACAATTAATGGAACTTTTTGAAAAACGTATGGCTCTTTCTAAAAGTGTCGTTGAATATAAAATTGAAAATCATTTAGAAATTTTCCAACCTGAAAGAGAAAGAGAAGTTATTGAAAAGAATCTTAATCGTTTAAATAATGATCAATTAAAAGAATATGCAAGATGTTTTATTCAAGAAATGATGACAGTTTCTAAATCTTATCAATCAGATTTATTACCACTTGAATTAGATAAAAATATTAAAACTGAATTCAAAAAAGATCCCCTTGTTGGATATCAAGGAATTGCTGGAGCATTTTCTCAAAGTGCTGTAGAAAACTTCTTTGGTGAAGGGACAAGAAATATTGGTTATAAAGACTTTGAAGATGTTTATGTAGCATTAGAAAATGGTGAAATTGATTATGGGGTTTTACCTATTGAAAATAGCTTAACAGGATCTATTAATGATAACTATGATTTAATTAGAAAATATGGTTTTTATATTGTAGGAGAAACTGCTGTAAATGTTAGTCAATGTTTAATGGCACTTCCAGGAACAAAGATTGAAGATATAAGACAAGTTTACTCACATCCTCAAGGATTAGCACAATCTAGTGAGTTCTTATATCAACATCGCTATATTGAACAAAGACCATTTCAAGATACAGCAATGGCTGCTAAATATGTAATGGATTCAAAAGATCCAACTAAAGCAGCCATTGCATCACCACTTGCATGTAAACTTTATGGTTTAGAAATGTTAAAAGAAAATGTACAAAATAAGAAAAACAATAGAACACGTTTTATGGTGATTTCAAAAGAACTTATTTGTCCAAAAGAAAGTGATAAAGTTTCTGTTATCTTTACATTACCACATCAAGTTGGAGCTTTAGATAACATGTTACAAACAATTAAACAAAGTCAAATTAATATGGATCGTATTGAATCAAGACCAATTGAAACACAATTTTGGCAATATTACTTCTATATTGATTTTGAAGGAAATATGCATGAAGAAAGAATACAAAGAGCAATCAATAAAATGAAAGCTAATAGTACAACATTAAAAGTATTGGGAAATTATAAAAGGGCGTAAGAATGAAAAATATTATATTAGTGGGAATCATGGGGTGTGGTAAAACAACCATCTCCAAATTATTATCAGAAAAACTGAATATGCCAGTAATCGATATGGATGAATATCTTGAAAAGAAATATCAATTGACTATTCCAGAAATGTTTGATATTTCTGAAGATTATTTTAGAGATCGTGAAAGTGAAGCTTGTTTAGATATGGCTCAACTTGATGGTTATATTATCTCTACTGGTGGTGGCGTTGTTAAAAGAAAAGAAAATCGTGATATTTTAAAACAAGCGGGTACTGTTTTCTATATTGATCGACCTTTAGATAATATAGTAAGTGATGTTGAAACAGCACATCGACCTTTATTAAAAGATGGCCCTCAAAAACTTTATCAACTCTATGATGAAAGACATGATCTTTATTTAGATAGTTGTCATTATCATGTTGATAACGATGGGACATTAGATGATATTGTTAATAAAATTGTAGAAGATATAAAATAAGGAGATAATCAAGAACGATTATCTCCTTTTGCTTTAATATATTCTTTAAATAAAGTATAAAGAATAGATGTAAGTGGAATAAATAAGAACATTCCTAATATACCCATAAGATTACCACCAATAATAACAGCGACAAATACCCATATAGAAGGAAGACCAACTGAATTACCAACTACATGAGGATAAATTAAATTTCCTTCTATTTGTTGTAAAACAAGAAATAAAACAATAAATTCTAAAGCTTGCAGAGGATTAACTATACCAATCATAATAATTCCTACAAAACAACCAATAAAAGCACCAAAAACAGGAATTAATGCAGTAACAGCAATGACAACTCCCATTAACAAGGCATAAGGCATTTGTAAAATTGACATTGAAATAACAAACATACTACCAAGTATACAAGCTTCTAAACATTGACAAGTAATAAAATTAGAAAAAGTATGACTAGATAATTGTATGATATTACATATTTTTTGTGTTTTTTCTTGACCAATTAATACTTGGGATGTTGTTTTTATTTGTTTAGATAATGTTTCTTTTGAAAAAAGAAGGTAGATTGAAAAAACAAGACCAATAAAAAAGGTATATAAACTACTTAATGTATTAGATAAAATAGAAAATCCTGAATGAAAAAGTGTTTGCCAATTATTTACAATAGTTTTATATAAAGAAGATAAATCTATATCTAAAGAAATAATAGAATCAATCATATTTTTAAAACTACCATTCATTATATTTCTATTATCTTTTAATGTTTGGATAAATTGATCATAAGCATTAGGTGCTAATCTAATAATTTCTTTAATAGAATGAACAAGTTCAGGACCAACAATAAAACAAATAAGAATAATAAAAGCAAATAATAGTATTAATGTAATAATAAAAGAAAACATTCTTTTATTCTTACTATTCTTTAAAAGTGTATTTTCTAATTGTTTAGTAATAATATTTAATACAAAAGCAATACAAAATCCTACAAAAAAAGGAACAATAAGTTTCCATATAGTTTGAATAAAATGAAATACTTGTGATAAATTTAAAATAATTGCTAGTACAACACCAGCAAAACTTATTAAATACATATATTTTTTAATCTCTTTTTGATTTACATTCATAAAATCACCTCTTATTTATTATAACTATAATTTATGAACAGAAAATGAAAATTTGCATAAATGTTAGTTTGGTTCTATAATAAAAAATGGGTAATTAGACAAATGGGAGGGTTTTGTATGAAAAAGATTATTATGGCTGCAGGAGAGAATAGTCAAACAATTTTATTAGGTATTTTAGTGATTATTTGTATCATTATTGTATTAAATATGATTTCATTCTTTTATAAAAAATATAAAAACTCTCATTTTAATAAAAATGATTTAACTAATCAAATATTTGATGAAGATCAAAGTCAACTTTATGTTTTAGTTAGAACTAAAGATTTTAAAGTTTTATTTATTTCTTCACGTTTTCAAGAAGTATTTCATATAGCTAAAGAACGTATAGTTGTAGATTTTATGGTTTTAAAAGAAATGGTGGAGGAAAGAGTTTATCGTGATTTTATGAAACAATATCAATCATGGAATCAAGAAAATTCTTTTAAATACTCTTTTAAAATGAAAGATGTAGATCAATGGTTTGTACTTACAGTAAGTGCGATAGAAAATGGTAAATATCATTTATTTGCTTTCTATGATCATAGTGAAGATGTTTTAAAAGAAAAAGATTATTTAAAACAAATAGAAACTACAAAAAATGAAAGTGAATATAAAGCATCTTTTTTATCAAGAATGTCTCATGAGATAAGAACACCAATGAATGGTATTATTGGAATGTTGACATTAGCTAGAAATACACAAGATACTAAACAAGAAGATTATTATTTACAACAAGCTCAAGATATTTCTCAATACCTTCTTTCCTTAATTAATGAAGTATTAGATATGTCTAGAATGGAAGCTGGAAAATTAGAATTAGAAAATAAACCATTTAATATTTATCATTTAGAACCTCAATTAAATAATATTTTCAAAGAAACAATTGAGAAAAAAGATGTAATGTTTAAAATAGAATATTTTGATTTTGATGTTAAATATTTTGTTGGTGATGAATTACGTATTATGCAAATTCTTGTTAATTTATTGTCTAATGCTAGTAAGTTTACTGAAAAAGGTGAAATTAAAGTGACATTTAGACAAATGTATAAAGAAGATCAAGTGGCTAATATTATGATGCGTGTACATGATACTGGTAAAGGAATGTCTAGAGAATTCTTAAGTCATATTTTTAGACCTTTTGAACAAGAAGGTGTAGAGATTTCTAAAAAATATGGTGGTAGTGGATTAGGCATGGCTATTACAGATCAACTTGTTAAGTTGATGGGTGGTGAAATTGTTGTTGATAGTTTAGAAGGAAAGGGGAGTGATTTTACTGTCTTTTTAAATTTACCAATTTCTACTAATCAACAATATGAAGATAAAAAAGAAGTTGTTGTAGAAGAATTTAGTTTTGATCAAAAACGTATTTTACTTGCGGAAGATAATGATATTAATGCTGAAATTTGTTTAAGTGTTTTAAATGCTAAAGGGGCTTTTGTTGAACGTGTAGAAAATGGACAAGTTGCAGTAGAGACTTTTAAAAAGCATGCTGAACATTATTATGATTTGATTTTAATGGATATTCAAATGCCTGAAATGAATGGTTATGAAGCAACACAAGCAATTAGAAGTTTAAATAGAGAAGATAGTCAATCAATTCCTATCTTTGCTTTGTCAGCGGATGCTTATGTTGAAAATAAAAGATATTCAAAGAAAACGGGAATGAATGGACATTTTTCTAAACCGATTGATTTTGATGAAATGGAAAAAGAATTGGGTCAATTCTTTTCAAGGAGAGACATAGATGAAAAAAACATATAAATTATCAATTCCTTATTTAGGAAAAGTAGCAGTAGTCACAGTAGTATCATTTTCATGTGCGATTTCTGCTTATCAACTTTCTCAAAACAGTTCTATCTTTTCACCGCGATCAAAAGCATTAGAACTCAAAAATAATCAAGTCATTTTTTCAAATCAAGACCAACAAACTCATACTCATCAAGAACCAGATGAAAGTCAGTATTTAAAAGAAAATCAACAATCATTAGATAAAATATCACAAACAAATTTAAACAATTCACCCTATCTCTTTAAAAATCAAGGAAGAGTAGATCCAACAAAGATATATGGACAAATAGGATTAGGTGTTAATGGAAATAATACTATAGGTGTTAATCCAAATGGAACAGGTGACGGTAATGTTACAGTTGTTATTCCTGGACAAGAGATACCAATAAATAATACAGGAACAGGTATTTCAAATGAAGTAGTAGATAAAAATACCAATCATGATAATAAAACACCAATAGTTGATCCTGATCCGATAGCTAGATTACCAGATATGTCTAATGATTTAATTTATGGAGATGCATCAACATTTACAAATGATGGTATTCTTCAAAAAGAAGGTGCTAGTTATACAATTCAATTTTTAAGTACAGAATTTTTATCTAAAGAAAGTGTTGATCAATTATATGAAGGTTGTGTCATTACTCCTTGGAAATTATTATGTAATATGGTAGTAATAATTGCTGAAAATGAAGAAGGTAAGTTGCCTAAACTTTATCGAATAGAAGATTACAATGATAATTTTAAAATAGGATCTTATCCTCAATATGCAACGGAAGATTTTACAGTAAAGTTTTATTTTAGAATGAATGCTTCAAGTCCTTGGCAAGAATATGAAGTGACATTTAAGGTCGAATATCAAACACGTATTTCATTACAAGATTACAATCAACAAGAAACAGGTTATTTCTACTTAAAAAAAGAGGAAACAGAAGATTTACGAAAATACTATAATTTGATCGTACCAACTTATCAAACACAAACACAAATATTTATGGGTTGGAAAAATGAAGATGGTAGCGATATTGATTCACAAACAGCATATATAGCTCATAAAAAAGGAAGAATTTCACTTATTCCGTTAGAAATGAAAGATTTACCTGAAGGGTATGAAGTTCAATTACAAAGTGAATATGTATTTGCGGAAGATTTATATACAATTTATAATTATGCATTTACAGGTTATAGTGGTGATGAATTTGCGGATATTCATGTACCTGAAGAAGTAAACAGTATAGAAATGAATTATGCAGGTTGGCAAAATTTCTATGGCGATTTTTATATACCTGCTTCTATTGAAAGTGCCCATTTTGGATGGAGTGGTTTACAACTTTATGGTAAGTATATTGTTGATGAAAATAATACAAAATATAGTTCTAATGAAGATGGCTTGTTAATGAATAAAGATCAAACAATTGTTTATCAAACACCGATAGCGGATGCAATTTATATTCCTAAAGGAGTTACAGCAATTAAAGGTATTGTTTCCTGGTTTGTATCAGATGTTTATTTTGATGGTCCATGTATGGTTGATCAAAGTTCATTTAAGAATATTCAAACAGATACAATTATTCATGTCCCTGATGAATATTATTTGGATTATTTTAAGAAAAGTTATAGAAGATTTGTAACAAATTTAATTAATGAAAATGGAGAATCGTATGATTATACGGTGAATAATAATTTGGTTTTCTTAAATGATGAAAGAGAATTAGTGAGTACAATGGATAGTGCCGCAGGAACAATTGTTATTCCTGAAACAGTAGAAAAAATAGATGATTATGCTTTTAGTGGTAATGATAAAATTATATGTATTATCTTTACTCATGGTGATGTTGAATTAGGACATCAAATTTTTAAAGATAGCCATGTTGAAGAAGTTAATTTTTTAACGAAAGATATTCCAGGTACAAATAGTGATACATTTAGCCAAGCGGATTCATTAAAAGCAATTAATGTGTCAATAAATTATTATGAATTATATGATGATAAATGGAAGAATGAAATAGATCAAGCTTCATTTGCACTACTTAGTGAAACAGATTCAAGTTTTCAAACAAAGAATGGTTTTGAATATCTAGAAATGTATTATCGTGATAGATCACATGCGACGATTTTATTAAATGCACCTACTAATTTAATACAATTTGACGAAAATAGTATTCCAGGGGTTACAATTACAGAAATAGGACAACATGCTTTTTCTGAATGTAAAAATTTAAAACATGTCAAGTTATCTAAACATATTAATCAAATTGATAGCTATGCTTTTTATGGCTGTGAGGCGTTAGAAAGTATTTTCTCTGAAAATACAGATAGCATCACTATTCAAGAAAATGCTTTAGAAATTACAGATAGTTGGTTATTTGATTTACGTTATATGGCATTTAATGCTAAAAAAGCTATTTTTGAAAATGATTATTTGCCTTCAGTAACAAGACAAATGTATATCCCGTTTGATGGAGAAGGTTATAATGGTGGTAATACATATAGTGGTGCTTATTTTATAGATGAATCTTATGGTGGAGAAATTCTTTATGGATATGCTCGAGGAACAGATCAAAATGGAAACACTGTTACAGTAGAAGATGAATTTTATTTAATCAATGCCACAACAGATGTTCAAGGGGATGTGGCTACTAAAGAAGGTACATTTGAAATTTGTACAAGTGCTTTTGAAGATGTGCCAATTACTTCCATTCAATTTAATATGACAGATGATATGTATTGGATTGATGATTATGCCTTCTATGGAACGAATTTAACGGGTGAACTTGTTTTACCTGATGGTTTAGGACCAATTGGGCAAGTTGCATTTTATGGATCAAATATTTCAAAAGTTATTTTTCCAAAAACTTATGGAAATGATACAGATTATCCTGCATGTTTATGGACAAATACTTTTGGTGGGGATGAAAGTTTAAGTGAAATTGTTTTCCAAAATGCAACACCAATTGAATTATTCTATAATAAATTTACTGAATATACTTTTGGTGACATGGCTAGTGAAGATTTCCATATTACTTTAAGTGGTGCAGCTAAAGGTTTAGAACAAAAATACATAGATGCTTGGAAGTACCGTTTCATAGCTTGTGAAGATAATGATCCAAGTGTTAACGAAGAAAAGCTTAATCAATCAGTAAAGAAAATTGCTGGTTTATTAGGATATACTTTACCAGAAACAGGTACTCAACCTGGTGACAATCAGGAAGTTGTTCCTGATGTTGAAAAAGCACCAGAAGATAACCAACAAGAAGTCAATGATGAAAATCAAAATGATCAACAAGATGAAAATAAACAAGAAGCTTTAGAAAATGAGGTAGATGAAAATGATAATTGAACAATCACAACATATTATTGATGAAGTCTCAAAAGTCTTTATTGGTAAAGATGAAATAATTAAAAAGGTTTTAATGACAATTTATGCAGGAGGACATATTTTGTTAAACGATGCGCCTGGAACAGGTAAAACAACATTAGCGTTAGCTTTTTCTAAAGCTTTAGGTTTAGATTATAAAAGAATTCAGTTTACAACAGATACATTACCATCAGATATTGTTGGTTTTACAATGTTAAATAACGAAACACAAAAATTTGAATTTAGATCAGGGGCTGTATTTAGTAACTTACTTTTAGCTGATGAAATTAACCGTACATCGCCTAAAACACAAGCTGCTTTACTAGAAGCAATGGAAGAACATAATGTAACAGTTGATGGTGTTACTTATGATTTACCACATCCTTTTATTACGATAGCAACACAAAACCCAATGGGTTCTGCTGGTACTCAACCTTTACCAGAATCGCAATTGGACCGATTTATGATTTGTTTATCTATTGGTTATCCTAATTTAGAAAAACAAATAGAAATTATTAAATCACGTCGCTACGATAATCCAATTGAAAGAATTGAAGAAGTTGCTTCAAAAGAAAATGTGATTGAAGTACAAAACTATTTATCTTCTGTACGTATCAGTGATGATGTTTTAAAATATATTGTCTTATTATGTGAAAAAACAAGAGAAATACCTTTAGTAGAGTTAGGTGTTTCTCCTCGTGGAGTATTAGCACTTGTACAAATGGCTAAAGCACATGCTGTTTTAGAAGATCGTATTTATGTTATTCCAGAAGATGTTCAATATGTCTTTTTAGATGTATGTGCACATCGTATGATATTACGTCCACAAGCAAGGATAGAAGGTTTAGATGCTAGAGATATTTTAAATGAAATTTTAAAAGAAATTAAACCTCCTTTGGCTGATTAAGATGAAGAATAAATATTTGTTGTATGGAATAATTAATTTCTTGGTACTTATTGCCTATATTTATTCTACATATTTCTACTTCTTAATTATTTGGATCATTGGTATTGTTTTTCCATTTATTTTAATTACTTTATTGAAACTGGAATTAAGATATATTCAAATGGATATCCAAGGTCCAAAGCAAGGAAAAGTAGGTCAGTCTCTATCATTTACAACAGAAGTAAAGAGTCGTTATAGACTACTTGTTTCTGGAAGAATAGATTATGTTTTTGTTTATAAAAACATGACTTTAAAAAATGAACTCAAAAGAAATATTTTTATTCCATTAGGAATAAAAACAGCCCGAAAGAATCAAGAATATACTGCGACTTATTGTGGGAATGTCATGATTTCATATGAAAAAGTTTATTTATATGATGTTTTTGGGTTTTGTAGAGTTCCTATTTCACAAACTCAAAAACATCATCTTGTGGTTTATCCAGGGAAAGTAAATATAGAATTATTATATAATGAACTTTCTAAACCTTATGAAAATGGTGTTTTACAGTACCAATATAAGAAAGGAACAGATATGTCTGAAATTTATGATTTAAAGACATATTATCCTGGAGATGATATTCGTCATGTTCATTGGAAACTTTCTGCTAAAACAGGAGAAGTTTTATTAAAGGAAGGTTCTCATAATAGTAGTTTTGAAACTGTTTTACTTGTAGATATTGGTTTAAAAGATCAAACGAGTGAAATTGATAAACATGTTTTATCTAAATCGTTAGCTTTTGCAATGAGTATGTCTGAAAAGTTATTATTGAAAAATATAGGGCATTATGTTGCTTTATATGATCAAGGAAGTTTTTATTGGTTAGAAATGAATAGTCTTCAAGATTATTATCAAAACATGGAAAATTGGATTTCTAAAGGTATTACAAGTCAAGGTGGAGATGCACTTCATTTGTTTGCGAGTGAGCATTTAGATTTATATTTTACAAAGATGATTTATGTAACTGCTGGAGATTTTAATGAAGAGTTATCTAGATTAAATGATTTTTTGAGTATTAGTGCAATTACGATTAAAAATGATATTCAAAATGCACAAACAATCAAACATTTTCAAAATCAGTTATATGAATTACCATTAGATTCAATTGATCAAAATATGTATCATTTTGAAATATAAGGAGGTCAAATATGGAAAAAAATAAAAAAAATAGAATTATTTCTTTCATTGTGACCTTCTTTTATTCTTTAATGAGTGGTATCAGTTTTCTATGTTTTTATCATAATGTAGTAATAAGTTCTTGGTTATTAGAAATAATTGTGAGTATTGTTTTATTACTAGCTTTATCTTTGTTATCGTATAAAAAAATAAAAACAATTATTTTACCAATCATGATGACAATAATGATTGGAATTATTTATTCATTTCAAAGTTTTTATTATGGATTCTTTGGAATAATGAATTATATTATTGAATGTTATAATACAAAATTTGAAGATGCTAGAAATATGATGATGGCTGCTTCTATTACATCATCACATATACAAGCAATGAGTTTAGTAATTGTTATTTGGATGACTTATTATATTTATCATTCTATAAAGAAAGAAAAGTATACTGTGTTATCTATTCTTTTCTTTGTTTTATTTTCTTTTACATTATGGTTAGATTGTTTTTCTTTTGTAGGAGGCTCTTTATTTAGTATTAATGCTTTAATGGTATGGATGTATCATCAAAATAAAGTAATTAATACAAAAACAATTCAATGGTTTATTATTCTTTGTATTATCTTTGTTTCTCTTACGATACCAAGTTACCAAGATAATTTAACAATTGAACAAATTAAAGAAGATGTTTTACAACAAGTAGATGATCTTCGTTATGGTAAAGATAATTTACCTCAAGGTAATTTAAATAAGGCTTCTAGTATTCATAAAAATAATCAAGAGAGATTAGAAATAACAGTTTCACAAAGAAAGAATTTATATTTAAAAGGATTTGTAGGAAGTACATTAGAAAATAATCAATGGCAAGATTTGACAAAAGCAAGTTATAATGGTGAACATGAAGGTATGTTGAAATGGTTGAAAAAGAAGAAATTTTCTTCAACATATCAATATAACCTTTATCAAAAACTATCAAAGAATGATGATCAAAAACAAAATGTAACCATTAATAACGTAGCAGCAAATAAAAAATACTTATATACACCTTATTCAATTAATCAAAGTGATGTTACATCATCAAATATTCAAAAAGATTTAAATTTACAATCAATAGCCTTATTTGGAAGTAAAAGCTATAGCTATCAAGAAACTTCCTCTACTTCACCAAGTGAATTAATGGTTGGAAGTGATTGGTTAAATAATCCAAATGCTTCACAAAAAGAATATTTAGATACTGAATCTATCTATAGATCATTTGTTTATGAAAATTATCAAACGGTAGATAAAGGATTAGAAAAAACAATTTCTCGATTATTTGATCAAGATGATTTTGAAAACACAGGTATTTATTCTGTTTGTCAACATGTTAGAGATACAATGACAAGTTATTTAAAATATGATGATCAAATAAGTGATAAAGATAGTTTAGAGGATTTCTTAAATCAAAAAACAGCAGGTAATGATGTATTATTTTCGACAGTAGCAGTTGAAGCTTTTAGATATTACGATATACCAGCTAGATATGTAGAAGGTTATTATTTAAAAAGTGATGCAATTGATGATGAGGGAAATGCAACTTTAACCTCAAAAGATAGACATGCTTGGGTAGAAGTATATTTTGATGGTATGGGATGGTTACCAATTGATGTTACACCTGGTTATTATTATGATGTGTATACTTTAATGAATATGATCGCAACTCCTCAAGGAGAACAAAGTGATACAAATATTGAAAAAGGATATCAAGATTCTCAATCTGTTGATGATGGTCAAAATGGTGGCATGATTAATGATTTAATTGATCATGTTGGAAATTTAGGTATGATGTCTTTAGGGGTATTAACAATTGTTTGTGTAGTTATCTTTATTATATGGATTTTATTAGAATTATTAAGATTGATTTTAAATATAGGTGTTAAATATATTTATCATCATGCTTCTTCTAAAAATAAAACAAAATATTTATATAGTTTAATGGAAATGTATTTGAAATCTTATGGTATAGATTATCAATTGGGGTTAGATTCTATAGAAGTGGATGAGACTTTAGAAAAGATGGATTTGATTCATCAAGGTGATTTTTTAAGAGTTTGTAGGTTGTTTGAAAAGAGTTTTTATGGTGAAATAGAGTTAGAAGAATTTGAACTAAATATCATTATTCATTTTATTGTTTTATTGTATCAAAATCAAAAGGGATTAAAATGGTATAATAAGCTTAAAAGAAGATATACTATTTTATCTGGAAAAGATATTTATTTTAAATTAATAAGGCGTAATGAGGGTGATTAGGATGGATAAAAATGGGAAAATACTGATTGTTGATGATGCAAAGTCTAATCGAGAGATACTCTCTGAAATATTAAATCAATATACAGTTATAGAAGCAAAAGATGGCTATGAAGCTTTAGAATATTTAAAATCTGATAGCAAAAGTGTTGCACTTGTTTTATTAGATCTTGTCATGCCTGAAATGGATGGCTTTGAAGTTTTAAAGTATATGAACCAAAATCATTTGATAGAAGAAGTACCAGTGATGATTATTTCTATCGATAAAGATGATAAAAGTATTGAAAAAGCCTATGAATTAGGTGTATCAGGTTATATTACAAGACCGTTTTCATCTGCTGTTGTCTTAAAAAAAATAAATAATATTATTTCACATTATAAAAGACAAAAAAAACTTACAACCATCATTAATAAACAAATCTATGAAAAATATAAAAATAACGATATGATGATTATGATCTTAAGTCATATCGTTGAATCTCGTAATGGTGAAAGTGGTTTACATGTATTACACATTAAAAAACTTACAAAATTGTTATTAAATATTTTAGTTAAGAAAACAAATCAATATTCCTTAACTTTAGATGATATGATTTCAATTGAAGTGGCTTCTTCTTTACATGATATAGGAAAGATTGCTATTCCAGAAGAAATCTTAAATAAACCATCATCCCTTACTAAAGAAGAGATGGAAGTCATGAAATCACATGTTATCATCGGTGCAAAGATGTTAAATAGTTTACCATTTTATAATGATGAACCAATTGTAAAATATGGTTATCAAATATGTCGATGGCATCATGAAAGATATGATGGAAATGGTTATCCAGATGGTTTAAAAGGAGAAGAAATTCCTATTGCGGCACAAGTTGTTTCAATTGTTGATGCATATGATGCTTTAACAAGTAAACGTGTTTATAAAGAGGCTTATAGTCATGAAGAAGCTTTAAAAATGATTCAAAAAGGCAAATGTGGTGTTTTTAATCCTTTACTTATAGAATGTTTAATGGATATTGAATCATACATTCAAAATGATTTAAAAATTAATGAATTTTATGAAGATAATGAATATTTTGAAGAACGTACACAAGAACATTTAAAAGATGAAGGTCTTAATTTATCTAATTTACTTTATCAAGATTTATATTTTGAAAAATCAAAATATAAATTTTACAGTGAATTATCTAATAATATTCAATTTGAATATTCAGTTGTACCACCATTACTTACATTATCTAAAAAAGATGCATTATTATTAAATATAGAACCTAAAATTATAGATCCATTAAGTAATGAAAAAGTTACAAAACTATTTATTAATAATGATTTTAATGTATTCATACAACAAGCTATTGATTTAGAAAAAGAAAAAGATAAGTTTTCGATGAATACAAAACTTAAAATCAATAATACAATTAAAGATGTTAAAATAACTGTACAAGTTATTTATGATGGTGAAGAAGCTTTAGGGATATTAGGAGACATAGAAATATTATAGGAGAGTTGTTTATGGAGTTAGAAGAATTTTACAAACAAGTTGGTGGGAACTTTGAAGATGTTAAAAGAAGATTATTTAATGAAGAATTTATTAGAAAATTTGTATTGAAATTTAAAGATGATGAAACATTTGATAATCTTATTGATGCTTTTAATAAAGTTGATTATAAAGAAGCCTTCCGTTTTATTCATACCTTGAAAGGAATAAGTGTTAATTTGGGATTTGATGATTTATATCAAGCAAGTTGTAATTTAACAGAATGTTTAAGAGAAAAAGAAAATTTAAATGATGAAGAACTTGAAGAAGCAGGTAAACTTCTACAAATAGTTAAAGATAACTATCAAAAAATAATAGAATTGATTGTTCAATTATAAAAATATGTGAAAAAAGGTCGAATTAGAGGGGAATTTGTTGCAAATTCCCTTTAAAAATATTATTATATATTTGTAAAGAAAAGAAAAAGGCAAAGCTGTTGAAAAACAGTGACGCAAAGCCCTAGGGTCTAAAGTACGTAAGTGCTATGATTGCCGGTTACCCTAACCTATCAAGATATATTTTCGTATGTCTATGAGTTATAGCAACCACCAAAATAATAGGTGGTTTTTAACTGTCATAGGATTTCTTTAAAATATCATATCAAAGAGGGAGAAAAAAAGAAATGATGAAAGAATTATTAAAGAAATTACAAAAAAAATCTAATAAAAAAGGTTTCACATTAGTTGAAATCATTGTTGTATTAGTAATCTTAGCTATCTTAGCTGCAATTGCTGTACCATCAGTAATCGGTTATGTAGATGAAGCTAAAGAATCTAGATACATTCAAGAAGCTAGATCAATCTATGTAGTATTCCAAACAGAAGAAGCTAAAGCTGCTGCATTAAATAATGGTAAATATTGTACTGCTACAGATGTTACTGATCCTGTTTATGGTGCTATTACTGGTGGGAAAGCTGAAGCGTTAGAAACACTTAAAAAACAAATTAAAGAAACTACAACTTTAGAAGTATCATCTGCTGAAGCTACAGTTGAAACAAATAATGCTGGAAAAGAAACAACTACTCAATGGGTTGTAAAATGGAAATCAGATGATAAAAAATTTGTTAAAGCAACTATTAAGAAAAATAAAGATATCAAAATTGATAAAAAAGGATCAGCTCTAACTGATTTAGATTAATCATTTAATTAAAGTCACTGAATATTCAGTGACTTCCTTTGCTTATAAATAATATATACTAAATCTATTAGAAAGAATGTGATATTATGAAGAAGATTAATAATAGAAAAGGTTTTACATTAGTAGAGATTATTGTTGTTTTAGTAATATTGGCTATTCTAGCTGCAATTGCTGTTCCTTCTGTTTTATGATATGTCGAAGAAGCTAAAGCTATTTACACTGTTATTCAGGTAGAAGAAGCTAGATTAGAAAATGAAATAGATTACACAGATAAAGGTGATTCATACCATAATATGGAAGATATGTATACAAAACTTCGTAATAAAACAGCTGATAATCCAGATGGTGAAAATATAATTGCTAAGAAAACTGGAATAAAGAGTATGGATTTTATTTATTCTGGTGATTCTGATGATTCTGGAAAAGATTATGTTTATCTTTTACATTGGACAAGTGATGATGGTAAAAAAATACAAGCAGAACTTTATAAGAATAAACAAGTTAAGATTACATCAATTGAATAATTTAAATTATTATAATTTTATTCTAAGAAGTTTATGACCATTCCTTATAAGAATGGTTTTTTTATGTAATAATTGAGAGAAAATTGTTGGATTATTAGAAATTTTATATATATGTGTTATAATATAACCAAAAAAGGGGAATGGGCATATGAAGGAAAGATTGAAGAATAACAAGGGTTTTACGTTGGTAGAAATTATTGTTGTGTTAGTGATTTTAGCTATTTTAGCCGCTATTGCTGTACCTGCTGTTCTTGGATATGTAGATGAATCTAAAAAGACACGCTATATTGAAGAAGCTCATTCTATTTATACAGTTATTCAAACAGAGGAAGCAAGGTATAAAGCTTTAGGCAATGAATTAAATGATGATACTTATAAAAATACTGAGTATAAAAAAGAATTAACAGAAACAATAACAAAAAAACTGCTATTCAAAAAGTGACGTTTGGTACTTGTAGTCATATTGGAAAAGATAATGCAGAGTACTATGTTAATTTTACAAGTGATGATGGAAAGAATGTTTATTCTGTAATTAAAAGAAATAAAGATATAACAGTAAGTGTTAATTAGGGTGAGGAAGATGAAAAATAAGAAAGGTTTTACGTTGGTAGAGATTATTGTTGTATTAGTAATCTTAGCTATTTTAGCTGCGATTGCTGTACCTTCTGTAATTGGTTATGTAAATGAAGCTAAAGAGTCTCGCTATATTCAAGAAGCGCATTCTATTTATACGGTTGTTGAAACAGAAGTGGCTAAGTATAAGGCAACAGATGATCCTAGTGAAGTTGATATAGATAATTATATTAAAGATATATTGAGTGATAATACAATTGCTACTGCAGATAATAATCAATTGAAAGGCATTATTGCAAAAAAGACAGAGTTAGATGATGTTGATGTAGAAAGAAATGGCAATACTTATAAAATGTATTGGATCAGTGATGATGATCATCGTATTGAAGCTACACTCACAAAGAATAAGGATGTAAAGATTGTAAGTACTGATAGTAATCATAATTTTGATTAGATGAGGTTTTTATGGATTCAATTATTATTTTAATTTATGTATATATGTTTTTAATAGGAATGTGTGTAGCAAGTTTTATGAATGTTGTGATTGATCGTGTTCCTAGAAATGAGAGTTTTGTAAAGGGAAGGAGTCATTGTGATCATTGTGGTGAGACTTTAAAATGGGATGATTTGATTCCTATTGTAAGTTATATTTTTTTAAGGGGTAAGTGTCGTTATTGTCATACTTCGATTCCTATTAGAGGTTTTTTGATTGAAATTTTTGGTGGATTGATTGGTATGTTTTGTTTTTATCGTTTTGGTTTTAGTATTGAAACGATTTTAATGTTTGTGATTGCGATGATTTTACTTGCGATTACAATGATTGATTTTGATACAATGATTATTCCTGATGGTTTAAATATAGCCATGTTCATTGTTTCTATTGTTTTAATGTATGTAAGACATATGTCTTTGTTAGAAAGTATTATGGGTATGTTTTGTATTTCTGTACCAATGATTTTATTAAATGTTTTAATTGCTGAATCTTTTGGTGGTGGAGATATTAAATTAATGTTTGTCTCAGGAATAGCTTTAGGATGGAAGTATAGTTTACTTGCTGCTTTTATTGGTATTTTACTTGCAGGAAGTTATAGTGTTTATTTATTGATAAGTAAAAAGATTGATAAAAAAGGACATATTGCTTTTGGTCCTTATTTATCAATTGGTATTTTTATTGCTTTATCTTATGGTAGTGAAATTATAAGTTGGTATTTAAATTTAATGATGTAAAGAGGTGATAGAATGGCTACATTTAAATATATTTCGAAAGATATGTCAGCTAAAACAATAAGAGGAACGTTAGAAGCTGATGATCGAAATGATTTAGTGAGAAAGCTTAAAGAACAAAATTTGTTTTTAGTAAGTTGCCAAGATGTCACTAAAAAGACTGTTAATCAGTATAAAATGAAATTAAATGAATTATCAGCTTATTCTAGAGAAATAGGAACAATGCTTGCTTCTGGTTTATCTTTGATTCGTATTTTTTCTATTATGGTTCGAAGAGAAGATAATAAAAAAATAAAAAAAATTTATGAAAATATTTATGTAAAGTTACAACAAGGATATACTTTATCCGCTGCTATGGAAGCTCAAGGTGTTGCTTTTCCTAATTTAATGATTCAAATGTATCGTTCAGGTGAAGCAAGTGGGGATATGGATAAAACGGCTTTAACGATGTCTGATCAGTATTCTAAGGATCATCGTATTAAAGGTAAAACTAAATCAGCAATGATGTATCCTATTATTTTAATTATAGTTACAATTGCTGTTTTGTTGATTGTTTATTTAGCAGTGCTTCCTTCTTTCTTTGATATTTTTCAAAATGTTGAGTTACCATTGATTACTAAAATCAATATTAGTATTTCAAAGTTTTTACAAGATTATTGGTATTTTGTCTTATTGATTGCTGCGGGTTTGGTTGTCACTTTTATTGCTTTACTTAGAGTAGAAAAGGTACGTTTTCAAGTAGATAAATTAAAAATAAAAATTCCTAAGTTTGGTAAATTGTTGATGACAATTTATACGAGCAGATTTGCAAGAACTTTATGTTCTTTATATACAAGTGGGATGTCTATTGTTAATGCTTTAAATATTGCTAAAACAACGATTGGTAATGTTTATATTGAATCACAGTTTGACGGAGCTATTAAGAAATTAAGAAACGGGGAAAGTTTATCTCAAGCAATCAAGGACATTGATGGTTTTGATATTAAATTAACAAGTAGTATTTTTGTGGGAGAAGAAAGTGGACGTTTGGAATCAACGCTTACAACTCTTGCAGATGATTTTGATTTTGAAGCAGAACAAGCATCAGAGAGAATGATTACCCTTATTCAACCATTAATGATTATCTTTTTAGCGGTTGTGATTTGTTTAATTATTATATCTGTATTATTACCAATTTATACATTGTATAACAATGTAGGAAATATGTAGGAGGAATTATGAGTTATATTGTATTTTTATCAACAAAAGGATTACAAATGGTTCAAGGAAATCTTTCAAAAAATAATATTCATATTTCTTCTTGCAAAGAATTTGAATTTGTTGAAGGAACAATGCTTGATGGGAATATTCTTGATGATCAACCTATTAGAGATGTTTTACTTGATTTAAAAAAAGAAAATGTTGATAGTGTGAGACTTGTTGTCGATAGTGGACAAATTTTAGTGAAGTGTGCTGTTTTACCAAAAGTTTCTCATAAACAAATTCTTCAATTTGTAAAGGATGAATTTATTGACGTTGAAAGTCAATATACGGATTTATTATATGATTATGCAATCATAAAAGATAAAGTTGAAAGTAAAGAAGGTCAACTCGTTTTATGTGCGGCAATGGAAAGAGAGTTTTTAAAGCCGTATATTGATTTGTTTGATGAAATGGGAATTTCATTAGAATCAATTGATATTATGACAAATTCAATTATTAAATTAACAGAATCTATTCCTAAATTAACAAACCTATCTTATGTTTTAACAGTAATCAATGGACAAGATGTTATTCATTATTTATTTATTAATGGACAATATGAAATAGCTAATAGAATACGTATTTTCTCTGATCGTGGAACAGTTGCTTTTATTACTGAATTGTCCAATTCACTTACTAAATTAATGCAGTTTACTAAAGGTACTTATAAAGATGCCCAATTAGAAAAAATCTATTTTGCGGGGCTAGAAACTTATGAAGAAGATATGTTGATGTCAACTATTTCTTCTAATTTGAGTATTGAGACATCTCGTTTTAAACCAACAAACCATACTTGTAGTAAAGATAATAATTTTCCTATTCATAAATATTTATTTGTAGGAAGTTTATGGAGGAGATAAGATGGCAAGAAACAGTAACAAAGATATTGATTTTTTATCTGTCTATAAAACAAAGAAAAAAATAAATATAAATTCTAAAACACTCTTGCTTATAGCATTACCTGTTTTACTCATTCTTATTTTTGCGACAAGTACACTTTATTTAACAATCACTAATAGAAACTTGCAAAAGGATGTTGATACATTGCAAACACAAATAGAAGAGGCTCTTGCTGCAACAGCATCTAATACAAATTCTGATCAACAAAAAGAATTAAGTAAGCTCAATGAACAACTTACAAACTTACAAACAATTACACAAACATTATCAAAATACCCTCAAATTGATAAAGGTATTTTAGAAACAATTGATAAATCATGTAAGAACTTAACAATTGATTCAATATCATTTAATCAAGAAACAGGAGCTATATCACTTACTGTAACAGCTTCTAAAGTTAATGGTTGTGAAGAAACAGTAAGAACACTTAGAGAATCAGGTACTTTTAAAACAGTTGATTACAATGGGTATACTCAAGATGGTGGTGTTAGTGAAACAACGGAAACCGTAACAGATCCTACAACAGGTGCGACAACAACACAAACAGTAACGAATACGACACCAATTACTTATAAATCATCGATTACATGTACATTAGAAGGAGGTACGACAAGTGGACAAGATTAAAGATTCATTTAAAAAACTTTCTTCTAGAGAAAAGACATTGATTTATATATTAGTGATTTTATTGATTGTTTGTTTTGGATGGTTGATTTTATTACAACCACAATTAACATCACATACATCATTAAAGTCTTCAAAAGATAGTTTAGAATTACAACTTACTGAATTAAAAGTAACAAGTTCATCTTCTTCAACAGAAGATATCAAAACACAAATTATGAATGTTAATCAAGAAATTAAAGCTTTAAATGATCAATTTTACAATCTTATGTCAAAAGAAGATATTGATCAATTGATTACAAATCTAACAATAGAACATAAAATCAGTCCTACTAATTTAACAATGTCTGAAATAACACAAACAGATTTATCAAGTAAAAAGAGTGATGATAATTCATCTGATAACGCAAATGATAATACAGATGAATCTAAATCATCCAATGCTTTAGTTTATTCATGTGTTGTTACACAAACATGTAAAGGAACAAAAGTTAATTTACTCAATTTAATTGAAGATGTTAAAAATATGAGTGGTTTACATATTAATTCTGTTGCTTATGAAAATTCAACAGGTAACTTGGATTTAACAATTACATATACAGTTTATATGGTAGAAAAATAGTAAAAGAGGTGCAAACAATGAAAAATAAAAAGGGATCAACAATTGTATGGGCAATTACATTGATTATGGTTCTTGTAGTCATTGTAGGTGCCTCTTTGTCTTTTGCATATATGTCTTATAATCAATCTATTAAAAATAGAAATAAGACACAAGTTGAATTGATTGCTAATTCGGCAATTAAATCTCTAGCTGGTGCTATTGAAAATGATGAAAATAGTTCGCAGCTAATTCCAGATACAGGTAAACAAATTAATGTATCAAAGATGGAATGTTCTGTTCCTTATGGAACAATTTCAAATATTAAAATTAATCGAAAAAAAGAAAATTTAATTATTGCATCACTAAAAGCTAATTACCATGATGAAGATTATACAATTTATGCTTATTTAACGCAGTCTAACAATCAATGGAAATGTGTTCAATATGATACAAATGGAAATAGAGATATTTTTACTGATAGTAGTTCAAGTGGAAATGATTCAGGAAATAATGGTAGTACAGATAATGATAATGACAATAATATTGGTTTGCCAGAAGGAAGTAATATAGCAGATACACTTGATAAAAGACTTACGGTTATGTTGAATCAATACTATGGAGATTTTAAAAATATTTATACATTTATTGATTGGTATAAAGATCAATGTAAGTATATGAATAAAACTACGGATGCTAATTATAATTGCGATTGGTGGTTTAATAATAGTGGGGGCTCTGATTTTCATATTAAACAAGCGTATTTAACATGTATGACACAAAATAATCAGTTTGATAAGTTGGAAGATGATATTTATCAAAAAGTTAAAGATCAAAATATTGTTTTTAATGATAACAAATATTGGTATCCAGATTTATATGTTAATTTTCATGTATTTCCAAATTGTAATGGAAAGTATTTTATCTATGCATCTCCTTCAAGTGGTGCAAGTAATGGAGGAGTTTATCTTATTTATTATGATCAATCTTGGTATGTTACTAAAAATAAAGCATTTAGAGAAAGTGATTTTTTAAATGTAGACAGTATAAAAAATGCTGTAAGCAATACAGATCAATGGTTAAAAATTGAGTAGGAGGGATGAATATGAAAAATACAAAAGGTATGACACTTATTGAAGTAATCATCTCTCTATTAATTATTAGTACAGCATCTTTAATTATTGTGGTTGGTTTTGTTACTGCACTTAATCTTTTTACAGATTCTAATCATTATAAAGATGTAACAAATAAACAACAAAAAGCTTTAGTTGATGAAGAAAATAAAGATACAGATATTGATGTGGATGATACTTTAGCTAATTATTCTATTACTGTTAATGAGAGTGGTAATCCAATTATCGTCAATGGTACTTATAAAAAAGCAACAAGTAAAACATATAAGGATGTTAATCTTTCAAATTTTATTCCATCTATCCAAATTAGTGAAACTGTAAAAGGAAGAAATATTTATAAAAATTATTGCAAAATGATGCAAGAATTTTCGAATTATTTAAAAGAGCAAGGAGTCACGTCGGATGATAAATTATTTGAAGGAAAGACTAAAGAATATATAAAAGAGTGGATGATGCAAAAAACAGGTGAAAACAAATCAGATTTTATTACAAATTTACCTAAATTATATGCAAGTATATACCCTGATATAGAACTAGATTCATTATTAGAGGTTATTGGAACTTATAACAAAGATTTTGATAAGGAAAAGTATAAATATATTACACCATGTATGTATATATCAGATAGTACTAGAGAAAATTTAACTTATAAAGATTTTTTTGAAGATGGTGGCTATAAAAAGTATGTATACATTTTAGTTGGTGATAAGGCAAAAAAAGGAGATCGTCCAACAGATATATGGGCATTGCTTGATAATACAACTGTTGAAGATGATCAAGATACTTGGTTAATTCCAAAAAGTGAAATAAATACAAAAATACTTGAAAATAAAACATATTCAGAGTTTTATAAAATAATAAGTGGTAATGAATGGATTTATTATACAACATCAAAATAGAAAAGAGGGTGACTAAGATGATAAAAAAAGTAAATAATAAAGGTATGACGTTAGTTGAAATTGTTGTTGTACTTTTAATTGCTTCTATTATTATGACAATTACTGGTGGAATCTTAGTCAACTCATTAGGTTATTTTGATACAACAACCAAGAAATCTTTAGATAAACAAACATTAGATGGTGTTCTAGATTTTATTAGTAATGAAATCACCTATGCAACAGATGTAAGAGTATCAAATACTAAACCAGATGATAGAGATTGGCATTATCTTTATGTATTAAAAAATGATAAAAATAAAGGTAGACTTTATCGTGATGGTAAAGCAGTTTTTGATGATGACTATTATATTAATAATCGAGATTTACAAATGGATGTTAGAGGTTTTACCACTAATGGATATCGTTTGGATTTAACGCTTAAGTATTTAAATGGAACAGAAGAAGTATATTCAACAAAGAATACATATGAGTTGGTTAATTTTAATATTAATACAACTGATAAAACGACTTTATTTAGTAATATTTCTAGTACGACACAGTTATCAGAAAATACAAAACTTTATTATATAAAAGATGATTCGTCTAATAATAGCGATGATAATGAGAAAGAGGACAGTGAAATCACAGTTGCTAAACAGGTTGAATGTATTAATACGAAAAATAATCGTGGTGATTATGTAGAAGGAAGACATTATAGTAAAGGTGATTTTGTTTATTGTGATGGGTCATGGTGGCAGTTAATTCAAGATAAAAGTAATGCTACTTCACCTGATAAAAGTAAAGCAAGATGGTGGAAAAAGATAGATAAAAATTATAGTCCACTCAGTGCATATACTAAAGATGATATTGTTTTTTTTGAAAAAGAACAATGTTATTATCAATGCTTACAGGATATGTATTCTATGGGAGTTGGCAGTGATAGTTCTGATGGATATGCGCCAGATGGATTTAATGGAAAGCAGACCTATTGGAAGTATATTGATCCTAAAAATACGGTTACAAAAGATGTACATAATTGTGATGATATTTCAATAAGAAGAACTGATACAGTTTTAAATAAATTGGATCGACTCACGGAAAGCCAAATAAATAGCATTCCTAAATATGATGTTAATAAAACGGATTATAAAATAGGTGATTATATATATAATGAAGAAAAAAACGGTGTTAAACAATATTATTTGAAAGTATTGGATGGATCTGGAGGTCCCGGATCAAGTGCATCTTCTGGATGGCAAATTTTATCTCGTGACTGGAATAAAAATAGTGCATACTTAAAGGGTGATATTGTTTTATATTCTGAAGCTCAAGATTTAGGATATCTTAAAGCCATGCAAAATATAAATAAAGATAATAATCCAACAACATGGCCACATATGTTAGAAATTGTTAATGGTAATTCAAATCCAAATTATTTTTGGAGTACAGTAAATTGATGGAGGTTAACACATGAAAAGTTTACCAATAGGTGAAGTATTAAAAGAATATGGGTATATTAATGAAGAACAGTTACAGATTGCATTAGATGCCCAAAAGAAAGATAGAAGTAAAAGATTAGGGGAACATTTAATAGATTTAGGTTTTGTTAGTGAACAACAAATGTTAGAAGCTTTATCTGATAAATTAGCTGAGCCTTTAGTTTCATTGGATAATATAGATTTTGATATTAATGCTGTTAAAAAGATTCCTGAAGCAATGGCACAAAAATATAATGTCATTGGGTATGCTTTTAATGATAATGTGTTAACAGTAGCAACAAGTGATCCTTTAAATTATTATGGGTTAGAAGATGTAAGACTTGTTTCAGGTTGTCGTATTAGTGTTTCACTTGCAACAAAAGCAGATATTCAAATTGCTATTGAAAGATATTATTCAGATGTTGATACTTTGAATTTAGTAGATGATATTGATGAATCGATTTTACCTGAAGTAGAAGAGGATCTAAATTTATTTGATGCGAATGAAGATGATACACCTGTTGTTAAATTATTAAATTCATTGTTAATTAGAGGATATAATACAAGTGCTTCTGATATTCATATTGAACCATTTGAAGAAAGATTGCATGTAAGAATGCGTATTGATGGAATGCTTGTTGATTATTTAGATTTAAATAAAAATATACAAGCGGCTTTGATTGTTAGAATTAAAATTTTATCTAACATGGATATTGCTGAAAAGAGATTACCTCAAGATGGTCATTTTATGGGAACTATCGATGGAGTAGAGTTAAATATTCGTGTATCTGTTATTCCTACAATTTTTGGTGAAAAAATTGTTATGCGTTATTTAAATTCTAATAGTACTATTGACCGCTTAAGTACTTTTGGAATGACAGAAGAAAACTTTAAGAAAATGAATCATATGATGTCTATGCCACATGGAATTATCTATGTAACAGGTCCTACTGGAAGTGGGAAAACTACAACACTTTATATGATCCTTGAAAAAATAGCTCAAGGACAAATCAATATTTCAACGATTGAAGATCCTGTGGAAAGAAAATTAAATCGTATTAATCAAATGCAAGTCAATACAATGTCTGGTCTTACATTTGATAGAGGATTGCGTGCTTTAATGAGACAAGATCCAGATGTAATCATGGTTGGAGAAACTCGTGATAAAGAAACTGCTGAAATTTCTGTTCGTGCAGCTATTACAGGACATTTGGTTGTCAGTACATTACATACGAACGATGCTATTAGTACGATTGTTAGGCTTGAAGAAATGGGTGTTGAACCTTATATGGTTGCTAACAGTTTAGTAGGTGTTGTTGCGCAACGTTTAATGCGAAAGGTTTGTCCTTATTGTAAAAAGGAAGTAGCTACTTCATTATCTGATCGTTTAGCTTTACAAGAAGGAATCAAATATATATCTAAAGGAACAGGCTGTCCTCATTGTAATCAAACAGGTTATAAGGGGAGAATTGCTATTCATGAAGTTATTGAAATAGATAGTAAAGTACGTAAAATGATTTCTAATCAAGAAGAAATAGATGATATTATGAAATATCTTGTTGAAGAACAAGGAGTAGAAACTTTAAGAGATCAAGCTTTAAAACTTGTTAAAGAAGGTAAAACAACAGTAGATGAATTCAATAAGATTATTGCTTATATTGATTAAAGGGGAATGTTATGGCAAATATTAATGATATTTTAAATGATGCAAGAATTAAAGGATGTAGTGATGTTCATATTGGTGAAAATACAGGTATAACATTGAGACAAGATGGAAAACTTATTGAATTTGAACAAACTTTTAGTAATGAAGAAATAAAAGAAATGATTTTATCAATGTGTAAAGATCGAATTTTAAAGATTGTAGAAAAACATGAAGATGCTGACTTTGTCTATGTAAATGATTTAGGAAGACATCGTGTTAATATTTATTTTCAACAAGGTTATATGACAGCCGCAATTCGTATCATCAATGAACAAATCAAGACATTAGAAGAATTAAATTTACCTGATGTTTTACATAAATTGGCTTTACTTCCTCGAGGACTTGTTCTAGTAACCGGTCCTACAGGAAGTGGAAAATCAACAACTTTAGCAGCAATGATTGATTTTATTTCTTCAATGAGAAATTGTCATATTCTTACCATTGAAGATCCAATTGAATATGTATATCAACAAAAACAAGCTCTTATTCATCAAAGGGAAGTCTATGAAGACGTTGATTCTTTTGATACAGCTTTAAAAAGTGCCATGCGTGAAGATCCAGATGTTATTCTTGTTGGAGAAATGAGAGACTATGAAACGATTCAAGCAGTTATTACTTTAGCTGAAACAGGCCATCTTGTATTTAGTACGCTTCATACTATTGGTGCTCCTAAAACAATTGATCGTATTATTGATGTTTTCCCTCCTCATAAACAAGCTCAAATTCGTGCTCAATTAGCCTCTGTTTTACAAGCGGTTGTTACTCAACAACTTTTACCACTTGCAAGTGGTAAAGGAAGAGCAGCTGCTTTAGAAATCATGATTGCTAATGACGCTATTAAAAATTTAATTAGGGAAAATAAAGGTCATCAAATAGAGACAATGATTCAAACTGGAAGAAATGAAGGAATGACAACATTAAATGCATCACTTGCTACTTTAGTAAATACTGGAAAAGTAAATCGTATGGTAGCAGAAAGATATTCTCTTGATGTTGGAGAATTAAGACAATTAATAAGATAGTTAAAAAGAATAAGCGAGTCTGCTTATTCTTTTGATTTGAGAAGGATGCAATTATTCATATATTGCATAACCTTTTATATACTCAAAAAACAGCAGTATTAAAGATAAGTTTTAACACTGCTGCTTATTAAATACAAGTTCTTTTAGTGACACTACAAGAAATAATCACAAACTTGAATAACCTATTTTTTAGTAATGTTTAAATTACTTACACACTTTTCTTGACAAACCCAATTACTTACACACTTTTCTTGACAAACCCTTTGGTTTTTGAAAATAATTTTTTAATTCTTCAAATTCTTCAAAATCATATAGATGTTTTTGAAGATTACGAATTTGTTGTTTAGAAAAAGTGCTTATAAAATCACTGATATCTTCATGAAATTGCATTTTAATATACTTAATAATACTTTCCTTTGTTTCATCAAGAATACTATCTATTTCGTTATTTGCTTTTTCAGCTCTTTGGTTTGCTTCCTCCGCTTTTTTCTTCTCTTTCTCGGCTTTTTTCTTCTCTTTCTCGGCTTTTTGATTCGCTTCTTCAGCTTTTTGCTTTTCTTCCTCGACTTTTTGATTCGCTTCTTTAATTTTTCTATCACGAGAACGAAGCAATATTTCATTATCTAAACGATCAAGATATTCTAGGTATGATTCTTCAGAAGATATATATTTGTCATGCATTTGTATCGCTTCCTTTATTCTATAATCTATTTCAATTTTATCATATGGTTTTTCGTTTTTAAAGAGATACATCAACTGATTAAAACTCGTCATTTCATTAATTACTTGATTGATATATTCGAGTTGAATAATTGTTATTTCCATACGATTAAATGGATAGACAATATGATGTTCATCATCAACCATTCTAAAGTGACATTTATAAAGAGGTGCGTTATCTAAAATATGCCCATAACTGATAATTAATGATCTTACTACATGAGCACTAGTATAATCTTCTCCCTGTTTTACCTGTTGTCTTAAAAGTTCAGCATTATAAAGTTCAAAACGAACAAGTATCTCTTCATTTAAACCATAAGTTTGTAATTCGATATTGTAGAGATCACCTACATCATCAATAGCTAAAATATCTAAAATAAGTTTCTTTTCATAGAAATTTTTACCATATTGTTGTGCGTTTTTTAATTTAGTAGAAACAATCTCTCTGTCTAAAATAAGCTCTTGACAAATAAGGGTTCTAATTCTTTCATTTTCAACAAGCAAATGATGAAAATATAAATCATTTGAATATTTTTTAAAATTCTCTCTATTTTTGTTCATAAAAAGTCCTCCATTATTTATATTGACTTTTTATGAGTGTTTTTCTTTTTTTTTATCAAAAAATTAAAATTTTTAAGTTTTGAAGATGTTTTTTTAATTCTTCAAATTCTTTAAAATCATATAAATGATCTAAAAGATCAAAAATTTGATATTTAGAAAGAGTATTTATAGAACTGCTTATATCTTCATGAAATTTTAGTTGAGAGTATTTGATAATGCTTTCTTTTGTTTCATTGATTAGATTTTCATATTTTTTATTTGCTTCTTCAAGCTTTCTATCACGAGAACGTAAAAGTATTTGATTATCTAACAAGTCAAAGTATTCTAGATATTCTTTATATAAATTATACATATTTACCACTTCCTACTATCTATAATAGCATATTTTAAATAAATAAAGAATATGTAAAATAAATTTTTAAAGTGGAAATAAATGGATTTAAAAGAGATTATTATATTAATTTGTTGATAGATACATGATACAATAGGGATAGGTGATTTTATGAAATTAGAACTTTTAACATATGAAAAAGAGAATCTTCCACGTGGTTGGAAACCTTATTATATATATTTAATCATGGTCGATCATATAGAAGTAGGAAGAATTGTCTTAAGAGAAGGTAGTAATGAAGAAAGATATTATGATGGACATATTGGTTATACGATAGAAAAGGAATACCGAGGGCATCATTATAGTAAAGATGCTTGTTTATTATTGTTTGATAAAGCAAAAGAAAAAGGATTTAAACAATTAATGATTACATGTTCTCCTGATAATATAGCAAGTCGTAAGATTATTGAGTCATTGCCATTTAAGTATCTTGAAACAAAAGAAGTACCTGCATGTTTGAAGAAAGATTTTGATCAAGGTGATTATATAAAAAGAATATATTGTTTGAATTTGGAGGAGTTATGAAATTTATACATTTAGCGGATTTACATTTAGGTAAAATTATTTATCAAAATAATCTATTAGATATTCAAATTGATTTATTAAATCAAGTGATGAATTATATGGTTCAAAAAAAAATAGATACTTTAGTAATTGCTGGAGATGTTTATGATCGTGCGATTGCCTCTAAAGAAAGTATAGTTGCTTTAAATCATTTTTTAGAAGCAATGATTTTACATTATCATAAAAAAGTATTGATCATTTCAGGAAATCATGATAGCAGTGAAAGACTTGATTTTGCAAGTTCTTTACTTCAAAGTCAAGGTTTGTATATTGTTTCTTATCCTGAAAAAGAAATAAGACCAATTGAAATAGAAGGTGTTTATTTTTATTTGGTTCCTTTTTTTAAACCTTCTTATATACGTTATTTATATGAAAAAGATGATTTAAAAACGTATCAGGATGCTTTTGCATATTATTTAAGTCAACAAACATTTGTTGAAGACCATCCTAAAGTTCTTGTAACACATCAATTTATTGCGGGAAATAAAGAAGTGATTAGAAGTGAAAGTGAAGTAATTCTTTCCGTGGGTGGTAGTGAAATTATTGATGTTGATTTATGTAAAGATTTTGATTATGTAGCTTTAGGTCATATTCATGCAAGTCAAAAAATTAAATATGATTATGTAAGATATGCAGGAAGTTTAATGAAGTATTCATTTGATGAAGTTCATCAAAAAAAAGGAATGGTTGAAGTAACTATTGATGAAACTGGGGTTTCTACGCAAATTATTCCTTTAAAGCCACAAAAAGATCTAGTGAAGGTCGTTGGAAAATATGAAGATGTTTTACATTATCCAAATAATGAAAATGATTTTGTAGCGGTAGAATTATTAGATAAACAAGTCATTGGTCATGCATATGATTTTTTAAAAGAAAAATACCCTTATTTATTACAAATTACTTATCAATCACTAGAAAAACTTAAAACAAATCAAACAGCTTCTTCCTTAGATGTTGAAAAACAATCTCCAATAGAAATATTTAAAGAATTCTATGAAAAAATGAAAGGTGAAGCAATGAGTCAAGAAAGTGAAGAAATTATTCAACAATTACTAGAGGAGGTAAGTGAAGATGATGCCCATTAGCCTTACATTATCAGCGTTTGGACCTTATCCAGATACAATCACAATCGATTTTGAATCATTTCAAGAAGATGGTCTCTTTTTAATTACAGGGCCTACAGGTAGTGGAAAAACGATGATTTTTGATGCCATGATCTTTGCTTTATATGGTAAAACAAGTGGTCAAATTAGACAAACGGACAGTTTAAGGTGTGATCATGCCTTAAATGAAATTCCTACTTTTGTTGAATTTTCATTTTCTTTGCATCAACAAAATTATACAATTAAAAGAAATCCTAAATATTATCTAGAAGGGAAAAAAACACCTAAACAACCTTCAGCGTTACTTATTTTACCAGATGGCAAAATGGTCGAAGGTATTAAAGAAGTCAATCAAAAAATGATTTCTTTATTAGGGATCGATGATCAACAATTTAAACAGATTTGTATGATTGCTCAAGGAGAATTTACAAAATTGATTATGGCTTCAAGTGATGAAAGAGAAAAAGTATTAAGAGAGTTATTTCATAGTGAGACGTATCAAAAGTTAGAAGAAAAACTTAAAGTTCATCTAAAAACGTATCAGGATAAATATGATTTATTATTGAATAAAAGGAAAGATTTGATGCAAGAATTACAAGTTGAAGATCATCAAGAATATTTATCTAAACAAACAAAACTTATCGCAAGTCAACAAAAAGAATATGATGATTTAAAAAAAGATTTAGATCAAAAGAAACAACAATTACAACTCTATCGTTTGCAAAATCAACGATTAATACAATTAAAAGATTTAAAACAACAATTTCAAGATTTAAAGAAACAAGAAAATGATTATCAAAAATTAAATAAAACTGTAGATACTTTAAAAAAAGCACAAGAAACAAATTATTTATATATTTCTTATATTAAACAACAAAAGAAACTTCAAACCTTAAAATTAAATCAAGAAGATTTTTTAAAACAATTAAAAAAACTTGAAAAAGATTATCAAGAAAAAAAGGTACAAGCAAATTCTCTTGACTACAAACAACAAACAAAAGAAAAATTACAAAACCAAATTCAAGAAACGAAACAATTAATCAATCAAATTTATCAATATCAAAATGATTATCAAAACTTACAAACTCTAAAACAACAATATAGAATGTTAGATGAAGAACATAAACTCTTTTTAAAAAAGAAAGAAAAATTTGAAAATGGGTTGCAAAGAGATCAAGAAAGAATCCAAAGTGAACAACAAGTACAATCTAAATATGAACTGATCAAACAACAATATGTTCGTTTAAACGAACAAAAAGTAAAAGTTCATCAATTGTCGGATTATTATGATCAAATACTCAAACTTAATGAAAATAAAAGTGATTTACAAGAAGAGTATACAGTTGTTGAAAAACAAGTTGATCATGAAAGAATGCAATATAATCAAATGGAAAAATTGTATTTTAGAAAACAAGCAGGTATTTTTGCATTACAATTAAAAGAGAATCAACCATGCCCTATTTGTGGCTCTTTACATCATCCTCATCCGGCACAAATTGAAAAAGAAGATATAACAAAAGAAAAATTAGATCAACAAGCTAAAAAAGTAAAACAACAAGAACATAGGTTACAAGATATCTTACAAAAAATACTCTTATCTAATCAAAAAAAGGAAATGCTTGTTAAACAAACAAAACAACTTTCAAGTGAACTTAATATTCAAGAAGAGATATCTAAAGAAATCTTTATTAAAGAATTAGATCATTTATCAAAAGATGAAAAAAGAATGAAAAAAGAATATCTTGAATTACAAGATGAACTTAAATATATTCAAAAGCTTAAAAAGAGTGTGGCTCTTTCATTGAAAGATATGTCTACTTATGAAAGTAAAGAATTAAAACAAGCACAAAGTCTAGAGAACATCCAAGTACAAATTCATCAATTATCTGGTAAATTAGATGATTCACTGCGACAATATGAAATTGGAGAAGTTAATAAAAATTATCAACAAGTTCAAAAAGAATATCGTCAACTTTCATTAGAAATAGAAACTATTCAACAGGATTATGAAAAGGTCAAAAATAAATATCTTGAAATAAAAACAAAAATTTCGTCATTGAATCAACAAATTATTCAAGAACAAGAAATATATGATGAATTAGATAATAAATATCATACTGCTTTAGATGCATTTATAAATGAAGAAGAATTTTTAAATTTAAAAACACAAATCAATCAAATCAGTATCTTGGAAAAGAAATATCAAGATTATTTAATTTCTTTAAAGAGTTTAAATGAACAGATTATTTCATTAGAAAATGAAGTCAAAGATTCAACATATGTTGATTTATCTTCTTTAAGTGAAACAATTAAAGAAGTAAATCAACAATTGAGAGAAAAAAATGATGATTTAGAAAAATTAAAAATAGATTATTCATTAAAAGAAAAAATGATCAAAGATATTCAAAAAATCAATCAACAATTAGAAAAAGATGAAGATACTTATCAAAGATATTTAGATCTTTATAATCTAGCAAGTGGTAAAAATAATGCAAGAGTGTCGATTGAAAGATATGTACTAGCAACTTATTTTGAAAATATGTTGATTTATGCCAATGTGATCATGAAACAATTGAGTCAAGGAAGATATCAATTATTAAGAAAAGATGATGCAGGTAAAGGAAGAAGTCAGCAAGGGTTAGAATTAGATGTTTTTGATCAAGAAAGTGGAAATATTAGAAGTATTAAGACACTTTCTGGTGGGGAATCCTTTAAAGCGGCTTTATCTCTTGCTTTAGGACTTTCAAGAATGGTTCAAGATTATGCTGGAGGAATTGAATTAAATACGCTTTTTATTGATGAAGGGTTTGGTTCTCTAGATAGTCAATCATTAGATCAAGCAATGAATTGTTTAATGGAATTGCATCATGAAAATAAATTAATTGGAATCATCTCACATGTTAGTGATTTAAAAGATCGTATTGAACGACAACTTGTAGTTGAAAGAAAACAAAAACAAAGTGTGATTCAGATGATCTAATCTTGCTTGTTTATCATTTCTATAGTAAAATAGAGGAGCATTTTAGAGGAGGAAAAAAGATGGCAAATAACAAGAAAAATGAAGCTATTACTGCTAGAGATGTTGATTTTGCTAAATGGTATACAGATGTATGTCGTAAAGCTGAATTAATGGATTATAGTGGTGTGAAAGGGTTTATTATTTATCGCCCTTATGGATATGCTTTATGGGAACAAATTCAAAATCATATGGATAAAAAATTTAAAGAAACAGGACATGAAAATGTTTATATGCCGATGTTGATCCCTCAATCTTTATTACAAAAAGAAGCTGATCACGTAGAAGGTTTTGCACCAGAATGTGCCGTTGTAACAAAAGGTGGTTTAAATGAATTAGAAGAAAATTTAATTATTAGACCTACTTCTGAAACATTGTTCTGTGAACATTATGCAAAAATTGTTAATTCTTATCGTGATTTACCAAAATTATATAATCAATGGTGTTCAGTAGTACGTTGGGAAAAAACAACAAGACCATTTTTACGTGGGTCTGAATTTTTATGGCAAGAAGGACATACAATTCATGCCAGTGAAGAAGAAGCAAGAAAAGAAACTTTACAAATGTTAGAAATTTATCGTTCTACTGCACAAGATTTACTTGCAATTCCAATGATTACTGGACGTAAAACTGAAAGTGAAAAATTTGCTGGAGCTGAAGAAACTTATACAATTGAAGCTTTAATGCATGATGGAAAAGCTTTACAATCAGGAACATCTCATTATTTTGGTCAAGGTTTTGCGAAAGCTTTCGATGTTAAATTCTTAAATAAAGATAATAAACAAGAATATGTTTATCAAACTTCTTGGGGAGTATCAACACGTTTACTTGGAGCAATCATTATGGTTCATGGAGATGATAATGGACTTGTTTTACCACCAAGAGTGGCACCAATTCAAGTGATGATCGTTCCAGTTATGCAACATAAAGAAGGTGTTTTAGATAAGGCTTATGAAATTGAAAAACAATTAAAAGCAGCTGGACTTCGTGTTAAAGTGGATGCTAGTGATAAAACACCAGGTTATAAATTTGCAGATGCTGAAATGAGAGGAATTCCATTAAGACTTGAAATTGGACCTAAAGATATTGAAAAAGGACAATGTGTCTTAGCTAAAAGATTAGATGGTACAAAAGAAACATATGCTTTAAATGAAGAATTACCAAATACAATTCATCAATTATTAGACCAAATTCATGATGAAATGTATGCAAAAGCATTGAAATTTAGAGATGAAAACATTAGAACTGCGAAAACATATGATGAATTTAAAGAAATCTTAAATACTAAAGCAGGATACATTCGTATGATGTGGTGTGGAGATGAAGCTTGCGAATCTCAAATTAAAGAAGAAACAGGGGCTACATCTAGATGTATCAAAGAAGACGAAGAAGCATTTGGTGATGTTTGTCCAATTTGTGGTAAACCAGCTAAAAAAGTTGTTTACTTTGCAAAGGCTTATTAATTTGTATAAAGGAGTAATCGTTAAGATTGCTCTTTTTATTAAGCTTTTTATAGAGAGAATTTATATAAATGTGTATAATGAATTTGTAAATGTTTGGATAAATAGGTAGAAGTAATGAATAAAGAAGAGGTTGTTCAATTAAATAAATTAAAAAGAAAAACAGGCCTATTTTTTATTATAGTGATGGGTATCATGTTTATTTGTTTTAATTCAATTTGAAGTAAATAAAGAAAAAATAAGTGCAAGTTATACTGCAGAAGATACTGTTCGAAAAATAGAAACACAACTTGGAAGATATTTAGAAAATTCTGAAATGTTTAAAAATATTATATCTTCAAAACATACAATCAGTGATGAACAGTTTAATCAGCTTGCAAGTTATATAAAAAAATAAAAATATTATTGAAGCATATGAATTAGCACCTAATGGGATTGTTGAATGCTGAAATTACGATTACTCTTTTAGAAGATATGGGATTAATAGTTGAACGTGTTGAAGATGGGATTCAATGTGTGGCCAAAATGGAACAAATGCCTGCTAAAAGCTATGATTTGATTTTAATGGATATTCAAATGCCTCATATGGATAGTTATAAGGCAACACAAACTATTCGTCAATTGTCAAATAAAGACAAAGCCACGATTCCTATCATTGCTTTAATAGCTAATGCCTTTGAGGAAGATAGAAAAAAGGCGATTGCTCAAGGGATGAATGGACATATATCGAAACCAATAGATGAAAAAGTCCTTCTTTCAATTCTTAAAAGATTTAGGCTAATAAATAACGCAAAATCAAGGGTTTTGAGCGGTTAAATGTTACTAAATGTACCTAATTAGTAACAAATTAGTAACAAAAATCACACCTTAATTTTATTTATTTCTACGAATAATTTATTGATGATCGTATCAGTATAAACATCAAAAGTAATATCTTTCATTTTATGGCCGAGAATTCTTTTTCTACTAAAAACATCAACATCATTCAACTGACATAAAGTAGTAAATGTAACTCTTGTATCATGCATAGTATGGGACATATTCATCTTTTTAAGATATGGATAGAATTCATTCATTTTGAAAACACCATAACTTACATCTATTATTCTGTTTCCTTTTTTTAATAGCAATTCTTGTATATAAGGTTTAATACTATCATGAATTGGAACTACTCTATTTTTTCCAGCTTGTGTTTTTGAGCCAGTAATGATGTATGAAACTTTTCTTTCAATTCCATCATCTTTACAAACTTCATCAATATGAATATTTTTTCTATCAATATTAAGCAATTCATTTGCACGTAATCCAGTAAAAATATAGATGAGTATTATTTTAGCTATATTATTATTATCTTCTTTAATACGCTTTATTTCGTCATATGAGAATGCATAATGTTTTTTGCTTTCTTCGTTCTTACCACAATTAATAAACTCAGTATAATCATCATCACGATTGATATATTGATGTATAACCGCATATTTAAATATTTTAGTGCAAAGTATTTTCATATGTATTTTAGTACCTTGACCACATTTATCATTGTCAAAGATATACTGTAAATCTTGTAGATCAATATCATTGATTTTTCTATCATATATTTTCTTAAAATGTTTGATCCATGAATTATAGCCAGTATATGCTGATGCTGACAAATTAGAAAATTCTTCTCTATTTAGAATATCAAAGATTTCTTTAAATGTTAGTATGTTATTTCTTTTAGCTTGTATTTTGTTGTATAAGTCATTATTCAATTCTTTAGCTTCATTCTTTGTTATTTCTCTATTAGAAGTCATATGATAAAGAGATAAAGCGTTTAAAGCTTCTAGTTCAGTTTCAAAAGTGCCAATAGCTACTTGTTTCTTTCTACCAGTAATCAAATCTCTATCATTGCTTAAAATTCTTGCACAGTAGGGCTTTCTTCTCTTTCCTGATAATTTAACTACTGTTCCTGAATTATTCGGTCTACGCTTATATGTTGTTTTTCTAGCCATAATAAAAACACGTCCTTTCATTTTAATTTGCCTTGAACGTGCTTCATATGTTAAAATTGAGTACGTAAAAGGACTTGTTAGTTGGTTCTTTTATATTATGTACGTGGTGGAAAATCCTTTCTTTCCACTGACAATCATCATGTGTGGTGACTTGATGATTTTATTAGCTCTCCTGTTGGTAGCAGGGGAGTTTTTATTTTATAATTTGAATTAATGCTGCATATTAGTTATACTTATATCAAAGAAAGGTGGTATAAGTATGAATGAGTTGCATATTTATATATTAGTTGTCTTAATCACGATAGCAATATGTAGCGGGTTTGGTGTTTTTTATGTTTCAAAAGTTATATCAAACCAACGTAGGCTTGAAAATGAAATAATCGAAACAATTAGAAAGGCCATAGAAAAATGAAGCTATTAATTTGCATATTGCTATGTATTGGTGCCATCTTTATATGTTGCAATATTACCAGCTATCAATTAGAAACGATTGTATTGAAGCATGAAAAAGCTCTTATTAAAATTGTAACTAGTGAAATAAGCAAACTAAAGAACTAGTTGAACAAAACTACGACCTAACTCGGTTAGTTCTACTCTATATTTTCTTATAGAAATTTTTTCAGTGGGTTCAAGATTTCTTAAATGGAGTTGATATATAGAACAATCATTCAATGCTTGATATTCATTTTCAAAACAGATAATATCATTTCTTACAGATATCAACTTTAACCTATCAAGATTATCAATCGATTTTGACAGATTAAAATATTCATCAATTCTTAAGTTAGTATCATATATGATGATATTTGGATATAATGGTTGAATTTTTCCATTTAGTGTACTTTCACTAAATATTTTTACATAAGGCAACGCTTTATTACTGATTTTTATAAGCAATTGAGCATCTAATGAATCAATTTCTTTGATGATTGTTGTATATGCAGGATGAACAGCTTTTGTTTTGTCACAAGAGGCAGCAATTAATTTTGCAAACATTTTTTTATAGTAGTCATTGTCATAATAAAATATAGAGGACGCAATTGCTGGGCCAACAACTGACATTGTTGGTTCTTTTAAATTTTCTTGCGGAATTGATGCAATAGCCGTATTTATTTCTTTTTTATAGTCTTCTATATATTTTTCTTGTTTTATTTTTTGCTTTTGTCCCCATGCGCCTAGCCAGCCAAGTGTACCATCAACTATATATCCAATAGTTTGACCAATACTTTTTGAAGTTGGTCTAACAATATCGCTAGCGACATCCTTTCCTAGTTTTGCTGTTTGTTTTGCACTTTCAACTACTAGTGTAGCCTCGTACAATTGTCTATCTTTTTCATCCATTTCCTAATCCTCCCAATCAAAATCTTTAATAACTTTCTTTAATTTACCAAGACACATAAAATTGTCTTTTAATGGGTCAACTACTATAGGTTCAAATTCGCTATTCATTGGTTGCAACATAATGATTCCATTAAGTTCTTTGTATTTTTTACATGTGGCCACATTATCTTCATCACAAAAACATCCAATAACTCCATCATCAATTTGACTTGTTCTTTCAAAAATCAATAGATCACCATCATTAATACCAGCATCTTTCATACTTTCTCCTTTAGCATATTGTGCAAAATATTCAGCACGTGGATTTAATCCTTTACTAGGTACAGGTATCATATCAATGATATTTTCATCTACAAATCCGCCATTTCCACAACAGATAGCTTCGTAGAGGGGAACACGTGTAAAATCAACATTAGCAGATTTATACATATCTTCATCCAAATCTAATAGAGTTAAAGGGCTAATATTTAAGGCTTTGGAAAGTAAGGCAATTTTATCTCTACCCATATTTTCAATCATTCCATTTTCCCATTTTCTAACTGTACTTTTTCCAACACCAACAAGATTTCCTAAATCTTCAAGAGTTAAATTAAGTTCTTTTCGTTTATTTTTTATTAAATTACCAACATTCATTATTTATCACTTCCTTATTATCTATAATTATATTAATACTTATGTGTCTTTTTTGCAACATTGAAATACAAAAAGGATAAAAAGTGTCATAAAGTGCTTTACAAATTATTGTAATGTGGTAATATATAAGTGTCCTAAATGACACGAAAGGAGTGGTGGAATGAACTTGATAGCATTAAGGCAAAAGATGATTGAAAAAAATAAATCAAATAAAGAGTTAGCTTTTGAGCTAGGAATTAGTAGAAGTGCTATGCAAAGAAAGTTATCTGGTAAGACACAATTTTCTCAAAGTGAACTTAAAGTTTTGATTTCTATTTTGCAATTGTCTAAAGCTGAAATATTATATATTTTTTTTGATGATAAAGTGTCCTAAAAGACACAGTGCAACTTTTAAAAAATAGGAGGGCATAGGATGAAAGAAATTAATAAAAAATGTGTTAATCACAATCCTATAAGTGAAACCAAAACAGAAGAAGTTGTTATTGTGAAAGTAACAGTAGGAGATGGAACTGAAAAAAGTCCATATATGCTGGTTAAGCAATACTGGACTAAAAGTGGTAAATTCATAGGTCAATTTAAGATTTAGGCTTATTTATGGAATTTACATAATGTTGGTGTTTTGAGTAGTAAACAATAGAAGCAACTGTAATATTTATACATTCTTTTAAATCCTCAATATCAAATTCAGTAAATTCTTTAACGTAATGAGATGAATCACAACCTAACCACCAAGCTCTTCTAGCGATATCTCTTATATCATCAAACATTGGTTTGTTAGGTAATCGATTATTGATTACATTGCTAACGCTTGTATCACTTTTAATTTCATCCGCTTTTTCAGGGGTAAGTGATGCAACAAAATCTTTAATGAGGGTTTCAAAAGCTAGTCTGAAACCTGCACCTGAAATTTTATTTAAATTCATTTTATCAGCAAGCAACGCTTGTTTGTAAGTTTCGATAAAATCAGGCGAAATCTCATTAATATGTTTATCTAAGTTTAATTCACTTATGGTATATGGAAAAGTTTCTGATTTTGAAACACTTAAAAAATGTTCATATTCTCCATTTAATTCATATGTAAATGGTTCTCCACTATATTTTGCGAAAAAAATTTTATTACAAGCTGTATTAGGACATTTGCAAATTACATAGTATGTGACTGTTTGATCAGGAAACCATTCTTCGGTATGTCTTAAATAAATGGGAGATATTTTACAATCACAGTAAGGACATTCTTTGATTGCTGAATTTAAGTCTATATCAGGAATTATATTATCATCCACTTATTTTCACCTCGCTTTCTAGTTAAATTTCGATATTGCCGTACCGATAACTTAATTATAAAGAAAGAGATGAAGGATGTCGAAAAAAATTAAATAAATTACTGATCATCCAGGAATCAATCTCTAGAAAAGCCTATTTTATTAGATTCCTAAAGTTGATGATCATAGAAACACCAAATTAATAACAAATTTCTTTTTAATACAATACGTGAAGTTTTCATTTTGTAATAGAGGTTGGTTCCTTGATGGTCAGTAGTAGAAGGGAGAAAATTTATGGAATGGATATTAAGTATTTCAATACTAGTTAATTTCTTACTTGTTATAGGTTGTATCTGTTTAGCAAGAGATCGTAACTGGTATAGAAAAAGCTGGTATGAATTAGCAAATCGTTTAGTTCAAAAAAGAAGGGAAGGTACAAAAACATGAAACTATCAACAAGAGGATTAGTAACGATTATCGTTGCATGTTGTTTTGTTGCTGATTGTTTAGCTATTTTAGTTAGAACATTACTTTGAAAGGAGGTGAAGAAATATGGTAAAGCCTGTAAAAATTCCTTGGTATGGTGATAGTGAGTACGCTAAACGTATTATTAATGAAATGAATCAAACATCATTTAAAGATACTGATCTAAAAGCAAAACTCTTTACAAAGACAGTAGGCAAAGGGCTTCTAGAATGTAAAGAATACTACATTGTTATTACAAGGGGTGATGATCATGAATGATGAATTCAATATTTCAATTGAAGAGGTAATGAAGATAACTCACAAAAGCAGGGAGTTCATAATCAATGCTATCCAACAAGGTACATTTCCTGGAAGTGTTGATGCTTCAGGAAAGAGAAGAAATGTACATATTCCTAGAAAAGCATTTGAGGATTATATGAATCATTTCAATAAAAGTCCTAGCGAAGAGTTGATTATTGCATTGCTTAATTCTTTAAATGAAAAAAGTGCCCTTATAAAGGACACACAACATAACCAACCAAATTATAAATAAAATCAGGAGGATTTGCAATATGAGATTAACTCAAAAAGCACAGGTTACATTGTTTGGTGCTTGTGTAGCAAGTTTAATCTTTGCAGGAACTGGTTATGCTCAAGCTAAATCAGTAGAAGCAAAGTATGAAGAACAATCTAAACAGATTGAGCTTTATAGAAGTGAACTTAATGATGCTCAAGGACAACTTCAAGAATACACAAAGTACAAAGCAATGTACGAGTGTATTGCAGTTGAAAAGGACCAACTACAAAAAGAAGTTGAAGAGCTTTCTAAATGAAAAGCTCTAGGGGTCTTTAGAATTACCGCATATTGGTACGGAGAAGATGAGTATGGAGATCTAACCGCTACAGGAGTTAGAGCTCAAGTCAATCATACAATCGCTGTAGACCCTAAAATAATCCCATATGGAAGTGAAATCATGATTGATGGCCAAATTTACGTGGCTGAAGATTGTGGAGGGGCAGTTAAAAATAATGTCATTGACGTATGGGTGGAACATCAAAGTAACAGCTTTGGTGTCAAGTACAAAGAAATATACATCAAGAGGGAGAAATAAAAATGGATAAGTTTCTAGAAAGTATTATTCAAGCTGCTAAAGATGCGGGTGCAAAAGATATTGAAGTAGCAAAAATCAGTGGAAAGGATTTAATTTTTGGGCCTAAAGAAAAGCCTGAATCGAACATTATCAGATTGTTATCTACAGTTTACTATGATGAAGATGACGATCTTGCCCTTGAAATGAATGCAGGATTAGGAAGTAGCGGAAGTGATTTCTTAAGTGAAGCATACGGTATTTCAGAAAAACAAGTAAAGGATATTTATAAATCAGCAATAAATGAGTTCGAAAAATGTACGAATACATTAAAAGAGCTTATTGAAAATAAAATTGAAGAAATGAACAAAGGGGAAAGCAACAATGACAGTAAAAATTAATGCATTAGAACTTGAAAACGTCAAAAGAATCAAAGCAGTTAAAATAGATCCAACACAAAATGGTCTAACAATCATTGGTGGAGATAACAACCAAGGTAAAACTTCGGTATTAGATAGCATTGCTTGGGCATTAGGTGGAGATAGAAATAAACCTAGCAACGCTGCAAGAGAAGGTTCAACAGTTCCACCTTTATTAAAAGTTACATTAAGCAATGGAATCATTGTTGAAAGAAAAGGAAAGAACAGTTCCTTAAAAGTTACTGATCCATCAGGTAAAAAAGCTGGCCAAACATTATTGGATTCATTCATTGAACAGTTAGCACTTAATTTGCCTGCATTTATGAATAAATCCAATAAAGAAAAGGCAAATGTATTGCTAAATATCATTGGTGTTGGAGATCAATTGGCTGTATTCAATCACAAAGAAAATGAGCTTTATCAAGAAAGATTAACTGTAGGACGTATTGCTGACCAAAAAGCAAAATTTGCTAAAGAACAATTGTTTTATGAAGGAATTCCTGCAGACATAATCAGTCCTCAAGAATTGATTAATCAGCAACAAGCTATTCTTGCCAAAAATGGTGAGAACCAAAGAAAAAGAGAAAAGGTTACTCAATATGAGTATCAAGTTAAGACATTAACTGATGAAGTAGCTCGTCTTGAACAAATGCTTCAACAAAAAAATGAAGAGTTGAATAAGGCAACTTACGATTTAAGCATGGCCAAGACTGATGCATTGGATTTACAAGACCAATCAACTGATGAATTAGAAAAGAACTTGGCTGAAATTGAAGAAGTCAATCGCAAAATTAGAGCTAATTTAGATAAAGAAAAAGCTGAAGAAGAAGCTAAAGGTTACAAAGCTCAATATGATAATTTATCACTTCAAATTGATGAAGTTCGTAAACAAAAATATGATCTATTGAACAATGCTGATTTACCACTAAATGAATTAAGTATTGAAGATAATGAGTTAACTTACAAAGGTAAAAAATGGGACAGCATGAGTGGCAGTGACCAATTAAGAGTTTCTACTGCTATTGTTCGTAAATTAAATCCTGATTGCGGCTTTGTCTTATTAGACAAGCTAGAACAAATGGATTTAAAAACCTTAACAGAGTTCAATGCATGGCTTGAACAAGAAGGATTGCAAGCTATTGCTACAAGAGTTTCTACTGGTGATGAATGTTCAGTTATTATCGAAGATGGATATGTTAAAGAAGATGTTCAATCAGCGGTAGAAAGTAGTAAACCACAATGGAAAGCAGGTGAATTCTAATGAATTTTGAAATTACTGAAGGAGTAGTCAATGGTGCTCAAAAAGTTGTTTTCTATGGACCTGAAGGAATTGGAAAAACAAAATTTGCATCAAAATTTCCTGATCCAGTATTTATTGATACTGAAGGTTCTACTAAAAAATACAATGTAAGAAGATTGCCTAAGCCAACAAGCTGGCAAATATTAATTGATGAAGTTAAATCAGTTATTAACAATCGTCCATGTAAAACACTTGTTATTGACACAGCTGACTGGGCCGAAAGATTATGTACAGAAGCTGTCTGCTCAAGACATGGTAAATCAGGAGTAGAAGAATTTGGATATGGTACTGGCTATACATATGTTGCGGAAGAATGGGGAAGATTTCTAAATCTTCTCCAAGATGTAGTAGATGTGGCCAATATCAATGTTGTTCTAACAGCTCATGCAATTATTCGTAAATTTGAACAACCTAATGAAATGGGAGCATATGATCGTTATGAGTTGAAACTAGGTAAAAAGACAACAGCACAAACTGCTCCAATTACTAAAGAGTGGGCTGATATGGTTTTGTTTGCCAACTACAAAACATTCAGTGTGGCAGTTGATGATAAAGGTAAAAAACATAAAGCTCAAGGTGGCCAACGTGTTATGTACACTACACATCATCCATGTTGGGATGCAAAAAATAGAGATGATCTACCTGAAGAATTACCACTTGATTATTCAGCAATTGCTCATTTATTCAATAATCAAACAAACGTAACACCAGCTGTAACTGTTCCACCTGTTACAAATACAGTTCCTCAACAACAACCAGTAGTTGAAGAAATCAAAGTTGAAAAAGAATTGCAACAAGGTGGTATTCAAGAAGCGGTGCCAACCGAAAATGCAAATGTAGTACAACAAACAGATGAAAGTAAATTGCCAACAGCATTGAAAGATTTAATGAGTCAAAGTTTAGTAACTGAAAAAGAAATCAGAAAAGCAGTGAGCATGAAAGGCTATTATCCTGAAGATACACCTGTTGAAAATTATGATCCAAACTTTATTAATGGAGTATTGATAGGAGCATGGCCACAAATTTTTAAATTTATTAATACAAATGTAAGAGAATTTTAGGAGGAAATATAAATGGATAACAGAGAAATTGATAACGGACATGAATTAGATTGGGATGGAATCATTGAAAATGATGGTGAGTTTATTATCTTACCACCTGATGATTATGATTTTGTAGTCAAAGGAATGGAAAGAACAAGATTTAATGGTTCAGAAAAAATGCCTGCTTGTAATCAAGTAACTGTCGACATTGCTATTGACTACAATGGGCAAGAAGTAATTATTAAACATAAATTATTCCTTCATTCAAAAGTGGAAGGTTTATTGAGTGCTTTCTTTAGAGGAATCGGCCAAAAGAAAAAAGGTGAACCATTAAGAATGAACTGGCCATCAGTTCCTGGGTCAACTGGAAGATGTAAAATCGGTACAAGAACTTATAACGGAAATGAATACAATGACATCAAAAAATTCTATCCAAAAGATGAAGCACCTCAAAAACCAACTTTTAGTGCAGGAAAATTCTAATGGAATTAAGACCATACCAAAAAGAGGCACACGATTCGATATTTGAAGAATGGAAAAAGGGAGTCCAAAAGACTCTCTTGGTTTTGCCTACTGGATGTGGAAAAACGATAGTCTTTGCGGAAGTTGCTAAAGACTGTGTTAAATCAGGGGATAGAGTTCTTATTATGGCACATAGAGGAGAACTTTTAGACCAGGCAAACGATAAGATTGCCAAATCTACAGGTCTTAAATGTGCTGTTGAAAAAGCAAGTGAGACTTGCCTAGGAAGCTGGTTCAGGATCGTTGTCGGGTCCGTTCAAACGTTGCAAAGAGAAAAACGTTTAGAACAGTTTCCTAAAGATTATTTTGACACGATTATTATTGATGAAGCGCACCATTGTTTGAGCAGTGGCTATCAAAAAGTTTTAGAATATTTTGATACAGCTAAAGTTTTAGGTGTAACTGCTACACCTGATAGAGGAGATATGAAAAATTTAGGAAGCTACTTTGAAAGTCTAGCTTATCAGTACACATTGCCAAAAGCTATCAAAGAAGGTTATCTAACACCTATAAAGGCACTTACGTTACCGCTAAAGATGGATTTGTCCGGGGTCGGAGTTCAGTCTGGTGACTTCAAGGTAAGTGATATAGGGACTGCGTTAGATCCATACCTTGAACAGATAGCTCAAGAAATGAAAAAGTATTGTAAAGATAGAAAGACAGTTGTTTTCTTACCTTTAGTAAAAACCTCTCAAAAGTTTAGAGATATTCTAAACAACAATGGATTTAAAGCTGCTGAGGTCAACGGAGACAGTAAAGATCGTGCAGAAATACTAAAAGACTTTGAAAATGATAAATATAACGTTTTATGTAATTCAATGCTTCTAACTGAAGGATGGGATTGTCCATCAGTAGATTGCATTATCGTTTTGCGACCAACGAAGGTGAGAAGTCTTTATTCACAAATGGTCGGTCGTGGTACTCGTCTATGTAAAGGCAAAGACCACCTATTACTACTAGATTTCTTGTGGCATACGGAACGACATGAACTATGTCATCCAGCCAACTTGATTTGTGAAAACGAGGAAGTAGCCAAGAAAATGACACAAAATTTAGAAACAATGGCAAGTTCAGCACTTCCTGAAGATGTACTTGAAGCCATAGATATAGAAGAAGCTGAAGAACAAGCTGTAAGTGATGTCGTTGCTCAAAGAGAAGAATCACTTGCTAAACAGCTTGCTGAAATGCGTAAAAGAAAAAGAAAGCTTGTTGATCCATTGCAATTTGAAATGAGTATTATGGACCAAGACCTACAAAGTTACGTTCCTACATTTGGTTGGGAAATGGCACCAGCAAGTGAAAAACAAATTAAAGCATTAGAAAAATATGGAATCTATCCTGATAGTGTAGACAATACAGGAAAAGCAACATTGCTACTTGATAGATTACATAAAAGACAAGAAGAAGGCTTAGCAACACCTAAACAAATAAGGCTTCTTGAAAATAAAGGATTTAAACAAGTAGGAACATGGTCATTTGAATCAGCTAGAAAATTAATCAATAGAATAGCTGCTTCAGGGTGGAGAGTTCCTAATGGAATAGATCCAGCAACTTATAAAGAAGGAGATTAACAATGGAGTATACAACTGATTTATTAGAAATACTGAATAATATAGATCCTTCTTTGCTTGACTACCAAGAGTGGTGTTGTGTTGGAATGGCACTCAAATATGAAGGATATCCAGCTAGTGACTGGGATTACTGGAGTCAACGTGACTCTAAAAGATATCATAAAAATGAATGCTATAGAAAATGGGAGTCTTTTACTGGTTCAGGTGTAACAGGCGGAACTATTGTTCAGTATGCTAAAAATCAGGGGTGGGTTCCACCAATAAAAGAAAGTGGCCATGAACTTGACTGGAATGATGTTATTGATAAAGATGAACAGGTCATAGTTGATAAGAATTGGATTGAAGGGAAAGAGGTCAAAGAGCCTCTTAACTGGAATCCAGTAGCTGAATTAATTACTTATCTGGAAACACTTTTTGATTCTACTGAAAATGTAGGCTATGTAACCAAAACATGGCTTAAAGATGAAAAACATCTGCCAACACAAGGGTGCTGGGATAGAACAGCAGGAAAGCTTATACAACAGTTGAATAATTGCAAAGGTGATATAGGTGCAGTTTTAGGCGACTACAACGAAGAAGCAGGTGCATGGATACGATTTAACCCGTTAGATGGAAAAGGCTGTAAGAACCAAAACGTATCCGATTTCAAATATGCTCTTGTAGAAAGTGATTCAATGGCAATCGAAGAACAAAACGCAGTATTAAGAGAATTGGAACTTCCGATAGCTTGTTTAGTTCATTCAGGTGGTAAAAGCCTACATGCGATTGTTAAAATCGAAGCTGCAGATATGAAAGAATATCGTAAGCGTGTTGATTATCTCTATAACATTTGTAAAAAGAATGGACTAGATGTTGATACTCAAAATAGAAATCCTTCGAGACTTTCAAGAATGCCAGGAATTACAAGAAATGGAAGAAAACAATTTCTTGTTGATACCAACATTGGTAAAAGTTCCTGGGAAGAGTGGTATGAATGGATTGAAAGCATCAATGATGATTTACCTGATCCTGAATCATTGAGTGAATTTTGGGACGATATGCCTCAACTTGCACCACCATTAATAGAAGGAATTCTAAGACAAGGACACAAGATGCTTATTGCTGGACCTAGTAAAGCAGGTAAGTCATTTGCATTGATTGAGATGTGTATCGCGATTGCTGAAGGAACAAAATGGTTTGGATGGCAGTGTGCTCGAGGAAGAATATTGTATGTCAATTTGGAGTTAGATAGACCATCATGTTTGCATAGATTCAAGGATGTTTATAAAGCACTTGGCATTAAGCCTAATTCCTTGTCTAATATCGATATTTGGAATTTAAGGGGTAAATCTATTCCTATGGATAAACTTGCCCCTAAATTGATTAGAAGAGCTTCTAAAAAGGATTATATAGCAGTAGTCATAGATCCAATCTACAAAGTTATTACCGGAGATGAAAACAGTGCCGACCAAATGGCTAATTTCTGTAACCAATTTGACAAGATTTGTAATGAGTTAGGCACATCAGTAATCTACTGCCATCACCATTCGAAAGGCTCTCAAGGTGGTAAAAGAAGTATGGACAGGGCTAGTGGTTCAGGTGTATTTGCACGTGATCCTGATGCTTTACTAGATTTAATTGAATTGGAACTAAATGAATCACATTACAAACAGTTAAGAAATATGAGTGCATGTAGAGTTTGTGTCGATTACTTAAAAGAACATAGACCTGAACTTTTAAATGAACTATCTCAAGATGATGTTTTATCACAAACTATCATGATTGATTTTTGTAAAAGTAAGCTTGGCCATGACTACTACAAAGAACTTGATAATCTTATCAATGAAGCACGTTCAAAAGCTACATCAATTACTGCATGGAGAATTGAAGGAACATTGAGAGAGTTCTCAAAGTTTCCGCCAGTTAACCTTTATTTTGAATATCCAGTACATGTATTGGATGAAGATGGAGCACTTCAAGATATTGATCCTGATGATGTCAAACCTCAATGGGAAAAGGCTAAAGAAAGAAGACAAGAACAAGCAGCTAAAGCTAAAAACAAGAAAGTAAATCAGTTTGAAATAGAATTCTCAAACATTGAAATAGAGGGTAGAGAAGTGCCTGCTGATGAGCTTGCGGAAAAGATAGGAATTACTTCAAAAACTTTATTAAGTTGGTTAGGAAATACAAAAAAGGCTAACGAGGAATTAGTTGCAAATTTTGAAACTTACTATAGTGAAGAAGGTAAGAAATGCATTAGAAGAAAGGATGATTAAGGGTGCGCTCGACCAAGTGTGGCGCAGGTTCTACCCCTGCGTGTGTTCGACCTATATATATAAATATATATAAATATTTTTGGCGCACCCCTCTAACGCGGGGGTAAGTGTCGTGCGACAGCTTACGCACGACGAACACTCACCCCGCACGATAGAGGGCACCAAACCTAGAGCACCCTAGTAAAAAAATGGAGAAAAATAAAAAAAGAAAAATTGAATTTTTCATGCCTATGATTCCACCTACTACAACTGCTCAACAGCATAAGGTGAACATGGGCACAAAGAAGTTTTATGATCCACCAGAACTTAAAAGTGCAAAAGACAAACTGAAAGCTCATTTGATACCACATATTCCTGAAAAGCCTTTTGATGGTCCTTTAAGATTAATCGTAAGATGGTGTTTTCCAGCTACCGGTAAACATCATGATGGGGAGTATAAATATACTAAGCCTGATACGGATGATTTGAATAAAGCATTGAAGGATATCATGGAAAGGTTAGGTTTCTATGTAAATGATTCAAGAGTGGCCAGTGAGCTGATTGAAAAGTTCTGGGCGGAAATACCAGGTATATATATTCGATTGGAGGAATTGGAATGAGAAAACAAGACGTAGCAAAACCAGTAGATCGTAAACAATGTCCAACCTGTAAATATTACAATCAAATCAAGAAGCGTTGTTCTTTGAGGATGTGCAAAGATCAACCAAGTTTGTTAGATTATATTGGGAATAGGTTTTGATGAATGATTAAGAAAAGTTAAGAAAAATAAAAAGCAGGAGGTTTAGAAATGAATTCTAAAGAAAAAATAGAGTATTTAAAATCTTACAAGGATAAAAAAGAAAGATTAGAATTTGTAAAAAATCAAATACAAGGTGTACAAGCGATAAAGTATACGCCGAGTATAAATAGTCCTAAAAAGTCTTTATGCTCCTATATCGAAGAAAAAACGCTATTAGAGGAAGAATTAAAGAGTATTGAAGAATGTGTTAAAGGCGTAAAAGATGATAAAGCAAGATTTGTGTTAGAATACCGTTTCCTGGAATTCATTCCTTTATCTCAAATTCCTGATTATATGAGTTTTAGCTATTCTCAAATCTATAGGTACTATGAAAAGGGTTTAGAAATGATTGAAATATAAAAAAGCTCCTACTCATTAGAGTGGGAGTCTTTAGAAATATATGCATCTATTTGTAATAAGTCATTCATATAGTCGGATATTTTTTCAAGACCTTTCGTGTTAAAACATAATAGATTATTTATTAATTGAACATATAATTTTTGTTTTTGATTTTTTTGAAGATAATAAAGCAGAGAGTTTATTTTTTGATAATCACTGTCTGAAGAAGTATTTTTCAAATTGTTAAATGGTATGAAATGAGTAGTACGATGGCTATTGTTATTAAAAGACGCTATTTCTTCGGTATTGCCAATAAGCCATTCTTCATCAACATCTAGTACCTCTGCAATTATTTCAACATATTTTGCCTTTGGAATGAATTTTCCCGAAAGATATTGACTAATAGCTGATCTACTAATTCCTGTAAGCGAAGATAATTCTTTTTGATTTATTCCTCTAGCTTTCATTATTTTAGAAAGCCTTTCTACAAAAACATCATTCATTATTATCACCTCTTTCGTATTACTATTTTACAATAGAATAAAAAAAATAACAATAATTCAAATTTGAATATTGACAATTCAAAAATGAATAAATATAATTGTGTTGTAGTTCAAATTTGAATTGACGGAGGTGAAAAAATGAAAAGAGTGACTGTTGAATTAGATGATGAATTAGCAAAACAATTGAAAATACTAGCTATTAACTCTAACGGAACTGTTAAAAGTTATGTAACAAATCTAATCGAAAAAGATTTACAAACAAAAAAAGACATTCGCAAATAGTTTTGACGGACTAACGAATGTCACCATCTAGGCAAATGCATTTTAACATTGTTTGCCTAGAAATTCAATTAAAAGAGGAAAAGGAAGGTAAAAAACAATGGGAAGATTAAATACATTAAAAACAATTGAAAATACAAAAGGTAAAATCAATACACATTATGATTTAACATATGATGATATAGTGAAGATTGAAGATATTAGCAAAGGAATGTTTGATATTATTTGCAATTGTTTCATATTTGGGTATGCTCAAGGAGTAAAAGCACAAAAGAAAGGTCGTGCTTACAATGGATAACCAATTAATGAACACATCAACAATTGAAACAATCGATAGTAGAGAAGTTGCTGAAATGATAGAAGTGACACATGGTAGTTTATTAAAAAAAGTACGTAATTATGAAGAAATTTTAACCAAGTCAAAATTGACCTCGTTAGATTTCTTTATTCCTAGCGAGTATAAAGATACTAAAGGAGAAATTCGTAATTGCTACCTATTAACCAAGAAAGGTTGTGAAATGGTAGCAAACAAGTTAACTGGAGAAAAAGGTGTAATCTTTACTGCTAAATATGTTAATCGTTTTGAAGAAATGGAAAAACAAATAAAAATCCCAAAAACTGATAGAGAAATTTTACTTTTGAGTGTCAAAGTTCAAGAAGAAACAGCTCAAAGAGTTGATAAGTTGGAAATGAAAGTCAATGGTTTGGAAAATACTTTAACGATAGATCATGGACAACAATTAAAATTACAAAGCATTTGCAAAAGTAGAATCATTTCTTTGTTAGGTGGCAAAGATACTCCTGCATACAAAGAACTCTCAAAGCAACTCTTTAGCTTTATTTGGAGGGATTTTAAGCAATACTTCAATATTTCAAGCTATAGGGATTGTTTGATAACTGATTTTGAAAATGCAGTCAACTATCTAAAAACATGGACTTCTGATAACAACATGAAATTAAAGATAGATTTGGTTAATTCTCAAACACGATTAGAAATCTAGTAAAGATGATATGTAATGATATGTGATGAACATAAAATATGTGTTATTATAGTAATGTGGATTTAAAAAGAAAGAGGTATCCATGATGCCGACACTTTGTATTGATTCATTCACGATTGATTTTTTCCCTAAAGATGTATTACTTTGAAAAGCTCTTGTTTCAGGGGCTTTTTAGTTTGTTATACTGTTATCTAATAAAATGTAATGAAATTTTAGATTTTTGTTGAAAAAAATGATATTGTATAAGTAATCATCAAAAGGGAGGAAAAAATAAATGAATTTTGAAAAAGATATTGAAAAACTATTAGAAAAATATGATATTAATTTTTTAGAGAGTCTATTATCACACAAGATGGATTTTACTGATACTATGAATTTGATTTACGAGAATGTGCTGTGTGATGAATTAGACAAATTGTTTAAAAAATATGGTCTAAATTTATTTAATTGTGATGAAATTTATTTAAAAAAATACAATAAAGTTTTAAGAAAAGTTATCGCAGAAAAAAAGAATAGTAAGTAATAGCAACTTCGGTTGCTTTTTAATTTGATAAAATAAATAAAATATGGAAAAATAGAAATAGATAGTGATTAGTATACGAGTGAGTACAGTCTGATACTTATAAGATAGACCGCAAAGCGTTAGAAATGAAGTAGCTAGCGGTTGACATTCAATTCTTATATTTTTCAACTTTATGTTGTACGGAAAGGGTCCGGTTGAAATCCGGAACGCTATCTATAGCATCTTGTTAATTCAAGATGCTTTTTCTTTACAAATAATAGTAATATTACTAAAAAGCTATAGAATAATTATTCTACTTGTTTTATACTAAAATAAATGGAGATGAGAATTAAATGGATGAATTAAGTATTATTACTTTCTTATTGTCAATACTGGTAACATTTTTAACTTTTAGTGTTACAATGAAAAAAAATAATGAATACAATGAAAAAGAAGTAAAAAAATATAAAAAAGATTTAATGCCACTATTTGATATAACTAATAATAGTGTAATAAAAACAAATGATACTCTTGATAAGACAATAAAAATAAATGATACTCTTGGTAAGACAATAAAAATTAATTCTAAAAAATTAATGGAAAATAATCTTTTAGAAATAAAAGAGTATTATGTTATGAGTAAAACATTTGCGAACATATCGTTTCTTTTGGCGGTTGTAAGTTGTGTAGTAGGAATAGTGTGTATAATTATTTCGGTAATTGCGTTTGTTTTTATGAAACAATTAAATTACTTGCCGATTATAAGTGCTGCGCTTTTAGAAACAATTAGTGCTACTTCTTTATATGTTTTTAAGAACACACAAAAAAATTTACATGCATATTTTAATGCGCTTCATGAAAATGAACAGTTTTTAACTATTATTGATTTAGTTAACAATTTAAGTAGTGAGGAAATAAGAGATAAGGCATATCTTGATATTATAAACAATAAGTTAATTAAGAAATAGTTGAATATTAAATTAAACCACAGAATGACGTGGTTTTTCTTTTACCCAAAACAAGGCAGGATAGTGAAAAGATATCACGCAAGTCTCTTAAGCTTGTATTCTAGGTTTGACTCCTAGTCCTGCGACCAACAGTAAACAAAGGAGATGTGTCATTATGACCGAAAAACAAAAATTGTTTTGTGACGAATATTTAATTGATCTAAATGGCACACGTGCCTATAGAACAGTATATAAAACGATTAAGAATGATAATGTTGCTGGTGTTCGGGCAAACAAACTTCTTAAACAAAAAGATATTGCTGAATACATCAACAAGCGACTGGAAGAAATTCATAATGAAAATACTGCAAATATTCAAGAAGTCATGGAATATCTTACATCTGTCATGAGAGGAACGAGTAAAGCAAATGTTCTTGCTCTAGCTGGTGATGGTTATCAAGAAGTCATTGCTAAACCGCCTGATGAAAAGGAACGGTTAAAGGCTGCTGAATTACTTGGTAAACGTTTTGGTATGTTTAAAGACAACGTTGATATTACATCAAATGGTAAAACGGTGATTGTAGATGATATAGATGAAGGTTAGTTTAAAATCAATTATTGGTCCTGCGTTTTATGATGTACATAAACATATTAAAAACAATGATTATACGCATTACTGGTTAAAAGGTGGCCGAGGTTCTCTTAAATCTTCATGTATTGGTACTGAAATTCCTTTAGGCATCATGAGAGATGCACAAAAAGGACTGATGAGCAATGCGGTAGTAATTAGACGTGTAAAAGACACATTGAGAGGTTCAGTTTATGAGCAAATCAAATGGGCCATTTACATGTTGAAAGCTGAAGATGATTGGGATATTCCTGATTCTAAGCTTCAAATGACGTATAAACCTACTGGTCAGGTTATCATTTTTAAAGGTGCTGATAATCCTAAAAAACTAAAATCAACAAAAGTATTTGTAGGATATATCAAGTATGTGTGGTTTGAAGAATGTGATGAATTTGAAAGTTACGATAAGATAACGAACATCAATCAGTCACTTTTACGTGGAGGCCCTGAATATTGTGTGTTTTATTCATTCAACCCGCCTGAATCACAAAGGAATTGGTGTAATAAACAAGTTCTTATCAAACGACCTGATACACTAGTTTCACACACAACTTATCTTCAAGCACCGAAAGAATGGCTTGGAGAACAATTTCTAATTGAAGCTGAACATATGAAAAAAGTTAACCCTGAAAAGTACAAGCATGATTATTTAGGTGAAGTTACTGGTACAGGTGGTGAAGTATTCACCAATCTTTCAATTAGAGAAATTACAAGTGAAGAAATACAGACTTTTGATAAATTAAAAAATGGTTTGGACTTTGGATATGCTGGAGATCCATTAGCTTATTTAAAAATGCATTATGACAAGACGCGAAGACGTCTTTTTATTTTTGGAGAAGTATATGGTACTCGTCTTTCTAATGCTAAAGCGGTTAAGAAAATCAAGAGGTTAAATCCATTAAATAAATTAGTAACATGTGATAGCGCGGAGCCTCGTACTATCAATGAATTTAAGTTACTAGGATTAAAAGTAACTGGAGCAAAGAAAGGACCGGACAGTGTAGAAAATGGTATTAAATGGTTACAGGATTTAGAACAAATTATTATAGATCCAATTCGTTGTCCAAATGCCTCAAGGGAGTTTAATGATTATGAAATTGAAAAAGATAAAGAAGGAAATCTTAAAGGTGAGTTTCCTGATAAAAATAACCACACGATTGATGCTGCACGATATGGGTGTGAACAAGACATCATCCAATCAAAAGGTCGAGCAGGTAAGAACCGTGCTAGATATGAAAATTAGGAGGTACCCGTATGTACATGTTCACAATAGATAGTACAACTTATGATGAAACTCAGTTGAATATGATTCAAATAGAACAGCTGATTACTAAACACCGTACATTGGTTGGAAGAATAAAAAAGAATCAAAGATATTATGAAGGACATCATGATATAAGACATAGAAGAAAAAAACTAAAGACATCAGCAAACAACCGTATTGTGTGTAATCATGCTAAAGATATCAGCGATACGGCAACAGGTTATTTCATGAACAGTCCTATTTCATATGCGACTTTTGATGATGAAGGACAAGAAAACATAGATAAATTAACGGAAGCTTTTGATAGAGCAGATGTTGATGATGTTGATAGTGATAATGCGCATGATATGAGTGTTTGTGGTGTTGCTTATGAGTATGTTTACATCAAACAAGATACTACTGAAATTGCTTTAAGGAATATAGAAGCTGACCATACATTTCTTGTATATGATGATACGATTGAGCAAAATCTTTTATTCGGTGTTTATTACTATCGTTATAAAGATGCAATAACAAGTAAGTATTGTTATCGTGCTACTGTTTGTACTAAAAATTATGTCAATACAATGATCCTTGAATGCAGTGGGCAAAAACATCAAATGATAAATAAACCTATACCTCATTATTTTGGAAATGTTCCTATCATTGAATATCGCAATAATAAATTATGTATTGGTGATTTTGAACAGCAAATATCATTGATTGATGCTTACAATAAATTAACGAGTGATCGTGTAAACGATAAGGAACAGTTTGTTGAAGCATTGCTTGTTATTTATGGTTCTTTAATGGGTGATGATAATGAAGAAGTAAGCGAAGTCATGAAGATTTTAAAAGAAAACGGGTTGTTGGAACTTCCTGCAGATGCAAGAGCTGAATATATTTCTAGAACCTTTGATGAAAATGGCATGGAAGTATTAAGAAAAGCAATCAAAGAAGACATCTATACATTTTCTCATGTTCCTAATCTTACTGATGAAAACTTTGTAGGAAACAGTTCAGGAGTGGCTATGGAATACAAATTGCTTGGCTTACAAATGATTACAGGTGAAAAAGAAAAGTATTACAAGAAAGCTCTAAAAAGAAGAATTGAATTATTTTGTAATTACTTAAATCTTAAAGCTATTGCTGTCAATCCTAACAATGTTAAGATTACATTTACTCGTCAGTTACCTAAAAATTTAAATGAACTTGCTCAAATGATTGCTAATTTAAGCGGTAAGGTATCTACAGAAACATTGATTGAACAACTTCCTTTTGTTGAAGATGCATCAAGTGAGATAGAAAAAGTTAAACAAGAAAATGAAGAAAATGTAAAACTTCAACAAGAAATGTTTAAGTCTCAAAATGATAATCCATTTAATCAAAATGAGGAAAGTAATGATGAAACAAAAGCTGATGCTTCCAATAGTAAAGATTCTAAACAAAATCCTAGCAAAGCTAATTAAATGGTTTGGCTGATATGAAAAATGAGAAATATTGGAAGAAACGTCAAGAAGAAAAACTTGCTGATATATTAGATGATGCTCAAGTATCCAGTGAATATGTTTCTGGCGTATACAGCAAGGCATGTGTTTATACTCAAAATCAAATAGAAGGAATATTTGAAAAATACAAAAGCAATTATGGATTATCGGAAATAGAGGCAAAAAGATTACTTTCAACAATGGTAAATGATCATGATTATAATGAATTAAAAAGGTTGTTGAAAAATAACGCTTCTAATCAACAAAGAGAGGAATTATTAAAAAGACTTGATGCTCCAGCTTATCAATATAGAATAAAACGACTTGAAAATATGCAAAGTCAGTTAGACAATCTGATGAAAGAAGTTTATAACATTGAAAAAGATAAGAGCACTGATTGCTATATCAACAGTGCTTTTAATGCTTATTACAAAGATGTTTATAACATACAACAAGGAATGAATATAGCTTATCAGTTTGATAATTTAGATTCTAATTTGATTGATAAGACACTAAAATCTAAATGGAGTGGCAAAAACTATTCTGATAGAATTTGGAACAATACAAATGAATTAGCTGATTCATTGAAAGATGAAATGATGCTAGGTGTATTAACCAATAAGACCGAAAAGGAAATGGCTGATACTATCATGAATAAGTTTGCTGTAGGTGCTTATCAAGCAAGAAGGCTTATTCAAACTGAAAGTGCAGCAATGTCAGCGTTTGCTGATCAGTTGGCATTTGAAGATGCAGGTATCGACAAACAAATGTTTATTGCAGTTCATGACAGTAGAACATCAAAGATATGTCAACAACATGATAGAAGTATCGTTGAAACATCAAAGGCACAAGTTGGTGTTAATGTTCCACCGCTTCATCCCAATTGTCGTTCTTATATGATTTCCTATATCGAAGGTATTACTGATGCCATGAAGAAAAGACAACGTAATCCTATTACTGGTAGAGATGAAGTTGTTGACGTTAAAGAAAATTATGATCAGTGGTTAAAAAGGCAACAAGAAACACATGGTGTAGATACTGTTGATACTTTTATGAAAAAGACAAAGAATTTGTCGAATGATAGGAAACAGTATCAAAGTTATATTAATGTTTTAGGCAAAGAAAATATGCCTTCGTCACTATCTAAATTTCAAGATTTGAAATACAAAAATGTAGAACAATGGAATGATCTAAAATATAATTATAGGACGGTTAATCGTTACAAAGTCGATTATGGGACTGTTGATGCCAAAACTATTTTAGAGCTTGATAAAGAGGCATTCGTTGCAAAAGATAAATACATGACAACGAGAGCTAGCAAAGGAAATGTTGCATCAATGAAAATTGGAGATGATTTTTTTATTGCATCTAGTAGAATATCAAGTACAAATGATGATGTTTTCAATAATTATAAAGGTGATAAAAGTAAATTAATAACATCACCAGTAATTAAAAGATTACATCCGCATACTAAGCTTGTTCCGTATAAAGGTCATGAAAATGATTATACAAGAGAGTATGATACGGAATACAAGTTTTTTGAATATATTTATGATCAGGTATTGAAAGGTGAATTAAAAGAACAAGAAATCTATATTCTATCTCAAAAAGATATGTGTTTTAGTTGTAATTCAGTGTATAATGAACTTATAGGAAAACAAGAAGTTATAGATGCAAATATTAATATAAACATTGTATCAGGAAAAGATAATAACTCTTGGGTATATAGAAATTATACAAAAGAATCGTTAAATAACATGAAAAACAAAATCATTAAGAAAGAAAAGGGTGATAAAAATGTCAAATGAATATGCTAGTCTTAAACATGATTTGAAATTGACGTATCTTAATAGCAATGATCAATCAGTTGGTATGTTCCATTTAAATGATTTAGGTCCTTCTTTTGATGGTGACCCTTTGTTTGCATTACAAGTTTCTTTGGCATTAGCAACTATTGAAGCTGAATTGTACCCAACGCTAAATGATGGTGTAAATTACATGTTTTATCAAACATATGAGAATGTTGACCAAATTATTGTTGGTGAGCATGTCGAAACTCAAGAAGAATTAGAGGAAATGAAGCGAGATAGGGACTTTGTTTTAAATTCAGGAAAATTAAATTATGAAGATGCATTTAGAGATGAAGCCGACAAATAGTCGGTTTTTCTTTTGTCAAATTTAAAGAAAGGAGATTATTTATGGCGGAAGGTTTAAGAAACCATTTTCATCAAGATTTTGAATATCGTACAGAACAGTATTACGATAGAAAAAGACATGTTATCGTAAAAAAAATATGTTTTATGTGTATGATATGTGGTCGAACTCGTTATGAAAAATACGACTGTTATGTACCGCCACCAAAATCTAAAACTAAATCATTAGAAAGGAACAAGAAGAAATATGGCAAAACTTAAAGTTATTCGCAATATGATTGATAAAAATACAGGTGTCGTTAGGTATGCTGGTGATGTATTTGAGGTAAATGATGCTAATCGCATAAAAGAGTTGTTGGATGCGAAAGTTGTAGAAGAAATAAAAGAAAATAATTCTAATAAATAGACAGTTTGAAATTGTCTTTTTTTATTGTCCAAAAACTTACGACATTAAAAGATGGGATAGTCTTACGGACTTTAACTGGAGGTATTTATGAAAAAGAAATTTATGTTTCCTTTAGATATTCAATTATTTGCTGATGATAATTCCGGAGATGATTCAGGAAATGATGATCAAGGAACTGGCCAAGATAATCAAGATAGTGGTGAAGGTGGTCAAGAAACAAAAACTTTTACCCAAGAAGAATTAGATAAAATCGTTCAAGGAAGAATTGCTAAAGAACGTAAAGCTTGGGAAAAGCAATTAGAAGAACAGCAAACTGAAGCTCAAAAATTAGAAACAATGAGCGAAAAAGAAAAGAAAAAGTATCAGGAAGAAAAAAGAAGTAAAGAATTAGATGATAGAGAAGCAGCAATTACTCGTAGAGAATTGACTGCTCAAGCTAAAGTTCAATTAGCTGATAAAGGAATTCCAACTGAACTTGCTGAAATTCTTAATTTAACTGATGCTGAATCTTGTAAAAAGAGCATTGAAGTTGTAGAAAAAGCATTTCAAAGTGCAGTAGAGAAAGCAGTTGAAGAAAAAATCAAGGGCAATGCTCCAATGAAGAAAGTTCCAGGAAATACAACAATCTCTTTAGAATCGATTAAAAATATGTCAGCTAAAGAAATTAATGAAAACTGGGATGAAGTTCAAAAAATTATGTCAAATCAAAAATAGGAGGATATTTAAAATATGTCGGTAGCAAATTTTATTCCAACAATTTGGAGTGCACGTCTTTTAAGACATTTAGATAAAAGACATGTATATTTAAACTTATTAAATAGAGATTATGAAGGGGAAATTAAGAACTTTGGTGATACTGTCAAAGTAAATCAAATTGGTAACGTAACAATTAAAGATTATACAAAAGGTGAAGATATTGAAGCTCCTGAAGATTTATCTGGAGAACAACAAGAATTAAAGATTGATCAAGCTAAATATTTCAACTTTGCTGTTGAAGATGTTGATAATGCTCAAACAAATCCTAAATTAATGGATAAAGCAATGGAAAGAGCTGCTTATGGTATGAATGATGTTGTTGATGCTTTTGCAGCTAACTTATTAGCTATCAACGTTCATGCTGATAATACTATTGGTAGTGATACAACTCCAAAAGTGCCAACAAAAGATACTGCTTATGATTTTCTTGTTGATTTAGGTGTTAAATTAACTGAAGCGAATGTACCTACAGTAGGACGTTGGGTAGTTATTCCAGCTTGGTATCATGGCTTATTATTAAAAGATGAACGTTTTGTGGGAAATGGAACTGATTATAATAAGGCAATTTTAGAAGGTGGGGAAGTTGGTAAAGCTGCAGGTTTTACTGTTTATGTTTCTAACAATGTTCCAAATACTGCTAAAACAAAATACAAAATTATTGGTGGAACAGATGAAGCGGGTTCTTACGCTGAACAAATTTTATCAACTGAAGCATATAGACCTGAAAAAAGATTTAGTGATGCTGTAAAAGGATTACATGTATATGGTGCTAAAGTATTCCAATCTAAATGTATTGCAGTATTAACTGCAAATCCATCATAGGAGGTGCAGTAAATGGCTTATATTTACAATATTAAAACAACTGTTTCTACAGAGTGTTTAAATAAAGATGTTATAAAAATTTGTCGAAGTGATCCATTGAATTATATCGTTAGCGATTCTTTGGATGATTTAAATAAGCAAATCAAACAATTAGAAGGCATTGATGAAAGCATAAAACCTAATAAACCTGTTTCCAAAATGAAATTAGATGAATTAAAGGCATATGCTGAAGAATTAGGAATTGAAAATATTGACTCACTTACAAAAGAAGAATTGATTGCTGTTATTAAGCAAAATGGATAATCTTTTAGAAGAATTTAAGAATTTAACAGGAGAAACTGATGATACATTGGTTTCTTCTTTTATATTAAATTCAAAGCGCACAGTTTTATCTAAAACTAATAGAAGTGAGTTGATAGATGATCTATATCCATTTGTATTAAAACTTGCTATTGCTCGTTATAACAAGCAAGGTAATGAAGGATTAGCTTCTTATAATGAGGGTGGAGAAAGTGAATCTTATTTAACTGAAGATGCTATTTTATCAGGTATTACCAATTATCGCTTATCACCTTATGCAAGGAGATTACAGAATGAAAAAAAGAAGTCTCAAGACATTTCAACTGAATAAATATAATCCTTCAAAAGATGATGAAGGTAATATTATAGAAAGCTATAGTGATGAATCATGTGTAGATAAAGCTTTGATATGGCCAGTCAGTTCTAAACTGCAAGTTGAACTTTATGGAATGCGTGTAAATGATATGTTAAATATGCATTATTATGGCTCTCTAGAGATTAAAGAACACGACATGATAAATTATGAGGGAGTTGCTTATAAAGTTATCAGCATCCAAAAATTTAAGCGTTTTAAAGCTATAGGAATTGAGAAAATATGACAAATAAAGATTTTAATAACCTCATAAAAAAATTATCTGAACTAGATTCAGGTGCAGGACAAGAAGTAACTATGAGAGCAGTTAAACAAGCAGGGGTAATTGTCCAAAGTCAAGCAAAGCTTTTGATTTCAAGTGATACAGGTGCTTTAACTCGTTCAGTTAGAGTTAAAAACGAAGTAAAAGAAGGCATAGTTTCTTCTACTGTATATACCAATTCAAAGTATGCACCTTATTATGAATTTGGTACTGGTCCTAATGGAGAGGCAAATCATCAAGGAATATCACCTGAAGTAAATCCTAAATATAAACAAACGGGGTGGATGATTCCAGCTGATGCAATGCCAGTTGATAAAGCTGAGGGATATGGCTTTAAGATTATCTATAGAGATGGTGATGTCATAGGTTATGGTACAAGAGGACAAATGGCTAGGCCTTTTATGTATCCTGCACTTCATGATCAAGAACAAGCAATAGCAAAAAATACGGAAAGATTATTTAGGAAGAAGCTAAAGGAGATATGTAATAAATGATTAATGTTAAAGACATTGTTTATAAAGGACTTTCTCAAAAAAATAAGAATGTAAGTGATGCTTATCCTCAAAACTGGGCCGATTTACCTGCGGTGCAATATGTTGAGGAAGAAAATAAAGTAGCTGACTTTACGGATGATAAAGAACAATCCTCATTCATTCGATATAGAATTGATATTTGGGATAATAAAAGCACATCACAAACTGCGTGTGATGTAGATGAAGTAATGGCAGGCTTAGGTTTTTTAAGAACGTCATGTTCGGATGTTCCCGATCCTAGCGGTTTAAAACATAAACAAATGAGATATGAAGCAATTATAGACTGTGATAAACAGTTTATTTATCATGCAAGTTAAAAAGTCAAGGAGGAAAAAATATGTTAGCGAATGGTGCTAAATTAGAATATAAAAGTAAGTCAGTAAGTGACTACACAAAACTTAATGGATTAAAAGAAATTCCTGAAATTGGTGTAGATCCTGAAAAAGTTGAAAATACGGATTTAGATGACACTCAAAAAATGTATGAAATGGGTATTGGTGACCCAGGAGACATTACGTATAAGTTCAAATATGACAACACTTCAAAAGACAGCCCTTATCGTGTATTAAGAACATATGAAGCATCAGGAGAAAAACTATCATTTAAAGAAACATTAAAAGATGGGACAACTACTGAATTTACTGGTCAAGTATCTGTTAAACGTACAGGTGGTGGTGTTAATGGAGTTATCGAATTTGATTTGAATATTGCATTATCATCAGCGTTTGAAATTACTGATCCAACAATTGCATAAGGAGGATAAACAATGGGCGCATTAAGTGATGAATTAGAAAAAGCTGAGGTTGTAGTTGAAGAAACTCCAAAAAGAAAACCATATGCTATTTGGAAAGTAGATGGAAAAGAATATAAATTAAAATTAAGTACTTCTGAAATTGTTAGTTTAGAATCAAAATTAAGAGTTAATCTTTTAACAGTTGTTTCCAATGCTGAAGAAGGCGCATTACCACCATTAAAAGTAATGTTACTTATTACTCATGGTGCTATGAAAAAGTTTCAGCATGGAATTAAGGAAGATGATGTAATTACAATGTTTGATAAATATTGTGATGAAGGTGGGACACAAATGTCATTTATGACTGATGTGTTCTTACCAATTTACCAAGTTAGCGGTTTTTTCTCACAAGCTCAAGCGGACACAATGGACAAAAAACTAGTGGAAGCGAAGGAGCTAATGTAGAATATGAATTTTTAACCGATTTAATAAATGAACTTTATCCAATTGCTTTAGATTGTGATATTAGTTCATTTTTATTTTGGGAGTCTTCGGTATTAGAAATAGGAGATTATATTGAATCCTACCGAAGAAAAGAAAGAATGAAACAAAAGCAAATAGCAATCCATAATCATAATCTTGCTGATCAGTTGTTAAGAGGAATTAGTATTATATTCAGTGAAGAAAAAGCAAGTGAAAGTGACATCAAACAAATATGGGATTACTATCCTGATTTATTTGAAGATGAAAAGAAAGAATACTATATCCAAAAAGAACAAGATGAATTTGAAAGTTTTAAAGCAAGAAGATTAAGATTTGCTAACAGTTATAATAAGAAATTTAAAGGAGATGATTGAAAAGACATTAGAAGAATTAAAAGTTATCATCTCAGCTGAAACAAGTAAATTCAGCAACGCATTGAAAAATGCAACAAATGAAGCCAAAACATCAGCAAGCAGTATTGAAAGTTCTACTGGAAGAATTAGCAGAGCCGTAAGTGGTATTAAATCAATGGTTGCTAAAGTAGCTGCAGGATTTGGCTTATACAAATTAGGGAAAGAAGCTATAGAAGTTGCTTCAAATATTACAGAAGTACAAAACGTAGTTGATACAGCATTTGGCGATATGGCATGGAAAGCCGAGCGATTTGCTAAAAATTCAATTCAACAGTTTGGTATGAGTGAACTCTCAGCTAAAAAGACAGCATCAACTTATATGGCCATGGCTTCAGGTATGGGGCTAGGACAAGAAAAAGCAAGTGATATGGCAATAACATTAGCTGGTCTATCAGGTGATGTTGCTTCTTTCTATAATATTTCTCAAGAATTAGCTGATATTAAATTGAAATCAGTATTTACTGGTGAAACTGAAACATTAAAAGATTTAGGTATCGTCATGACACAAACAAACTTACAATCATATGCTTTAAGCCAAGGAATCAGTAAGAATGTAAGCGATATGTCACAAGCTGAATTAACTACTTTGAGATACAATTTTGTATTGAATCAATTATCAATGGCTCAAGGGGACTTTGCTAAAACAAGTGGAACATGGGCCAATCAAGTACGTATCTTACAAGAACAGTTCAAACAATTACTAGGAATTATTGGTAATGGATTGATTGCTGTATTAACACCAGTCATTCAAGTGATCAATATGATTATTGGAAAGTTGATTACATTAGCAAATGTAATTGCAGGAGTTTTTGGTAAATTATTTGGTAAAAAGAGTGGAGCTAAACAAGCAAGTGCTGGATTTACTGCTGCAGGTGATTCAGCTAAAAAAGCTACAGCTTCAACTGGTGGTTTAAATAAGTCATTGAAAGGTACTGAGGGTCAAGCCAAGAAAACGGCAAAGGCCTTAGGTTCTTTAGCATCCTTTGATGAAATCAACACAATCAGCGCAAGTGATTCATCAGGCTCAGGTGGTTCAGGTGGAAGCGGGGCTGGTGGAGCTGGTGGCGGAGGCTATGATGTTGGCTCTATTGATTGGGATAACGCTTTTGGAGAACCCGATACAAGTGGTGTTGATAAAGCAGTAGATAAAGTACTCAAGAAATTGAATTCAATTAAAGATTGGATAAAAGAAAATAGTCCTGTTATCATAGCACTTCTTGCTGGGATAGGAGCAGGGTTATTGACATTTGAAACAATTATGAATTGGGGAGCGATTACTGCAGCTATTGGTGCACTAATTGCTCCGTTTCAATGGTTAGCAACCGCTGTTTCAGTCTTTGTGGGTAGCATTACTGAAGGAAGTGGCGTACTTGTAGGATTCCAGGCTATATTTGGAACTACGGCAGGTACTGCGGCATTTTTTGCAACAATAGTAGCTGCAGTCACAGCTGCACTTGTGTATTTATATCAAACAAGTGATAGTTTTAGACAATTAGTAAATAATTCTATTAGTGAATTAACAGGTATATTAGATAATTTCTATAAGAGTATTTTAGTACCAATATTTAATTTTCTATTGGATCTATTCAATACAATTATTGTACCAATAGCAATGTTCCTTGCTAAAACATTTGTCAAAGCAGTAGAAGCAGTATTTACGATTGCTTTATCACTTTGGAAAAATGTACTAGCTCCATTAGCAAACTTCCTAGTAAGTGTATTATCAATTGCATTATCAGGAATTCTAGAAGTATGGAATACATGGAAACCAGGTATCCAAGCTATAGGTGATGCTATTAATTGGGTATGGGATAATGTGTTATCACCATTAGTCGATTTTATCGTTGGATCGTTCAGTGATACATTCAAATCATGGGGAGATTTAATCAATGAATTAATTCCTAATGTTATTGAAATGTTCCAAGGCTTAACTGATTTCTTTGTTGGTGTGTTCACTGGTGACGAAAAACGTTGTTGGGAAGGTATTAGAAAAATATTTGAAGGATTTGCTAATTTCTTAAAAGTAGGTTTTACGAATGATTGGACAAAAGCATTCGGCTTATTAGGTGTACCTCTTAATGCATTTTGCTCTACAGTAACAGCTATCTGGAACACAATAAAAGGTGTGTTAAGTGGTATCATTGACTTTGTTGGTGGAGTTTTTACTGGAAACTGGGCAAGAGCATGGAATGGTGTTAAGAATATCTTTAGCAATATAGTTAGTGGTTTTGCTGGAATATTTAAAGCGCCTATTAATGCAATCATTAGTGGAATCAACAGTTTTATCGGTGGATTAAATAAAATTAAAATTCCTAATTGGGTTCCAGGTATCGGTGGAAAAGGATTTAATATTTCAAAAATTCCAAAATTGGCTGAAGGTGCAGTTGTTTCAAAAGCAACTCCTGCAATCTTTGGGGAAGCAGGAACCGAAGCGGTAATTCCTTTGCAAAGAAATACAAAGGGTCTAGATTTAATCGCTCAAAAAATTTCTGAAAGATTACCACAAGGAGATAGTAGTAATGGTGGAACATATATTATCAATTTAGTTTTAGAAAATGGTAAAGTTTTAACTAGAATGGTGATTGATAATATCAAAGAATATGAAGCGCAAACTGGTAAGCCAGTATTTGATTATTAAGGAGGTGTAGGAAAATGGCTGATGAAGCAAAAATAAAGGTGAATGGTGTATTATTGCCTACACCTTCTGATATTAGTGTTGAAATACAAGATTTAGACGGAGATAGTGTAAGACCTATCGCTACAGGTGTTTTAAGAAGAAATAGAATCAGATCTAATATGTTAAAAGTAACATTGACATGGAATTTAAAGACATTTGTTGATGTCGTGAGTATTTTAAATGCTGTTACTCCTACTGAATTCAATGTTGAGTTGTATATTCCTGATCATGGAATTAGGGGCACGAAGAAGATGTATGCCGGAAATAAAAAATATAATTATATAAGAACAAAGACGGGATTAAAAGTTCAGTCTTTTTCTTTTGCTTTGATTGAGGTGTAGAAAATGCTTATAAAATATGGAGATTTAGATGTAACACATAGATTAACTGAATATAAGTCATCAATTTCTTTTGCTAATGGCTATATCATTGGAAATGTACCTACTATGCAATTAAATCTTAAATTTGATAACTATGATGGTATTCTTGATGATTTGGATATAACCAAATATTGGGAAGTACAAGAAAATGAAAATTGTGAAGTAAGATATTTTAAGGTTTACGACCAACCCGAAAAATATACAAAGTCATTAAGCTTAAAATTATATGATAACAACTATGAATTGGATGTTCCATATACAACTCAATTATCTTATCCAGTAACGATTAAAGACCAGTTAGATGAAATAGAAACGCTGACTGGTCTTTCTGTTGTAAGAACCAATATTCCTGCGTATATCTTAGAAAAAGAAGTTTCCTGGTACGATAACACCATTGTTATTAGAAACTACTTAGGATGGATTGCTGAGCTTTTTGGAGCAAATGTATTTGCAAGCGGTAAAGGCTCACTTGAATTTGTTCAAGTGACTAAGGATGCGTTTGTTAAAACTGATACGTTAACAAACTATGAAAAAAATGAATTGTACTGCGTGTCTAGAATTTATTATGAAAATGGCTTAAACCCTTTAGAAAAAGGGGATACAGCGGGTAATACCATATTTCTAGATTCTAATAATTTATACTTAACAGATGAACAAAATTTGATTGATAAACTATATGATCAATTAAATGGATTAACATTTTATTCAACAAAAAGCATATCAATGATTTCAATAGATAACTTGTTACCAGGATGTTTAGTAAATTATAATGATGAATTCAATTTTATGGTTACTGATTTGTCTATCACATATAAAGGTGGAGAATTTTCTATAAGTGAAGTTGATGGAAATACTCCAACAAAAAACGAAGAACGTGTTATTAAGAAAATTACCAATTCAACAAGAATTAGAAAATTACAGATATCTCAGGACCAAGAAAAATTAAAATTAGATATTGTTGCTAAAGAGCAAGAAGATCTAAATACAAAAATGGGTGAGTTATCATTATCAAATGAAGAAATCAAAACAAAGATTAATGAAATAGAATCCAAAATAGATGATTTGGATGTTTCATTGATTACTGTTAATCTTGTACCTAGTGCAACTATACTTAATAGTTATAATCAAAGTATTAAAATTGCATGTCATGTTATGAATTCTAATGAAGATGTTACTGAAAATTATAATGATCTAAGTTTTCAATGGTATTTAAATGATAAAAAATACAAAACAGGTAAATTTATCACATTAACTCCTGATGATATTAATATGTCAGTTAATGTCAAGTGCGTATTCACATTGGACAATATTCAATTTGATACAGGATACACAACAATAGTTGATGAAAGTGATGCAGTTCATTTAGGAAATAGTTTTCTAGACGTTACTAATACTACATTAACTCAAAAATTAAATGATAATGGAACTTACATTCCTAATTGGACCATTACACCAGCAATCATTACACCTTGTATTATGAACGGCAATGTAATTATAGAATTAAGTAACTGTACGATTGGTTATAAAAAAATAATCAATAGTAAGGAAGTCGACATAGACAGTAGTTATGAAATCGTAAAAGATGGTATTTTATCAGTTAATAAAAATATTATGACAAACAAATTTCCTAATGTAACATACGTTTGTGATGTTGCATATAAAGGTACTTCGATTAGATTATATGTAAGTTTTTCATTAGCTGAACAAGGAGTAGGAATTCAAAATATTACAACCTATTATTTAGCATCAAGTAAAAGTAAAGATATAAGAGTAGACAGTGAGGGATGGACAACATCTATTCAAACTATCAATGCAAATAATAAATATCTATGGACATATTCAGTTACAAATTATACTGATGGTTCATCAAAAACAAGTGAACCACTTATAATGGGAACTTATGGTGATGATGCAATAACTCTATATATTGAATCTTCAAATGGAAATACATTCAAAAATAGTGATATTGCAACTATATTGACAGTTCATATTTATGTCGGTGCTGAAAGAATTGAAAGTGCTGAACAATTGGAAAAAAGATTTGGCAAAAATGCATATCTTCAATGGAGTATAAAAAAGCTTGGAGAAAAAGAGTTCTCACCTATAGATATTGAAGATACTAGAATAAATGATAAAGGATTTATATTTACTATAAGTCCAAGAGATATAAATAAGAAAGCAGTATTCAACTGTGAATTAAATTTGGAGGAATAAAAGAATATGGCAATTAAAGCAAGTAATCAAGTAGATTTATTAGATATGACGGATGGGTATACCGTTGTATTGACAAATGATAACTATACATTTTTAGGAACTACTACTGCTGTTAATGGAACTCAAACAACAAGCACACAAGTAATGGCTTTGCAAGGTTCTGAAACAGTACCCGCTAAAATAGGTACAATTACATGCCCAACAGGTATTAGTGCTGTTAGTGATGGAAAGACTCCAATGCCTACTATCACAATTACTGCAACCAGTGCATTAACAAAAACAGGTAGTTTCACTATACCAGTAACTGTTAATGAGGGAACGGTAAATGAAGTAACTATTAACAAAGTATTTTCTTATTCTATTGCTTTTAAAGGAAATCAAGGAATTCAAGGTACAAGTGTTAAAATCTCATCTAAATCAATTCAATATGTTGGTTCTTCAAGTGGTACTACAACACCTACGAGTGGATGGCAAGACACTATTCCATCAGTTAGCGCAGGAAACTACTTATGGACAAAAACAACAGTAACTTATAGTGATGGTACTTCCACGGTATCATATTCAGTTGCTAGACAAGGTGCTAATGGTTCTTCACCTACAGTATCTAAAACAGTTACTGAATATGTTCAATCAACAAGTGGAACTACAGTGCCTACAAGTGGGTGGGCAACTACACCACCAACAGCAACTGCTGGGCAATATATTTGGACAAGAGTAACAGTGACTTATAGTGATGGTAAAACAGCTATCAGCTATACTGTATCTAAAAATGGTGCTAACGGGGCAAAAGGTGATAAAGGAGATAAAGGGGAAACAGGCGCTAAAGGTGATGATGCAATCTATATGAATATTACTTCTTCTAATGGAAATGTATTTAAAAATACAGCAATTGCTACTACTTTAACTGCACATGTTTATAAAGGCGCTACAGAATTAACTGGCGCTGCTATTACAGCTTTAGGAACTATCAAATGGTATAAAGATGGTGGAACAACTTCTATTGCAACTGGTCAAACATTTACTGTCAGTGCAGGTGATGTAACAAATAAAGCAACTTATACTGCTCAATTAGAGGGATAATATATGGCAGTTAAATCTAGTGCAATTCTAACATTGATTAGAATTGATGATGGAGAAGATGCAAGCATTAGAAGTGCAACTGCCCCTAGTGATACTACAAAGTTGTGGTTTGATACAACTACACAAACTTTAAAGAGATATGACAGTTCAAGTGGTACTTGGGAAATTGTTAATGATTATGCTGATGATATGAACAATATGAGACAAGAAATATCTGTTGAATATAATTCAGCGATAACTCAATTAAAAAACTCATTAACATCATTAGTAGAAGAACTGCAAACAACAACTACTAATAATACAACATCTATCAATAGTCTTAGTTCTCAAATTATTCAAAATGCCAGTTCAATTCAGTTGGTTACGAATAACGTTAACTCTATTACTGATAAATTAACGGGAGTGGCTACAAAAGAAGAAATTTCTCAATGGGCTAAGTTCGAAGAAGGAATATTAAAATTAGGATCTAGCAATAGTCCTTTTGATGTAAGACTGTCCAATACGGAACTTGGCTTTTACGAAAATGATAAAAGAATTGCCTATCTTTCTAATCAGCAATTGAACATATCACAAGCAGTTGTAATGAAACAAATCAATCTAGGTACTTTTCAAATTATTTATGATGAAGATTTAGGCTTGTTAATTTTGTAGGAGGTAATATATGGCAACATTTGGAACCACTAATAAATATATAAATTACAGTGTTAATTCGCAAGAATTGTCATATGACATCAATTCTAATACATCAGTTGTTCGTGTTTGGATCGACGTTTGGAGAACAAACACAGGATATACAACATATGGTAATGGTACAGTATATGCTCGTATAAATGGAACAGTATATAGCGCTGGAATAGGTACTGGCCAAATAATTACTTCCAGTGCAATTCGATTAGGAACTTGGGATGTAACTGTAGGACATAATACTGATGGTTCAAAGTCAATTGGTGTAAGTGGCTGGATCAGTCATGACAGATTTAGTTCAAGTGAAAATGGATATACGCATACATTAACTACTATTCCTCGACAAGCCAATATAACCGATTCACCAACAACTTTCAAAGATACTGATGATCCTTGGTTCAAATACAGTAATCCAGGTAACTTCAATATGGAATGTTGGTTGGAACCAAACCCTAATGGAGAACATTACGCTAAAAGGACATTAAGTGGTACGAGTGGTACGTTTACATGGGAACTTACTAATGATGAAAGAAAACAGTTAAGAGAAGCATGTAAGGGCAAAACATGCGCTATTCGTATAGGACTATATTCAAATAACTGTTCCTGGGCAAGTTATCACGATAGAACATATCAGATGACAAATGCTGAACCAACTATAAATAGTGTTGTAACAAGTATTATTGATCCCTTTGGAAGTCTATGTTTACAAAATAGATCCAATATTAAATTTACTATTTCAGCAACAGCTAAATATGGAGCAACAATTACTAATTATGCGGTTAGTGGTAATAACTTTAGCTATGCAGGAAGTAAAAATACGTGTCAAACTTCAAATATCAGGGATAGTGGAAATTTAAAATATACAGTCACAGTTACTGACAGTAGAGGGTTTACAGCTTCTACAACAAAAACAATCAATGTTACTGGGTATTCCTATCCAACTATTTCTATGGAGGCATTTAGAAGTAATTCAAGCGGTACAAAGGATGTATCCAGTGGCACATATATTTGTGTCAAACCAGTATTTACGTATTCAGCAATAACTGGCAATTCAATAGCAAGCAAAGCTATTAAAATAAATAACATCTCTAAAAACACAAGCTTTTCAAGTGGAGGAAATTATGTATTTAGTGGATACTCGTTAAACAAAACATATGATGTTATATGTACTATAACTGATACTGTAGGCAATAGCGCAAGTATCAAAGCAACAATCACAGTTGCTAAAATACCTTTTAATATTTCCAAAAACAAAAGCGCTTTAGGTTTAGGAACTGTAGCTAAATATGATGGTTTCATCAATATAGGGTATGGATTTTGTAATACCGATGGAGAACAGTTGTATATGTTTGGAGTAACTGATAATTATGATGATGATTGATGATTAAGGAGGAAAAATCTATTATGCAAGAATTTATTAAAATCTTCGGGGGGGGGTGCGATATTTACTATTTAAATATTGCATTTCCAAAGAAAGAAGGTGCGCTAATTTAATTAGTGGACCAAGTGGTGATTGTGTATGAAATTTCTAAAGCCACCAAAGAATATGTTCTTGAGAAAAAAGGATGTGTACTTTAAATATTCTATCGAAGAACAATGGACTGGAGAATATTGGTTGGATGGAAAGAAGATATATAGCAAAGTTATACAATCAACAGGTGTATTATCTTCTGCTGGTGTAGTTAATATTAAGCATGATATTGTTAATTTAAATGAATTTATTGATTATGAAGTTTTTATTCAAGGTGATAATACATTTTACAAACTACCAGTAGTTTATTATTCTAATGCGACATCAGGGACTTTTTATGATATGTTTGCAAGAATAAACGAAACAAGTCTTCAAATAATTAATAATAATGCAGACTGGAACAAATACGCAGTAACTGCTATTATATATTATACAAAAAACACATATCACGATTTTGACTAATTAAATTAGCAGTCAAAATGAGTTTCATAAAACTTTTTGGAAATAAAATTAGAGCAAAGGATGTTGTAAATAAAACAGGTGTAGATCTTTTGATATGGAAAGAAATAAAGAAAGGTGCAAGGTTTGGCCAAACAATAAATTTAATAGATGGAGCTACGGAATATTTATTTTTATGCCACATGGCTCCAGGTACTGATGGATCATTAACATATCCTTTTTATATACCAGCATTCCTTTGCGCAAATATTGCAACTAATAATTTAACTTTTAGATTTGGAGGATATTTAACAAGTGGTGTAAGTCATGGAATGACTATAATGTTTGACAAAACAAGTAACTATTTTAAGTTATCGGATTGGTATTATGGAAGTTCACCTAAAAACACCACATATACAGTTGATATCTATTATCGCTAATAGTAAATATCAAAACAAGTGAAATTTATTAAGTTTTTTGGAAATAAAGTTAGAAAAAAAGATGTTTATTTTAAGTATTCTACTGAAGAACAGTTTACGGGTGAATACTGGATAAACGGAGTAAAGATATATTGCAAAGTAGTATCTGTAAGTGGATTTACTAAAGATAAATACGTTGCGCATAACATATCAAACTTGCACAGGATATTGAGTTGCGACTTGTTTGTAATGTTTAATGATGGAACAAATCATATGATGCCACGTGCACATAAAGATAACGATCATGATGGTATCTCTGTTCAAGTGACTAAAACAAATTTAATATTACAGGTCGGTCAATCAAATGGTTTTGCTGATGCGACTGGGTATGCAATATTGAAATATATCAAAGTAACGTAAAAGGAGATAAAAAAATGGACAATAAGACAAATGTATATACATTGGATGTAAGTGAAAAAACATTTAATGATGTACAAGCTAATAAATTCTATATTACTGATACAAAGAATTTAAAAGCAGGTGATTATATATTATTTAGAGTAGTTGTTAAAGATGAGCAACAAAATGATAGTTATACTGGAGCAAATACAATGTTAACTGTTAATACAATTAATGTTACATTTGTTGGCTTAGAAAAGGGATACAGTGTTGTATTTCTTAAGTAGAAGGTGAGGAAAATGAATAATATGGAAAAAGTATTCAACACAGCAGTAGCTATCTTAGCTACTTTTTTTACGTATCTATTTGGTGGCTGGGATTTAGCTTTAAAGATTTTAATTACATTCATGGTATTAGATTATGTGACAGGTGTAATTTATGCTTATGTAATTAAAACACTTAATAGTGAGGTCGGCTTTAGAGGATTAATTAAAAAATGCATGATTTTAGCCGTTCTTATTGTAGGAGTGGAATTAGATCGTATGCTTGGAAATGGGGGCACTTGGGTATTTAGAACGCTTGTAGCGTATTTCTATATTGCAAATGAAGGAATTAGCCTATTAGAAAACATTTCTAATCTAGGTGTTCCAATTCCAAATAAAATCAAAACTGCGTTAGAACAGTTAAACAATGATGAAGATCTAAAAGAAATAGAGTAGTCGAAAAGGGCTACTCTTTTATTTTAAATAACAACCAAAAATCGAAAAAAATGGTTGTTAAACGGAATTAAAACTGTAGAAAAAACGAAATTATGAACAAAGGAGATTGTAAAAATGGATTCAAAAGAATTTATTGAATTATGTAAAGAAGAAGTAAAAAAATATACAGAAGAACATCTTGATAAAACGGATGGCGAAGCTGATTTTGATGTTTATGTAGTGTGGTATGCAAAAACTTTACAAAACCATAAAGCACTATTAAGCACAACGTTATTTGATGGGATGTATTATGAATTAACTTTCAATGGTGATAAGCAAGAATTATACTTTGATGCTTATAAGAAATTTGAAAATAAATGTATTAAGTTAGAAGGAGAATAATTATGGAATTTAAAAAAGCTTTAGAATTAATGAAACAAGGAATGAAAATGAAACTTCCAAGTTGGGGTGGCTATTGGTTTTATGATAATGAAAAAGAAACAATCATCATGCATACAAAAGAAGGTGAAGAATTAGATATTAGAGAAACAGATAGAGTTGAATATACAACTTTAAATATCTGCAGTAATGATTGGGTGATTGCTGATAAAAATAATTGCCCTCAATTAGGTGGAGTTGCTACATTTGGGTTTGATGAAGCTATCAAATATCTAAAACGTGGCTTAAAAGTAAAACGCAAGGGATGGAATGGTAAAGAACAATACATTGAACTTGCTACAAATGTATCTTTTAAAACACCTAATGATGAAGTTATTAATGTAGATCATGTGGATATGGGTAACAAAGCAATTGCTTTCCATGGGACAAGTGGTGTGCAGTTAGGATGGTTAGCAAGTCAAAGTGATATGTTATCAAATGATTGGATTTTTGCAGAATAGGAGGAAGAAAAAATGAAAATTAATGTACATGGTGGTCACAACTTTAAAGTGCAAGGAGCAAGTGGATGTTTTAGTGAAACCAAAGAAGATAGAAATGTTAAAAATTTAGTTATTGCAAAATTAAAAGCATTAGGGCATACAGTATATGATTGCACTGATGAAGATGGTGCTACACAATCTAAAAATCTAGCAAACATTGTAAATAAATGTAATGCACATACAGTGGATTTAGATGTTTCAATCCATTTTAATGCTTCAAATGGAGCAGGACATGGTGTTGAAGTTTTAGTTTATAGTGATAAATCTAAAGCAAAAACATATGCTCAAAACATTGTAAATGCTATTGCAGAATTGGGATTTACTAATAGAGGAGTAAAAGTAAGAAATGATCTATATGTATTAAAAAAGACAAAAGCACCTGCATTATTAGTTGAATGTTGTTTTTGCGATAATCAAAATGATGCAAATATCTATAATGCTGAAAAAATGGCTGATGCAATTGTTAAAGGAATTACAGGTCAAACTGTTTCAGCGCAACCAACACAAACATCAACAACTTCTAAACCTGCAGGTAAGGAAACAGGTGCATACAAAACTACAGCAAGTGACTTATCAGTAAGAACTGGTCCAGGCATGAATTATCGTAGACTTGAACACAATGAACTTACTGATAATGCAAAAGCTCACGATAAAGACAAGGATGGTTGTCTTGATAAAGGTACACCTGTTACGGTGAAAGAATGGAATGGCAATTGGGCAAAAATTCCTAGCGGTTGGGTTTGCGGAGATTACTTGAAAAAAGTCTAAATAGAAGTATAATATATTTGTTAGTTAACAGAAAAAGTAAAAGAATATTATCTATTTCTTCAAAAGTATTTCAACAACTTTATTTATTAACTAATAATTGCATGAAAAGACCCTAGCCAATTTAGCTAGGGTTGTTTTTTTGTATATATGTATATATATTAATAATGATAGAAAGTCATATTTTTTCAATGAATTTTATCACTAAAACGTACTTATTTAGTAACAAATTAGTAACAAATTGCTTGAAACCTGCACTATTACGTAATTAAATTTTCAATTCTTAAATAACACAATATAAAAGAAGTATATATTCGATATATATTTCTTTTTTTATTGACAATAAATATAAAATATTCTATAGTTGATGTGTCAACTATAGGAGGAAATATGAATTTATCACGCTTAATTTCTATTCTTCATAATCAAAAAAATAGTTATATGAATGTCCAACTTAAAGCGTTTGGTTTATCCCATGGACAAGCGATTACTTTAAAAATTATTTATGAAGAAAATAATATCAAACAAGAAGATTTAAATAAAAGATTACAAATTGATAAAAGTGCAGTTACGAGAATTTTAAAAACATTAGAAGATAAGGGATTTATTATTAAAAAAACAGCAAAAGAGGATAAAAGAAATCATGTTTTGTCTTTAACTTCTAAGGGAAAAGAATTATATCCTAAAATTAAAGATGTCATTAAAGAGACAACAGAGATGATGATTAAAGATATTGATCAAAATGAGCTTATTCTTTTAGAAGAACTTTTATTAAAAATGAAAATGAATTTGGAGGATACGTATGAAAAATGATGATAAGATGGGGACTAAAAATATATTACCTTTATTAGTAGAATTTTCAATTCCAGCTATTATCGGAATGCTTGTTAATGCAATTTATAATATCGTTGATCGTATGTTTATTGGAAATGCTCCAAAATTGGGGTCAATTGGTTTAGCAGGAATTAGTATTTGTTATCCTGTAACTCTTGTTTTAATGGCCATTTCTTTAATGATTGGAATGGGTGGAGCCACTCGTTTTTCAATAGCGTTAGGACAAGGTAAAAAGGAAGAAGCTGGAAAGTATATGGGAAATGGTCTAACTTTAACAATTATTTTAGGCCTAGTCTTTATGATTTTAGGAAATGTTTTTTTAGCACCAATGTTACGTTTATTAGGTGCTTCAAAAACTGTTTTGCCTTATGCTGAAAATTATTTAAGTATTATTTTATATGGTGCTGTTTTTCAATGTATTGCAATGGCAGGAAATAATTTTTCTAGAGCTCAAGGAAATCCTAAAAATGCCATGATTTCACAATTGATCGGAGCAGGGTTTAATATTTTATTTGACTATATTTTAATTTGTATTTTCCATATGGGAATGAAAGGAGCTGCTTTTGCAACAATTGGTGGTCAATTATTAAGTGCTTTATGGCAACTTGCTTTCTTATTTGGTAAACGTACGATTATTTCTTTAAATATTTCATTACTTAAATTAAAATTAAGTGTTTCTAAACAGATTATTCAAACAGGAATACCAGCTTTTTTAATGCAAATCTCTAATAGTGTTTTAAATATTATTTTGAATGCGTCTCTTGTTAAATATGGTGGAGATTTAGCGTTAAGTGCTATTGGTATTGTTACAAGCATTCAAACACTTATTTTGATGCCAATTACTGGTTTGATGCAAGGTCAACAACCATTGATTTCATATAATTATGGTGCTTTAAAAATGGATCGTGTTAAAGAAACATTAAAATACGCAATTATAGGTGCTACAATGATTGCTTTGATTGGTTTTATCGCAGTACAATTTTTTACAAAAAGTATTGTCTATATGTTTAATGATGAAGCAGATGTTGTAAAATTATGTAGCCATGCTTTACATATTTGGTTTATGTGTTTACCGGTTATTGGTGCACAAGTAATGTGTGCAAACTATTTTCAAGCGATTGGTAAGATAAAAATATCAAGTGTTTTAAATTTATTGAGACAAATTATTATTTTAATTCCTTGTATCATAATTTTTTCATCGATTATAGGTTTAGATGGTATTTTTATAGCTGTCCCTGTTGCGGATCTATCAGCGTTTATTATTACTGTTTTATTATTAAAAAATGCCTTAAAAAAAGAAGCCTGAGCTTCTTTTTAATTATATCTTTTTACAACGAATTGATTCAATAACAGGTTGATTTTCTTTTTTTACAGTTCCATTATTATCTTCTACTTTTACATCTTTACAAATTTGATCAACAATGTCCATGCCTTCATAAACATAACCAAAAACAGCATATTGACCATCCAAATAAGTAGAATCACTTTGAACAATAAAGAATTGTGAAGAAGCACTATCATTATCTTGACTTCTTGCCATAGAAAGAGCTCCACGTGTATGACTTAAAGGATTTTTTACCCCATTATCTGAAAATTCTCCCTTAATTGTTTCTTTACTTCCACCAGTGCCATCTCCTTTAGGATCTCCACCTTGAATCATGAAACCATCAATAATACGATGAAAAGTTAAATCATCATAAAATTTTTCTTTACTTAACTTTACAAAGTTTGTTACTGTAATTGGTGCTGTATCAGCATCAATTTCAGCATAAATTGTTCCATAATCTTTAACTTTAATTTCAACTTGATAATTTCCTGATAAAGTTTTTGTTTTTTTAGTTGCTTTTTCTGTTGTTGTTTTAGAAGAACATCCAGCAATGGAAACAACAGTCATTAAAACTAAAAGTACTTTTAGCATTTTTTTCATTCATTTCACCTCTTTCAATATTATAACAAATATGAATTATGAAAAAAAGATACTCAATAAGACTTGATTGTGCTAAAATACATGAAAGAGGTTTTAAAGATGAGAGAAAAAAGAATTGTATTAGTAAATGATGTAACAGGATTATCAAGATGTTCAGTAGCCTGTCAATTGCCAATTATTTCAGCTATGGGAATTGAAACAGCTTTTGTACCAACAGCAATTTTATCTATCAATACATACCATAAAGATTTCTTTTTTGATGATTATACATCAAAGATGAATGATTATATTGAAACATATAAAAAAATGAATATTGATTTTGATGGAATATGCAGTGGCTTTTTAGGATCTGCGAAACAAATAGAAATAGTAAAAGAATTTTTTAAAGATTTTAAAACAGAAAAAAACTTTATTTTAGTAGATCCAGTCATGGGTGATCATGGAAAACTTTATCCGACTTATACGCGAGAAATGCAAGAAAAAATGAGAGAACTCATGCCTTATGCGGCAATTGTTACACCTAATTTAACAGAATTGTGTGCTTTGATTGATGAAGCTTATCATGAAACAAGCAATGAGCAAGAACTTAAGCGCATGTGTGAAAAATTAAGTCAAATGGGTCCAAAAATGATTGTAGTAACGGGTATTTCTATTGGTCATCAAATTTTAAATTTTGTTTATAACCATGGAAAAGTTGAAAAAATCTATGCAAAACGTATTGGAGAAGATCGTAGTGGCACAGGAGATGTTATTTCTGCAGTAATTGCAGGAAGCTATTTGAAAGAGCAAAATTTTTTAGAAGCTGTTAAAAAATCAACAGATTTTGCTTCTAAATGCATTCAACATTCTGTAGATATTGATGCTCATCCACATATGGGATTATGTTTTGAACCATTATTAAAAGAATTGGGGGATTAAGATGATATTATATACATTATATAAAAATAGTTATATTGATATTGCACATTTAGAAAGTACTAAAGGGATTACATGTTATGTTAATTCGACAAATCGTTGTACATGTTCATGTACATTTTGTTTAAGACAAACAAAGGAAATGATTGAAAATAATTCTTTATGGTTAAAAGAAGAACCAACGGTTGATGAAATTATTCAAGAATTTGAAAAATATGATTTAAATGATTTTAAAGAAGTTGTTTTTTGTGGTTTTGGTGAACCACTTATAAGACATGATGATTTAATGAAAGTTGCTAAGTATTTAAAAGAAAGAAGACCCGATCTACCTACAAGAGTGAATACCAATGGGTTATCTTCTTTATATAATAAAAGAGATATTACGCCTGAATTTAAAGGATTGTTAGATACTGTTTCTATTAGTTTAAATACAAGTAATAAAGAAGATTATTTAAAACTTACAAGAAGCCAATATGGAATTGATTCATTTGATGAATTATTAGATTTTGCTAAAAAATGTAAAGCCTATGTGCCTCATGTTGTTTTAACGATTGTTGATACAACAATTCCTGAAAAAGATGTAGAAATTTGTAAACAGATTGCTCAAAATATTGGGGTAACTTTAAGAATAAGACCATTTGAAGATTAGTGAGGAAAGAAAAAATGATGCAATTATCTCGTGAAGAAAGATTACTTCATATAGGAAAAATGACCAATGTAAGAGATTTAGGTGGTTATGAAACACAAGAAGGATATTATACAAAATCACATAAATATGTTAGAAGTACATGTCCAAGTGGGATCAGTGATGATTTAAAAGAACAATTTTATCAATATGGTATTCGTACTGTCATTGATTTAAGAAGTGATTATGAATTAGTTCATCAACCACATAGTTTAAAAGGGTATAAAGATATAGAGTATTGTCATATTAATTTACTACAAAATGAAAATATGTCAGTATTACCAAATGATATTAAAGACTATCAAGATTTAAGTGGTTTTTATATTTTTATGATCGAAGCGAATAAAAAACAATTTAAAAAAGTATTTAATATCTTTTTAAATCATCCTTATGACTGTACATTATTTAATTGTTCTGCAGGTAAAGATCGTACAGGTGTTATTGCATGTATGTTATTAGATCTAGCGGGATGTCATGAATATGATATTGTTAAAGATTATTCAGAATCTTATGAAAATAATATGGCAATGATTAAACAATTGGAAGAAATGATACCAAGTGAAGATGAAAAATTCTTAGGTTCTGATCCAAGAGTGATGATGAAATTTATTGCGTATTTAAGAGAAAATTATGGTAGTACTAAAGGATATTTATTAAATATTGGTTTTAGTGATGAAGAAATTGAAGAAATTAAAGAAAATTTCATAATTTAAAAGAAAAAAGGCCTCCTATTGTCATATATAAACATAGGAGGTTTTTTTATGAAGGCATTAACGTTTAAAGAAAAACAAGATGTTTTAGAAGATCTATTTAAAAAGTATCACCGTGCTGTTTTACAACTTAAATGTTTAGAAGAAAGGAATTTTTATCCATCGATTCAATTTGATACCGTTAAAGAAAAGAAGATGTATTATCAAGATAAAGGAAGTCAATTGAATGATCAATTGGTGTTAAAAGAAGAATTAGAGAAAGTTATTGCAACATTTGAATTTATTTTAGATTGTTTATCGATGGAGAGTAAAATTATTATTGAAAAAGAATTTATAGAGAGAGTTGGTAAAGATTGGTGGATTGATTATTATTCTCGGAGTACATACTATCGTCTTAAAACAAGGGCCATGGAAGAAACTTTGTTCTATTTTAGTTGTTTATAAAAATCATAAAGTTTAAATATAAAGCAAAGAATAACCAAAGAATATAAGGAATATTTAGATAAAAACTTTTTGGATTAATTTTTTTAAAAATGATAAACATATAAATAACAGTAAGAATCAAAGCTATTAAAATCATTAATGAAAGAAAATAATTATGAAGATTAAAAAAGAAAAGTGGCCAACAAAAATTAATAAATAATTGAAAAGAGTAGACAATTAAGGCGTTTTCACGTTTAGGATCATGACTGATATAAATAAAATAACTAGAAATTCCCATCAAAATATAAAGAAGGGTCCAGACAATAGGAAATAACCATCCTGGAGGAGCCAATAAGGGGGTATTTAAATTGCTATATGTTTCCATTTGATTATTTGTGATAAAAGCGCTTATAGCACCTACTAATAAAGGAATAATCAAACTAATAATGAATGTTCTTTTTTTCATAATGTTCACCTAGTTTAGTATATCCCTATTTATTTAAAAATATACGTTCAAATCATGAATGAGATGTTATATAATAGAATATATTGGAGAAAGAGGTAATTATGAAATTAGTAAGTTGGAATGTAAATGGAATAAGAGCATGTTTACAAAAAGGTTTTTTAGATAGCTTTTATCAATTAGATGCAGATATTTTTTGTGTTCAAGAAACTAAAATGCAAAGTGGTCAAGCAGATTTAGAGATTGAAGGGTATCATTATTATTTAAACAGTGCTGTTAAAAAAGGGTATAGTGGAACACTTATTTATAGTAAAGAAAAACCATTGAATGTTTTTTATGGAATGAATAAAGAAGAACATGATCAAGAAGGTAGATTAATTACTTTGGAATTTGAAAATTATTATGTCATTACTTGTTACACTCCTAATAGTCAAAATGAACTCAAACGTCTATCTTATCGTATGAAATGGGAAGATGATTTTTTAACGTATCTTGAAAGTTTAGATAAACCAATTATTTTATGTGGTGATTTAAATGTTGCTCATCAAGAAATAGATTTGAAAAATCCTAAATCAAATCGTAAAAATGCAGGTTTTTCTGATGAAGAAAGAGAAAAAATGACTCAGTTATTAAATCACGGTTTTATCGATACGTATCGTTATCTTTATCCTTTACAAGAAGGTGTTTATTCTTGGTGGTCTTATCGTTTTAAAGCAAGAGAAAAAAATGCGGGATGGCGTATTGATTATTTTATTGTTAGTGATAGCTTAAAGGATAAGATTATTGATGCAACAATTGAAACAGAGATTATGGGAAGTGATCATTGTCCTGTAACTCTTACAATAGATCTTTAGCGGAGGTGTATTATGAATATAATACAAATGATTAACGTTTCACCACTAGTCACAATTTCTATTATTGCCTTGACTATTGATCTAACGATTTTTGGTTATTATTATATTAAAGCAAAGCATTAAAAAACTGCTACGTTTATTTGTAGCAGTTCTTTTTATTTTTCTAAATGTTTACAACTGTAATAAGAAGGAATACCATCTTTATAAGTAACATGTACTTCACCTTGAATAAGTGGATATAAATATTCATATAGTTCTTGAGTAATATCATTTCCTTCTTCATTGATCCATTCTACAGGAATTTTTTGTTCATAGTTAGCAACTTCTCTTACATCAGTAGAAATATAATCAATTTCATAAGGATGATTAGAAAGACGCTTAAATCCCATTACATGACCAGAAACGTTTTCTAAAGCTTTATCGATAGCTTTAGAACCAATAACAAATGATTCATTTAAATCTGTTTTACTAGCAATGTGCATAGCACATCTTTGTAAAACGTTTAATTCAATACTTCTAACTTTACATCCAAATTCTTTAAATACAAGAGATTCAAGTAATTTTCCTGTTCCTGAATGTAAGACGTGTCCAAAAGCATCTTTTTTAGCGTATTTACTATCATCATCTAAGAAGTGACCGTTTTGATCTCTGATACCTTCAGATACAGCAATGACAACACATCTTTTTCTTTTCATGACTTTATGAATATCTGCTAAAAACTTATCTTTATCAAAAACAACTTCTGGTAAATAAATAAGATCAGGAGCTACATTATATTCATTTCTTGCAAGAGCAGCAGCGGCAGTTAACCACCCTGCATTTCTTCCCATGATTTCAATGATTGTAACGGATTGTAATTGATAAATTAAACTATCATGTACAACTTCTAAGATAGAAGCAGCAACATATTTAGCGGCAGAACCAAATCCTGGTGTATGATCTGTTCCCATTAAGTCATTATCAATGGTTTTAGGAATACCAATAAAATGAATATCACTATTAATATATTTAGCGTAATCATCTAATTTCATAACAGTATCCATTGAGTCATTACCACCAATATAGAAAAAATCAGTGATTTCTAATTCTTTTAAAATTCTAAACAATTTAACATAAGTATCTTCGTCATCTTGAAAAGTAGGTAATTTATAACGGCAAGAACCTAAATACATGGCAGGTGTTTGTTTTAAAGCATTGATTTTATCACCATCATCAAATTCTTCTAATAAATCCATATATCTACCTTCGAGTAGACCTTTGATACCATTGATCATCCCATAAACATTTTCAAATTCTTGAGATGCTTTAGCACGATGAATAATCCCAGCAAGACTAGCATTAATTGCGATTGTGGGTCCTCCAGATTGTCCAATAATACAGTTTCTTTTCATATTCTTCTTGTCTCCTTTAACGCCTTTATTCTATCAAATACCCGCATTAAAGAAAAGTAATCTTCTAGTCTTTTTGTCTTTTTTTGATGAAAATAAGGATAATGATTAAAACAAGTAAAATGATGAGAGTTATAAAATAAAGTAATAAATGATTATTTTCTTTTTTTGAAATGATATGAAAAGATAAAGCTTTTTCTTCAATAAAAAGTTCAAAGAGATTAATTGTTACTACATTTTGTTGGTATTTGCCAACATTGCTGGAAATAATTGTACCTGGCATAGTAATTTTAAAAGAGCAGGTAGCATTACTAGAATTTAAAAGTTGTAAAGTATTTTTATAATGATTCAATTCTGAAGTATCGAGCATATTTTTAGGAATATCAATAGATAAAATATATTTATTGTTTTGTTTTGTAAGCGTAGAAATTTCTTTAATAAAAGAAGTAGGAGATTCTATCGAAAGTGAAGAATCGGTTTGTTTTTTTATTGCCCAATCTTTAAAAAAATCATAATCCAATAATTGTTTTTTTATTTGTGAAATAGACATGCTATATTTTTCTAAAATTTGAGGCTCTATTGTAAGTTCACCATAAAGAGTAGGTTTTTTTATTTTAGAATAATTTAAAGAAACTAAACAGTCTACACAGCCAGTAAGTAAAAAAGTAAAAGATAAAGTTATACAAATTTTTAGTATTTTTTTCATAGAATCCTCCAAATAAACAATAGGTTTTGTTATAATTATTAACAATTAAATACATTTTTAGTTCATATTTCTGTATTAAAATAAATTAGGTGATAGAAATGAAAATCGATATTGTTTATACAACAAAATCTAAATATATAAAGTGTGTCGCTGATGAAATGGCAAGGTGGGTCAAAACACATGCTCAAGATTTAAATCATTATCATAGTGATCATGATGTTGATTTACTTGTTATTGGGTTTGATGATACGTTATTTGAAGATAAACAGTTGCTGGAATTTATACAATCATTAAGTCGGCAAAATGTAAAAAATCTAGCATTGATCAATTGTTTTTTTATTAATAGCAAAAGATTGATGAAAGTAATTCATCTTTGTCAAAATCAACAATTACCTCTTATGAGAGAACAATATACTTTTAAAATGTCCTTTGATCAAAGAAAGGAAATCAATCCTCTTATTATTGATAATGCAAGACTTTATATAGAAGATATGGTAAATGTTATACGAAATTACTATTAGGAGCGAGGCTCCTTTTTTATTTTCTTATTGTAATAAAAAAATATTAAATCAATAAAATTATATTGACACTAATTTATCAACATGATATATTTTTGTCAAGATTTCTAAAAGGGAATGGAAATCAATAAAAAAGGGGGAAAACTTATGAAAAAACTTGAAATCATTATCAGACCAGAAAAGTTAGAAGATTTAAAAGATATTTTAACAGTTTCTGGTGTAACAGGTATGATGATTTCCAATATTATGGGGTTTGGAAATCAAATGGGTTATACACATCAATATCGAGGTGTCACATATTCTGTTAATCTTGTTTCAAAATTAAGAGTTGAAACAGTTGTTAAAGATGAAATCGTTCAAGAAATTGTTGATAAAGTTACTGAAACTTTATCAAGTGGAAATGTAGGAGATGGAAAAATCTTTATTTATCCAGTTGAAGAAGCGATTCGTATTCGTACTGGAGAAAAAGGGGAAAACGCATTATAAAAATTGAGGGGGATTTATTATGAGTGAAACATTTAGCGTATGGTTTCTAATTGGCGCCGCACTAGTATTTTGGATGCAAGCTGGATTCGCCATGGTAGAAGCAGGATTTACAAGATCAAAAAATACAGGGAACATTATTATGAAAAACTTAATGGATTTCTGTATTGGGACATGTACATTTATTTTAATTGGTTTTAGTTTATTATTAGGAGAAGATTTACTTGGTTTTATTGGTAAACCAGGATTTGATATATTTACAAGTTATGCAAACTTTGATTTTTCAAACTTTGTTTTTAACTTAGTGTTCTGTGCAACAACTGCTACTATTGTTTCAGGAGCAATGGCAGAAAGAACAAAATTCTTATCTTATTGTGTTTATTCAGGAGTTATTTCAGCACTTATTTATCCAATTGAAGCTCATTGGATTTGGGGTGGTGGATGGTTATCACAACTTGGATTCCATGATTTTGCTGGATCATGTGCAATTCATATGGTTGGTGGTATCTCTGCATTAATTGGTGCTAAAATCTTAGGACCTCGTATTGGTAAATTTGATACAGATAAAAATGGAAAAGTTGTTAAAGTTAACGCGATTCCAGGACATAACATTACTGCTGGAGCTTTAGGTGTCTTTATTCTTTGGCTTGGATGGTATGGATTCAATGGGGCAGCGGCTACAACTGTTCCACAACTTGGTTCAATTTTCGTAACAACAACAGTGGCACCAGCCATTGCAACTGTTTCTTGTTTGATCTTTACTTGGATCAAATATGGTAAACCTGATGTTGGTATGTGTTTAAATGCTTCACTTGCAGGTTTAGTAGCAATCACTGCTGGATGCGACGTCACAGATGTTTTAGGATCGATTATTATTGGTACTGTTGCTGGATTACTTGTTTGCTTTGGAGTTTGGTTCTTAGATTATAAATTACACATTGATGATCCTGTAGGTGCTGTTGCTGTACATTGTTGCAATGGTATTTGGGGAACAATTGCTGTTGGTTTATTCGCAACAACTTCTGCACCAGAAAGTACTTTAACAGGTTTATTCTACGGTGGTGGATTTGATTTATTAATTAAACAATTAACAGGTGTTTTATCAGTAGGTATTTGGACAGCGATTACTATTACAATTACTTTCTTTATTATCAAAAAAATCTTTGGATTACGTGTATCTGAAAGAGAAGAAATCATTGGTCTTGATTTAGAAGAACATGGATGTGAAGCTTATCCAGAATATATTAAAAAATAATTTTTGAAGGGTCATTAAATTGACTCTTTTTTATTGTAGAAATAAGCAAAGTAGATTATACTTTTCATGGGTGAGGGGAGTATATGAGTAAAAGATTAGAACAATATTTTTATTTAGTTTTAGGTTCAACATTATTGACACTAGGTATTTGGTTGTTTGTGACACCAAATCAAATCAACTTTGGGGGAATGATTGGTTTAGCTCAATTAATTGATTATTTTATACATAAGTTTTTAGTTTTACCAAAATCATTGAATACATTAGGAATGATCAACTTATTAATGAATATTCCATTATTTATTTTTGGATATAAAATAATGAATAAAGAATTTTGTTTTAAAACAATTATTTCTTTAATTATCCAAACTGTATTACTATCCATTCTTCCAGCAATCAAAGAACCGATTGTTGAAGATGCTTTATTAAATGTTGCCTTTGCGGCCATTGTTTGTGGAATAGGAGTAGGACTTGCACTTCGAAGCAGTGGATGCTGTGGGGGTATTGATATTGCGACAGTTTGTTTAGTTAAGAAAAATCCAGATTTTAAAGCAGGGCAGCTTTCTATAATATTTAATGTTGTTTTGTTTGGAATATGTTTGTTTATTTATGATATTAAAATTATTATGTATTCAATTGTCTTTGTCGCAATTCTTTATACAACAGCAGATAAGTTCCATCTACAAAATATCAATGTAGCGGTCTTAATATTTACAAAGAATAAAGAAATTAAAGAAGCGATTATGAAACAAATGGGTAGAGGAGTTACCTATTGGATGGGTAAAGGCGCTTATACGGAAACAGATCAAGAAATTCTTTATGTGGCAATCAATAAATATGAAATTCAACAACTTAATAAAATTGTTTCTTCATTAGATCCCAAAGCCTTTGTTACATTAGCACAAGGTCCAATGGTTCATGGAGGGTTTGAAAAAAGATTATAAAAAAAGGCATCAAAATGATGCTTTTTTTGTATACGTAAAATCAAATAAAAAAATGGTGGTTCCGGGCGGAATCGAACCACCGACACGAGGATTTTCAGTCC